>Ga0306920_100007177_pt1 | contig 14643 bp, 19 predicted proteins | sample flu12Cox44000170_FD_204666 | JGI IMG/M metagenome (GOLD analysis project Ga0306920, IMG submission 204666) | Lab enrichment of tropical soil microbial communities from Luquillo Experimental Forest, Puerto Rico - flux4day.12C.oxic.44.000.170 (v2)... | ecosystem: Environmental > Terrestrial >... | reverse complement strand
ATGGCTCAATGGGTCAGTACAGCGTCTCCTTGATACGCTGCGGCTGCGCGCGATCGTGCTCCTCGCCGCCGATCTTGCCGTCGCTGATCGCGGCGAGGATCGTCCCCGCGCTTGGCAGCGTCCTGCGGTCGACATGCAGCGTCGGGTCCCACAATTTCGAGCGCACGATCGCCTTGGTGCACTGATAGAACACGCGCTCGACCGCAATGACAATGACGGTCCGCGGCGCCTTGTCATTGACGACGAAGCTTCGCGTAAGTGCCGGATCGGTCGAAATGCTCGCCCGGCCGATGATCCGAATGGTTTCGCCGACGCCGGGGATAAGAAACAACAACGCTACCCGCGGATCGCTGATGATGTTGCGCAACGAATCGATGCGGTTGTTGCCGCGGCGATCGGGAATGAGGAGCGTCTTCGGATCGGCTACACGAACAAATCCCGGCGCGTCACCGCGCGGCGAACAATCGAGCCCGTCGGGGCCGCTGGTGGCGAGCGCAAAGAACGGTGCCGCCTCGATGAATTTCTGATACTGCGCATTGACGTGATCGATCTCTTTGACGATCGCCGGGCCATAAGGCTGGTCGTAGAGCGCCGCCAGCGCTTCCAGCGTCGTGACGCTGTGGCTCCCATTCTGCTGCATGAATGATCTCCTGATCCGCTGGCGCGTTAGGCTGCGAGCAATTGCCGGCCATCGTGGCCCGCCATCGTGCACTCGACAATGCTTCCTGGTTCTGCTGCCACCGCCAGTTTAACCGCCGTGAATTGCTCGGTGCGCCCGGCATGCGATGATTCCGCCAATACGCGCCGCTGCGCGCCGACCTCTCGGTCCAAATAACGCCGCAGCGCCAATTGGCCATGCTCGCGCAGGCGCCGCGCCCGCTCCTTGACGATGGCCGGCTCAAGCTGCGGCATCCGCGCCGCCGGCGTGCCAGGTCGCGGCGAGAACGGAAAAACATGCAAATAGGTCAGATTGCATTCGTCGACGAGGTCGAGCGAACGCCGGAACATATCGGCGCTCTCAGTCGGGAAGCCGGCGATCAGATCGGCGCCAAATACGATATCGGGCCGCAACTGCCGCAATGTCCGGCACAGCGCAATCGCCTGCGCGCGGTCGTGCCGTCGCTTCATGCGCTTGAGAATGAGATCGTCGCCCGATTGCAGCGACAAATGCAGGTGTGGCATCAGCTGCGGCTCGACGGCAATGGCGTTGAGCAGTTCGCGATCGACTTCCACCGAATCGATCGAGGACAGCCGCAGTCGTTGCAACTCCGGCACATGTTTGAGGATCTGCTTGACCAGTGCGCCCAATTTCGGCGCGCCGGGCAGGTCGGCGCCGTAGCTTGTGAGATCGACGCCGGTGAAAACGATTTCGCTGTAGCCGTTTGCGACCAGACGGCGCACATCATCGACCACCGCTCCGATCGGCACCGAACGCGAATTGCCGCGGCCGAATGGAATGATGCAGAAAGTACAGCGATGATCGCAGCCATTCTGCACCTGCACGAAAGCGCGGGCGCGGCCGGGGAATGCCTCGATGAGATGCGGTGCGGTGTCACGCACCGCCATGATGTCGTTGACGATCGTTTTAACCGAGCCGGCAATATCGAACGCAGCGTGCGCCTTCGCCCAGCCCGCCGCGGTCAACTTCTCGCCATTGCCGAGCACGCAGTCGGTTTCGGCCATCGCCGCGAATGTCTGCGGCTCGGTTTGCGCCGCGCAGCCGGTCACGACGATTTTTGCCTGCGGGCGGCGGCGGCGCAGCGCACGGATCGCCTGGCGGGCTTGGCGCACGGCTTCGGCGGTGACCGCACAGGTATTGACCACGACGGTGTCGGCAAAGCCGGCGCGCGCGGCCTCGCGGCGGATCACTTCGGATTCCGCGGCGTTGAGCCGGCAGCCAAAGGTAACGACCTCGACGCTCATGGCCCGATGCTCATAGGCTAATGCTCATGGGCTGATGCTCATGGGCTGACGGCGGCTCCCAGATCGGCGAACAGCGCCGCGTCAAAGCGGCCGTTATATTCAAAGGCAACAGGACCGGTCATGAGTACATGGTCATCGCTCTTTCGCCATTCGACGGCAAGGTTGCCGCCCGGCAAGCTCACGGTGACGCGGCGATCGGTGCGATCGAGCCGGGCTGCCGCTACCGCCACGGCGCAGGCCGCCGAGCCGCAGGCCTTGGTCAGGCCGGCGCCACGCTCCCAGGTGCGGATCACGATATGCTGGCGCGACGGCGTCGCGGCGAGCGTGATGTTGGCGCGCTCCGGGAACAGCGGATCGTGCTCGAGCGCGGGACCGATCGTGGCAAGATCGTAGGCGGCCGGGTCGTCGACCCAGAAGATAGCGTGCGGGTTGCCCGTACTGATGGCTGATGGCGATTGCAGAATCGGCGCGCCCGGCGGGCCGTAGCTGAGTTCGATTGCCCGCGTGTCGGCAAATTCACGTGCGAGCGGGATCTCGCCCCAGCGCCAGCGCGGGCGGCCCATATCGACGGTGAACAGCCCATCCGGCGAACGGCGGCAGGCCACGAGGCCGGCCGACGTTTCAAAATTAAGCTCGGTGCGGCCGGTTTGCGTGGCGAGCAACGCCGCTACGCAGCGCATGCCATTGCCGCACGCGCCGGCTTCCGAGCCATCATTATTATAGATGCGCACTGCTGCGTCGGCTTTGCCGCGCGCCGGATAGAGCGCCATGAGCTGATCATAGGGCTCCTTTCGCGCCGCGGCGCGCGCGGCGGCCGGCGCGATCGGCTGCGGCGCGTGGCGCAGATCGACGATGACGATCTCGTTGCCGAGGCCGTTCATCTTCACGAAGTCCCGATCCGCTAAAGCGCCGCTGTGAGGAGCGCCCATCGCTAAAACTCGCAATAAAGCCCGAATGTCAGCATGTATATGAGCCGCCGCTTGTCGGTCTGCAAATCTAACCCAGTCCCCGCGGCGGCGGAAATTTGGGCAAGGCGAAATACGCCCTGCCATGGTAAAGGCAGGTCGACGACCATCAGAAAGCGGGCGAGCCGGCGCTCGATGAAGGAGAATGCGATGGGCTTTGCAATGCGCGCCGGTTTGTTAGCTGCCCTCCTCGCTCTACCGATTGCCTTCCCGGCATTCGCGCAAACACCACCGAGCCCCCCGAATACGTCGGCGCCGACGACCAACCCGGCCGGCGATGTCTTCGGAGAGGATGCCACGCTGACGGCGAAAACCATCGTCTATGTCAAAGGCAGCGGCTCCTGGGACAAGGCCTTCGATATCATCAGCAGTTCGTTCAAGAAGATCAAAACCTATCTCGACAAAGAAGGCCTCAGACCCGACGGCCTGCCGATGACAGTTTTCACCGCCACCGACGATACCGGCTTCGAATATCAGGCCGCGGTGCCGATCGCGGCGGCGCCGAAAAATCCGCCGTCGGGCGACCTCGCCATCGGCCGTTCGCCCGAAGGCAAAGCGCTCAAATTCGTCCACCGCGGCTCGTATGAGGAACTCGACAATATTTACGAAGCGATAACCAATTATCTCGACGAAAGGCGCCTCGAGGCCCGGGATTTGTTCATCGAGGAATACGTCACCGATCCGACCACGACCGACGCCAAGAAACTCGTGATCAATGTCTATGTCTTGCTCAAATCCCCGCCAGGATGAACTCGGCCGCCGATTTGCCGCGTAGCATTGCCGCTCATGCGGTTGCCTCGGTTGACAGGGCAAGACCGCGACACTACGTTCCGCTCGCTCTCGTAAGAGACTGAACTCTAATCGCTGACCGGCGCAGGAGGCCGGAGGCAGCCGCCCGACAGCGCGATGCGCCCTCGGGCGTCATTGCTGTTAGGTAAATATGTTCGACAGGCTTTCGGAACGCCTTAATGGGATTCTCGACCGGCTCACCCGGCGCGGTGCGCTGTCGGAAGCCGATGTCGAGGAGGCGTTGCGCGAAGTGCGGCGCGCGCTGCTCGAAGCCGATGTTGCACTCGATGTCGCCCGCAGTTTCACCGAGCAGGTCAAACAGCGGGCCGTCGGCGTCGAGGTCATCAAGTCGGTCACCCCCGGCCAGATGGTCGTGAAGATCGTGCACGACCAGTTGATCGAGACTCTCGGCGCTAGCGCACAACCGATAGACCTCAACGCGCCCTCGCCGATCGTCATCATGATGGTCGGACTGCAAGGCTCCGGCAAAACCACGACGACGGCGAAGATCGGCAAGCGCCTGGCCGAGACCGCCAAGCGCAAAGTACTGATGGCCTCGCTCGACACGCACCGCCCCGCCGCCATGGAACAGCTCGCCGTGCTCGGCCGCCAGATCGGCGTCGAAACGCTTGCCGTCGTCGAGCGCCAGACGCCGGTCCAGATCGCCGCGCGCGCGAAAGAGGCGGCGCGGCTGGGCGGCTACGACGTGGTGCTGCTCGACACCGCGGGCCGCCTCACGCTCGACGATGCTCTGATGAACGAGGCGGCCGAAGTGCGCCGCGCTACCAGCCCGCACGAGGTGCTGCTTGTCGCCGACGCGCTCACCGGCCAAGACGCCGTCAATCTGGCGCGTGCCTTTAACGACCGCCTCGACCTCACCGGCATCGTGCTGACGCGGGTCGACGGCGACGGCCGCGGTGGCGCGGCACTGTCGATGCGCGCGGTAACGGGCAAGCCGATCAAGCTGATCGGCACCGGCGAGAAACTCGAGGCAATCGAGGATTTCCATCCGGCGCGGATTGCCGACCGCATTCTCGGCATGGGCGATATCATTTCGCTCGTCGAGAAAGCCGCTGCCACGATCGACACCGAAAAGGCCGCGCGCGTCGCCGACAAAATGCGCAAAGGCGCGTTCGATCTCGCCGATCTGCGCGACCACCTCGGGCAGATGCAGCACATGGGCGGCATGAGCGGCTTGATGGCCATGCTGCCGGGCATCGCAAAGATCAAGAATCAGCTTGCCGAGCGCAATCTCGACGAGAAAGTGCTCAAGCGGCAGATGGCGATCATCGACTCGATGACGCCGCAGGAACGCCGCAACCCCGATGTGCTCAAAGCCAGCCGCAAGCGCCGCATCGCCGCCGGCTCCGGCACCAAGCCCGAAGACATCAACAAGCTTCTGAAAATGCACCGCACCATGGCCGACATGATGAAGGCGATGGGCGGCGCCAAGCGCGGACCGATGGCGGGCCTTGCCAATATGCTCGGACTGGGCGGCGGTATGCCGAACCTGGAAGACATGGCCAAGCTTGCGGAAAAATTGCCGGGCGGCTTGCCCGGGACGACGCCTGGCGCGCCAACACCAGGATCAGGTCTGCCGCCGAAAATGCCAGGTCTGCCGCCCAATTTTCCCGGCTTGCCGGGGCTTGGTCAAAAATTCCCCAGCGGTCTTCCAGGATTGGGGAAGAAGAAGTGAAAATTTCGTTCGATCGGATTTACCGTCAAATGTAGAAAGGAAACTGAATGCTTGTTATTCGTATGGCGCGTGCCGGCACCAAAAAACGGCCGTTCTATCACATCGTCGTTGCCGACAGCCGTAGCCCGCGTGACGGCCGCTTCATCGAGCGGCTGGGTTATTTCAATCCGCTATTGCCGAAGGACAAAACCGAGCGGCTGAGATTCGACCTTGAAAAGACCAAGGCCTGGATGGCCAAGGGCGCGCAGCCGTCCGATCGGATCATGCGCTTTCTCGATGCGGCCGGCGTGATGAAACGGCCGACGCGCAGCAATCCGCAACGCGCCGTTCCGCGCAAGGAGCGCAAAGCAAAGGAAGAGGCCGCGAAGGCCGCGGCAGGGGGAGCCGCGGCTGGCGCCGCCGGTGGCGCTCCCGCGGCGGCCACGGCGGCGGCAGTGGCGGACGCCACGCCAGCGAGCTAACGCACAATGACCGGCGGGCGCGTCTGTCTCGGGCAAATCGGTGCGCCCCATGGCGTGCGGGGCGAAGTCCACCTGCACTCGTTTACCGCCGAGCCGGCGGCGATCGCATCCTATGGTGCGCTTGCAACCGATGACGGCCGCGTGGTCAATATCGAGAACCTGCGCCCGGGCAAACGCGGTTTCGTGGCCAAGCTTGCAGGCATCACCGACCGGAGCGCCGCGGAGCGCCTGGTGAATGCCAAGCTCTATGTGCCGCGCGAACGCCTGCCGGAGCCGCAAGCCGCGGATGAATATTATTACGCCGATCTCGTTGGGCTGCGCGCCGTCGATCGCGTCGGCAACGAACTGGGCGCTGTGGCGGCAGTTCATAATTTCGGCGCCGGCGACATCATTGAAATCAAACTGGCGCATGGCAATGAAACAGAGTTGCTGCCGTTCGATGCGACAACAGTGCCTGAGGTCGACATTGCCAACGGGTGCTTGGTTGTTGAACTGCCCAGGAGCGACAACGAAATGCCTCCCCCCTTGAGGGGGAGGCCGACTGCGAAGCGGTCGGGAGGGGGGTAACTTGCTCCGCCTCGCGCATACACCCTCCCTGACTCTCCCCCACAAGGGGACAGGGAACGAGAGCTAGCGATGTGGCGGGCGAGCGTCCTCACGATTTTCCCGGAAATGTTTCCGGGGCCGCTTGGCTCAAGCCTCGCCGGCAAAGCGTTCGCGGCCGGCTCGTGGTCGCTGGACATCGTCGATATCCGCAATTTCGCCACCGACAAGCATCGCAGTGTCGACGATACGCCCGCGGGCGGCGGGCCCGGCATGGTGATGAAGCCCGAGGTGCTGGCGCGCGCGATCGACGCGACGGTGGCCGGTGCGCGACCGCGACTATTGCTGTCGCCGCGGGGTACCCCGCTCACCCAAGGCCGGGTCGAAGCGCTCTGCCGCGGGCCGGGCGTAATTTTGGTTTGCGGCCGCTTCGAAGGCGTAGATGAACGCGTCATCGCCGCGCGCGATTTAGAGGAAGTATCGATCGGTGACTACGTGCTTTCCGGCGGCGAAATCGCCGCCATGGCGCTGCTTGACGCCTGCGTGCGGCTTTTGCCCGGCGTCATGGGCGCACCGCACTCCGCCGCGGAAGAAAGCTTTACCGCAGGACTGCTTGAATATCCGCAATATACCCGGCCGCAAGTCTGGGAAGGCCGGCCGATCCCGGAGATCCTGATTTCAGGCGACCACGCCAAGGTTGCAGGGTGGCGGCGGGCCGAGGCCGAGCGGTTGACCCGCGAGCGGCGGCCCGACCTGTGGGCGGCCTTCCTACAGCGATTTCGCGGCGGGTTGCGGGGTGGTGGCTGATGGCGCAGTGTCGGCGGGTGACAAAGCCGGCCGAGTGGCGTAGAAGCTGCGCCAACCCGTTTAGCCCCTGATCGGAACCTGATCGGAAAACCCTGGTCGGAACGCGCCACGCCTGCGCAGCCGATGGAGAATTCGCCATGAACTTGCTCAAGGAAATCGAAAAAGAACAGATGGCGAAACTGTCTGCCGGCAAGCAGATTCCGGACTTCCAGCCGGGCGACACGCTCATCGTCAACGTCAAGATCGTCGAAGGCGAGCGCACCCGCGTGCAGGCCTATGAAGGCGTGTGCATCGGCCGGGCCGGCTCCGGCATCAACGAGAACTTCACTGTGCGCAAGATTTCGTACGGCGAGGGCGTCGAGCGGGTGTTTCCGCTGTATTCGCCGATGATCGATTCGATCGAGGTCGTTCGCCGCGGCAAGGTGCGGCGCGCCAAGCTCTATTATCTGCGCGGCCGGCGCGGCAAGTCGGCACGCATCATCGAGCGCCAGGATTCCGGCGTAGGCGCCGAGGAGATGGGCGCCGAGGAGCAGGGGGCGAAGTGATTCACGCGCCGGGAGCGATCGCCGCGCCGGCGCGGTGAAATGTCGTGAGTGTCAAGAATGTCCAAGCCCCGCACGCTGTACGACAAGATCTGGGACGACCACCTGATTGAAGAGGCGCCGGACGGCGCCTGCCTGATCTACATCGATCGTCACATCGTGCACGAGGTGACAAGTCCGCAGGCCTTTGAAGGCTTGCGCCTGTCCGGGCGCAAAGTGCATGCCCCCGACAAGACGCTTCTGGTCGTGGATCACAATGTACCGACCACCGACCGCAAACTGCCCAATCCCGATCCGGAGAGCGCGGCGCAAATCGCCTACCTCACCGAAAACGCCAAATTCTTCGACCTCGAATATTACGACGAGTTCGACAAGCGTCAGGGCATCGTTCACATCATTGGCCCTGAGCAAGGCTTCACGCTGCCGGGCGTGACGCTCGTCTGCGGCGACAGCCACACCGCAACCAATGGCGCCTTCGGCGCGCTCGCCTACGGCATCGGCACCTCTGAAGTCGAGCACGTATTGGCGACGCAGACGCTCATTCAGAGCAAGTCGAAAAACATGCGCGCGACCGTCGACGGCAAATTGCCGACCGGCGTCACCGCCAAGGACATTATCCTCGCCATCATCGGCGAGATCGGCACCGCAGGCGGCACTGGCTACGCGCTGGAATATGCCGGTGAAGCGATCCGCGCACTGTCGATGGAAGGACGAATGACGGTGTGCAACATGTCGGTCGAGGCTGGAGCCAAAGCCGGCTTCATCGCGCCCGATGAGAAGACTTACGCTTATCTGAAGGATCGCCCCAAGACGCCGAAGGGTAAGGATTGGGATGCGGCGATGCGCTATTGGGCGACGCTGCACGCCGACGACGGCGCGCAATTTGATCGTGAAGTGCGGCTCGATGCGGCCAAGCTGCCGCCGCTCGTCACCTGGGGCACCAGCCCCGAGCAGGTGATCTCGGTTACCGGCCGTGTGCCGCGCCTCGACGACATCGCCGGAGGGAACAAGCGCGAAGCGGTCGAGCGGGCGCTCAAATATATGGGACTGCAAGGCGGCGAGAAGATTACCGACATCGCTGTCGATCGCGTCTTCATCGGCTCGTGCACCAATGCGCGCATCGAAGATTTGCGGGAAGTCGCCAAAGTGGTGGACGGCAAAAGGGTCAACGGCAGCGTCAACGCCATGATCGTGCCGGGCTCGGGATTAGTCAAAGCGCAGGCCGAAGCGGAAGGGCTCGACAAGATTTTCGTCGCGGCAGGCTTCGAATGGCGCGAGCCCGGCTGCTCGATGTGCCTTGCGATGAACCCCGACAAGCTCGCACCGGGCGAACGCTGCGCCTCGACCTCCAACCGCAACTTCGAAGGCCGCCAGGGCTACAAGGGCCGCACCCACCTCGTGTCGCCGGCCATGGCCGCGGCCGCAGCGATCGCTGGGCATTTCGTCGACGTGCGCGAGTGGAATTGACGTTCCGTCATCCCCGCGCCCACCAGCAACGCATCTGTGGGTAGAGCACCGTGCCGCTCGGCCGGTGTTGCAATTCATACCAGTCGACGCAGCGGCGATAGAGCAATGGCCGCGGATTGATCTCGATCCGCCGCCGGACGTGCAGCGGCGCTGGCGGCGTGGTCAGGTTCGGCTGCGCAATCGGCGAGGTCGGCTGTGCATGCGCGGCAGGCCCGGAGCTAAAGAGAAATGCGGTGAAAATAACTAGAGCTAGGGTTTTCTTCATGACGCATTCTCGCTGGATTGCTTCGTCGCTTCGCTCCTCGCAATGACGCTATACTAGCATTATGGCCGATCTTAAGTCCGATCCGCTGGCCTGGCGGCCCGTCAAAGCGCCATCGCTTGCCGAACTCGAGGTCTTGGCCGCCGAGGTCTTTCGGCATTTGCCCAAACGGTTTCGCGATCTCGCCGCCGATGTCGTCATCCGTGTCGACGATTTTCCAAGCGAGGACGTGCTCAAAGAGATGGAAGCGGAAAGCGAATTCGAACTGCTCGGTCTCTTCCAAGGCGTCGGCCTGCCGTTTCGTTCGGAAAGCGCGGCCGGGCAGATGCCGAATATGATCTGGCTCTATCGGCGGCCGATTCTCGATTATTGGGCTGAGCACGACGAAACGCTTGGCGCCATCGTCAAGCATGTTCTGGTACACGAGATCGGCCATCATTTTGGCCTTTCCGATGCCGATATGGAGGCCATCGAGAGAGCAGCCGAACAATCGAGGGGAGCGATGCAATGAAAGTAGACGGCGCATGCGCCTGCGGCGCAATCAGAATCGAGGCCGAGGCCGATGCGGAAAGAACGCAAGTGTGCCACTGCACCGATTGTCAGACTGCAACAGGTACCGCGTTTCGTGTTTCGCTGCCGGTGGCAGGCGAAACGCTGAAAGTGAACGGGCAGCCCAAGACCTATATCAAGACCACCGCCGAGAGCGGCCGACCGCGCGTACAGGCATTTTGCGGCCAATGCGGTACGCCACTTTATTCGACCTCCCCGGGTGATGGGGTGCAACCGTTCTATGTGTTGCGTGTGGGCGTTTTGCGCCAGCGCGACCAGCTCACGCCGCGGCGGCAAATCTGGTGGCGTTCGTCGCGACCGTGGGTTGCGCAGCTCGACGCGTTACCCAAACATGAAAAGCAAGGCTAGGCACAGCCAAGCAGGCCGAGGAGCATGATCATGATCGTAACGGTATTTCGCTCTCGCCTGAGGGAAGGAGTGCGCGAAGAAGAAGAATATGTAGCGCTCGCCAACCGCATAAACGAACTGGCGCGCACGATAACAGGCTACGTTTCGCACAAGGATTTTTATGCAAACGACGGCGAGCGGGCGTCGTCGAATTTGCGCATGAAGAGGGTCAGCGCGCCTGGCAGACCAATCCGGAACACCGGACGGCGCAGAAGCAGGCGTGCGAGAAATATTACACGGAGTACCACATTCAGGTTTGCCGGCTCGAGCGCGAGTCGAAATTCAATCTGCCCGGAGAAGCGGCAGCACAGACTTGACCCGCGATCCTAAACATATGAACTCTCGACTAGTTTTGCGAAAGGACCCTACGTCAATGCTTATTACCGTGTTTCGCTCTCGGCTGAAGCCTGACCTGCGTGACGAATATGCCGCCGCCGTCGAGCGCATGAGCGCGCTCGCGCGCACGATGCCTGGCCATATCTCGCACAAGACCTTTTATGCCGAAGACGGCGAGCGCTGCACCATCGTCGAATTCGCGCATGAAGAGGGGCAGCGCGTCTGGCAGACCAATGCCGAACATCGGATGGCGCAGAAGCTGGCGCGGGAGAAATATTACACCGAGTACAACATTCAGGTTTGCACCCTCGAGCGCGAGTCGAAGTTCAAGCTGCCGGAGCCGGCGGCGGCGCAGACTTGACCCTTGAGCGCTAAAGCCCCATTAGATCGGCGCTAGTGGAAGATCACAGACCGCGGTACCGGATATGGACAAGTTCACAGTGCTGGAAGGCGTCGCCGCGCCCCTAAAGATGATCAATGTCGACACCGACATGATCATCCCGAAGCAATATCTCAAGACGATCAAGCGGACCGGTCTCGGCAAAGGCCTGTTCGCCGAGAAGCGCTACCGCGATGACGGCAGCGAAAATCCGGATTTTGTGCTGAACAAGTCCGCCTACCGCAAGGCCAAGATTTTGGTGGCCGGCGACAATTTCGGCTGCGGTTCGTCGCGCGAGCATGCCCCGTGGGCTCTCAAGGATTTCGGCATCAAATGCGTGATCTCGACCTCGTTCGGGGACATTTTCTACAACAACTGCTTCAAAAACGGCGTGCTGCCGGTCAAGGTTTCCCCGGAGGATCTGGAAAAACTGTTCGATGACGCCAATCGCGGTGCCAATGCGACACTGACAGTCGATCTGGAGAAACAGGAAATCCGCGGCCCCGACGGCGGCGTGGTCAAGTTCGAGATCGAACCGCACCGCAAGCACGCGTTGTTAAACGGCCTCGACGATATCGGGCTGACGATGCGCAAAGAAGACAAGATCGCGCTCTTTGAACGCGAGGCGAAGAACGCCCGACCGTGGATGTAGGAATAGCGTCATCCGTTCGTCCCGGCGAAAGCGGGTTCAAGCCTTAAGCCGCTTCGACATGCACCACGTCGTAGAGGCAGGGATCGGCCTCCTGCACGAGTTCACTGAAGCGCGGCCATTTCTTGCGGAACTCCGGCGCGTGGTGCGCAGCCTTGAGTTTGTCGGGATTCGTCCACTGCACGTAATTGACGACATGACTGCCGTCCTTGCTGCGGTGCAGGTTGACCGAAACGAAACCGGGCTGGGTCGCCATAAAGCGCGCGCGCTCGATCATCAGCTTGAGGACCTCTTCCTGGTTATCGGCGGCCAGCTTGACCACGTTAATTTGCGTGCAAATCCCATCAGTGCGGCGAATCTCGGACATGGCTGACCTCCTAGCCGACCCCCTCGTGGTTAGGCCGATAACGCGCAGCAGGGGCGCGAGTTTCGCCTAGCAGGCCGCCACGCCGGCGCGCTAGGAAAGCGGCTTAAAAACCGGCCCGATGATGACGCCCGCCATTTCCGTCTCAAATCTCAACAAGATTTACGCTTCCGGATTCCAGGCACTCAAAGACGTCAGCCTGGACATTCGCCATGGCGAGATCTTCGCGCTGCTCGGCCCGAACGGCGCCGGCAAGACGACACTGATCGGCATCATCTGCGGCATCGTCAATCCGACGTCCGGCATGGTGAAAGTCGACGGCCACGAGATCATTTCAGATTATCGGCAGGCGCGCTCGCTGATCGGTCTGGTGCCGCAAGAATTGACGACCGACGCCTTCGAGACGCCGCCGGCGACGCTGCGTTTCTCCCGCGGCCTGTTCGGCAAGCCGGCCAATCCGGACTACATCGTCAAGGTGCTCAAGCAGCTTTCGCTGTGGGATAAACGCGACGACAAGATCCGCATGCTCTCGGGCGGCATGAAACGCCGGCTGATGATCGCCAAGGCGCTGGCGCACGAGCCGCAAATCTTGTTCCTCGACGAGCCGACGGCCGGCGTCGATGTCGAATTGCGAAAGGAGATGTGGCAGCTGGTGCGCGAACTGCGCGCATCTGGCGTCACCATCATCCTCACGACGCACTACATCGAGGAAGCCGAAGAGATGGCCGATCGCGTCGGGGTCATCAATCACGGCGAGATCATCCTGGTCGAAGACAAGGCCGAGCTGATGCACAAGCTCGGCAGAAAGCAGCTGACATTGGAGCTGCGGGATCGTCTTGCCGCCGTGCCGGCGGCGGTCGTCCATTACGGGCTGATGCTGAGCGCGGACGGGTCCGAACTGACCTACACCTACGATACCAAAGGCGAGCACACCCTGATCACCGCGCTGCTCGACGACCTGCAGCACGCCGGCATCCGGTTCAAGGATCTGCGCACCACGCAGAGCTCGCTTGAGGATATTTTCGTCGGCCTGGTGAGGCAACGACGATGAACTTTTACGCCGTAAGAGCGATCTATTTCTACGAAATGGCGCGCACCGGGCGCACGCTGTTTCAGAGCATTGTGTCGCCGGTGATCTCGACCTCGTTGTATTTCATCGTGTTCGGCGCGGCGATCGGTACGCGCATCACACAGATCGAAGGCGTCAATTATGGCTCCTTCATCGTGCCCGGCCTGATCATGCTGATGCTGCTCACACAAAGCGTGACCAACGCGGCATTCGGAATTTATTTCCCGCGCTTTGTCGGCACCATCTACGAAATCCTCTCGGCGCCGGTTTCCCCGTTCGAGGTCGTGCTTGGCTATGTCGGCGCTGCGGCGAGCAAATCGATCATCTTGGCAACCATTATCCTCGCCACATCGGGCCTGTTCGTTCCGATCCAAATCGCCCATCCGGTCTGGATGGTCGCCTTTCTGGTTTTAACGGCCGTGAGCTTCAGCCTGTTCGGCTTTATCCTCGGGCTGTGGGCGGACAATTTTGAAAAGCTCCAGATCGTGCCGCTCTTGATCATCACGCCGCTGACATTTCTCGGCGGCACCTTCTATTCGACGAGCGTATTGCCGCCGTTCTGGCGCACCGTCGCGCTGTTCAATCCGCTGCTTTATCTGATCAGCGGCTTCCGCTGGAGCTTTTTCAATATCGCCGATGTGCATATCCATCTGAGCCTGGCGGTCACGCTGGCTTTCCTGGCGATATGCATGGCGATCGTCTGGTGGTTTTTCAAAACCGGATATCGGCTGAAGAACTAGGCGGGGCGCGCCGGCTATTCCGCCGCGATCTCTCCCGCGGCGTTCAGCCTCGGCCGTGAGCCGGAACGCACGGTGCCGCGATCAGCCGCGGCGACAAGGCCATGGAAACGATGGCGGTAGGCCTCGGCCATGCGCCGTGCCGTAAAACGGCGTTCAAAGCCGGCGGAAGCCCGTGGTAGATCGTGTCGACTTCGGCAGCGGCGCGCGTTGATTGTTGGAGATGACAATGGATCACGTCAAACTCGCGCGCCCGTTCGGCCACGCATTCGAAGAGCGTCGCGAGCGCCACCATTGGATCGATGACGGGCCGGCTCAACCGCAAAGGCTTCGGACAAACAGCGACAATTCCGCGCGCGTCTTCGAGCCGCCGCTGGCGAACAGCGTAACCGCCTCGCCTAGATCGATGAGCTCCTCGGTGAGCCAGGAGACCACGCGTTCGGTGCCGCCGTAGAGGCTTGGCGGCACGCTTTCAGCAGCCGGCGCAATTTCGGCGATACCGTCTCGGCTCGCGACCGTTGTCAGCTTAAACGTCAACGGGCGGCTGTGCCGGCGGTTCCTTGCGTGCTTTGTGATGAAGTTGGCTCTGCCGCAGCGATGCGTTTGGCGATCGCATCGGCAATCGCCACTGTGCGCCGCGCCATGTCGGCGTGCAGGCGCTCGATCATCCGGCCGTCGACCTGAATGACGCCCTTGT
>Ga0306920_100007176_pt1 | contig 14644 bp, 9 predicted proteins | sample flu12Cox44000170_FD_204666 | JGI IMG/M metagenome (GOLD analysis project Ga0306920, IMG submission 204666) | Lab enrichment of tropical soil microbial communities from Luquillo Experimental Forest, Puerto Rico - flux4day.12C.oxic.44.000.170 (v2)... | ecosystem: Environmental > Terrestrial >... | reverse complement strand
CCGAGCTGGTTCATGGCAATCGTGATGGTCTGGTGCGCTTCCGGGCTTAGAGAACCGAGCGACATTGCACTGGCGATGAAGCGCTTGACCAGGCTTGAAGGCGCCTCGACTTCGGCTAAATCCAGTTCGGGTCCTGCCGCCTTGATGTGCAGAAGATCGCGCAGGACCGCGGGCTCGCGCTCATCGACTGCGCGTGCAAAAGCAGACCACGCATCGGCGGGCGCGAGGGCAACTGCGGCCTGCGTGGTCGCGCGAGCTGCACCCACGGCAACTTGCAAGTCTCGCGTGCGCTGCGGTTGCCAGGTGTGAGGCTCGGCTTGTTCCGCACGTCGGAAGCGCACCCAACCGTAGTCGGGCAACTCAGGCCCTTCGGGTTCCGCAGTCCATGATTTCCGAATGAATGCCTCGATGTCGGAAAAGGTCTGGCCGCCTATGGGCGACGCGGTTCCGGGAAAGCAGAGATCGGTAATCTCGCTAGCAAGGCCGAGAACATCGAAAAGCTGCGCTGCGCGATAGCTGTCGAGCACCGAGATCCCCATCTTCGACATGACTTTGGCGAGGCCACTGTCGAAGGTTTTGAGCAAGTGCGCTTCGCCTTCTTCCGCGAGCGAGCGCGCGGTATGTAACGCGAGCCAGGGACAGACGCAGCCGGCGCCGTACCCGATCAATAGCGCTGCGTGGTGTACATCGCGGCAATCGCCGGCTTCGAGAGCCAGTCCGACCTTGGTGCGCAGGCCGGCTTTCACCAGCGCGTGATGCACTGCGCCAGTAGCCATCGCCATGGGAATCGGCAACACCTGCTCACAAGCGGTGCGGTCGGTCATCAGCAGAATGCGCGCGCCGCCCTCGACCAGCTCGACTGCACGCTGCTGGAGGTCGAGGATCGCCTGCTGCAGCGAAGCATCATCAACGAAAGCGCAATTCAGGTGCGCCAGAGGAAGCTCATCGCGCAGCGAGTAGGTTCCTTCGTGCAACGCCGCCATCTGGCCGAGAGAAAGAAACGGAGACGGCAACACCAGTCCCGGCAACGGCGCGTGCTTGTCGAGCAAATGCGCCCAAGGGCCGAGACGCGTGCGCAGGGAGACGACACAGGCTTCGCGCAGGGAATCGATGGGAGGATTGGTGACTTGTGCGAAACGCTGGCGGAAGAATCCATAGAGCGGTCGTGGCGTGCGTGCGAGCGCGGCAATAGGCGTGTCGTCGCCCATGGACCACACCGGCTCTTTGCTCTCGAGGGCCATAGGAGTGACGACCAACTTCACTTCTTCACGCGTATAGCCGAAGCCGCGCTGCAGGCGCATCAGCTCGTCCTTGTCAAGCGCGGCCACTGGAGTGGCAGAAGGCTCAAGCGAAATGTCGTCGATCAACTTGGTGTACGGCGACAGATCGTCAAAGTAGCGATCGAGTTCTTCCCCTTCGATAAGGCGGCAGCGTTCCAGATCGAGCAGGATCATCTGTCCTGGACCAAGGCGTCCACTGCGAATGATCGTGTCGGTGTCGATATCTGCCAGGCCGACTTCGGAGCCGGCGACCACCAACCCGGCATCGGTAACCACAAAGCGGCAAGGGCGGAGACCGTTGCGATCAAGCGCCGCGCCGACAAGACGGCCGTCGGTGAAGACCAGTGCCGAAGGGCCGTCCCAGGGCTCCATGATGTCGGCGTGATAGCGATGGAATGCAGATTCCTTGATGCCGATGGAAGGAGGCAGCATCATACGTACCGCTTCCGCTATGTTGCGGTCGTAGTTCGAGAGCAACTCCGCCACTTCGTCGAGACTCATCGAGTCCGAGGCTTCACGCGTGAACAGCGGGTCGCACTCGCGCGGCAGGAGAGCGCTGCGGGCATCGACGTGCGCGCGGTTACTCCAGACGGTGTTGATTTCGCCATTGTGGGCCACCATGCGGAGCGGCTGCGCGCGGTCCCAGGTAGGCAGAACATTGGTGGCATACCGCTGATGAAACACCGCGAAGTGCGTGGTGTACAGCGGGCTCTGAAAGTCGAGATAGAAGTCGCGGAGAGTGCGCCCGGTGCAAAGCGCCTTGTAGACGAGCGTGCGGGTGGAGAGCGAGCAGATGTACGTCTGCGTTCCGCCGCGTTCAAAAGCCTTACGGGCAAGGAACAGCCGGCGCTCGAGTTCGTTAGGGTTGCCGCTGAAATCGTCAGCCGTGGTGATCAACGCCTGACGAATGACGGGAAGGGAAGCCGCAGCGATTTCGCCCAACACTGGGCGCGCGAGGGGAACGTCGCGCCAGCCCAGCCAGTCGAAGCCTTGCGCGTAAACGCAGGCCTTGAAACGCTGGGCGTCGCGCTGCGCCTGGTCTTCGTCCTGGGGGAAAAACAGCATGCCCACGGCCAGAGGCTGGCCCGGACGCAGGAAATGCTTGGTCTTGGTGAGCAGATAATGGCGCGGAACGGCAGTCTGAACGCCGACGCCGTCACTGCTCTTGCCGTCAGCAGCGATGGCGCCGCGATGCGCGAGGCGGCCCAGGGCTGTAAGTGCCAGCCTGAGGATTTCGTGCTCGGAACGGCCGTGCAGGGTGGCAACGAATCCAACCCCGCAGGATTCGTGATCAAAGCGGGAGCTTACGAGGCCCTGACCACCAGAAGAAAGCTTGCTACAACCCATAGTCCACTATATATGGAATGCGCAATCGAATTGAAGAAGAATTTCGCGGGCGAGAAAAACTCGCGCCATCAATTGTTTGGACCTGATCTTGTGGCAGAGTAGTGGGAATGGCTGATGGCCGCAGTTGGCGACGTGAGGGACGAGTAGCGTTCTCATACCCGGACTTCACTCTGTATCAAGCCGCGCGGTTGTTCACCGTCATGGCGACGGAGATGCAGTCGGTTGCCGTTGGCTGGCAGGTGTTCGATCTCACCAAGCGCCCGCTGGACTTGGGATTCGTTGGCTTGGCGCAGTTCTGGCCTAGTCTGGTGCTGTTTCTCGTGGCCGGGCATGCCGCCGACCGTTTCAATCGCAGAAAGATCGTGACACTGTGTTATGCCGGGCTGGGGCTTGCTTCGACGGCGCTGTTCGTTCTCACCATCACCGGTTCGCGTTCGGTACATGCCATCTATGCGGCACTGACGCTGGTGGGCGTGGTGCGCTCCTTCAACGGGGCAGCGGGACAGTCGATGGTGCCACAGCTCGTACCGGAAGAACATTTTCCTAACGCGGTAGCCTGGGCACAAACAGTCTTCAACACGGCAACCATCCTAGGTCCGGCGTTGGGCGGGTTGATCTACGCAGTGTTTCGCGGACCAGCAGCAGTCTATGCCAGTTCGATGGCAGCGGCCGCCATTTCGGTACTTGCGATGACGCGCGTCCGTCTCAATCCCGCCAAGCGGGAGCCGACGGAAATCAGTCTCACAACGTTGTTCGCCGGCTTCCGATTCATCTGGGAAAAGAAACTGATTCTTGGCCTGATCTCGCTGGATCTCTTCGCGGTTCTACTGGGCGGAGCGGTAGCTTTGCTGCCGGTGTATGCGCGCGACATCCTGCATACTGGTCCGTGGGCGCTTGGGATCCTGCGCAGTGCTCCAGCGGTGGGGGCTGTAGCCATGGCGATGCTGTTGGCTCATCGGCCATTGCGACGTCACGCGGGCATAACGATGTTGTGGAGCGTGGCCGGCTTCGGAGTGTTCACCATCGTGTTCGGGTTGTCGCGGAACCTGTGGTTGTCGCTCGCGTCTCTCCTGTTGGTGGGCGCCTCTGACATGGTGAGTGTGATCATTCGTGGAACCCTGGTGCAGTTGTCGACACCGGACTCGATGCGCGGACGGGTGAGCGCGGTGAATTCGCTCTTCATCGGCACCTCGAATGAGTTTGGGCAATTTGAGTCGGGCGTGACGGCGCACTGGTTTGGAACCGTGCCTGCGGTTGTGATTGGCGGTGTGGGAACGCTGGTCGTGATTGCGCTGTGGGCGTGGCTGTTTCCGGAGTTGCGCGGCGTGGCCAAACTTACAAGTCCAGCGGCGCCGGTCGCCGAGGAACTGCAATGACGGCGAGCAGCGCATATTACGCCTCACAACTTCGACATGAATTGAGTCTGCGAAACCGCGCGTTTGCGAAAAAGAGGCAGCTCCCGCATGTCGAGAGTTATGGCGGCATGGCGGTTACGGTGTATCATCCACACCCTACGCGCCGGCGACACGGCAACTTCTTCGACGAGAGCTACGCCGCGATGCTGGCAATTCCCGAGTGGCGCAAGCGGCTGGAAAAGGTGCACACCTCGGGGCGGTCGTCGCTGCCCAGAAGCCAGCGCGGCTGGAAGGAACTCGACTCGTCGATGAGCTCGGATGCACTGCTGATGAACATTTTCTGCTGCCCATACGTTTCCGACGACCTGCGCGTCCTCGGGTTGCTGGGCATTGAGGCTGCCGAATTGCCCCAGTTCGGTTGGCGCGCACGTGTGCCGCTGACCAAGGGCTTAGCCGATCGCACTGAGGTCGACATGAAACTGGGCGATATGTTGTTTGAGGCTAAGCTGACCGAGTCGGACTTCCAGTCAGCGGAGGCATCGGTGCTTCGCAGATATCGCGACTTGGAGGACGTTTTCGAGATTGCTGAACTTCCGAACGAAGGTGGGGAGCTGGCGTCCTATCAACTCATTCGCAACGTGTTGGCTGCGCACGCTAGCGATTGCGGTTTTTGCTTGCTGGTCGACGCTCGGCGGCCTGATTTAATCGAATCGTGGTACGCGGTTTTGCGGTGCGTCCGGCCAGTTGAGCTTCGGGTCCGCTGCAAGATATTGACATGGCAGGAGTTGAGCGCGTTCCTGCCGGAACCCTTGGGTGAGTTCCTCGACGCGAAGTACGGAATTGTGGCCCCGGGCGAAACGCCGTCTAGCACCTTGGGTGAAAATGACTTTGATTTTGAATGACCCGCACTGTTCGAAAACCGCCGGGCGCTGGGTCGCCCCATTAGCGCCTCTTATAAAGTTCGATACTTCATTAAGAAGATTTACCAAATCGTGAATATTTCTAATTTTTCTCGACGACCGTGCCTCGAGTTGGGTATAAATCTCCAATCAGCCATGGCCATTCCAGCCCAATACCGACTCGAACCCTACCACGGTCGAATCCGCGTAAACCGCGGCCTGGTAGTGGCTCTAGTACGCGCGCTCACGCTCCTACTCGTCCTAGACGGGCTGGCGGGCACACAGGGAGGCGCGGGGACGTAGGCTAAAAGCAAATCGAGTTTCCAGAAAGCCACTGACCCCGCAAGGCGGAAAGTGGCTTTTGCTTTTCTCCACACAAGTTAAGCCGAGCCAAGAGGACGAGATGTCAAACCAGAGCGGTAAGTCGCACAGCAAAGCTATCACCGACGGCCCCAGCCGGGCGGGTGCTCGCGCGATGTTCAAAGCGATTGGCTTCACCGACGAGGACCTCAGCAAGCCCATCATCGGCATCGCCAACACATGGACGGAAGTGGGCCCTTGCAACTATCACCTGCGCAAACTGGCTGAAGCAGTTAAGGATGGCGTGCGAGCGGCGGGCGGCACGCCGATGGAGTTCAACACCATCGCGATTTCCGATGGGATCACGATGGGCACGGAGGGCATGCGGGCTTCGTTGGTAAGCCGCGAGGTCATTGCCGACTCGATCGAGCTGGTGGCGCGCGGGCACATGTTTGACGGGCTGGTGGCGCTCTCCAGTTGCGACAAGACGATCCCGGGTACGGTCATGGCGTTGGCCAGGCTCAATATCCCCTCCGTGATGCTCTACGGCGGCTCGATAGCGCCCGGGCAATTCCAGGGGCACGACGTGAGCATTCAGGACGTGTACGAGGCGATCGGGAAGCACGCGCACGGGCAGATGAACGACGCCGAGCTGAAGGACATTGAGGACCATGCCTGTCCCGGGCCGGGCGCCTGCGGCGGACAGTTCACAGCCAATACCATGTCCACCGCATGTGAGTTCCTCGGCATCTCTCCTCTCGGCAGTAATCAGGTTCCCGCAACCAATCCCCTGAAAACCGAAGTCGCGAGAAAAGCTGGCCAGATGGTGATGGAACTAGTCCGGCGTAACATTCGTCCTTCCGAGATCATCACTGACGCGTCGCTGAAGAATGCGATGACTTGCGTGGTGGCCTCGGGCGGTTCGACTAACGCCATCCTGCATCTACCGGCCATTGCCAACGAGTTGGGGTTGCATTTTCCGCTCGACGAGATCAATCGCATTTGCGAGCGCACTCCGTTGCTCTGCGACTTGAAGCCCGGCGGACGCTTCATGGCTACGGACTTTTACCGCGCCGGCGGAACGAAGCTGCTCGGACACATTCTTCGAAGCGCTGAGCTGCTGAATCGGGACTGCGTCACGGTAACCACCAAGACGATCGGCGAAGAAGTTGCGGAAGCCGAGGAGCAGCCGGGACAGGAAGTGATTCGCCCGATCGAGCGCCCGCTGAGCCCGACGGGAGGGTTGGCGATCCTCCGCGGCAATCTCGCGCCGGAAGGTTGCGTGGTGAAGCTGGTGGGTCATGGGCGCCGCGAGCACCGCGGTCCGGCACGCGTCTTCGAGAGCGAAGAGGACGCATTTCGAGCGGTGCAGGGCTCCGAGATCAACGCCGGCGACGTGATCGTGATTCGCAACGAAGGACCGCGTGGCGGACCCGGCATGCGCGAGATGCTGGCAGTGACGGCGGCAATTGCAGCGACTCGGTTGAGCAACTCAGTAGCGCTGTTGACAGATGGCCGTTTCTCGGGCGCAACCCACGGCTTCATGATCGCGCACGTCGCTCCTGAAGCCGCCGTGGGGGGCCGGATTGCAACCGTGCGGGACGGCGACATGATCCATATCGACGTTGCTCGTGGGCTACTGCAGCTTGAAGTGTCTGACGCAGAGATCGGGCGCCGCAGGAAGAACTGGATAGCTCCGGGCCTGCGGTACAAGACGGGGGTGTTTGCCAAGTACGCACTGAGCGTGTCGTCGGCATCATTCGGCGCGGTGACGACTCCGGGCAGAGGGCGCGAAGACACGCAGGCGGATGGGATTGCCGTTCCTGACTTTGCGGCTGCCACGGGAGCGAAAGGGAGATGAGCAAGTGAAGTTGACCGGTGCACAAATTGTTTGGAAGTGCCTGGAGCGCGAAGGCGTGGACATCGTCTTCGGCTATCCCGGCGGATGCGTCCTGCCCATGTACGACGCGCTGCAGCACACGCCCAGCATCCATCATGTGCTGGTGCGCCACGAGCAAGGGGCGGCGCACATGGCTGACGGCTATGCACGCGCCACCGGCAAAGTCGGCGTAGCTTTGGCGACTTCGGGCCCAGGCGCAACCAATCTGGTTACCGGTATCGCGACCGCGATGCTCGACTCCTCTCCCATCGTGTGCATCACGGGGCAAGTCCCCGGCAAGCTCATTGGCACGGACGCGTTCCAGGAAGTCGATATCACCGGCATCACCATGCCGATCACCAAGCACAACTACATGGTGACGGATGTGAACGATATTGCGCGCACACTGTGCGAGGCGTTCATCATCGCGCGCGCCGGGCGTCGGGGACCGGTTCTGGTGGACATTACCAAAGATGCGCAAATGGCGTCGTGCGAGTTCGAGTGGGAAGTCGTGATGCCTCGCCTGCGCAAGCTGGAAACCTGGAGCGAGCCCGAATCGGCGCAGATTGCCGCCGCCGCCGAGCTGATCAATAAGGCAGAACGCCCAGTGATCCTTGCGGGGCACGGGGTTATGCAATCGGGCGCGATCGAAGACCTCGAACTGCTGGCCGAGACCAGCGACATTCCCGTCGCTCTTACCCTGCTTGGATTGGGCGCCCTGCCGCACTTCCATCCCTTGTCACTGGGCATGATGGGTATGCATGGTGAGGCCTGGGTCAATCATGCGATCCAATCTGCCGACCTGTTGATCGCACTGGGCATGCGCTTCGACGATCGCGTGACTGGCAAGCTCGACAGCTATGCGCAGAATGCGAAGAAGATCCACGTGGATATCGACGCGTCAGAGATCCACAAGAACGTTCGTGCCGACGTCGCGATCGTTGGAAATTTGAAGCACGTCCTCCCCAAACTTATTCCACATATCCAACAGCGGAAGCGAAGCCACTACTGGGCTGAGATCAATAGCGCCAAGGGCGTGGTTGCGGTGCACGACATTCGCAACATGCCCGATACCGGACATCTCTACGCCGCACACGTCATCAACGACCTGTGGCGCGAGACGAAGGGCAAAGCGCTGGTGGTGACCGACGTCGGTCAGCACCAGATGTGGGAGGCGCAGTATTACCACCACAGTGATCCGCGTTCGCTGATCACCTCGGGCGGGCTGGGCACGATGGGATTCGCGCTGCCGGCGGCAATTGGCGCGAAGTTCGCGCGTCCGGAGGCCGATGTCTGGGTAATCGTCGGCGACGGCGGCTTCCAGATGACGATGGCTGAGTTGGCGACGATGGTGCAGGAAGGCGTCAAGGTCAACATCGCGATTATCAACAATGGCTACCTCGGCATGGTGCGTCAGTGGCAGGAATTCTTCTACGAGCGGAATTACGCAGCCACACCACTGGTCAATCCCGACTTCACCAAGATCGCGGAAGCGTACGGCATTCTCACGATGGCGGTGACGCATCGGGAGGAAGTGGCTCCCAGTGTACGCCGTGCGCGGGAGCACGACGGTCCGGTGCTGATTGATTTCCGTGTTGAACAGGAGGATTCGGTGTATCCCATGGTCCCGGCGGGTTCGGCACTCGACGAGATGATTCGCCGGCCCAGCGCCATCGTAGAGACGGCGGCAGACGAGTAAAGCTTATGAACATGACCTATTTGTTGGACGTTGCAAACCATACCGGCGTGGTGACACGCATCTCGCTCATCTTTCGGCGGCACGGTGCGAACCTGCACTCACTGTCGACCGCGAAGACCGAACACCCGGGAATTGTACGCATCGTGATCACCTCGGATATCGACCGACGACCGGCGGAACGTATCAAGGGACAGCTCGCCAAGCTCGTCGACATCTTCAAGGTCGACATGATCTCGCATGAGGAGGGCACGTTCCGCGCCTTCGGCATGATGAAGATTGCGTGCACTTTCCAGACCCGGCCGCAAATTCTCGAATTGCTCGAGATCTTCAACGGACGCGTGCTCGAACTTACCACCGAGTGGGTGCTGGTCGAAATGACCGGCACACCCGAGCAACTCGAAGGCCTGATGCAGGTGCTCGAACCCTATGGGATTCTCGAAGCGGTCGAGACTGGTCCCATCGTCATTCGTCACCAATCGCCGCGCCACGCTGCCCGTCCACAACCTACCTGGGAAGTGGTTCCGGGTACGTTGGCTGCAGGCGCTAGTTCAAGTTCTACTTCAATAGCGAATTCTTCGCAGGAGATGAAACGCAATGGCACAGATCTTTTATGACAAGGACGCTGATCTTGCGCGGGTACGAGCCACTAAGGTCGCCATTATCGGGTACGGATCGCAAGGCCATGCCCATGCGCTGAACCTGCGCGATAGCGGAGTCAGCGTCTCGATCGGGCTTCATCCGGAAAGCCGCTCGCGCGAGCGTGCCGAAGCGGTCGGATTGAAGGTGCGCTCCGTGAGCGATGCCGCTGCCTGGGCCGACACCATCATGATGCTCGCGCCCGACACCGATCAGGCGAAGATCTATCACCGCGACATCCAGCGCAACCTGACGCCGGGCAAGACGCTGATGTTCGCGCATGGCTTCAACATTCGCTTCGGAACGATTAAGTGCCCGGCTGGGATGGACGTCAGCATGGTTGCGCCCAAAGCTCCCGGCCATCGTGTTCGCGAGGTGTTTGTCGAAGGTGGCGGGACTCCTTGCCTCGTCGCTGTTGAGCAGGACGCCTCCGGCAATGCGCTCGAGTACGCGCTTTCGTACGCGAAGGGAATCGGCGGCACGCGCGCCGGCGTGCTTAAGACGACCTTCACGGAAGAGACCGAGACCGATCTGTTCGGCGAACAGGCAGTACTGTGCGGAGGGGCCAGCGCTTTGATCAAGGCCGGATTCGAAACGCTCGTCGATGCGGGCTATCAGCCTGAAGTCGCATATTTCGAGTGCCTGCACGAGCTGAAGTTGATCGTCGACCTCATGTATCGTGGCGGCCTCAGCTACATGAGGTACTCGGTCAGCGATACCGCCGAGCACGGCGACTACACCGCGGGCAAGCGTCTCATCACCGACGAGACGCGCAAGGAGATGAAGCAGATTCTCCGGGAGATCCGCAACGGCAAGTTTGCGTCCGAGTGGATCGAAGAGAACGCGACCGGACGCAAGAACTTTCTGGCGGAGCGCGCCAAGCAGCGCCAGCACCTGATCGAGACGGTCGGCGAGAAGCTGCGCGACATGATGCCCTTCCTCAATCCGGTGAAAGCGTCAGATATCGAGGCGCCGTCGAAGAAAGAAGAGCCGGTTGGGACGACCGCGTAAGAACCACATCCAGCAGCAGAAGAGAACCGGGGGACGGGATGGGCTTTTTCGCAGAGAGCAAGTGGGTCTGGAAGAACGGGAAGATCATTCCTTGGGAAGAGGCCACCATTCACATGTCGGCGCACGGCATGCACTATGGCACGGGCGTCTTCGAAGGCATCCGCTGCTACCACACAGTGAACGGCCCTGCGGTGTTTCGTCTCGAGGCTCACCTGGAGCGCATGTTCGAGTCGGCGCACACGTATGGGCTGCCCATCCCGTACTCCCAGCAGGAACTAACCGATGCCATGCTGGAGGTCATCACCGCCAACGACTTCTCCGACTGTTACATTCGTCCGATCGCGACCTACGGCAGCGGAAGCCTTGGCGTACATCCGCGTAATTGCCCGGTCGATGTTGCGATTCTCGCGTGGCCCTGGGGTGCGTACCTCGGAGCCGACGCCCTGGAGAAGGGAATCCAGGTCACGGTTTCTCGCTGGAAGAAGTTCAGCTCGCTGGCGATGCCGGCCACCGCGAAAGCTTGCGGGCAGTATCTGAACTCGATGCTTGCCGTGCAGGATGCCGTGCGCCGTGGCTTCGACGAAGCTCTGCTCGTGGACGAAGAGGGCATCATCGCCGAGGGCTCCGGCGAGAACTTCTTCATGGTGCAGAACGGCAACGTGCTCACCAACGACGAGCGCGATCACGTGCTCATGGGCATCACGCGAGATTCGGTCATCACGCTGGCCCGCGACCTGGGCTACAAGGTCTTCGTCGGACAAATGCATCTGGAAGAGCTGGAAGTCGCTGACGAAGCGTTTTTTACCGGCACTGCGGCCGAGGTCACGCCGATCGCGGCGCTCGACCGCAAGCCGATTGGTAATGGCAAGCCAGGCCCGATCACCCTGGAATTGCAGCGCGCATTTTTCGCCGCAACTTCAGGCCGCGACCCGCAACATCAAGACTGGCTGACACCGATTGAGGTGAGGTCGCACGCATCGGATTTAAAGCCCGCTTAGCGAAGAACTAGCGTCGGGGCACGACTTTAGTTGTGCCGCAAAGCGGCTTATTTAGTTTTCCCAGGGGCTTTGGCCGCCGAAGCCTAGTGTTCGGAGAGCATCAGGTAGCGCGACCCGGGCGCTTGTGAAACCGCCCGGCAGGTTTTGAGGAACGCTTGACCAGCATGAGAGAGCACAGTTCCGGTCCGGTACACGATACGCAGCTTGCGCTCCATGGCGAGCTCAGGGCAGGGAACGTGGACCAGCTCTTTGTGGGCAATCTCATGCTCTACCGCAATCAGCGGAACAAGCGCGACCCCGTTTTCCATGCAAACGAACTGCTTGATGTCTTCGATGGTCGGCAGCTCAACGTTCATGTGCAGCGGCGTGTGGTGTTTCTTGAATGCCTGAATGACTTTCTCGCGGTACGGACTCAGCACGCTATGCGCGATGAACGATTCCGCTCCCAGGTCTTTGATGCCGACTCGTTCCGCCCGGGCCAGCGGATGGCGGGGATACACGATCAGCGCAAGTTCGTCGCGGTAGAGCATGTGGGAAGTAAGCTCGCTGTCGTCCGTACGAAACGAAACGACGCCGAACTCGACGGCGTGGTTGAGCACCTGGCTGGGAACTTCTCGCGCCAGCGTGCGCACGACCTGAATGCGGATCATGGGATGCGTGCGGTGGAACTGGTCGAGGACCGGCAAAAGATAGCGCGCCGTGAACTCGTTGGCGGCGATAACCAGCTTGCCCTGGTGGAGCATGCGTAGCTCCTTGAGGGCTTCCTGGGCTTCGCCGCGCACGTTGAGCAGCTCTTTGGCATACGACTGGAGCACCTGGCCAGCGTCGGTGAGCGAGCCGTCGCGGGAAGAGCGATCGAACAGCCGCTCGCCCAGTTCATCTTCAAGTTTGGAGATGGTCTGGCTCACGGCCGATTGGGTGCGATGCATTCGGGCAGCCGCCCGGGAAAAGGATTTTTCCTCGGCGACGGCCAGAAAGGTTTCTAACTGAAACAGTTCCATAGCATTACTCGCATTCCTGAATCGCGAAGGATGACTAATTGAATCACTGTGGCTAATGATTTGTAAAGTGCTATTAGTTTGACTAATCACGCGAGCATCGATAGCCTAAAAGCACCAAAACCTTGGAGGAACTATGCAGCGAGACCGGGTATTAATTTTCGATACGTCGCTTCGCGACGGCGAGCAGGCTCCCGGATGCAGCATGAATAGGGAGGAGAAGCTGCTATTCGCCCGCAAGCTCCAAGCGTTGGGCGTTGACATCATCGAGGCTGGCTTCCCCGTCGCCTCCGCGGACGATGCCGAGGCTGTTCGCCGCATCGCATCCGAGGTTCACGGACCCGTAGTCGCGGCCCTGGCACGTTGCGTCGAGAAGGACATTGCCATTGCGTGGGAAGCCGTTAGCCGCTCCATGCGGCCGCGCCTCCACACATTCCTGGCGACCTCGGATATTCACCTAGCGTTCAAACTCAAGATCGGACGCGACGAAGCTCTCAAGCAAGTGAGCCGGATGGTCGCCTACGCCCGCTCGCTCTCGACCGACGTCGAGTTTTCCCCCGAGGATGCTACCCGGTCGGACGTAAGTTTCCTGTGCGAGGTGCTCGAGGCGGCGGTCGATTCCGGTGCGACCACGCTCAACATTCCTGACACGGTTGGTTACACCACGCCGGGCGAATATGGAGAGCTGATTCGCACCATCCGCCAGCGGGTTAAGGGAATTGAGAACCTTACCATTTCGGTTCACTGCCACAACGACCTCGGACTCGCAGTAGCAAATTCATTGGCTGGAGTAGAGGCGGGCGCGCGCCAGGTGGAATGCACCATCAACGGTATCGGTGAGCGCGCCGGTAACGCTTCGCTGGAAGAAATCGCTATGGCGTTCCATGTCCGTGCCGATCGCTACGGCATCGACACCGGCATTAACCATCCTGAGATCTATGGGACCAGCCGGCTACTGTCGCAACTGATTGGCTTTGAAGTGCAGCCCAACAAAGCCGTCGTCGGACGCAACGCGTTTGCGCACGAGGCGGGCATCCATCAGCACGGGGTTCTCAGCAATCCACTGTGCTACGAGATCATGACTCCGGAGACGGTCGGTATTCCCGCCGAGCGCATCGTGCTCGGCAAACACTCCGGACGTCATGCGCTGGCCTACAAATACCGCGAGCTCGGTCACGAGTTGTCGAACGAGGAAGTGAATCAGATCTACTCGCAGTTCACGCACCTTGCCGATCGTAAGAAGCACATTTACGAGCAGGACCTGATCGCCATGCTGTTCGCCCATCGTGGCGGCATGCGCGAAAACAAATCGCAGCCGCAGGAGATGCATCCGGCATGAAGTTACGCATCGTAGTGTTGCCGGGTGATGGAATCGGCCCTGAAGTAACCAAGCAGGCAGTTTTGGTTTTGCAAGCGGTATCTGACGTCTGCGGCTATGAGTTCCGTTTCGAGCACCATCGCATCGGCGGAGTGGCCATCGAGAACGACGGCTCGCCGCTACCGGAAAAGACGCTTGCCGCGTGTCTCGAAGCCGACGCCGTGCTGCTCGGCGCGGTGGGCGATCGCAGGTTCGACCATTTGACCGGAGACATGCGTTGCGAGACCGGACTGTTGGCCCTGCGTCAGGCCCTCGGCGGATTCGCCAACCTGCGTCCGGTCAAGGCATACGAAGCCATCGCCGATTGCTCACCACTGCGTGAGGACGTAACCCGCGGCGCGGATATTCTCATTGTGCGCGAACTGCTCGGCGGACTTTATTTTGGTGAGCCTCGCGAACTAAGTGACCAGGGCCACGCCCACAACACCATGCGCTACCACAAAGAGGAAGTGGAGCGGGTGGCCCACATAGCATTTCAGGAAGCGCGCCGACGTAAGCGCCACGTCACCTCAGTAGACAAAGCGAATGTGCTGGAGACTTCACAGCTCTGGCGGCGCACGGTCAATGAGGTTGCGCAACAATACCCTGACGTCGAGGTCGAGCACGCCTATGTCGATTCGTTTTCGATGCAGTTGGTGACCTCACCTGCGCGCTACGACGTAGTGTTGACCGAGAATCTCTTCGGCGACATTCTCTCCGACGAAGCGGCTGTGATCAGCGGTTCACTCGGCATGCTCGCCTCGGCGAGCGTGGGCGGCAAGGTCGAACTCTACGAGCCGGTACACGGTTCTGCTCCCGACATCGCCGGCAAGAATATGGCGAACCCGTTCGGAGCCATTCAGTCGGTTGCGATGTTGCTGCGCT
>Ga0306920_100007173_pt1 | contig 14646 bp, 10 predicted proteins | sample flu12Cox44000170_FD_204666 | JGI IMG/M metagenome (GOLD analysis project Ga0306920, IMG submission 204666) | Lab enrichment of tropical soil microbial communities from Luquillo Experimental Forest, Puerto Rico - flux4day.12C.oxic.44.000.170 (v2)... | ecosystem: Environmental > Terrestrial >... | reverse complement strand
TCTGGCCGACGCACCAAGCGGTGCTGCCGTCGAGCTTGGCGAGCGTCTCCATGGCGCGGAACCAAGTGACGAGGTCGACCTCGTCCCCGCCGTACGCTTTGGGCAGCAGCAAGCGGAAAAGTCGCTCCTCGTGCAGCTTGTCCACCACCTCGGGCGTCAGCCGGCCAAGGGCCTCGTTTGCCGCACCAGATCGTGCGATCACTTCGGTGATGCGTCCAATCCGCTCGACCGGACCGTCTGTGCTTGGTGGTGGGGAGCTTGCAAAGCTATGCATGAGCCGGGGCTCTTCCTGTTGCCTTAACCTACCGAATTGGGGCTCTGTGTGTCCGAGCTGAATGGCTGCGTGAGCGGCAGCACAGATGTCCCTTGATAGCATGGGGGAGGAGCTTTGCGTGACCCGAGGTGTCGGGGTCCTTGGCCACCCTCACGCGGCTCGACAGCACCCGTCCGGAACGCTCCACCGCAATTCTACGGGCTGCCGTCAAAAGACGATTCCGCTCCCAAAGATGCTGCCGAGCGGCTCTGCGACAGTGACAGCGTGAGCGCACGCTGCAGCCGATAGCCGATCTCATCCAGAACTCGCCGCGGCGCGAGCAACGGGGCGCTGGCGTCACGCCGCCGCCCCCGTCTCGATGGGCAGGGTCGGATCGGCACCCCACTCCGACCACGAGCCGTCGTAGACTGCGGCGTTCGGGCGGCCGAGGACGGCAAGCGCCAGGGCGACCACGCCGGCGGTGACGCCGGAGCCGCACGAGGTCACCACTGGCCGCATCACATCCACGCCGGCGACCGCGAATATCGAGTGCAGGTCGGCGGCGGCTTTGAGTGTGCCATCGGCATTGAGGAGGGAGGCGAAAGGCACGTTGCGCGAGCCCGGAATGTGGCCCGAGCGCAGGCCCGGGCGGGGTTCCGGCACCGCGCCCTCGAAGCGGGCGGCGGCGCGCGCATCGACGATCTGTGCTGCCCTGCTCGAGATCAGCGCCTTCACGTCGCTGGCGTCGCGAACAAGCCCCGCGTTGAGCATGGCCGTGAAATGGCGCTCGCTGCGTCGCCGCGGCTCGCCATCCTCGAGCGGACGCCCCTCGGCCCTCCATTTCTTCAAGCCGCCGTTGAGAACGCGCACGTCCTCATGGCCCATTGCGCGGAACATCCACCACACGCGCGCTGCCGAGTAGAGGCCCTCGCTGTCGTAGGCGATGATTTGCATGCCGTCGCCGATGCCCATCTTCTTCATGCGGCTGGCGAACAATTCGCTCGATGGGAGCATGTGCGGGAGCGGCGAGGACTTGTCGGAGATTTCGTCGACGTCGAAGAAGAGCGCGCCGGGGATGTGCTGCGCCAAATACTCGGCCCTGGCGTTGCGGTTGGTAGTTGGCAGATGCAAGGAGCCGTCAAGCACGACAAGAGCCGGTGTGTCGAGATGCCAGGCCAGCCAATCGGTCTCGACCAACCATTTTTGTGCGTCGTCGGCCATTAAGCGTTTCCTTTTCCGTGATTGGGGACCTCTTCCCCGATCGGGAGTTGCTTTCCCGGCGGCCTCCCCGTTCGCACCGTTGTTTTGCCGGGGCTCGTCGCCCGCATGCAGCGAACCCCCTGCGCCAACGCAGGCGCACGGCGTCCATCCCTTCACGCGAACGAGACGCGGATGCGGCGGTTGAACTTGCCCTTCTTTTCGATCTTGGTGACCACCACCTTGCCGATCTCGCCAGTGCGCCTCACGTGCGTGCCGCCGCAGGGCTGTAGGTCGACGGACCCGTTCTCGCCGATAACGACGAGGCGCACGCGACCCGTGCCCATGGGCGGTTTCACGGCCATGGTGCGCACGAGCCCAGGGCTGGCTTGGAGCTCTCTATCGGTGATCCAGCGCTCGGTCACTGGATGGTCGGCAGCGATAAGAGCATTGAGGCCAGCGGTGAGCGCATCCTTTTCCACTGCGGAGGCGTCCTCGATGTCAAAGTCCAGGCGGCTGTCGTCGGGATTAACCTGACCGCCGGTGACGGGGAACTTTACGAGCGCGCACAACAGGTGCAGGCAAGTGTGCATGCGCATGAGGCGCGAGCGCAGGTCCCAGTCGATTTCGGCGCGCACGGACTGGCCAGGTGCGGGAGGCGCGCTTGCCTCGGCGGCCACGTGCACAATGGTGGTCTTGTCGGCGTCGTAGACGGTGGTGGCGATGGGACAGCTGCCGCCGCCGTCGATTTTGAGGGTGCCCCTGTCACCCGGCTGTCCACCGGCCGCCGCGTAGAAAACGGTGCGATCGAGCACGATGCCGCCGCGCTCGTTGACGGCGAGCACGCGCGCCTCACAGTCGCGCAGGTAGGCGTCGGCGCGATAAAGCTGTTCGGTCATGATGCGAGGTCATTGGCGCGTTGGCGGGCAGCCACGACTCGCGGCGGAGCAGATGGAAGCATTTGCGTGGGTCCCCACCTGCGGGGGGATGACACCAGTGCACATTGCTCGGTCAAACCGTGCCTCCCTGTGTCAGGTCTTCTCGATGTCCACGAACATCTTGGGCAGCTGGGGGTGGTCCGCGACCAGCCACTCCGGCAAGGGTAGGTTCTTCGACTCGAGAAACGCCGGGTTGAACAGCTTGGATTGGTAGCGTGTGCCGTAGTCGCAAAGCAGCGTGACGATGGTGTGGCCGGGGCCCATCTCCTTGGCGAGGCGAATGGCGCCGGCAACGTTGACGCCGGTGGAGCCGCCCACGCACAGCCCTTCCTCAACCAGCAGCTGAAAGCAGATGGCAACGGATTCTTTATCCGGAATGAAATAGGCGCGGTCTACCACGGCGCCTTCGAAGTTCTTGGTCACGCGCCCCTGGCCGATCCCCTCGGTGATGGAGGTGCCTTCGGCCTTGAGCACGCCGGTGGTGTAGTAGCTGTAGAGCGCGGCCCCCGGCACGTCGGCCAGCGCGATTTGGATCGACTTGCGCTTGGCCTTGAGGCCGTCGGAGACGCCGCCCAGGGTTCCTCCCGAGCCGACGGCCGACACAAATCCGTCCACCTTTCCCTGGGTATCCGCCCAGATCTCTTCACTCGTGGTCTCGATGTGCGCCTGGCGGTTGGCGGTATTGTCCCATTGGTTGGCCCAGATGGCGCCATTCGGCTCCGTTTTGGCCAGCGCCTCGGCGAGTCGCTGCGAATAGTGCACGTAGTTGTTGGGGTTCTTGTAGGGCAGCGCCGGCACCTCGACGAGATGGGCGCCCAAGAGCCGCAGCGCGTCCTTCTTCTCCTGACTCTGGGTCTCGGGGATGACGATGACGGAACGGTAGCCCAGCGCGTTGCCGACGACGGTGAGGCCGATGCCGGTGTTGCCGGCGGTGCCCTCCACCACGGTGCCGCCGGGCCTGAGCGTGCCGCGCTTCACCGCATCCTGGATAATGAAAAGGGCGGCGCGATCCTTCACCGACTGGCCCGGGTTCATGAACTCCGCCTTGCCGAGGATGGTGCAACCGGTCTCCTCGGAGGCGCGTTTGAGCTTAATGAGCGGTGTGCGGCCGACCGCGGCGGCCACGCCGTTGGCGAAAGGCAAAGCCGATCTCCTTAAACCCGATTGTGCAGGCGCCAGCGTAAAGAGCGGGGTGAAGCCCCGCAAGCGAATGCTCTCGATCTGGCACGCTTAACCGCCATTGAACCGCCAAAGCGCATCCTGCCGGTGCCCGCGAGGTCATGGAGCCAAGCCTCTGGCCCGGCTCCATCGTGGGATATCCGTGATGGGAATGCCGCGTCTGTGCGCTGGCCACGGCCACACTCGCCGTCGCTGGGTGTCCGGTGGTTCGCCAGCGCGGCCGAACGCTATCGCAGGCCCACTAAGGGTGGCCCGGTGTGAGCCCCGGCCAGGGCTATTTCCCCTGTGAGGTTTGGCTATCCGTAATCGACCCGCCGGCGTGACAGGGGCCGTGTCACAAGGGGTCTCTTCGACAGGGTTCTGTTCGTCCTACCGCGGTCAACATCGGCAAGCCGTGGCTGCGGCAAGGGGGTGCTTTAAGCCCCATTTGGGCGCCGGTTGCCCTGCGGCGGTCCCACAACAACCGCTTCCAAGCATTGCCCATAGCTACTGCTGTGGGGGTCTCAGACCTCCTGGATCTCACACCCCTTGGCTTGAAATTGCGCCCCATCCTGCTACAAGCCGACCCGAGAGCCCGGAAGTCGCTGCGCGGTGGCATTGTTGGTCCGGGGACTTCGCCGCCAGCAGCAAGGCCCCGGAACGCCTAGGCAATTCAAAGCCCGCGGGCGTGGCGGAACTGGCAGACGCGCAGGATTTAGGTTCCTGTGACGCAAGTCGTGGGGGTTCGAGTCCCTCCGCCCGCACCACGGAGCGTTCGCAGGGCTGAGGCAGGTTGTGCCGTGGAGCGAGGCCCGGGGCCGGCCTGACCAGACGCGGTGATTGAGGCAGGCGTTATGCAGATCAGTGAGTCCTCCATCAGCGGCCTCAAACGCGAGCTTAAGGTCGTCATCGGCCAGGGCGAGCTCGGAGAGCGTTTCGCCTCACGGCTCGACGCGTTCAAGGATCAGGTGCAGATCCGGGGCTTCCGCAAGGGCAAGGTGCCAGTCGCGCACTTGAAGAAGCTCTATGGCCGATCCGTGATGGCCGAAGTGCTGCAGCAAGCGGTCGAGGAGACGAGCCGCAAGGCCATCGAGGAGCGCAAGGAGCGTGCCGCACACCAGCCCAATATCAATCTCACGGAGGACAAGGAAGAGCTAGAGCGCGTGCTCGCCGGGCAGAGCGATCTCGCCTTTACGCTGTCCTACGAGGCACTCCCCCAGATCGCCGTTACCGACCTAGCTGCGCTCAAGCTCGAGCGGCCGGTGGCCGAGGTCACGGAGGAGGCGATCGACAAGGGTGTGGCGAGCCTCGTTGAGCGGGCAATCCGCTACGAGGTGGAGCCCGACCGGGCTGCTGGGACAGGCGACCGGCTCACCATTGATTTCCTGGGCCGCAGCAACGGCGAGGAGTTCGACGGCGGCAAGGGTGAGGATGTCCAGCTGATCGTGGGGGAGTCGCGGTTCATTCCGGGGTTTCTCGAGGGCCTGATGGGCGGCAAAGCCGGCGAAGAGCGCATCGTCAATGCCAAGTTCCCCGACGATTATCCCGAGGCCAAGCTTTCCGGCAGGGACGCGGTCTTCACGGTCAAGATCAAGGAGGTGGCCAAGCCGATCAGGCCCGAGCTAAACGACGAGTTCGCCAAGACGCTGGGGGCAGAATCGCTCGCCAAACTACGGGAGCTCATCGCTGCGCGCATCGCCAGTGAGTACATGATGTACACACGCATGAAGCTCAAGCGGCAGATTCTCGATGCTCTCGACAAGGCGCATGCTTTCGCCCTGCCCGAGACGCTGGTGACGACCGAGTTCGATGCCATCTGGAAGCAGCTGCAGCAGGGGCTCGAGCAGGCTGGCCGGACCCTGGCTGAGGACGGCAAGAATGAGGAGGAGATGAAGGCCCAGTACCGCAAGATCGCGGAACGGCGGGTGCGCCTTGGCCTGGTCATCGGCGAGATCGGCGACAGGGCCAAAGTCGAGGTGGGCCAAGAAGAGCTGCGCCGGGCGCTCATTGAGCAGGCGCGGCGCTATCCTGGCCAGGAGAAGATCGTTTACGAGTTTTATGAGAAGAATCCGGGCGCGCTGATCGAGCTACGCGCGCCAATCTTTGAGGACAAGGTGATCGAGCACATTCTCGCGCAAGCCAAGCCCGTGGACAGGAAAGTAAGCGTGGAGGAGCTGCTCAAACCGGACGATGACGAGGAGGCGCACCTGCCTGTCGGCCATGCCCATCATCAGGGGCATGCCCTCGGTCACGCGCATCACGGTCATGACCATGACCACGACCATAACCACGCGCACAACCACGACCAGCATCACCGCGAACCTGACCACAGCCACGGTCAAGAGCAGGGGAAGGAATGATCATTCTTGAAGTCAGGCGCTTGCCACCCCACTCTCAGAACGAGCAGCGGGAAGCGAACAGTTAGGGGCAACCATGTCCGATCCGGTCTTGACACTCACGAACACCTTCTGGCCCATGGTCGTCGAGCAAACGAACCGGGGCGAGCGTGGCTATGATTTGCCCTCGCGGCTGCTCAAAGAGCGCATCATTTTCGTGACCGGGGCGATCGACGACAATGTGGCCTCGTCGATCTGCATGCAGCTCCTTTATTGCGAGTCCGAAAATCCCAAGAAAGAGATCTCCATGTATATCAATTCCCCGGGGGGCATCGTCACCTCGGGCATGGCGATCTACGACACCATGCAGTTCATCCGCTCGCCCATCGCCACACTGTGCATCGGCCAGGCGGCCTCCATGGGCTCGCTGCTGCTTGCAGCCGGTGCCCCCGGCATGCGCTACGCGCTGCCCAACGCGCGCATCATGGTGCACCAACCGTCGGGCGGCTTCTCCGGGCAGGCAAGCGACATCGAGCGCCACGCCGAGGACATCATCAAGATGAAGCGGCGGCTCAATGAGGTTTATGTTAAGCATACCAAGAAGAGCTATGAAGTAATCGACAAGACGCTCGATCGCGATTACTTCATGACCGCCGATCAGGCCCGAGAGTTCGGCATTATCGATCGGGTCATCAAGAGCCGCGACGAGGCTGAGGCTACGCTGACGCCGGTCAAGCCCGTGCAGGGCTGAGGATGCCGTCTCTGCGGTCGCCTTGCGGCGTGGGCAGCAGCGCAAAAACGGCGATGGGACAGGTTTTTGGATAGGTTTTGCGACGGTGCGGTGGGCGTTGGCGCCTGTGGTCGGGCGCAGAAGTGGGGGTGCGGCGGCGATGAGGTGTAACAATGTCGCGTGCGGATTGGCCGATTGCTGGGCCCGCTGAAAGAGGTGTTAATCCAATCTTGATCTAGGCGCCTTTAGCATGCTGAGATTGGGTCTAGGATTCCAAGCAAGCCCCTGAAGCCCCTGCCCGCAAGCGCACTAGGGCTGAGAGATCGGCCCCTGCACGGAGAGTGACTGACCGCCCGAAACGGCCCTGACAGCGGGCGCGAGAGAACCGGATGGCCCAGGAAAAGAACACCCTCTACTGCTCCTTCTGCGGCAAGAGCCAGCATGAGGTCCGCAAGCTGATCGCGGGCCCGACCGTATTCATCTGTGATGAATGCGTCGAGCTGTGCATGGACATCATCCGGGAGGAGAATAAGAACACGCTCGTCAAGTCCCGAGATGGCGTGCCAAGCCCGGCGGAAATCTGTTCTGTCCTCGACTCCTACGTCATCGGTCAGGATCACGCCAAGCGCGTGCTGTCGGTGGCGGTGCACAACCACTATAAGCGCCTCAACCACGCGGCTAAGAACAACGACGTGGAGCTCGCCAAGTCCAACATCCTGCTCGTTGGACCGACCGGCTGCGGCAAGACCTTGCTCGCCCAAACGCTGGCGCGCATCCTTGACGTGCCCTTCACGATGGCGGACGCCACTACGCTTACGGAAGCAGGCTACGTTGGTGAGGATGTCGAGAACATCATTCTGAAGCTCCTGCAAAATGCCGACTACAACGTCGAGCGAGCGCAACGCGGCATCGTCTACATCGACGAGATCGATAAGATCAGCCGCAAGTCGGACAACCCATCCATCACCCGCGACGTGTCGGGCGAGGGCGTGCAGCAGGCGCTGCTGAAGATCATGGAGGGGACGATCGCGTCCGTGCCGCCGCAGGGTGGCCGCAAGCACCCCCAGCAGGAGTTTCTGCAGGTCGACACCTCCAACATCCTCTTCATCTGCGGTGGTGCGTTTGCGGGCCTTGAGAAGATCATCTCGCGGCGCGATCGCGGCTCCTCGATCGGATTTGCCGCCAAGATCACGGGACCCGACGAACGCCGCACCGGCGACATCCTCAAGGGTGTCGAGCCCGAAGATCTGCTGAAATTTGGCCTGATTCCCGAGTTCATCGGCCGACTGCCGGTAATTGCCACGCTCGAGGATCTCGACGAGGCGGCGCTGATGCAAATCCTCACCATTCCGAAGAACGCTCTCGTTAAGCAGTATCAGCGCTTGTTCGAGATGGAGGACGTCCGTCTCACCATCACCCAGGACGCGCTGAAAGCGATCGCCCGCAAGGCCATCGACCGTAAGACGGGAGCCAGAGGCCTGCGTTCCATCATGGAGGCGATCCTGCTCGACACCATGTTCGAGCTGCCGGGCCTCAAGGGGGTGGAGGAGGTCGTGATCGGTCCGGAGATCGTGGAAGGTGGAGCGCGGCCGTTGCGCATCTACTCCGATCGGGCGGGCGAGAAGGGCTCGAGCGCCTAACCAAGCGCTGGCCTTGAGCGGAGCGGTTCGGCGCGGCGGGGGAAGGGCATCACTTGAACCGGGGCGTGCGGGTGCCCACCTTTAGCCTCTTTCAAGCATAAGGGTGGGAACCCATCGCCGTGGGACCTCGCATGAGATGAGGTTCGCTAGGGGGTGTGGCACGGACGCGACGCTTGTACGCGTAAATGCGCCACACCACTTTGATGAGCTTGAGGACTGACGATGCCCCCGCAGGATGCAGAATTAGATGCACAATTTGAGTGTGCGGCACTATGCGGGGGTGCAATGCAGCTATGCCGCCACAATGCGACGCGAGCATTGATGGGACGGGAGTGGAATACCGCGAGCGGCCAAAGCGTGGTACGAAGATTGCGAGGATAGAACCCTGAACACCGGCGAAAGAGAAAGACCATGAGCGAGATCAGACAAGCCAGGGATAAAGGCGGCAAAGATATCTATCCGGTACTGCCGCTGCGCGATATCGTCGTCTTTCCTTACATGATCGTGCCCCTGTTCGTGGGACGCGAGAAGTCGATCAACGCGCTCGAAGAGGTGATGCGTTCCGACAAGCAGATCCTGCTCGCGGCGCAAAAGAATGCCGGCGACGATGATCCGGCTCCGGACGCGATCTACCAGGTCGGCACGCTCGCCTCGGTCCTCCAGCTCCTGAAGCTGCCCGACGGCACCGTCAAGGTGCTGGTCGAGGGCACGGCGCGCGCCAAGGTCGTGCGCTACACCGACAACCCCGACTACTTCGAGGCCGAGGTGGAGCGGGTCGCCGAGACGCTCGGCGCCAGCGACGAAATCGAGGCGCTGGCACGCTCGGCGGTGTCGCAGTTCGAAAGCTATGTAAAGCTCAACAAGAAGATCTCGCCCGAGGTCCTCGGCACGATCAGTCAGATTGAGGACTACTCCAAGCTCGCCGACACGATCGCCTCGCATCTGGCCATCAAGATCGCGGACAAGCAGGATATCCTCGAGATTATTGCGGTCTCGAGCCGGCTAGAGCGCGTCTACACGCTGATGGAGAGTGAGATCTCGGTGTTGCAGGTCGAGAAGAAGATCCGCTCGCGCGTCAAACGGCAGATGGAGAAGACCCAGCGCGAGTACTACCTCAATGAGCAGATGAAGGCGATCCAGAAGGAGCTTGGTGACGGCGACGAGCGCGACGACATCGCCGAGTTCGAGGAAAAAATCGAGAACACCAAGCTCTCCAAGGAAGCGCGCGACAAGGCGCTGGCCGAGCTCAAAAAGCTCAAGCAGATGAGCCCCATGTCGGCGGAAGCCACCGTGGTGCGCAACTACCTGGATTGGCTGCTGTCGATCCCGTGGGGCGTCAAGGGCAAGGTCAAGAAGGACCTGGCCGAGGCCCAAGAGATCCTCGACAAGGAGCACTACGGCCTGGAAAAGGTCAAGGAGCGCATCATCGAGTATTTGGCGGTGCAGTCGCGCACTAACAAGCTCAAAGGTCCCATCCTATGCCTCGTCGGCCCGCCCGGCGTGGGCAAGACCTCGCTCGGCATGTCGATGGCTAACGCCACCGGCCGCGAGTTCGTGCGCATGTCGCTCGGCGGCGTACGCGACGAGGCGGAGATCCGCGGGCATAGGCGCACCTACATCGGCTCTATGCCCGGCAAGGTCATCCAGTCTATGAAGAAAGCCAAGCGGACCAATCCGCTCTTCCTCTTGGACGAGATCGACAAGATGGGCTCCGATTTCCGCGGCGACCCAGCGGCGGCGCTGCTGGAGGTGCTCGACCCTGAGCAGAACCACACCTTCAACGACCACTACCTAGAAGTCGATTACGACCTCTCGGGTGTCATGTTCGTCACCACCGCCAACACGATGAACATTCCCCCGGCGCTGCTCGACCGCATGGAGATCATCCGGCTGGCGGGCTACACGGAGGATGAGAAGATCGAGATTGCCAAGCGCCATCTGATTCCCAACCAGCGGCAGGCGCATGGGCTCGAGCCGACGGAATGGGAGCTCGATGACCCGGCGCTCAAGGAGATCATCCGCCGCTACACGCGCGAAGCGGGCGTGCGCAGCCTCGAGCGCGAGATTGCCAAGCTCGCGCGCAAGGCCGTGAAGGATATCCTGCTGGGCACCGTCAAGACAGTGACGGTGACACCGGAGAACCTTGAGCATTACCTCGGCGTGCCAAAATACCGCTATGGCGAGGCCGAGCTGGAGGACCAGGTCGGCGTCGTCACGGGGCTGGCCTGGACCGAGGTCGGCGGCGAGATTCTGACCGTGGAAGGCGTCATGATGCCGGGCAAGGGCAAGATGTCGGTTACCGGCAACCTGCGCGATGTTATGAAGGAATCGATCCAGGCCGCCAACGCCTACGTACGCTCGCGAGCGCATGCGCTGGGTATTCCCTCTTCGCTGTTTGAGAAGAAGGACATCCACGTGCATGTGCCGGAGGGTGCCACACCCAAGGATGGCCCCTCGGCGGGTGTCGCCATGGTGACGGCCATCATCTCCATCATGACGGGAACTCCCGTCAAGAAGGACGTGGCCATGACCGGCGAGATCACATTGCGGGGGCGCGTGCTGCCGATCGGCGGCCTCAAGGAGAAGATGTTGGCGGCGCTGCGGGCGGGTATCAAAACCATCGTCATTCCCGAGGAGAACATGAAGGACCTGGCGGAGATCGGCGAGGAGGTTAAGTCCTACTTGCAGATCGTACCTGCCTCGCGCATGGACGATGTTCTCAAGGTCGCGCTGCAGCGGCTGCCCAAGCCGATCCCGCTTGAGGAGGAGGCCGCCGCGGTGGCCGCCGCCGAGGTCAAGGAGGAATCGCGCATTACCGCGCATTGACCGGATCCTTCCGCATCGGAGCAGGAGGGGCGAGCCGTGTTTGGGCACGGGCTCGCCGTCGTTTCAACGTTTCGACTTGCTTGCAAGACAAGAGATGGCCCTCCGCCGGCCCATGCCCAGGGCCGGCTTCTCGTGCCCTTCCAAAGAAGGTACGAGGGCACATATTGACACCTGTTCAGCGCCTTCCGATGTGGGATCCGGCTTGCCCCAAAGTGGCGGAATTCAGCGCAGTTTCTGCTTGACGGCGGTGCTCTTTGGGCGTTGTTTCCCCCTCGCTGCTGCCCGGCGGCGGCTAAAGATCGGCCGCGGGAAGATCATACAACCTGACGTGGCCCTGTTGTTCCCAAACCCACGAGGACTGGAGAGATGAGCAAGAAGGATTTGATCGACGCCGTGGCGGAGGCGGCCGAGCTATCCAAGGACAAGGCTGGCGTCGCGGTCGAGGCGGTGATCAAGCATATTGAGAAGACCATGAAGGATGGCCAGGAGGTGCGCATCCCGGGTTTCGGCACGTTCAAGGTCGCTAACCGCAAAGCCCGCAAGGCGCGCAACCCGCAGACAGGCCTGGAGATGATGCTCAAGGCGTCGCGCGTTCCCAAATTCACGGCATCGAAGAATTTGAAGGATTCGCTGAACTGAGTTTCTGCTTTTGGTCGTGATCCCGGGCGCGGCGCTGAAAGAGCGGGCGCCCTTTTGTTTGGGTAGGTGGCGGTGGGGTCGCCGGCGATTGGGCAGTTGGGGGAGCTGGGGAGCCGTGATCGGCATTGACTGCGGCCGCATTGCTATTTCCTACTATCCTCGATTGGGGGCGGTTAGCTCAGCGGTAGAGCGCTTCGTTTACACCGAAGATGTCGGGGGTTCGATCCCCTCACCGCCCACCAGTCGCGGCTCGCCGGGTCGGGAACCCAAGTCGCTTGGCGTTCGCTTGACGCGCCATCTCCACTCACGTAAACGAGCGCCTCGTGATCGTGCGCCGAGGCTCGCCACGGCGGCGTAGGTTTGCACTGCGGGCGTAGCTCAGCTGGTTAGAGCGCCGGCCTGTCACGCCGGAGGCCGCGGGTTCAAGTCCCGTCGCTCGCGCCATGTTTTCAATGGGTTAGGTCGCCCCGCTTCTCAAGCGGGCGACTCTTTGGCCGGCGGCGGGCGGCTCTCATCCTCTTTTTGTTCCCTCAGCTTGGCTCGGCCGCGCCGCCGCGCGGCGTCGGTGTCCCGAACCGACGTGAGCTGGAAGGGCCCATAGGTTGTGTGCAATCGGTTCGACTATGAGAGGCTGTTTGCCATCTTGGAGGAAAGCTTCTCCGGGGCGGCATCGCCTGCCAAAGCCTCGACCGTGCCTGACTGTCGGAAATCGGCCAGCTGGCGAGTTTCAGCACAGCCTTGAAGTCATCCCCCTGCGTCCCCTTGCTATAGGATCGGCCGGAGCGGCTGCGGAAGATCGGCCCTAACAGTTCGACGGGCAACGTAACGCGCGCTCCGGACGCTTTGAGAGGGTCGCCTTGGCCGGTCTTCGCACGTGCAATATCAAACCAGGACCCAATGGGGTCGCGGCGTAGCTGGTGGTTCGCAAACTGCGGGTGTCCACCGGTGAGAGCTGACTATCCCAAGCCACCGCAAGACAGGCCGCCAGACCGCCATAGCCCTCGCGCCAGGCGCATTTCACGAGGCGAACAACCTCCCCCCCATGAAGAGGAACGAGCGGTCTTGATTGATGTGGCAATAGCCAAGAGCGGCCATCTTTATCCACAAGGCACGCCAGACTTTGATCGTGCAATGCGCCTCGCTATCAGACACCCGCTGCGCAATGTCGGCGAGCACCTGCCGCATGATTTCAGGGTTGATGGTGTTGGGGTCACAATCTGCAAACAGCGGCTCAAGATGCTTCCATGCGCGCGGCCAATCGTCCCGACTGGTCTGTTCGCCCGTCCAAACGATACCCTTGTCCCTGCGCTCGGCCTGACGCAGCCGCATAACGCGCTCGAAGCCGTCGAACCCGTGTGGCAAGTGATCCTTGGCGAAGGAACGGAACTGCCATGGCGCAGGGGATCGAGGATTAATGAACTGCGTCATCCTCGATCTGCTCGTCGGCTTGAGGAACTGAGGTATCGAGGTTGACGCGAATTCGCGCCGACCATCCGTCGGTCCAACTTTGGACCGACCACCTACGCGGAGAGCCAAGACCGTCCGTGACCTGAACGCGCACGACGAAAAGGAGCTGAGAGCTCGGGACGAAAGGGGTGGCTAGGGTGATTTGGTCCATCGCGACGGGGCACCGGGCGTGACCGCCGTCCGCTCTCCTCCTCACGAGCCGACGTGGTCCCGCAAGCCATCCGCTGGTCAACCTGGCGAAGGTTAGCATTGCGAGCGGCCTCGGGCTCGTCGCCATTGACGTCGGTGCGACCGAGGCCATTCGCGTTCCGGCTGACATTAGGAGTGAGGGGTATGATGCCCACAAACACTACCAACATGAAGACGTTCGCCGCCGCCGATGGCCTGAAACTCGCCTACTACGTCGACGACTTCACCGACCCCTGGCGGACGCCCGACACGCTGGTCTTGCTCCACGCAGCCATGGGGAGCGCGCTCAGATGGTTCGACTGGGTGCCGCGGCTCGCGCGCCGCTATCGCGTCGTGCGCCTTGATCTGCGCGGGCACGGCAACTCAGTTGTGCCGACGCCGGAGCAGCTATTCTCGCTCGCCCATCTCGTCGGTGACGCGCTCCAGCTCCTCGATCTCGTCGGGGCAGGGAGAGCGCACATCGTCGGCAACTCGGCCGGCGGCTACGTGGCCCAGCAAGTCGCGATCCATCACCCCGGGCGCGTCAAAACGCTGGCGCTCTTCGGCTCGACGCCGGGCCTGAAGCACAGCCACGCGCCGACCTGGATCCCGAGGATCGGCGAGGTGGGCCTTAAGCGCTTCCTGGCCGACACAATTGCCGAGCGCTTCGATCAAAGCGCCGATCCCGAACACGTCCGATGGTTCATAGAGCAGGCCGGCTCGAACGATCCGGCCTTCATCGGGCGCTTCATCTCGCACATGTGCACCCACGACTTCATGGAGGACCTCCCCAAGGTGCGCGCGCCGACGCTGATCGTAGCCGCCAGCCGCGAGCAGATCGGGCATGCCGGCACCTATCAGCAGATGCGCAATCGCATCGCCGGCTCCGAATTGTGCGAGATTGACACGACCGGCCACAACATCTGCGACGGCTATGCTGGGCGCTGCGTCGACCTGCTCGAGGATTTCTTGCGGCGGCGGGGCTAAGTAGAATTGTGCGGCTGCCCGGCACGTTAGCTTACGGTGCGTCAAACAGCGCGCAACCGGGACCCCCGATCGGCGTCGAAAAATGACCCCCTCGATGCGTGACGTTGGGCGACGGTTCGCGGCGACCTCCTGAAGGGCGCCAACGTCAAGATCGAGTAGGCTGCGCAGTTCGCCATTAGTGATATGTGGTGCACGTCCGCCCGCAGGCTCGACATGGAGGATTCTCAAATGAGTGGCACCCCAAGCGGCAAACCGGCCCTTTCCGGCATCAAAGTCGTCGATCTCACCCAGTTCGAGGCTGGCACGT
>Ga0306920_100007172_pt1 | contig 14647 bp, 15 predicted proteins | sample flu12Cox44000170_FD_204666 | JGI IMG/M metagenome (GOLD analysis project Ga0306920, IMG submission 204666) | Lab enrichment of tropical soil microbial communities from Luquillo Experimental Forest, Puerto Rico - flux4day.12C.oxic.44.000.170 (v2)... | ecosystem: Environmental > Terrestrial >... | reverse complement strand
GGGCGCGGTCATCGGCGCATGCGCCGTGGTGTCGTCGTATGCGGAGATCGGCAAATTCACGTGCATCGAAGCGGGAGCAGTGGTGAGCGAGCGCGTCAAGATCGGCGAGGAGTGTCACATTCATCCGAGAGTGGTGATCTACCCCGGAACGACGATCGGCGACCGTGTCGTGGTGCACGCCGGCGCGGTTCTTGGTGCGGACGGATTCGGTTATGTGCGCGATACCGACACTGGCGCTTACACCCAGTTTCCGCAGCAGGGAACGCTCGTGATTGAAGATGACGTCGAGATTGGCGCCAACTCGACGATCGATCGGGGCGCGCTTGCGGAGACGCGCATTCGACGCGGGACGAAGATCGATAACCTGGTTCACATCGGCCACAACTGCGATATCGGCGAGGACGTGATTCTTGTGGCGCTGACCGGGATCTCCGGATCGTGCACCGTGGGTAACGGCGCGATTATCGCAGGGCAGGTTGGCCTTGGCGAGCATGTTCATGTGGGGCCCGGAGTGGTCCTCGGTGGGCAAGCCGGGGTGTTCAGCGGGAAGACCATCACCAACGAAGGCCAGAAACCGGGCACCGTGATGTGGGGAACGCCGGCACGTCCGCTGAGACAGGTACTGCGCGAGCAGGCAGTGCTGGCCCGGATGGCGCGCCGCGAGAAGGGTTCAGACAAAAAGAACGAGACGTCCTCATGACGTGATGCGAAGGAGGCGACTGATGATTCGTCGCGCAATCCCCTTATTGCATGTGTCGAATGCTGCGTCGGCTGCGGAGTTTTACCGCGGTTTGGGCTTCCAACTTGAATTTGCGCACCGCCCTGAGGGCGTGGAAACTGACCCCTGCTACATGGGTCTGTCGCGCGATGGCATCTGGATCAACTTGTCATCTTTTAGTGGCGACGGCGTTTCAGGAGGGGTTGTGAACCTGATGGTGGACAACGTCGATAATCTTTTTGCGGAGTTCACGGCGAAGAACGTCCCGATCGATACGCCTCCCGTGGACCAGACGTGGGGCAGCCGCGAAATGTATGTGAAGGATGCTGACGGGAATTGTCTGCGATTTATTGCGTGAGTGAGCGTTGGGACCAGCGCTAATAGGGCAGAAGCAGATCCTTCACTCCGCTGAACCGCCCCAGCGACGAAGACCTCGCTGGGGACCCCGGGAAAGCCGCTCCGTTCAGGATGACAGGGCGCAGTTTATAAGTCTCGCAGGAGGATTATCGGATTTGCCGGTCATAGTGGTGGGAGGAAGCAACAAGAGTTGCGGCAAGACTTCGTTGATTTGCGGGATTATCGCTGCGTTTCCTGAGTTCAAATGGACTGCAGTGAAGATTTCGAGTCATGAATACGGCCAGATCGAACCCGTGTGGGAAGAGACCTCATCAGGTCAGGGAACAGACACGGCACGATATCTTGCCGCGGGCGCGCATCGTGCGCTGCTGGTGAGCGCTTCAGAAACTGCGCTGCCCTGGAGAGAGATGCAAGCTGCGCTTTCGCAAGTGCGAAATGTGATCTATGAGTCGAATCGGATTTCGGAAGAGATTCAGCCCGATCTCCGCCTGGCGGTGGCGGCGGGAGCCGAGACGGGATTCAAGTTGAGCTTTGTCCCGTTTTTAGAAGTCGCGGATGCGGTGATCGCACCGCCTGGCAGCGAGATCATATTGCCGGTTGCTTCAGAGAAGCCGATCTTTCGGCAGTCATCGCACGGAGAGATTTCGCTGGAGTTGATGGAGTGGCTGCGGGAGCGATTGGGTCTTGAACAGCCCTAGAGCAAAACCAGTGTAGGTCTTAGCCGTTTTTGATTTGTACAGGGTCGTCGCTCCCTGTTGGTCGCGCCGACTTGACGGTAGTGCTTCCGGTTTAACAGTGCCCACGCCGGCAATGTGCAAGGTGGCTTTTTCTTAAGGAAAAAGCCGCTGAAGGAAGGTGCTTTCGGGGATGCGTCTACTCGGATTCCGCTGTAAAGCCCCAATCATTTTTGCAGCCTGTACCCTTCAAAGCAGATCTTCTCAAGCCCAAAGCAGGTCTTCTCAATCCGATCCTGTCAGGATTTATCTCTCTCGGTTTCGAATGGCTCCGTTTTCACGGATCCGTCACGCTGTTTGACCAGCATCTGAACTTTGCCCTCAGCGGCATCGAGCTCTTTTTTGCAGGCGGCGGAGAGGCTGACGCCTTCCTCGAAGAGCTTGAGCGAATCTTCGAGGCTCAGGTCACCCTTTTCGAGTTGATCGACGATGGTCTCGAGTTTCTTAAGCGATTCTTCGAAGGATGGCATGCCTACTCCCTGACCGCTACGCCTTGAGGAAGAACGCTGGCGATGACCTCGGCGGCGGCGGTGTAGCGTCCGAAAGGCGCACTGACCTGAACGCCCTGCACGAGCGGGCGCACGGACTCGAGCATCTCCTGCGCGATCAGGATGCCTTCTTTGCGCGCTGCATCGGGTGAGCCGGCCTGCGCCATGCGCAACATGATTTCTTCGGGCATGGAGACGCGAAGGTCGTTCTTCATGAACTCAGCATTGCGCAGGCTGGTGAGCGGCCAGATCCCGGCGATCACGGGAATCCGAAAGCTTTCAATGCGCTTGAGGAACTCTTCAAGCAGTCGCAGATCGAAGACCGGCTGGGTGATCGCGAACTCCGCGCCTGCCTCTACCTTGTAGGCGAAGCGCCGAAGCTCATGCTCAATGTCGGGCACCCCGGGGTTGGCCGCGACGGCAATGGTAAAGTTTGTGGACGCACCGATCGAGTTGTTTCCGATATCCATGCCGTAATTGAGTCGGCGCACGATGTTGACAAGGCCGATCGCATCGACATCGAATACCGCCGTCGCGTCGGGGTAGTTGCCGAGCTTCGGCGGGTCACCCGTCAGGCAGAGGATGTTTCTGAGGCCGATCGATGATGCGCCGAGCAGATCGGACTGGATGCTGAGCACGTTGCGGTCGCGACACGTGTAATGCAGGATCGTTTCGATGCCTGTGTGCTGCTGAATCTGGATGCAGAGGCTCTGCGCGCTCATGCGCGCCGACGCGCGGGGAGAGTCCGGCACGTTGATTGCGTGAACGCCGAGCTGGGCGAGAAGGCGCGCGCCTTCAATTTCGCGGGAGCAGTCAATGCCGCGCGGCGGAACAATCTCAACGAGGGTGACGAAGGAGCCCTTTTCAACGAGAGAGCCAATCCGCGAGCGCTGACCAAGCGGAGAGGGCGGCGTTTCGGTGGATATTTCTTCGGTTGCGGTTCCCGCTTTCACGCGAGTCTGCGCGTCAATTGCGCGCATAGCGGAGCGCATGGCGCGGATGTGGTGGGGTGTGGTGCCGCAGCATCCGCCTACAATCTGCGCTCCGGCGGCGATTGCCTTGCGCGCGAAACTTGCCATGTACTCGGGAGAGCAAAGATAGATGTTGCGACCCTCCACTTCGCGCGGTACTCCGGCATTGGGCATCGCGGCCAGCGGCAAAGTGGTGGCGGAACGCATGGCCTCAATTGCGGTTAGAACTGTGGAGGGGCCGGTTGAACAGTTGATGCCGATTGCGCTTGCGCCTGCCTCAGTCAAGACAGTCGCGGCATGCTGCGGAGACGAACCGTCGAGGCAGTTGCACTCGTCGTCAATCGTGACCATCACCAGCACGGGCAGATGGGGAGCGGTTTCGCGCGCGGCCATGAGCGCTTCACGCGCCTCGTCCAGTGCGGGCATGGTTTCGATGATGAGAAGATCGACTCCCGCTTCGGCCTGGGCACGAATCTGTTCGGCGAAAGCCGCACGCGCCTCGTCGAGGCCGGTTTTGCCGAGGGGTTCAAGCCGAACGCCTAACGGGCCGATTGATCCGCCGACCCATGCCTCGCCAGCTTGCTTTTCTTTCAGGTGATCGACGGCTTGCCTGGCAAGTTTTACGCCCGCTGCATTGATCGCAGCCACCTTGGCACCGAGGCCGTGCCGGGTTAGCCTGAACCTGTTTGCGCCGAAGGTGTTCGTCTCGAGGATCTCGGCGCCGGCCTGAAGGTACTCTTCGTGGATGGCGAGGATCATGCCGGGATCGGAGAGATTCAACTCATCGAAACATCGGTTGATGAACACGCCACGGGCGTAGAGCATCGTGCCCATGGCGCCGTCGGCGAGGACCGGGCGGTTGGCGAAGATGTCTGAGAATTGAGGCATTCATTTGTCATGCTAACCCATCGACGGTGAAAATGCGCCGCAAGTTCAGGATCGGCGGGTGCACGTTGCGCGAGAAGGCAAGTGGGGTTGCTTTGTTATACTTCGAGAGTCAAAAGCTATGCAGGAACCGGCCATACGATGAGCGATTTCATCAGGCCATGAGTGCGGTAACCGCCAGTCAATTGACCACGCGCTGCGGCAGCAGCCGCGAACAGAACCCGCGGTGAGACCGCGCTATCCATCGAGGTAAGGGATTTTGAAGAAGAGAAGTCTTTGGTTGAGCGCCGCCGGGGCCCTGGTGGTTGCGATTGTGCTGGCAGGCTGTGGTACCACGACATACTTCGCGGGTAGAACTCTGCCGCCGAGCGGGCTGCCTGATCGCGTATTGATTGCTGTGCAGAATCCGTCGTCTTCGGTGCGCGGGGCGCTGGTCTTCGTCGATGCATTTTACGATATTCGTCACAGCTATAACGACAAGATCGCAGGGTTCAGCATTTCCGGATTCTCTGGCGCGCTTCCGGTAACGATACAGAACATGCCGGAGGAGCAGACCGGCGCGGTCTATAGCTCCGGAGACGGATCGTTCACGCTTGTCGACTATGCAAAGGAAACCGCCCCGAGTGGGACCAGAGGGCTGAACGGCACTTCGTCGAGCATCTTTGTTACGCGGAACAGACTGTATACATTTGCAGCGAACCAGATCTCCCACGTACTCACCATTGTCGACCAGACGAACGGCGGCACCTATGCTCTCAACCTGCCGGGCATCTATCGCGTGAGTGTCAACCCCGGGGGATCGGCGGCGTTCGCATTTGTTCAGAATTCCGACTATCTCTACTACACACGCAAGCTGACTGCGTCGGAAACACTCGCCTATTCCGGCGGGGCCAGCACGTGGCCGAAAGCGGCGCTCGATTGCGAGCCGCGGAACTCGCCGGGCTGGTGCCTGTTCCAGGCCCAGAGCCCCGATTCCACTGATTCGACCGGTAATGGATATGGCGCCCCTCTGGTCTTCGATCGTCCTGTAAAGGCCGTTTTCTCTCCCGACGGGAGCACTGCCTATGTGCTCAACTGCGGCCAGGAATGCGGCGGGTCGGCTTCGTCGATGTCGCTGATGCCGGTAGCGCCCACGATCTTTCTCTCCGGCCAGCATTCGGGATCGCTTCCGACCAACCTCAACCTTCATCGCGACTGCTCCACTCTGGGCAGTGCGAGCACATGCACGCTTGCAATTCCCGGCGGCTCAAGCAATGCACTGATCTCGACGTCGACGATGTATGTTGTGGGGCAGAAGTTGCAGCCCGACGGATTGTTTGCCGGCAACCTCACGGTGGTCAATCTTGCCGGAACTGCTTCGAGCACGGCCTCGGCAGGAAGCCCGGTGTCGATCAGCGACGGGGCGCCCGGCGAGCTGAGCCGCATCATGCTGGCGGACGACAATACGTTGTGGATCGGCATGACTAAATGCACCAGCGGCGAGCGCTTTGCCACGGGCAAACCGTACGGGTGTTTGACGATGTTTGACACCAGCACAAATTCAGTCAGGATGATCGAACCGTTCCTGGGGGATCTTACAGGGATCGCCGCGGTTATCGGCCTGCACAAGGTGTACGTGGCGCAAGGCGGGCAGGTGTACATCTATCACACGATTGATGGCACTTCGATCAACAACCAGTACGTGACGGTGACCGGCACGGCATCTGACGTCGCCTTTATGGACGCTCACTCCGACGGCAACAACACCGTTTACTGAAACAGCATGCCGAGCGAAGCAGGTGGAAAAGCGTTGCCAGCCGATGTGCTGGCAATTGCGGCGCACCGCGACGACGTAGAGCAGACCTGCGGCGGCACTTTGCTGCGCATGGCAGCGCGGGGACTTCGGACTGCAATTCTGGACCTGACACGCGGCGAGGCCGGTACACGGGGCACCGCCGAGGACCGGGCGCGCGAAGCTGCCGAGGCGGCGCGATTGTTGGGCGTAAGCTGGCGCGATGCACTTGATCTGCCTGACGGCGCCATCGAGAACACTCTCGAAAATCGGAAGAAGATTGTTCGCGTACTGCGCCAGGTGCGTCCACGCGTGGTGATTCTTCCCTACTGGCAAGCGCGTCATCCTGATCATGCGATTGTTGCCACACTCGGTTATGAAGCGTGTTTTCTGTCAGGACTGGCGAAGATCGAGACAGGAACAACTCCGCATCGTCCGTTCAAGATCGTGTACGCGAGTTTGTACGCCGATGTGCGTCCCAGTTTCATTGTCGATATCACTCCATTCATCGAACAGCGGCACGCTGCGCTCATGGCTTACAAGTCGCAATATGCAAACCAGCCGGCCGGCGGCGGCCTGTTTGTTCCCGAAGAAGAGATCCGCGAGCGCACGTTTGCCGAGGCGCGGCACTACGGATTGCTGGCCGGCGTGCGCTACGGGGAGCCCTTCGTACAAAAAGAAGTCGGACTCGTGGATGATTTGACGCTGCTGCCTGTGCAATCGATATAGAGGCAGGGAGTGGGGAACAGGGAGTAGGGAATAAAGAGCCGCTGCTCTGCCATTCACCCTCCGACAACCTGCAAGGCAGAGGTCTTTTCGGGTTCGAGTTCGCACATCACATTCAGCGCGACGTTCGGTGTGATAATTTCGTGCGCTGAAATCATATGCGTTCTCGATACGTAATTCTGGCGCTCTCGGCAGTCTGTGTTGCGGCCGTGCTGTTTTGGTGGCAGCGCAAGGTCAATTACAGAAGTTCAGCAGCGGTTACGCCTTACACGGCACATTTCACCATCACGGCGAATCGAATCCTTCACGATGGCTCCTCGCGGAACACCGTTTAGACAGAGGTACGTGCCCGCGACCGGCAGGGAAGGATCTATGCGAAAACTGGGCACATGTCAGGGAATGGCGAGGAGAGAACGGAATGGTTTTTTGTCGAAGATCCAGCCAAACTCCAGACTCTGAGCTGGGAATCGAATGGAAAGATTGCAGTCCTTGGGCATTGGCCGTATTGGTCCGGGCGCAAAGGGTGCTGGACAGATGAGCATGGGCAGCATCAGTCAAGTTTCGGAGACGAGTACAAGGTTCCCAACTCGCCCGCGGAAGGAAAGTTGGAGACAGTTGCGGAGATTGCAGACCCTTCAGGAGATAAGCGAATCAGGACTCGCGTGGTGACGGAGAACCTTGGTCAGAAGGAGATTCACGGCCTGACTGCACTCGGCACGCGATCTACCATGACGCCGCTCGAAAGTGGTGGGCCGCTCGCCATGCCTGAAATTACCACCGAGACTTGGCGCTCCAGAGAGTTAGATCTCAAGCTACTTCAAGTGACGAGCGGTCCCAAATACGGACTGAAGCGGGTGGAATTATCTGATATGGAACGGGGGGATCCCGACCAAGCGCTCTTCGCGCCACCGCGGGCCTATGAGGTTGAGACCATCGAGTATCATCAAGTGCCGTGCGAATCGCAAAGGTAGAAGATCGCTGCTTGTCGATCGTGCGACTGCTCGAACTTTCGATGTCGGTTGATCATGGGGTCAATTTGAATATAACTTCTGCTTATAGAGATCAGAAATAGAATAACTTTGCGTTATGCCAGGGTCGGCGTCACACTGGAGCCGTGGAGGTCAGATGTGACAACACAGACCTGGGACCCACAGGCCTATCAGCAACACGGCGGATTTGTGCATGGTCTTGCGGGCGGTGTGCTTGAATGGCTCGATGCAAAGCCTGGCGAATACATCCTCGACCTTGGCTGCGGCGACGGCCAACTGAGCAAGCGGATCGTTGCTTCCGGAGCCAGTGTTCTGGGAGTGGACACTTCCGCAGAGATGATCTCAGCGGCGCGCGACCGGTGGATTGAGGCGGAACAAGCCAGCGCCGAGTCTCTTCCATTTGGAAACGGCGTGTTCGATGCAGTCTTTTCGAATGCTGCGCTTCACTGGGTGCAGAATCAGGACTCAATGCTGGACGAAGTGCACCGCGTATTGAAACCCGGCGCGCGCTTTGTGGCGGAGATGGGCGGGCATGGCAACATTGCTGCGATCCGGGTGGCTCTGACTGCCATACTTCTGCAGAACGGGATTGGCGATTGCGAGGACGGGGTGAATTACTATCCCACGCCCGAAAGCTATTCGAGACGTCTGGAAAGGCACGGCTTCAAGGTTGAGCAGATGTCGCTGATTCCGCGGCCGACGCCGTTGCCGGACGGTGGCATGAGCGCATGGCTGCGCACATTTCGGCGTGGCGTATTGGAAGCTGTGCCGGAGACGTTGCGGGAGAAGGTTGTGGAGGAGACAGTGGCCCTGCTTAAACCGGCTTTGTGCGACAAGGAAGGGAACTGGGTGGCGGACTACGTGCGCTTGCGTTTTGTTGCGAGGGCGTGAGGCGCGCGGCTATCCACGGGGTAGGCGGGCAATAAGCAGATCCTTCGCTCCGCTTACCCCCGGACTTCGTCCACGGGGCCCCAGGCGTGCTCCGCTCAGGATGACACTCTTACGTTAGGGGCTCAGTTTTAGCCTGTCCAAATCCTGTCCGTGATCAGTTGCCGAACCACATGCGTCCGCCGACGGCAACGAGCGTGAGAGCAAAGATTCGGCGCAGCCACAACTCAGATATGTACTGTGCACCGGCCCCGCCGAAAAATCCGCCCACGAGGAAGCCGCAGGCAAGAAGTGCCGCCACTCGAATATCGGTGTTGCCTTTGCGGTAGTACTCAAGGAAGGCGAAGATGCCAACCGGTGCGAGCAGCGCACCGAGAGAGGTTCCCTGAGCTTTATGCTGATTCATTCCCGTCAGCCACACGAGAGCGGGCACGAACAGGATGCCGCCGCCGATTCCAACAATGCCGGAAAAGGCCCCAACGATCAGCCCAATCAGCAGGATTGTCCAGTCCATGCACCCTCCACCGGGCGGTTGAAAACACCTGCCGGCCCAATGCTTTCAGCGTAAATCATCGATCCTCTGGACAAAGGAAAGGCTTTGGGCGACGCGACTTCGTGTCGAAGGCACTCAACTGCGAGACACACAAACAGCCCGAGGGACTGATATTGGTTCCATCGAGTCCCCTTGGGTTTGCTTGTGACCGGTTCTTATGAGAGAACAGGCAACGTGATCTGCTGTCCGACCCTGATGAGGTCGGGGTTGGCGATCCCGTTGGCTTGAGCGATGCTGGGATATTTGTTTGCCGAGCCGTAAAAGCGCTTGGCAATTTTGGACAGATTGTCGCCGGAGTGGACCGTGTAAGGCTGGTCGTCACCGCCAACGGTTGCAATCTCGTGATGGAGGTCGGAGAACGAGGGATCCGCCTCCTTGATTGTGTCCCACACGCGGTTGGCTACCACTTTAGAAGGAACGTGGGCCTTCAACAGCAGCTTTTCGCCGTCCAAGTCAACCTGGTCGACGCCTGCGCCAACATCAGCAAATTCCTGAATGGTTGAGATTACGCCGGAATACTTTTGTTTCAACTGGTCCAGATTTGCCATTACATCTCTCCATTCCGCTCGAAGCGGAGACTAAGTGAGGAGGTTCTCGGGATTGCACGGCTCGAATGCCGAACAGTGTTTTTCGATGCTGCATGTGTTCAGATGCGCGTACCCCGGCGGCGCGTTTCACGCCCGGAATGGAGAATGTCGATCTTCCCGAAACGATCAAAAGAGAACGCCGCCCGGCTCATGAGCGGACGGTGTCTCTGTTTCTTTTTCCTTTTCGCGACTAGTCCACTTCCAGGGCTTTGGTTCTGAAGAGCAGACCGGCCACGATCCCTCCGAGGCTTGGAACCAGCAGGAACAGCCAGACCTGGGATAATGCTTTGCCGCCGGCGAAGATCGCCGGCCCGAGGCTGCGCGCCGGATTAACGCTTGTGCCGGTGATGTAGATGCCGAAAAGATGGATCACCACGAGCGTAATCCCGATTGCGAGCCCAGCAAATCCCGCAGGGGACGACTTGTGCGTTGAGCCCAGAATCACGATGACAAAAATGAGAGTAGCGACGAACTCGAAGAGTATCGCAGAGGTGATGTTGTATTCACCCAGGTAGCCGGGTCCCCACCCGTTTTGGCCCAGCTTGCCGGGATCATGGCCGCCCGCAACACCGCTAGCGATAACTGAGAGCGCTCCGGCTGCGAGGATTGCACCGACGAACTGTCCGATCCAGTAACCGATCAGCTCGCCCGTCTTCATGCGTCCGGCCGTCCATACTCCGAGGCTCACTGCCGGATTGATATGGCACCCGGAGACGGGACCTATCCCGTAGGCGGCGCCGATCAACGCAAAGCCAAAGGCGAAGGCAATCCCGACAACGCCAATCTTCTCGCCGGCAACCACGGCTGCTCCACAGCCAAAGAGCACCAGAATGAAGGTGCCGACCAATTCTGCCAGATACTTCTTCATCACTCCTCCTGTTCTTTCATTGCAGCTGGAACTTCAGAGCTGTTGGGGTTGTGCGCATCTCCTTCAGCAGAGGAAAGTCAATTAGCTTCAAACAAATAGAGGAAGCTTTGGGGTCACATCCGTGCAGGACGTGCGCACGAAGTCTGGCAGACAGCGGTTCGGGAGTCAAGTGCAAGAGTAGACAGGGGCTCTCCCAAATTCATCAAACGTTTGCAATTTCTTTGCCTGACTGCATTAGTCTGTTTACGATCCCAAGCGGCCAATCGAAATCTGAAATTCAAGGGCTGCAAGCGAGAGGCAATCCGGTTGAGCCAAACCGTATTTGTGCTGGAAGACGACACCGACATCGCGCGGCTGGTACAGCATCACCTTGAAGCCGCAGGTTTTTCACCCCGCCTTTATCACACACCAAGCAATCTCATTCCGGATGCCGAGCGGCAGCCACCGGCACTCTTTCTTCTGGACATCATGGTTCCCGGCGGAGATGGCCTGGATGTGTGCAGGCGGCTTCGCGCGCATCCCGGACTGTCTATGATTCCGATCATCTTCCTAACTGCTCGCGCGGGAGAGAACGACCGTGTTCTGGGTCTGGAACTCGGTGCGGACGACTACATTACCAAGCCATTTGCGACGCGTGAGCTTGTCGCCCGCGTGAAGGCGGTGCTGCGCCGGTTTGAACGGCCTACGACTCCCTCGGTGATCAGCTTTGAGGAAGTTGTGATCGACGCGAATGCCATGCAATTGAAGGTTCGCGGCGACCTGACCACAACTACGGCGACGGAGTTCCGGCTGTTGGACTATCTGGCGCGTCATCCTGGTCGGGTATTCAGCCGCGATCACCTGCTGGACTCGGTGTGGGGCGATGCCCGGTTTGTGACTCCGCGCTCGGTGGACGTCTACGTGCGTCGTATACGTGAGAAAATCGAAATCGACCCCGAAAACCCGCGCTATCTTAAGACCGTACGCGGCGCCGGGTATCGTTTCGAGATCCCAAAGGGTGAATAGAGGCCACACCAGGACATCTTCGGATCGAACCCGACTGGGAGCAATTCTTGTTGACCCGCAAAGTATTCGCCAAACTGATGGCGCTATTTGTCCTTCTGCTCGTCTTTCAGACGCTCATGATGGAGCTCATCCTCCATCACATGATGGAAGGCACGCCGGGTGAGACGCTGCATGTTGCAGCCCGCGACACCCTGTGGGCCGGTCTGCTTGCTCTTTTAGTTGCGCTGCCTCTGGCGGCCTGGGCGGCGAGCGGTGTGACTGGGCGGCTCCAGCGAGTGGTGGCCTTTGCGCGCCGCATTGCGCAGGGCGACCTGAGTGCGCGTCTCGTTCAGTCAAAGGGTGATGAACTGGCTGCCATGGAATCTGCGTTAAACCAGACAGCAGAGCGGCTTGGGCAGAACTTTGCAGAGCTTGAGAGCCGCCGGCATGAGCTGGCAACGATGCTCGATTCCATGCAGGAGGCGGTTGTTGCGGTGACCGCCGAAGGGCAGGTGCGCTGGTCGAATCCCGTCATGCAGAGCATTGCGGGAACAGAAATTCGCGTCGGGCGTCCCCTGGTTCACTCGGTGCGCGATCCGGATCTACTGGCATGCGTGCGCGGAGCTCTTGAGGCCGGTGAGGTGCGTTCGGGACGAGCCGATTCGCTTGCGCCGGGACGCGTCTTTGAGATCAATGCTGCGCCCCTGCCCAGCGGAGGCGCGCTCGCCGTTCTGCATGATGTGACCAGCATTGAAGCCGCCGAGAGGTCCCGTCGCGAGTTCGTTGCGAACGTCAGTCACGAGCTGCGGACGCCACTGACTTCCATTCAAGGGTATGTCGAGACGCTGATCGAGGACCCGCTGGCTAGCCCGCAAACCACACAGGAGTTTCTGCAAGTCATTCTAAAAAATGCGACCCGCATGAGTCGGCTGACGGAGGATCTACTGGCGCTTGCCGGAGTGGAAAGCCCAGACTACAAGCTGGCAACACGGCCGATGCGGGCGAGCAATCTGGTTCGCGACGCAATCGACTCGCTCGGCGGGCTGGTTATGGACTCGGGCGTCGAGTTGGAATCGGCGGGTGCGCCGGATGCGCTCGTGATGGTCGATCCGGATGCAATGAACCAGGTCTTCGGAAACCTGATCGAGAATGCGGTGAAATACGGCAGAACGGGCAAGCGTGTTCTCGTTGGCGCACGATCGGCCGGCGGCGAGGTTGAGTTCCTTGTGCAGGACTTCGGGCCGGGAATCGGGTCGGAACACCTGGGGCGTATTTTCGAGAGATTTTACCGGGTGGATAAGGCTCGCTCGCGTGAGGCCGGAGGGACCGGTCTGGGGTTGGCTATCGTAAAACAGATCGTGCAGGCCCACGGGGGACGGATCCACGCCGAAAGCGAGCTTGGTTCCGGGACAACATTTGTCTTTACTCTCCCCCAGATTGTGGAGAAGCGCCGCGAAGATGAAGTAAATCCAGCGGTTGCCTTAAAGAGCAGAAGTTAAAGAATTGTTAAATCGCAGATTTCCAAGATCCTAGGGCAACCAATTCAACTGACCGTAACATCTCCGTCAGAAAATTGAGGGCGGCAGGATTCTGCCTGGAGCTATCCGTGAAGAAAACTTTGATTGCTGTAGGTTTATTGGTGTTGGCCCTGAGCAGCGCCCAGGCCCAGAAGTTGACAGCGGCCGGAGCGACATTCCCCTACCCGATTTACTCGAAATGGTTCAGTGAGTACAGTTCTGCGCATCCCGGTGTCGAGATCAATTATCAGTCGATCGGTTCCGGCGGCGGCATCTCACAGGTGACGAAGGGCACCGTAGATTTCGGCGCTTCCGATATGCCGATGACCGATGAAATGCTAGCCTCATCCAAAATCAAGCTGGTTCACATTCCAACAGTGCTTGGCGCTGTGGTTCCGGTCTTCAACGTTCCAGGCGTAACCGAGATACGATTCAGCCCCGACGTTCTGGCTGACATCTTTCTCGGAAAAGTCTCCAACTGGAATGATCCCCGCATTGCCAAGGACAATCCCGATGCGAAGCTGCCGGATCAGAAGATCATCGTTGTGCACCGCTCTGACGGCTCGGGCACCAGCTTTATATGGACCGACTATCTGAGCAAGGTCAGCAAGGAATGGGCTTCCGGACCCGGCAAGGGAACGTCTCCCTCGTGGCCTGTGGGTGTCGGCGGAAAAGGCAACGAGAACGTTGCGGGTCTTGTGCGGCAATTGCCCGGCGCGGTCGGCTACGTGGAGCTGATTTATGCGCTCCAGAACAAGATCAAGTTCGCCGCCGTGAAGAATGCTGCCGGCAACTGGGTTACGGCCTCCATTCCTGGGGTGACGGAAGCCGCCGCGAGCGTCAAGTCGATGCCTGAAGACTTCCGCGTCTCCATCACGAACGCGCCCGGCGCCAACGCGTATCCGATCTCCAGCTTCACTTATTTGCTCGTTCCGACAGCCGGGTCCAACTCGGCCAATCGTGCCGTGCTGAAGGACCTGTTGAGCTGGATCATCAAGTCTGGAGAAGGCGAAGCTGAAAAGCTTTCGTATGCTCCGCTGCCGCCGGCTGTCGCAGATAAAGCAGTTAAGAAGATCTACGGCCTGCAGTAGTCTAAGTGGTGCGGGGGGGCCAACCGGCGCCCCGCACTTCAATCGCATCGGGGCACGGATTCTCAGGCGCAAGACCCTTGAGAATCCTTTCTTTTTTTGTGGACCTGCTCGATACCGCTTAAATAAGCCCAGGGATGGCGCAGCGCTGAGATGTTAGCCCTGGATGTTTTCGTCGATCAGACGATCGACCAGGGGGACCAGCTTTTCGCCGGTGCGTGGCAACACAAACGCCGCTGCTGCCGCATCCCAGTCGAGCTTGAAACTGGTTGAGAGCGCTGAGATCCATATCTGCCGCACCGGTGTGTTTGGCGTGACCACGAACTTTCCGCCGGGCTCTTCAAAAACGATGTTCAGTACACCGTTCTGTTCCTCGACCTCAAAGCCGGCTTCCTCCTCTTCTTCGCGAACAATAAGGTGTCTTTTCAGCGTGTCGAGTGCGCTTTCAGCGTGCCGGCGAAAATCCTGTTCTTCCAACATGGCCCCAGTGTAGCAGCGAGCGGATTGGGAGAACAGGATTTTC
>Ga0306920_100007171_pt1 | contig 14647 bp, 14 predicted proteins | sample flu12Cox44000170_FD_204666 | JGI IMG/M metagenome (GOLD analysis project Ga0306920, IMG submission 204666) | Lab enrichment of tropical soil microbial communities from Luquillo Experimental Forest, Puerto Rico - flux4day.12C.oxic.44.000.170 (v2)... | ecosystem: Environmental > Terrestrial >... | reverse complement strand
ATCAAAACCAAGATCGGCCTGCGACAATTTCGATTGCGCGGCTTGGCCAAAGTGATCATGGAGACACTGTGGGCCTGTCTGACCTACAACATTCAACAGTGGATTCGTCTCCGCTGGCGGGAGCTATCGGTGCTAAGAACGGTGTAAGGACCGAAACCCTGAAGGGAGGAAAGATGCAGCACAGGAAGTAAACCATCTAACACAGTTCGTACTCAGGCCGAGGGTCGGTCGCTCAATTTGCAACCAATCGAATGAGTTCCACGACGCACGACGTAATTCGTTCACACGTTCTTACCTATGTCTCAGGCCGCTCACCTAGAGGCGATTGCCTCAGAATTAGGCGTATTGTTATAGTGGATGGCCGATTCAGGTGGCCAGTTCTGGCACGCACTCGAGCCGAATTCTTTTCGTGGCGAAAACGGGCACAACCAAAACGACCGCTGCCGAAAGAGGGAAACTGCGGATTGGCGACGATTGGAACGCCATTCGCATCATTGCACTTTCCCAAGGCAATCCTCTCAAGGCCATTGCGGAGTTCGTCGAAAACAGCATCGACGCTCACGCCAAGACGATCACGATCACACGCGGGCGCGAGCATGGCGGGCAGTATCTCGCGGTCCGCGATGACGGAGAGGGCGTCCCGCGAACTCTGGACGGCTTGCCCGATTTCAAGTACGTGGCCACGCACATTTGCGATTCCATTAAGCGTCGTATGAAAGCTGAAGGCGCAGGCGCTGACCTGCAGGGAGAGTTTGGAATCGGCCTCTTGAGTTTCTGGACCGTGGGCGAGACGCTCACCATGACCTCTACAGGCGCCGACGAGCGTGCATACCAAATGGTCATGAACAAGGGCAATCCAAGCTACACAGTAAAGCTAAGGCGCTCGCTCTTTGGAGAGTGTGGCACGGAAATCAGGATCGGTCCTCTGCTCGACGGGATACGCACTCTGACGGGCGAGAAAATCCAGTGGTATCTGGCCTCGGAGCTGCGCGACCGGATTCGAAACAACCAGGTCCGCGTAACCGTTATCGACAAGCTTGCGCGCAAACAATATGAAGTTGAGCCGCGCCAATTCGAGGGCCGCTTGCTCCACCAACTGCCGCCCGTTCGCTCCCAATTCGGCGAGGCATATGCCGAGCTGTACCTCACGGCTCCCGCCGAGGAATGCCGGGTTGCCATCACCAAGAGCGGTACTCGAGTCATTGAGGATATGGCTTCACTTCCAGGGTTGGCACACGCTCCGTGGCCTTCACGCTATTTGCAAGGCTTAATCGATGTTCCGTATCTAAACCTCACACCTGGTACGCGCTCCGGGATCGTCCACGATGAGCACTACACAGCATTTGTCGATAGCCTCGGTTCGCTCGAAGCGCATCTGAACACCTTGATTGACGAGCAGCGGCGCGCCGAGGAAGAAGAGGCCAATGCCGAATCCTTGCGGGCCATTCAACGCGCATTCCGCGAGGCCATGCTCGTTTTACCACGTGAGGAATATGACTGGTTCGAAATCCACACGGCCCCGGCATCGGCGAACAGCGGAGGCCAACCACCCGAGCAAGCAGCGGAACTCGACGACGAAGAGAAGCTGGCCACCGGTGTCCCCGAACCAGCCGGGGCACCAATGCAGCGCAAGTTCTTCGAGTTTCCCGGTCCCTTGCACAGCGTGATGATTTCGCCGTCAGCAATTACATTGGCCGTGAACCAGAGCCGGAGCTTTCGAGCCGTACCGCGTGACCGTGCGCACAGAAGAGTCGAAGAAACCCTCACGTTTGCCTGGGAAATTACGGAAGGAGCCGGTGCGCTCTCTAGCCCCTCCGACCAAGAGGTCGAGTTCCAGGCGTCCTCGTCGCCGGGTCTCACTCGGTTGTCGGTTATGGTCGTGCAAGGCGAGGTACGCTGCAGCGCCGAAGCACTGATTACCATTGCCGATCGGTTGGACAATGTCGCGGGTACCAGTACAGGGAATGCCCGCGGTCTTCCGGGCTACACGTTTGAGCGAGCAACAGGAGAGCTATGGCGCTCGCGGTTCGACGCCGAACGCAACCTCATCGTTGTCAACAGCGGCCACCGCGACTTCGTGTTCGCCACGCGTAACCGCTCATTACAGTTGCGCTACTTGGTCCGCCTTTACGTCAAGGAACTTGTGCTGAAAAACTTTGCTGGACTTCCTGCAGAACAAGTGGCCGAACGCATGATCGAGCTCTCGCTTTACGTCGAAGAGAAATTAAAGCTTTCCTGAACCTAAGGCGAGGTACCAAGCAAGTCTAGCTCACCGGTTATCCGAGGTGAGCCGTGCGTCGCCGTTCGCGCGGGCACTTTTCCTCCGACAAGGCCGCCACGCAAGAAAGCCAACTAACCGGCGAATCGACGTTGGTTCGCCAGCCTCCGGATCAACGACTTTGGACCAACGAAGCGGCGCAAGCCCTCCGACGGGAGCGTGCGCTTTCTCTGTCTCTTGCCAGAAAAAGTCGGGCAATATGTGGTGATGGGTGTCGATCGTCAACGACGTGTCCTCCGGAGTGCCGGTCATGCGATTCCCCGTTTTCAGCTGAGAATCAGAGTGGCGGCGCGGCCCGCAATCATATGGGTCGACGCATTTGTCCCCGGTCCTGTAATGATCCGTGGCATGACGGAGGCGTCAGCCACGCGCAAGCCTGCAAGGCCGTGTACACGAGGCTGTGGGTCGACAACACCGAGTTTATCCACGCTCATTCTGCACGTGCCGACCGCATGGCCGAAGCTCGCCGAAGCAAGCCGGGCGAGCTCTCGGATCTCCTCGGCAGTCGCTTTCGGCCCTGGGATGAGTTCGGTCTCACGCACACTGTCGAAGGCATGCTGGCGCCCGAGTTCACGCGCGGCCTCGATGGCCCGCACGACAGCCGTGATGTCATGATCCGTGCCGAGGTAGTTGCCGTCGATCACGGCGGCATCCTGAAAGTCACTGCTCGCCAGCCGGACTGCACCCGTGCTTGTGGGCTGCACAAGAGCCGGTGCGATAGTGAACGCGTCCAGTGGCGGAGCTCCAAAGCGTGAAGCTACTTCGGGCGTAACCGCTGGCAGTTGATGAAGCACAAGGCCAATGTCTATGTCACTCGAAGGGCCACTCGCCAAGTAAGCCTCTGCCTCGACGGCATTGCTGCCGGCCGGCCGATCCGGCATCTTGCCTTTGTACTTGAATACGACGCCGGACACTAGGACGTGGTCCTGCAGATTCCCGCCAACGCCGGGCAGGTTCTCGACGATGTCGATTCCAAGGCTGCGAAGCGCCTTCGCTTCCCCGACGCCTGAGAGCATCAGAAGCTTCGGGCTATTGATGGTACCCGCGGCAAGGATCACTTCCTTGTCGGCGCGACATCCTTTACAGCGCCGGCGGTCATCAGCTTGACGCCCACGCAACGAGAAGCTTTGAAGTTCAGCTTCACCACGTTGGTGTTGAGCAGCAGAGTGAGGTTCGACCTCGACAATGCGGGGCGCAGGAAGGCGCGAACGGCACTCACGCGAGTCCCATCCGCGGTTATGTTCATGTTGATGTAGCCGGCGCCGGGGCGCAGCGGTCCGTTCACGTCATCCAGAATGGCCATGCCCATCTCGCGGGCCGCGTCTATGAAGGCGGGCGCCGTGGGGTGAGGGTCTCTTGGGCGGCGGATGTGGATGGGGCCTCCGGCTCCGCGCCAGGCATTGGCGCCGCCCTCCCAATCCTCCTGGCTCTTGAAGACCGGAAGCACGTCGGCAAAGGCCCACCCCTTGGCTCCGTTCTCGGCCCACCGGTCGAAGTCCCGCTCCGTGCCCCGGATCCATACCATGGCGTTGATGCTGGTCCCGCCGCCAAGCACATGACCGAGGGCCATGTTGAATGTGCGGTTGTTCAATCGCGGCGACGGTTTGATGGGCAGGTGATAGTCGAGTGGCCCGCCGACGTTGTAAAACCAGATGCTCGGGTTCGCGATGGTCGGAGCCTCGTCGGGACCTCCCGACTCGATGACGAGGACTTTCGCGCCGGAAGCAGACAATTCCGCGGCAAGAACCGAACCGGCCGCGCCTGCCCCGACCACGCGAAGTCATATCGCTTTTCTTCGTTGTTCATCTCGAACTCCCAGGAATCTGACTCCTCCTCGTTATTGAAGCTTTAGACCTCAACCTCTTTCCCCGAGGGATCGCTGTGAAAGCGTGTGGCGCCTCCTGTTTTGAACGAGCCTGCAGTGCCGTAGCTGTCCTCGAGAAACTGGAGGTAGGGCGACCTTGTTCCCCTCGAATCGCGCCAACAGGGCAAACGGAGATGTGATTTCCCTCCCGGTCGCGTTCGATTTGTAAGTAAATGAACCGAACAGGGCGACGCGGCTGCCCTGCTCAATGGCATCAGTGACCTTGAAATCCAATGTTTTCCAGCAGCGTTGGATCGCCGCAAAGACATCGGGCAACGCCTCAGGCCCTTTGTGCGTGCCGGCCCATGGCTCAATTTTCTTGAGGTGGGAGTTGTCGAAATTCAACGAAACGTAACTGGCGTCCGGGGTCATGAGCTCCTTAAGCACTTTGAGATTCGTTGTATTCTGCAAGAGCTCTTGGAGCACCGCAGTCAAATTGGTCGACATATGTTAGTTCTCCTTGCACTTGCTTTTCTCCGTTCCTGTGAACGCAATTACTGTTACGGGATTTAATTCCCTAGCGAACAGGTTTCCGCTGTACGGCTCGCGAACCTCGAAGAACTTGTTATCTGCCGCTTCCCGCCACTGCTTATTAACGAAATAGCGGTATTCCTTTATATCGATTTGTGCCGATTTCATATGATGGACTCCTTCTCGGTCAGCATTGGCAGCGCGTCTAGCAGTTGTTGTTTATCGAGCCCCGTCAAAACCACCGTGCGGGGCCTGACAATCTGAAAGTAACAATTGGGGGAGAGGAATGAAATTACATATTCCTAGTACCGTAACTTGCGGCAGTTAGTACCCGCTGAAGCCGAGCTTCACGGCCGACGCCGTCACTATGCCCGCCGCGCGTCACAGGCGGTCGCTTGACAAACGGGTTGTCCCATTCCATAGAAATCCCAAGAATTTAGATAATGACGAACGACGTCGCTCAACGTTGGCAATTATGTTTCGAGTGCTTTCCGGCAGTAGTCGAAGCACTTCTTCACTTCACTTACCGTATCCATGCCAGGTTGGCCGTACTCGTATTCGATGTTCGCCGGTATCTTCCATCGTTCGTCGCGCAACATCCGCAGAACCGCGGCAATCGGGACGTCTCCCTCACCCCAAGGTACGTCCGGACCATGATTCTTCTTTCTGTCCTTAAGGTGCAGCGTGAGGACGCGATCGTGATGACGACGGAGGAAGTCCAGGGGATCTCCTCCAGCCGCCACGTAATGCCCGATGTCCAAGTTCACGCCGATGTATTGCGAGGCTCCTTTCATTGCCCGCTCGAAAGTGTCCTCGGTTGAGAACTCGTCGGGATTCTCGGTATTGTCATGGCCGTGAAACCCGACCACCATCTTGTGCTTCTGCGCGAGCGCGTCCACGCGTGCCGCCATGCTGACGTTGGCGGACGCGGTAATGCACTTTGCGCCCAGCTCGCGCGCCATCTCGAACCCGCGCTCGAGTTCTTCATCACTCATTTGTTTCCGCATGGAGGCGTTGAATGCATAGATGAAGACCCCCTCGCGCTCGAACTTCCGCCGCGCTTCGTGAAATGCCTCTAGCGGTGCCATGCGGTGCCATTTGAGCGAAGCTTCGCGGTCACGCGCGATGTCGGGAGGGACTAGCGTTTCCTCCCAGAGCTCACACTCGCCGAGCCCCACCGCCCGATATGCGTCGATGCACTGATCGAGCGTCAAATCCCGGAAGGAATAGCTCTGCGCTCCGATTTGCACCCCGCGGACCACGGAATTGATGGTAGCTGTGCCTGGGGCAAGTTTTGGCACAAGCGCGCTCCCGGCGACGACCGCCAGGAGTTTCCCGGCCTCGCGGCGCGTCATAGTAGCCATAGGGCCTCCTTTCTCAGGAGACGCCGGCCGTCGACCGGGATCTTCACGCCCGTAAGGATAGCGAACGCCGTGCTTTGTCTTAATTGGTCGCCGGTCCGCACCAAGAACTGCAAGCCGAGCGCGAAGGGATTCGCTGGAAGTCTGTGGCAGTAAACGATTCGTGCGCGGCCACAAAATTCGCCTAGCGAGGATCGGACAAGTACTCTGCTTCGAGGTAGCCAGGGCCAATCATTTTGGAGACGAGCACCGTTGGTGCTCACGTTCTCGGTCGAAGCATTCATCGTGACCAACGACAGCTCCTTGCTCGAGCAGAACTCGAAATCGCTCGGACTTCGTAGTTCTCTTCGACCGTCCATCGAGCGCCATTCCTGAGGGGGTCATTTTACAGAAATTGAGGTGATATGATTGCAGAAGGTTAATTTATTCCAAGGCTATCCGAAGTCCCGTGTTGTTCGTGGTGATATCATCCCTGCGCACTCACCCATGATTAGCGCACGCAGCGATGTAGTCGGCAGCCTGCTTCGCCTGCCGGAATTGCTCGCCGCACAGAAGCAACTCGCCGAAGGCCTGATCACGCCAGGAGAGTTCAAGAAGAAAGAAGACAAAGCGGTAGATCAAGCGATTGCACTGCAAGAGGAAGCAGGATTGGAAGTCGCGACAGACGGCGAGATGCGCCGGCAATCGTTCCAGAGCCAGATGACGGCGGCGGTTGAGGGATTTGGCGAACACACACTGGACGCCTTCTTGTGGGGCGAGTGGTGTGGAGACCCACAGGTAGGCAATCGCAGTCTCCGGCGTCCATCAGACCTGGGTGTAGTGGGCAAGCTCCGGTGGCGGCGCCACCTCTCGGCGGAGGAGCTTACCTATCTGCGCGCACGCACCCGCCGCATCGCCAAGGTCACGCTGCCCAGTCCCAGTCTTTGGGTGAATTTTTGGTCGCGCGACCGCTCGAGTCACGTCTATCCCACCGTTGAGTCCTACTTGAGCGATGTGGTCCAAATCCTCCGTGAGGAGGTTGAAGAACTCGTACGGCTCGGCGCAACGTATCTCCAAATCGACGCGCCCCACTATGCGCTGCTGATCGACCCCCAGACGCGCACCTTTTATGAGGAGCAGGCGGGGAGTGTTAATTGGTGGCTCGAACACGCGATTGAGCTCGACAACGCGGTTATGAGCGCAGCGCCCAATGTGACATTCGGATTTCACGTTTGCCGTGGGAACCAAGACAGCCGATGGCTCGCGCAAGGCAGCTACGAAGCGGTCGCACCAGTGCTCTTCCGAAAGATCAAAGCGCAGCGGCTGTTGCTTGAGTACGATGGCCCACGCTCAGGCTCCTTTGAGCCGCTGAAGTATGTGCCCGACGACAAAGTGGTCGTGCTCGGGCTCGTAACGACGAAGACCTCGCGGTTGGAAACCTTCGCGGAGCTCTTTGGGCGGATTGGTGAGGCAAGCCGGTATGTGCCACTTGAGCGACTGGCGCTCAGCCCACAGTGTGGTTTCGCTTCCTCGATCTCCGGTAATCGAATATCAGTGGAAGACCAAAAGGACAAACTGCGGCTCGTCGCGACGACCGCGCGAACTATCTGGGGGCTGGCAGACCAGCCGGCAAAATAGGCTGTAAGGCTGATGGCCACCAAAGCGCCCCTAACGGAGATTCTCCTTATTCGGTCTGCCGAACGTACTGTGGCTCCCGAAAATCTCAAAGTGTCTGAGCGCATGAGACTTATCCTTCCTTCATAATTCTCGTCGATGTGGTAAAAGACTGAAGGAAACCGTCATGATTAAACATCTCCTCTTGCGCAAATCGGTTTTGAGCGTATAGTTCAACTTCAAGCGCTGCATGTCCCCGGCAAGCCAGGAGTCTTTCTATGAACGCCAGAGAGACCCGGGGATACCTTCTGACATTCCGTTGCGTGAACTGCGGCAAGCATGAGCTCTTTGCCAAATACGCCCCCGAGGACATCGTCACAGAGGCCCAAATTCGAGGCCGGATTTATCAGGTAACTTGCACTTCATGTGGATGGCAAGGCCAGGCATGTGGTATGTCAGCTGTTCACGTTTCTCACATCGTCAAACTCGAAGCCAAAGTAGCGGGACAGGGAAATTGAAGGAGCATGCCGAGCAAGGACTATCCCAACACTTATATCACCTACGCGCCCGCATACAATTCCGGTGCAAGTGACGGTACAACATCAAGTGGCGGATGGTCGCTACATGCTGCGGACCTGGCTTTTCGTGTCTATCGTCTCAGCATGATCAGCTCTTCGTTGCGCTCGATTTGCGCCGCGTGGCTACCGGCGTTCGTTCTGTGCGTGTGGCGTCCAATCTTGCCGCCAAAGCGTCGAACCCAGAGCTAGGGCCGCGCCATCTCAGCTCGTCCACATCGTCAAAGAGCCTGATGTCAGTCCGGAGCGTGGCGAGTCGTCGAAAGAGTATGGCGTTCTCCCACTCTCGACACAGGGTGTCGGCAAGCGAGCCCGGGTTGGTAGCATTCACTCGCCATTCGCGCCAGTTTTTGGGAATCGATTCAAGATGGAGGAACTTGGCGAGCACCGCGGCTGAGGATTTCGCTCCCCAGCCGGGCAGCCCTGGATAGCCATCTGCCGCATCCCCCACAAGCGCTAGATAGTCAGGAATCGATTCCGGCGAGACTCCGAACTTCTGAATCACCCCTGCTTCATCGATTGTGATTTGCTTCCGGCGATTCAACTGGACGATCCGGGAACCGGATACACATTGCGCGAGGTCCTTGTCGGGTGTGCAGAGGATCACCCGAGTGACATCCGTATTCTTACTGGCGGCAACGGCCGCCGCTGCCATGGCATCATCGGCCTCGAACTCCACCATAGGCCAAACAACAACACCAGCCGCGACCAAAACCTCTTCAAGCAGCGAGAATTGTGCCAGAAGGTCGGGTTCGATGCCGTCGCCCGTCTTGTATCCCGGCCACAGCTTGTTGCGAAAGGACTCGATGACATGATCGGTTGCGACCGCGATATGGGTCGCGCCACCTTTGATCATTCCGAGCACTGAAGAGAGCACGCCGCGAACGGCAGCAACTTCGCGACCATCGCGATCGCGTACCGATGGCAGCGCGTAGTAATGGCGGAACAGTTCGTAGGTCCCGTCTACAAGATAAATCTCCAAGTGAACTCCCCCGCTAGCTTAGCAGCTAGGCGTCCAATAATGGACGACACATGATGAATCTAATTCTTGGGCCGCCAGCGTCTAGACTGACACAATGTAACCTAATGTAACCCGTGGTCCATGCGGTGAATCCCTGGCAAGGTAGCCGGCAAGTTGGTTCAATCCTGGTGCGAGACCTCGCCGCTTACGTCGGCGGCTTCGGGGTGATGGGCTGGCAGAGCGTCACGCGGCCTCCGCTGGCTGATGCCCCCGCGGAGGAACGGACGGGCCATTAACCCGATATGGCCTATTCGCTTTTTATTCGCTATAATGCCGACCGAACCGGTCAGGGAATACCGTGAATCATCATGATTCTGATTCCGCACAGGAGGAAAAATGCGCCGATTCTTGATCGCAGGAACGCTCCTCGGAGGCGTGCTCCTATTCGTATTGAATTGGTTCGCTGCTGCTGTCCTCCCTCCTCGGTACAAACAATTTATGAATGCGGGGGCTGTTGTGGAGGCAGTCCGATCAAATACAACGAGTAACGACATCTATGCCGCGCCACAGGGACTCTTCGTAGCCGTCTCCCTGCGTCCCGTGCAGTCGAGCGACTCTCCCAACATAGGCGCTCGGATCATTCGTCAGTGCTTGATCGAATTTTTCGTGGCGTTCGGCCTATCACTTCTGCTGCTCGCAACCGCCGTCCGGTCCACGTTTTTTGCTGCTGGCTTTCTCGGGTTGGCAGGATTGATCGCCGGGGTCGAGACACATTTCTCGAACTGGAATTGGTCAGGATTTCCCACAAGCTATGTGCTGGCCGGCAGCGGTTATCTCTTTGCAACCTGGTTTGTTGTCGGGCTGGCATTGGGAACCATCCGGAGAAAGTTCGTACCTCAGGCCAACCTGAAAGGGCATCGGGCTATTTAGCGATGTTCGATAATCCGCGATCCTCCAGGTAGCGCGGCAACGGGTTTGAGAAGAGACGCCATGTTGGTCCGTCAGACCTTGGGCCGGAGAGCCGGTCAGCCAATCTTTTTTGACAGCGGAGCCAGAGCGCTCACGGAAGTGCTTCCCCGCTGAAATACAAAACGCTGGTGGGCGGTTCACACGAGTCCGTGCTGGGACTCAAGCCGATAGCAGCTCCCCCAGTGAGGCCGAGCATGCGCGAGCGCCTTTCAGATCCTTAGCGGTTCGTTCGCCTAAACCTCCGGCCGCCCCCTTAGGGTTGGCTGCTGTAAAATTGTGCAGGCGACGGAATGCTTAGAACGAATTACCGTGCTTAGAAGGCAGCACAGGCTCAGTCCGGAGAACGCTAGGCAACACTTGTTACCAAACCCGTATTCCGGAGATCTATTTGCGTCGTATCGGCTGGATCGCCTTGGATACTGCCGTCATCTTGGGAACCATCATTTACGGGTGAATTCGGTACATGGACTGACACGTACACAAGGAGGCTATGATGAAGCACGCTATCCAGCGCGCCATAGCGACACTCCGCGCAGCGGAATGGATGCCGATGACGGCCGCACGTGTCCTGATCGGTATTTTCTTCTGCATCTCCGGTGGGACCAAACTGTTGGTGTCCGGCGAGTTGAGGAGTATGGAGCTCACCATGGCTCAATCGCACATCCCGTTTCCGCACTCCAGCGCGCTCTTCGTATCGTTGGTCGAGTTCGCCTGCGGCGGTGGGCTGGCATTCGGCCTGCTGACGCCCGTGTGTGCCGTAGTGCTCGTGGTCGTGATGATCACGGCGGTGGCGACCAACCGCATCCACAGCATCGAAGCGAGCGGCGCAATAGCCTGGCTCGATGACTTTCTGTACCTCCCGGAGGTTCTGTACGTGATGATTTTGGTCTGGCTGATCTTCTCGGGGCCGGGCCGCTACAGCGTCGATGGCCTAGTCGCACGGCGCGCGGGCGTGGTCGGCGTCGAGCGCAGGCCCTGAAGTTTCCAAGCCGACATATTTCGTCAAGGTCGACCTGCGCCCTTTCACTGCCGCAAGCGAGGGCCCCATGACTCCTGCGGTCTCTCGCGCAGACAGCTCTTTTACTTCTCGTAGCTCGACAGCAGCAGCATTGTTGGGCTGAACTCTCTCATTGCAGGCGAAACAATATTCTTCTTATGGCCCTGTCCGTTTCTTCAGAATTCGAGCAAGCACGACGCTCGACAGCCTGAAGAACGCTTTTTTCATGGGAAACGTCTGTTTTTGCTTCCCGAGGCGAATTTCCCAAGCCTTGTGTCGCCAGCAACTTAAGGAAATTCTTCGCAGACCAGTCTCTCAGTCGTCGTAAAGATCAGAAGCCCGGCGACGCTTCAGCTGCGGGACTCGACCGTCACCCCACTTCGATTCCGAAGCAGGCTAGATCGCGCTATTTTTATTTATGTCGATATGCTACGGGAACGAGAGAACGCTGGGACACCGGCTACAGCTGCCATCCGCCGCCGAGGGAGCGGTAGAGTTGCACGAGGCTTTGGTATTCGTTGCCGCGTGCCTCCGCCAACGTCAGTTCTGCGGAGAACAACGAACGCTGGCCGTCCAGGACTTCCAAAAAGGTGGTTGTGCCTCCGGTGTACCGCAGATTGGAGAGCCGCACCGATTCTTGTAGGTCCGCCACATAATCCTGCTGGCGCAGCCGCACCTCGTGCAGTTTTTGGTAGCCAATCAGCGCATTCGACACATCTCCGAAGGCTTGCTGAATGGCTTGCCGGTAGGCGATTAAGGCCTGTTGCCGCTGCGATTCGGCCAGCCTTAAATTCCCGCGGAGCGCGCCGCCAGTGAAGATTGGCTGGCTCACTTGCGCTCCGTAAGACCAGACGCCAACCTGCGAGCTTATGAGTTGCGAAAACGCACTGCTCCGACCGAACGTGCCGCCTCCTGATCCCGTAAGCGAAATCTGCGGAAAGAATTGCGCTTTCGCGACCCCTACCTCTGCGTTCGCGGCGACCAGAATCTGCTCGGCTTCGCGGATATCCGGCCGGCGCTCAAGCAACGAGGAAGGCATGCCCGGCGGTACCTCGGGCGGCAGCGGCTGCTCGACCAACGGCCGCCCGCGCGAAATCGCCTGCGGATAATTGCCCAGTAGGAGGCTGATGGCATTTTCTTCTTGCGCGATCTGCCTCTCGAGGTCCGGTATCTGCGCATTCGCCGTATCAAGTGTTTGCTGCGCCTGGAGCACGTCGAGCTTCGTAGCGACTCCGTGCTGGACGCGCAAACTGGTGAGCTTCACCGAATCTTCTTGTGTCTTGACGGTGTCGTGCGTGATCTGGAGTTGGAGATCGAGTTGCAGAAGAGCGAAGTAGTCGCTCGCCATGTCGCTCACCAGTGTGAGAATTACCGTTTGCCGCGCATCCTCAGTTCTAAGCAGATCGGCGCGCGATGCTTCTGTCGCGCGCCGCAATTTGCCGAAGAAGTCCAATTGGAAAGCGGCGTCAGCCGCCAGATTCAGGAAGTTAGATGTCGTGTGGAAGTTACCCTCTTTGCCGCCGCTGAAGTTGGCGTTCCCTTGTACCTGCGGAAATAGAGCGGACTTGGTGACGGCAACCTGCGCGCGTGCCGCGTTGATGCGCTCCGTCGCGATCTGCAAATCGTAATTCTGCTTAAGGGCGGTGCGGATAAGCTCTTGCAGTTGCGGATCCTGGAAGACCTGCCACCAGGGAAGGTCGGCGAAAGAAGCTGCCTGCCCCTGCGTTTGCGCGTTTTCGCTTAGGTCTCGAAAAGACGTTGGCGTCTGCACCGCGGGCCGATGGTAGTTGGGCCCGACCATGCATCCACCAAGCAAACCACAAATCAGAGCAGCAGCCGCGCAGGCTTGCACCTTCCTATCGTGTCGCTTCTTTTCCTGACTGCTTCTCAAGGAGTGAAGCATTTTCAGTCTCCTTCTGCCTCAGCGGGCATCACCGGCAACGCGCCCTCAGCACGCTCTTGCGCGGCGCCCGACCAGTTCTCCACCATATAGAAAATCGCCGGCACGAAGAAAATGCCGATGAGGCTAGCGGCCAGCATTCCTCCAATCACCGTCGTGCCCATGATTTGCCGCGCTACCGCCCCTGCACCGCTCGCCGTCCACAGCGGGACGCAGCCAAGAATGAAGGCAAACGAAGTCATCAGAATTGGCCGCAGGCGCAAACGCGCGCCTTCTAGCGCCGCATCCACCAGCGGCTTCCCTTTTTCGAATTCATCCTTCGCGAACTCCACGATGAGAATGGCGTTCTTCGCGGCCAAGCCAATCAACATGACTAGCCCGATTTGCGAGTAGACGTCGCTCTCAATCTGCACAAGATAAGGCGGATAGAAGACACTCACGAGGAAGCGCCGTAGCCACAGCAGTGCAAAGGCGCCGAAAATCGCCACCGGGGTGCTTAGCAAAACGCTGAACGGCAACGACCAGCTTTCATACAGCGCGGCTAGAATGAGGAAGACAAACAGCAGCGAGAGCCCGAAAATTGCCGCAGCCGGTACGCCCTCCCGCGCTTTCTGCTCCTGGAACGACATGCCCGAATAGTCAAAGCCCATTTCGCGCGGCATGGTCTGCTTGAACACTTCCTCAAGGGCGGCTGTGGCTTGATCCGCGCTGAATCCCGGTGCCGCGCTGCCATTGATTTGCGCCGAGCGGTATTCGTTGAAGCGCAGTGTGAATTCTGGACCTAGGCGCGGCTTCACCGCTGTCAGCGTCGAGAGAGGCACGTTCTCTCCGTTCTTGTTGCGGACATAAAATCGTCCAACATTTTCGGCTTTGGCGCGGTCTTCGCCTTCGGCCTCGATGTACACCTGCCACTGCCGACCGAACCGATTGAAGTAGTTGATGAAATATCCGCCCATGAAAGCCTGAATGGTGCGGTACACATCGTTTAGGTTGACCCCTTGTTTCAGCACCTTGTCCCGATCCACTTCCACAAATTGCTGGGGCACGTTGGGCAGGAAAGTCGTGCTCAGGCTGGCGATTTCCGGACGCTTGCGTGCCGCTTCTAGAAAAGTGGCGAGGTTTTTCGCCAAGAATTGAACGTCACTGCCAGAACGGTCTTCAAGCATGAAGGTAAATCCACCCGCCGTTCCTACGCCCGGAATGGCCGGGGGAGAGAAGCCAAACGCAACTGCCGAGGGCAGCCTGCTCAGCCGCTGGTTCAGGTGCGCTTTGAGCGTCTGAAACTGCTGGTCACGGCTCGTGCGTTGATCCCACGGCTCGAAGTTCACAAAGAAAGTTGCGTTATACGTGGTCCGGACGAAGCTGAGTAAGCTGAAGCCGAGAAAGGAAGTCGAGTATTGAACCCCCGGCGTGTCCATGATGACTTTTTCGACCTCATTGACGACGGCTCTGGTGCGCTCAAGAGAAGCGCCGCTCGGGAGCTGCACATTCACGTAAGCATAGCCCTGGTCTTCGTCCGGCAGGAAACTCGTCGGAACGCGGTTGGCGAAAAAGAATCCCGCGGCCCCAAAAACCACCAGCATTACAACGACTACGGCGGTCTTCTTGACCAGCACAGCGCTCCAACGGACGTAGGTGTCCGTGGCTCGGTCGAACACGCGATTGAAGCGATCAAACA
>Ga0306920_100007169_pt1 | contig 14648 bp, 16 predicted proteins | sample flu12Cox44000170_FD_204666 | JGI IMG/M metagenome (GOLD analysis project Ga0306920, IMG submission 204666) | Lab enrichment of tropical soil microbial communities from Luquillo Experimental Forest, Puerto Rico - flux4day.12C.oxic.44.000.170 (v2)... | ecosystem: Environmental > Terrestrial >... | reverse complement strand
AAGTTCGCCATCGACCAGCGCAAAAAACGGCCCATCGGCATTCTTGCCGACCTCACCGAAATGGACGGCGTTGACCTCAAGGCGCGGTGGGAAGAGCTGCGCTTTCTGCACAAGTATTCCGACCACATTGCCCGCGTCGCTCTCGTCGGCGCGAAACCCTGGGAAGAAGTCGTCTCCACCGTGGTCGGCGGCACCGTACTGTTCACCGCCGAAACCCGCTATTTCCATCCCAACGAAATCCAGCAGGCTCGACTCTGGGTGCAGACCGCCAAGCACGCCGACGACATTCCCGTGCGCCCGATCTATCAGGGCGGCATCTGGCACGACTACCAGGAAGAGTTCAATCTCTAGGCACTGTTCCTGCCGGCGTGATACCCAGCCGGATGCCCATCCTTTGCCTTCTTTGGAAAAGGATGGGATCAACTGACAGCTAGTCACTAACCACTCCCTCAAACAAGTCCCCCTCCAACCTCGCTTCCTGCGGCTCCCTTGTTGCCGCCAGATGAAACATCTCGGTCGTCGGCATGCCGCCCAGGCTCACGCGCAAGCGAGCGAACAATGGCTCTTGCGTCTTGTGATGCATGAACGCCTTGATCTTGCGCTCGAAGCGCTCCGCGCCGACTTCTACTCGCGCCGTCACCGTTGGCGGAGACGTCGGCATCCGGTCCGGCAACTTGAAATTGGCGGTGGCGTAATACAGCTTCTGCCCTGCATACTGCTGCAATCCTGACGAAAGCTGCTCAAGGTAGCGATCAGGCCTACCCGCCCACTCAAACGCCTGCGTGGCGAACGCACCCGCCATGGCGTGATCGGCGTGGCCGGTGAGCCCGCCATCCTGTCCGAAGGTAAGCACTACCTGCGGACGCAGCTTCCGGATCCTCAACACCAGCTCGCCCACCACGTCGTGGAAGTTGGCACGATCGAGCTTGCTGTCCAGATACCCCAGCACCTCTCCGTGCGTAACGCCGAGAAACTTGCACGACGCCTGGAACTCCTGAGTGCGAATCAAGGCGAGCTCCTCATCCGAGCGAGCCGCGCCGCGGTTTCTGGCAGCAGTTCCTGCAGTGAGACAAACCACCGATACCTCAACCCCGCGCTCGGCATATAGCGAGATCGTCCCACCAAACGCTCCGGCTTCGTCGTCAGGATGTGCAGTGATGCAAAGGAGACGATACATATCCGTAAGAGATGCTAGGTTTGATGCCCAGTTTAAGCGAGTACGCCGCGGCGACGGAGCGGAGTCGAAGGGCCGTTTGACCGACTTACCTACAAAGACAAAAGCGAAGAGCGAACAGCGAGTAGCTAACGCCCCTCTCTCAACTGCTGCTTCCACCCCAATACCCGGGCTTTTGCTGCTTCAGCCTCCGCCTCGGGCACCATCCCCTTTCGCTGATACAAAATCGAAAGGCTGGTATGCGCCAGTACATCATCGGGGTCGAGCTCGGCAATGCGATTAGCCACAGCGATTGCCTTGTCCAGCTCTTCGCTGTCTTGATACGCCCGTGCCAGCCCGTGCATCGCGTCCAAAAACGTTGGATCGTAAGCGATCGCGGCTTCGTAATCTGCAATCGCCTCATTCAAGCGTCCTTCCGCGTAGTGGTCCAGGGCTGCGTAGTATCGTTCCTCTGCGTTCTGCCTCGACATGCGAGGCGAGTGTAGCACGTCGGTACTCGGAGAATTTCGAGCTGTCCCAGTGCTACACTGCGATGTTTGCTGTCTGGCTTATCATGGCCCAAATCGCTTACCTCGAATGCTCTAAATGCGGTACACACCTCACTGCCGACGTGGCGCGCAACGTTTGCCCAACCGACAGTGGACCGCTCTACGTCCGCTACGATCTCGCGGCGATTCGCGCAAACATTTCGCGTGATGCAGTCAGCCGAGGCCCGAAGTCCATGTGGCGCTATGCCGCCGTTCTTCCCGACGCGGATCCCGTAACCCTCGGCGAGGGCCTGACTCCCTTGCTACGCAGCCGCAAGCACACCAATCTGCTCATCAAGGACGAAGGCCTCAACCCCACTGGCTCCTTCAAGGCGCGCGGTATGGCTGCCGCAGTTACGATGGCTCGGCATTACGGCCTCAAGAAACTCGCTGTACCCTCGGCCGGTAACGCCGGAGGTGCGCTTGCGGCTTACGCCGCTTTGGCAGGACTCGAAGCTCACATCTTCATGCCAAAAGATGTACCGCTGGCCAATCGCCTCGAAGTCGAAGCAGGTGGCGCGCACCTCACACTAGTGGACGGCCTCATCTCCGACTGCGGGCGCATGGTTGCCGACCGCAAGGAGGCCGAGGGTTGGTTCGATGTCTCCACACTGAAAGAACCCTTCCGCGTCGAAGGGAAGAAAACTATGGGTTATGAAGTGGCCGAACAGCTCGGCTGGCGGCTACCCGACGCCATCCTCTATCCAACCGGGGGCGGCGTGGGCCTCATCGGAATGTGGAAGGCGTTCGAAGAAATGGAGGAGCTTGGCTGGATCCCCGCCGGCAAACGCCCTAGAATGATATCGATACAGGCCAGTGGTTGCGCCCCAATCGTCAAAGCCTTGGAGGAGGAAAAGCTTGCTTCGGAAATGTGGTTCAATGCGAGCACTCTTGCCGCCGGGCTGCGCGTGCCCAAGGCCTACGGTGATTTCATCATCCTCGACATCGTTCGCAAGAGCCGGGGCACTGCTGTGGCGGTGAACGACGACAAAATCATGTCCGCCGTAAAACGCATGGCCAGCGACGAAGGCATCTTCGCTGCGCCCGAAGGTGCTGCCGCCCTCCCGGCATACGAAACCCTGGTTGAGCAAGGTTTCCTCAAGCCAGCCGACGAGGTAGTGCTGTTTAATACCGGCTCGGGTTACAAGTACCTCGACGCCCTCGCCCAATACTGGGAAGTCGAACCGTTCGCGCTCAAGTTGCCAAAGTCGCGCAATATCGGCGGCATTATCGGTCCTTATTAGAGGCCGATTCAAGACTCGTTTGAACGATGAAGATGAGTCACGACTTAAAACAGTTCCTCAGCGACTCTTCAGTGGATGCGGGAATCGACGCCTTAGCAGTGGCCATCTTCGAGAATCAGCTGGCGTGTTGGAGAAGCGAAGAATATTGGGCCGCGATCAACCAGGTTGCGGGTGTCGCGTCCGAAGAACCGAAGCAGTTCCGCATCTCGCGGGTCATCCGCCCGCAGAATGCTGAGCGTGCCCAGGTCTCTCAGGTTATCGACTCCTACGAGGACTCCGGTTTGCGGACCGACCTCTATCGGCCCACCTTCGGCTTTTTCTTGGTACGGTGTCGTGCTTGCCTTCTCAGGCTGATGGTAAACCACAGCGGACTCTGTTTCGTCGTTACATCTACCGTGGCGAGCTGCTCGCCACCCTGCTCGATATAGAGGTATGTGCTGCCCTGCTCCCATTGCGTTTACAGGCGAGTGGCAGGCAGGCCTTGTAGTGGAAGCTGAGCAAGAACCTTCACATCCTGCGGTGCATGGAGGTTTACGGATGATACCGCCCCGTCCGGAACCGCCGCGCTCATTACTAGTGCGCGTGGGAATGGCGATGAATTGGAAAGAAAGCAACGGAATCAGGAGCGAAATAGTTTTCTCTGCTGTCCATCCGCTCACAGAACTGGACAGTACTTCTTACATTACAACTCTCCCGCCAGCCGGGAATTTCGCCACGCGAATTCCGAGCCAAAATTGCTCTCGTGCTATCGCTGGCCTGCTACAAAGCAGGACACGTGCTGAAGTATCTCTCTGGAGAATTGCTACGCGCCTGCTATGCTCGCAGCGCTCGCCATAGATAACTGGCGCGTCTCAATTCATTCCTGCGGCTGACGCAGAGCGGTAACGTTGATTTCGTATCGGGCGTGCCGATTCGTAGTTGATCTGTTTTCCCGCCGAATGTCTCTCGTGCGATATTCATTTCATGCGCATCATACGCGCACTGGCTCTGTTGACGGTTGCCTCGGGGGCTATGTGCCAAACATATCTAGGGATCGACCGCAACGATTACCCCGGCGATGCCGCCATGCAGTCGCTGCACAAGACATTCGCTTTCACGGGATACTGGTTGAACAAACCTCCCGGCGCCAACCTCAACAGCTGGATAGGTCACCGTGCCCAACTGGAGGCAGCGGGCTACGGCTTTCTGCTGTTGTTCAACGGAAGGGAGTACGCTGCGCTGAAGGCCTCGGGGGACGCCGCCGGGGTGGGGAAACGCGATGCTGCAGCAGCGGTAAATGCCGCGAAATCAGAAGGCTTCCCGCCGAGATCGATTATTTTTCTCGATCAAGAGCAGGGTGGCCGCATGCTTCCAGAACAGCGCGCTTACATTCATGCTTTCGTAGACGGGGTCAACGCAAGTGGGTATCGTGCCGGCATTTATTGTTCCGGGATACCGTTCCGCGAATCGAGCAGTGTATCCGTAATTACAGCCAACGATATTCGGGAGAACGCTGGGGGACGGGATATTAAGTTCTTTATTTCCAACGACCAGTGCGGTCCGTCGCCAGGTTGTGTCTTTTCGGCGCCGACGCCCTCTCCGGGCAAAAGCGGAGTTTCCTTCGCCGAGGTATGGCAGTACGCACAATCACCCCGCAGACCCGAGCTAACTAATTCGTGTCGTGCGACTTACGCAGGCGATGGCAACTGCTATCCACCCGGAGTAGCGTCCAGTTCGGGACTGCGCATCGATGTCAACTCGGCCAACTCGCCGGATCCGTCGCATGGACGGAGCTGGCCGTGACGGACGAGTTGGATCAGTTTCGGGTCAGTGAAGCGCAAATAACTCATGCCGCAGTGCTTATAAAAGAGGGGAGGCTAGTGGCCTTTCCCACGGAAACCGTCTACGGCCTGGGCGCAAACGCGCTGGATGCAGCGGCGGTAGAACGGATCTATGAAACCAAAGGTCGCCCGCACTCCAGCCCGATCATCGTTCATATCAGTGCCCTAGAGATGATGCATCGGATCGTTGCAGCTTGGCCGGAAGCGGCGCAGAGGCTGGCCCAAAAGTTCTGGCCTGGGCCATTAACCCTTGTGCTACCAAAGACTTCTGCTGTTCCTGATTTGGTAACTGCCGGATTGCCAACGGTCGGCGTCCGAATGCCGGCGCATCCTGTTGCAATGGCATTGCTTAGGGCTGCCGGCGTCCCGATCGCTGCACCCAGCGCCAATCGCTTCACCGAAGTCTCGCCGACAACAGTGGAGCACGTTCGCGCAAGTCTAGGAAGCAGAGTGGACTACATTCTGGCCGGCGGTGCCTGCCCGGTTGGCATCGAGTCCACGGTGCTATCGCTGGCAGAAGAGCGAGCCGTGTTGCTGCGGCCGGGTGGAGTTTCCCGCCTGGAAATTGAAGCGCTAATCGGCAAAGTTTTCGACAAGCAACAGGTCGTTACCGATGGGCCGCATGCCTCACCAGGGTTACATCCGCGGCATTATAGCCCGAAAACGCCAATGTACTTGGTGGAGAATGGGGAGGTTCCGCGGCAGGGAAACGGGGCGTACCTCCAGAGGAAGCGGCCTCCAGTAGGCCAAATTGCGGAACTGATTGAAATGCCCAAAGATGCGGCGGGTTATGCGGCGAGGCTGTACGGCGTGCTGCACACCTTGGACGCGCTCGGCTACGACTGGATCGCGATTGAGGTGCCGCCGGAGACGCCGGAATGGGAGGCAATCCTAGATCGCCTGCGGCGTGCGAAGTGGCGACCTTAAGCGCGGGAGAAAAGCGGGCAAATCGGATTGGTTATGAGTTCGGTTCTATAACCCGAGCAACCGAGGTGGGTAGAAAGCAGGAATTCCTTAACCGGCGCAGTAATGGTCGTTATACGCAAAATCGGAGCTGAGTGTGAGCTTTACGAATTGCTATGACAATGCCATCAGAGCGGATGCTTACTCGCAGCTCGAGTTTGCCAACACTTACTACCTGGCGTTTCGGGATCTGCCGGCACTCTTTCGACGCCACGTAACAGGAACGAAGGCCGTCGACTTTGGCTGTGGAACCGGGCGGTCGACGCGCTTTGCTCGGCAACTTGGTTTCGAGACCATCGCAATCGACATCGCACCAGAGATGATCGCAAAGGCGCGAGAACTTGATCCAGACGGAGACTACCGCCTGAGCAAGGGTGGCGATTTCAGCGGGCTGTCTTCTCATGCCTTCGATCTGGTTCTCTACATGTTCCCCATTGACAACATCGCCGGATTCGAGGTGAAACTCGGGCTGTTTCGTCAATTGGCAACTTTGCTTAGAACTCGGGCAAGCTCGTCAACGTAGTGTCATCACGTGAAATCTATCTGTACGAGTGGGTCTCGTTTAGCACCAAAGAGTTTCCTGAGAACCGGAACGCAAAATCCGGGGACATCGTGAGAATCATCACCACCGACTCCGCTGGCCGAACGCCCGCCATAGACATCCTTTTTACGGACGACTCGTACCGACAGCTTTACTCGCAGGCCGGCTTCGCAGTCGTTGCCATGCACAAACCACTAGCAAATGGCGACGAGCCCTACCGATGGGTGATCGAGACGAAGATCGCGCCTTGGGCGATCTACGTCCTGGAGCGGTCGAGCCCCCGCTCAACCTGAACTCCGGCAGGGAGGCTCCGATTGCCGCCCTTATCGCCAAATGAAGGCGATAAGGGCGGGACACCCGTGTCGGTTTGGCATCTGGGTGTCTGCTCGCGTGTTACATTCACTGCTTCACCCTTCATGAAATCAGAGCCGCCTCAACTTCTGCGCCGAGTTGGACAGTTCGACGCCACGATGATTGTGATGGGCGGCATCGTTGGCGCAGGCATCTTCATTAACCCATACGTTGTTGCGCGTCAGGTCCACACGCCGATTCTTATTCTCATGGTCTGGGTGGCCGGAGGCGTAGTGGCCATGCTTGGTGCCTTCATCTATGCCGAGCTTGCCGCGCGAAGACCGAATGTGGGCGGCCAATATGCGTACCTGCGCGATGCATTTCATCCGCTGGCAGGCTTTCTCTACGGGTGGGTGCTACTGCTCGTAATTCAGACGGGCGGCATGGCGGCGGTCACGATCACCTTTGCGCGATATTTCCTGGAGCTCACCGGATGGCCCGCTTCCGAGAAAATCGTGGCGGTGGCCACGGTTGCCGTGCTCACCGTCGTGAACTGCCTGGGGGTGAAGGCGGGCAGTCGCGTGCAGAGCATCCTGATGTTGCTAAAGATTGGCGCGATTGCGGCCCTCGTACTAGCCGGGCTGTTCCTCGTTCGTGCGCCATATCCGATTCTTCATCCTGTGCTGGATCGGCCGCCTTCACTTGATCTGGTCACAGCGTTTGGTGCGGCAATGGTACCGGTGCTGTTCGCGTTCGGAGGCTGGCAGACGGCTAACTTCATCGCTACGGAAATCAAGGACGCGCGACGCAATCTGTCGCGCGCGCTGGTGCTAGGGGTCGCAGGAGTGATCGTGCTGTATCTGGGTGTGAATTTCGTTTGTGCAAGCGCGCTCGGCGCGGAGGGACTCGCCGAGACTATCGTGCCGGTGTCGGCAGTAATGCGGCTTACCATGGGCAAAGCAGGGGCGAGATGGATTGCGCTCGGCATTGCGGTTTCGACGTTGGGATTTCTGAGCCAGTCGGTGCTGACTGCGCCGCGCGTGTACTTCGCTATGGCTTCGGACGGACTTTTCTTTCGGGCTCTAGCGCGGGTGAATGAGAAGACGCACGTGCCGGTGCTTGCTATCGCGATGCAGAGCTTGCTGACGCTGGTGATTGCGCTGTCGGGTAGCTACGAGAAGATCCTGAACTATGTCGTCTCGGTGGACTTCATCTTCTTTGGACTCACCGGGGCCAGTCTGTTCGTATTCCGCCGGCGCGATTCGCACCATGGATACAGTGTGCCTGGGCATCCGTACACGACGGCGCTGTTTGTGGTTGTGTGCTGGCTGGTGGTGCTGAACACCATCTACAAGTACCCGGTGAACACAGCGTTAGGGCTGGGAATTTTGGCCTTAGGTGTGCCGGTGTATGCGGTTTTCCGTCGCCACTAGCCCGGTACCCAGTAGCCAGTCGCCAATAAGCAGCTGTCAGTTATCTTGGTCCTTTGTCACTGGTCAGCGGCGTCCACGGCCGAGGAAATCCATGCTTAACGATGTGCCTGCTGTAGAGTAAAAGTCGCCCATGCCACGACGCTCGCAAATGAAGTCACCCTATATGGAGTGGGCGAAGCTCCGATCCACGGCGAAGTACAACCTGGCAACCAGCGGGATGATGAGTTATCCGCTGGCGGAACTGCCGGTTCACATTGGCGACCTCGAAATCAACGGCACCGGGCCTTATGGATACGCTCCGCTGGTTGAGCGGCTGGCGCGCTACAACAACGTCGCAGGCGAATGCGTGGTGACGGCGGCGGGAACCTCATTCGCCAACCATCTGGCAATGGCTGCGACGTTTGACCTGGGCGACGAGGTACTCATCGAACACCCGACTTATGAGTTGCTCGAGTCCACCGCGGAGTACTTGGGCGCAACGCTTCGCCGGTTTGAGCGACGCTTCGAAGATGGCTTTCGCATCGACCCGGTTGAAGTCGAGCACAACATCACACGGCGAACGAAGCTGGTCGTCATCACCAACCTGCACAATCCGACTGGCGCGTATGCGGATGAAGCGACGATTCGCGCCGTCGGCGAAATCGCAAAGAGGCACGGGGCGCGGGTGCTGGTGGACGAAGTATACCTGGAAACCTTCTATGGCAATCGCCCGCGCACAGCATTTCATCTCGGCGAACATTTTCTGATGACCAGCAGCCTGACAAAAGCATTTGGCCTCAGCGGCGTGCGCTGCGGGTGGGTGCTTGCTTGCCCCGAGCTGTGCCATCGCATGTGGCGCATTAACGATCTTTACGCGGCCACGCCGGCGCATCCCGCGGAACGAATCAGCGTGATTGCGCTCGACAATCTGGATCGCGCGGCTGAGCGGGCGCAGCGGATTCTTGCCGCAAACCGGCCGCAGCTCGAAGCTTTTCTGGATGCGCAGCAGGAGCTCGATGTGTTTCGACCAGAGGACGGGACGATTGTGTGTCCGAGGTTGCGGCGCGGGGACGCGGAGGCGTTCGTGAGGCTCCTGCGGGAGAAGTACGAAACCAGTGTGGTACCGGGCCAGTTCTTTGATATGCCGAAACATTTCCGCATAGGGATTGGGGGAGAGCCGGAGATGACACGTGAAGGATTGGAGCGGCTGGGATGTGCGCTGGAAGAGTGGAGCAGGAGGATGGTGTGAGGCGGAAGTCCGATTGCGCTAGGGTCTTCCGTACAAAGGCGTCCCTTCGACTCGCTCTGCTCGCTCAGGTCTCGGCTGCGGGCTCACATTCACCCCAACAGATGTAAAAGCAGCATCTGTTGGGAACCCCGACGCGGCCTCAAAAACGCCTCGACTTCGACGCGGCCGCCAACAGCGGGCCGCCTCCGCTCAGAATGACACAGGGAGAGAGCCAATTGTTCCCACAGCCGCGCTGTATAATGGGGGAGCGACGGTCTATTCCGTCGATCCTTTCTTTGTGGGCCTGTAGCTCAGCTGGGAGAGCGCCTCGTTCGCAACGAGGAGGCCAGCGGTTCGATCCCGCTCAGGTCCACCATGTTTTCAAAGACTTGCGTGAACGCCTCAGCATCGGTCCGCTGGTTTGTGTCGTTGTTTGTGTCGTAACCCCCGGCTAGACCCTCGCCCTCAAAACGGAAAATACTCCGTACTCGCCGGGATTTGTAAGGCCGAGGCGTTCAGGTTCCTCCTTCGTCTTTGCGGCTTCGGATGCAATTGTCTCCAGCTCCCGCAGGCGCTTTTCGGCAGCCTCGGCCCCTGAGCGAGACAATTTTTGTTGCGGCGGGACGGAAACTATCGCCTACAATACGGGCCGCATGGTCGAAACCTCCGACACCCAAAAGACCCCGCAAGCGGTCAGCCGCAAAAGACGCTTTCTCTGGTGGGCTGCCAGTATAGTCATCCTCTTAGCGCTTGGTGCATGGGCAGTCCGGACCCTTTTCTCTGTTATCTGGTTCCTGCCTTTCGGTTTAGCGATTGTCGCCCTCACTGCAGTCGTCATCCTATGGAAAGTGCCGCAATGGCAAGTCAGACATGTGCAGGGCCTCGAATCAAAAGAGCGATTTGATCGCGTCAATGAGGCCCGTAAGACTCTGGCGACGATATTAGGCGGGATTGTGTTGCTGGCGGGTTTCTTTGGCACTTGGCAAAACCTCAAAGTGGCACAAGAAAAAGTGGCACAAGAAACTCTGAGAGTTTCGCAGGAAGGACAGATTACCGACCGCTTCACGAAGGCCATCGAGCAGCTTGGGGCAGTTAACGCGAAGGACGAGAAGAAGATGGTCGTGCGCCTCGGCGGTATCTATGCGCTAGAGCGGATTGCCGCTGAGTCGGAACGAGATCACTGGCCGATTATGGAAGTACTGTGTACCTATGTTCGGAACGTCGCTCCCATCAAGCGACAGCAATCGACGCGAGAGAAGCAAGCATCATCTCAACGTCCGAACTCTTCCGTCGATGAACACCCGGAGGCTGATGTTCAGGCAATCCTGACGGTTCTCGGCAGGCGAGATAGCAAATATGAAAGATTAGGCCAATATCTAAATCTCTCAGACACAAACGTTACAGGGGCATACCTCAGCGGGGCAAACCTCCGCAGGGCATACCTCAGCGGGGCAAACCTCGGCAGGGCAGACCTCAGCGGGGCGGACCTCAGCGGGGCATACCTCAGCGATGCGGACCTCAGCGGGGCGAGCCTCGTCGGGGCAACCCTCAGCGGGGCATACTTCGGCGGGGCAAACCTCAGAGGGGCGGACCTCAGCGGGGCATACCTCAGCGGGGCATACCTCAGCGGGGCATACCTCAGCGAGGCACACCTCTTCAAGGCAAACCTCAGAGGGGCATACCTCTCCGAAGCCAAAAATCTCACTCAGCAGCAAATCGACGAAGCAACAGGAGATGCCACCACGACGCTGCCCGCCAACCTGCACGTGCCCGAAAGCTGGAGGAAGTAAGCTCAGCACGAGTCGGGGCGCGGGCCGCACGTCACACAGAATGCCAGCGGCGCAATCAGTCCTCTAGCGACTGTCTCAACGTTGAGACTGCGTGGTACTTTCGGCTCCGCTGAGACATTCCACGTCCGGCTCTTGCAGCGACTACACCGCTTGGGAATGCGATCATTAAACATCTCCGGGCTGTGAGGGTGGCAAGCTCGCTTCCGGTCGCGACGTAAACACCGTTGGATCTATCCGCAGCCCGAAAGTCTCGTGCATCATTTTGAAGAAGTACATCCATGTGTTCCGCAAATAGATGAGCTTCGTGTCAACATCCGCGATTTCATTCCCCAGAAGATCACCGTGAACAATATCCTGCCGCAGTTTATCTATGGCTTTCAGTTGCTCTTCATCGAAGGTGTAATGCGCGTCGCCGAAGTCGCGAGCGCGTATTACGGACAATTCCGGGAAAACCCCGCGACAAGGGGAATATAAAGCGAAATTCCCCCTCGAATATATCCTCCGCAAATTGGGTGCGAATTGCCCGCGAATCGCCCGCGAGTCGAATCGAATATTCGCGATTATCGGATTACCAGGACATTCGGATTAGCTGGAATATCGGCCAAAGCTACCAGGGCCGGACCTGGAGGCGAATATATTTCGTGGTCCGAGTTTGCTCGCGAAGGGCTTGCAAGGGGGTCGCCGAAGTCGCGAGCGCGTATTACGGACAATTCCCGGAAAACTCCACGACATCGCAGGGATCTCCCGCGCGAGTACTCCTTCTGCCGGCAGTCTGCCCGGTCCCCATCCGTTCGCTATTCCTCCGCGAATCGGTTGCTATCGCAAGAAAATTGTCTAGGAAAATTCGCTGGGACAAACCAGTGTCAGACTACCGGGAAGATATCGCGCGTGGCTCCTAGCTCAGCGTGGCGCGATTGCCGCGTCGATTATTTGCGAATTGCCTGGAAATTGGGCGCGAATTTATTTTCTCGCGTAGGGCTCTAACAGGCGTCGGTGAAGTCGGGTAGGCCGTATGCGGACAATTCTCGGAAAACCCTCGGACTATACCCCTCGCGCGATTTTCCTTCCCGCCTCCACCGAGTTTGCTTGGTTCCGAATCGTCCGCGAATCCTCCGCAAATCGGTTGCGAATCGCTAGAAAATTGGCCAGGAAAATTCGCTGGGACAAACCAGTTTCAGACTGCCGGGAAGGTTTCGCGCGTGGCTCCTAGGTCAGCGTGGCGCGATTGCTGCGCCGATTATTTGCGAATTGCCTGGAAATTGCGCGCGAATTTATTTTCTCGCGTGGGGCTCTAACAGGCGTCGGTGAAGTCGCGAGCGCGTATTACGGACAATTATTGGAAACACAGCGGCAAGAATCCCCGGCCGTCGAAGCAGCGCATCCAACCATTTCCGGACAATTCTCACAGCATTTCGAGGACTGGAGCGTTGCGGAGTCGCTCTTAAAGTGCAGATCAGTTGTTTTGAGATTCCAACGTTGGAAACCGGAATGGCAGCGCTCTAACTTTCCTTTGTGTGGAAAACAGGCCGCGAACGAATCGCTGGCGCCCGTGGCGGACAATTCCTGGAAAAATCTGGCGACAACGTATCGATACCGTCTGTTCGTCGGCGGGCCCTTCCAGCTCGAAATCTATGTGCTCAACTTTCCCGCGACTTGGTCTCGCGTCATGTCTGCCATCACTTTTCTTGGCGACCGTAGTGCAATATCTGAGTCCAGGCGCGCAAACAAATCCAAGCTCCTTGCGATCAGTCCCGTCCATCCGGTCTGGTGGCTCGCGCCCAGGCCGGCGCCATTATCGCCATGGAAGTACTCATAGAACAGGATGTAATCCTTCCAGTGCGGATCTTCCTGAAACTTCTTGGTGCCGCCATACACCGGTCGCTTTCCATTTACGTCGCGAAGAAAGATGCTCGATAGACGACGAGCAATCTCCTTTGCCACTTCAAACAGCGTCATGTACTTGCCCGAACCAGTGGGACATTCGACTTTGAAGTCTGGGCCATAGAACGGATACATCTGGAGCAGCCCGCGAATGATCAACCCGTTGACCGGCATCCAGATCGGTCCTCGCCAGTTCGAGTTTCCGCCGAACATCCCTGTGTTCGACTCCGCCGGCAGATAATCGACTCGGTACTCGCGTCCTTCCAGGTAAAAAACAAACGGATGGTCGCGGTGATACTGCGACAGTGACCGAATACCGTAAGGGCTGAAGAACTCGTTCTCGTCGAGCATGTAGCCAAGAATGCGCCGCAGCTTCTCCTTGTCGCATACTGACGCCAGCTTGCGGCCTTGGTATCCTCCCCTCGTGTAGTCGTCCGCCCTGACCATCTTCTGAAATACCTGAGGATGCCTCTTCCGGAACAACTCAATCATTTCAAAAAGCTTGGGATGTTGTTTGAAAGTGCCTGCCTCAAACACTGTAGATGCACACAATGGCAGCAATCCCACCATCGAGCGGATCTTCAAACGCGTGGCATTGCCATTGGGAAAGTGCAGTAGGTCGTAGAAGAACCCGTCTGCCTCGTCCCACATCTGGTCCTGGCCCCCGCCGATGTTGTCCATGGCGTAGGTAATCCAGGCGAAATGCTCAAGGAAGCGGCCGGCGAATTCGTCATACACCGGGTCGTACTCCGTCAGGGTGAGCGCGATTTCCAACATGCACAGGCAGTAAAACGCCATCCATGCCGTGCCGTCAGCCTGGTCCAAGTGCCCGCCCGTGGGCAGCGGCGCACTCCGATCGAAGACCCCGATGTTGTCGAGCCCCAGGAACCCACCCGCGAAGACATTTTTCCCCTCTGGATCTTTGCGGTTGATCCACCAGTTGAAGTTCTGCATCAGTCCCTGGAACGAACGCTCTAGGAAGCGCAGATCGCCGCGTCCCAACTCCGTCTCAATCCTGAATAGAAACAGGGTTGCCCAGGCGTGCACCGGCGGGTTGACATCACTGAAGTTCCATTCGTAGGCCGGAATCTGCCCATTGGGTTGCGCGTAAAGAGTGCGCAGCATCAGCAGGAGCTGGTCTTTGGCAAAGTCGAAGTCCACCAGCGATAGCGCAATAGTATGAAATCCCAAGTCCCACGCCGCATACCAGGGATACTCCCATTTGTCAGGCATGGAGATGACGTCTTTGTTGAGCATGTGAAACCACTCGGTATTGCGGGACCTCCCCTTTCTTGACCCCAGTATCGGGTGAGCATCGTGCTCGAGTAGCCACTTGTCGAGATCGAAATAGTAATACTGCTTAGACCACAGCAGGCCCGCCAGCGCCTGCCGGTGGACTCGCATTTCGTCTTCGCTCAAATTCTTCGGCGTTATGCGATCGTAGAACTCATTCGCTTCGGCTAGACGCTCGGCGAAAATCTGGTCGAATTTCGCAAACGTATCGGCTCGGGGTCTATTAGTAAGTCGCAACCTTACGACCTCGCTGCCGCCGGCCGCAACGTTTAACACGTAGTGCGCTGCTGCCTTTGTCCCGGTTTTCTCCGGATTCACGGCATTCGCATTTCCGGACACCACATACTCGTGAAAGCCGTCCTTCACTCCTGCGGCTTGGCACAGTCGGTTCACTGCCGCCCCCGCTTCGCCTTCTTCCCGGATTTGCCGGTGGAGCCGATGGCGCCATTGCCGACCACTGGCAGGGGTTGCTCCCTGAAACGCC
>Ga0306920_100007168_pt1 | contig 14650 bp, 14 predicted proteins | sample flu12Cox44000170_FD_204666 | JGI IMG/M metagenome (GOLD analysis project Ga0306920, IMG submission 204666) | Lab enrichment of tropical soil microbial communities from Luquillo Experimental Forest, Puerto Rico - flux4day.12C.oxic.44.000.170 (v2)... | ecosystem: Environmental > Terrestrial >... | reverse complement strand
CGGGCTCAAGGCGTTCACCGCGGCTGTGGTCGGAGGGATCGGGTCCATTCCCGGCGCGGTGCTCGGCGGTCTGCTGCTCGGCGTCGCGGAGTCCTTCATCACCGGTTACATCTCCTCGACCTACACCAACCTGCTGGTGTTCTTGCTGCTGATCGCCGTGATGCTGGTGCGGCCCAGCGGCTTGCTCGGCCGGGCCCAGCTGCAGAAGGTGTGACGCCCAGATGAGCCTGGATTCGCCACCCCCAGCGGCCGACCCTCAGGTCGGGGCCGACGAGTGGGTCGCCCGGGAGGCCGGCCGGCACGAGTACCTGCCGTCCTGGATGGGGGACACGCAGCGCCGGTGGGAGCGGATCGGCTGGTGGCCCAGGCTCGCGCTCGCGGGACTGGCCGGGCTGGCGCTGCCGCTGATCGGCCTGGGCGGGTTCCAGCTGCAGGTCGGGATCGACACGCTCGTGATCGTGCTGCTCGCGCTCGGGCTGAACATCGTCGTGGGCTGGGCCGGCCTGCTCGACCTCGGCTACGTGGCGTTCTTCGGCTGCGGCGCCTACGGGTTCGCGCTGCTGTCCTCGAGCCAGCTCGGCATCCACCTGCCCACCTGGCTGTCTGTGCCGATCGTGATGATCGGCGCCGCGATCCTCGGGCTGCTGGTCGGCTGGCCGTCCCGGCGGCTGATCGGCGACTACCTGGCCATCATCACGTTGTTCTTCGGCGAGGCCTTCGTCGAGTTCACCAACAACGTGGCCCCCAGCGTTTTCGGCGGGCCCAACGGGATCGTCGGCATCGACCCGTTCAGCGTGTTCGGTCGACAGATCACCACCAATACCGGCTACTACTACCTGCTCGTGGTGGTGGCCGTGCTGACCATGGCGGTGCTGCGGCTGCTCGATACCTCGCGCACCGGACGGGCCTGGCGGGCCGTGCGCGAGGACTCGCTGGCCGCGGCGTCGATGACCATCCCGGTCAATCGGGTCAAGCTGATGGCGTTCTCGTTCGGGGCCGTGGTCGCGGCGCTGGCCGGGACCATCTTCGCCGCGCAGCAGATCAGCGTGTTCCCGACCGACTTCGACACGCCGATCCTGATCCTCATCTACGCCGCGCTGATCCTCGGCGGCGCCGGCAGCATCGCCGGCGCGGCCGTCGGCGCCCTGGTGGTAATGATCATCTACGACGGGCTGCTGCGCAGCCCGACCGATTCCGGCTACCTGTTCTACGGCCTGATCCTGCTGACCCTGGTGGTCAAGCTGCGCCCGTGGCGCAGGCTGGCCGCTGTCCTGGCAGCCACCGTCGCGCTCGGCCTGGCCGCGCACGCGATCGCGAAGGCCATCTCGGCCAGCGCCGTGGCGGGCGGGCCGGCCTCGACCGGATGGCTCGGCGACGCGTTGCGGAACTGGGTGATCGTCCCGGCCAATTCCACCGTCCTGGGGAAGTGGGGGTACGTTCTGCTGGTGTGCCTGCTGATCGCGCTCGTGCAGGTCAAGGGCCGCTGGCGGACCATCCTGCTGGTGCCGACGCTCTGCTTGGCCTCGTTCGTGTGGGAGACCGTGCTGAGCGCCCAGCCATCGGTCACCCGGCAGATCATGATCGGCGCGATCCTGATCGTGATGATGATCGCCCGGCCGCAGGGGCTGCTGGGGTCGCGGCGCGTCGAGGCCCCGACGTGACCGGGTCCCCCGCGGGGCCCGTCCTGGACCTCGAGCGCCTGTCGCTGCACTTCGGCGGCCTGCGCGCCCTGTCCGAACTCGACCTGCGGGTGGACGACGGAGAGATCGTCAGCCTGATCGGGCCCAACGGCGCGGGCAAGACCACGGTCTTTAACGTGATCACCGGCGTGTACCAGCCGAGCGCCGGGGACGTCCGGTTCGCCGGGCAGCCGATCGCCGGGCTGGCGCCGCACAAGATCGCCCGGCTGGGGATCGCGCGGACCTTCCAGAGCCTGCGGCTGTTCCTGAACATGTCGGTGATGGAGAACGTGATGGCTGCGACCTACGGCCATACCAAAGCGACGCCGCCGGAGTCGGTGCTCCGCCTGCCCCGGGCCCGGCGCGAGGAACGCGAGGTGCGGGCGCTGGCCGAGGACGTGCTGTCGTTCTTCGGCCAGCGGCTGGCCGGGTACCGCTGGGATCAGCCCGCCTACTCGCTGTCGTACGCGAACCGCCGGCGGCTGGAGATCGCCCGGGCCCTCGGCACCAGCCCCCGGCTGCTGCTGCTCGACGAGCCCGCCGCCGGGATGAACCCCGCGGAGACGCACGAGATCACCGAGCTGATCGGGCGGCTGCGCGACGAGCGCGGCGTCTCGATCCTGGTGATCGAGCACGACATGCACGTGGTCGCGGGCTGCTCCGACCGGGTAATCGCGCTGGACCACGGCGTCAAGATCGCCGAGGGCGGCTTCGACGAGGTCGCCGGCCATCCGGCGGTCGTCGAGGCCTACATGGGACGTGACCCGCAGGCCCTGACGGACGCGGGAGAAGCAGCGGGGGGAGCCGCGGAAGGAACCCCGGGGGGAGCCGCCGGGGAGCCACCCGAGGGAGCGCCGCAGTGAGTACCGCGCTGCTGACCCTCGACCACGTGACCACCTACTACGCGCAGATGCGGATCCTGGAGGGAATCTCGCTCCAGGTCGGCGAGGGCGAGCTGGTGTGCCTGCTCGGCGGCAACGCCTCCGGCAAGTCGACGACGCTGAAGACGATCCTCGGCATCGTGCGGCCGCGCTCCGGGCACGTGCTGCTCGGCGGCCAGGACGTAACCAACTGGCCGGTGCCGCAGCGGATCGCCCGCGGGATCGCGATCGTGCCGGAGAACCGCCGGCTGTTCGGGCAGCTGACCGTGCTGGAGAACCTCGAGCTCGGCGCGGTGCTGCGGCGCGGCGAGAACCTCGGCGACGACTTCGACCGGGTCTACGGGCTGTTCCCACGGCTGTACGAGCGGCGCGGCCAGCTCGCGGGCACGCTGTCCGGCGGCGAGCAGCAGATGGTCGCGATGGGCCGCGCTCTGATGTCGCGCCCGCGGCTGCTGCTGATGGACGAGCCGTCGATGGGCTTGTCCCCCGCGCTCGTGCAGCAGAATTTCCAGATCATCGCCGACATTCACGCCTCCGGCGTCTCGGTGCTGATGGTGGAGCAGAACGCGACGATGGCGCTATCGATCGCCGACCGCGGCTATGTCCTGTCGACCGGGGTGATCGTGCTCGAGGGCTCCGCGTCCGAGCTGTTGAGCAGCGAGGACCTCAAGCGTGCCTACCTGGGGCGCTGACGCCGTCGGCCAGGGCGCTAGCACGCCACCCCGCGGTGGTACGGGCCTCGCCGCTGCCGCCACAATGACCGATGTGAGGCTGGCGTTCCGGTTCGCCGAGGAGCGGGACGTGCCGGCCATCGTCGGCCTGGTCGAGGCCGCCTACCGGGGCGAGGCGGGCTGGACGACCGAGACGCACCTGTTGGACGGCCAGCGCACGGACGCCGGCATGGTCCGGGCGGCCATCCGCGCGCATGGCAGCGCCGTGCTCGTGGCCGAGGCCGGCGGGCACCTGGTGGGCTGCTGCCAGCTCGAGCGGCGCCCGGACACCGAGGTGTACTTCGGCATGTTCTCGGTGCGGCCCGGCCGCCAGGGCCAGGGCTGGGGGCGGCAGATCCTGGCCGAGGCCGAGCGGCTGGCCCGGGACGACTGGGGCGCGAGGACCATGGTGATGACGGTCCTGGCCCAGCGCGGCGAGCTGATCGCCTGGTACGAGCGCCGCGGCTACCGCCGGACGGGCGAGAGCCGGCCGTTTCCCTACGGCAACGTCCGGTTCGGGATCCCGAAACGGCCGGACCTGAGCTTCGTCGTGCTCTCGAAGCCGCTCGCGGGTGGATCCTCTTGACCTCCCGCCCAGGCCGGCCCGCGGTGGCGCCGGGGGTAACTCACGATGTCCGCATCGACCGGGAGCGTGGCGTGGTCACCAAGCGGTTCTCGTCGTGGGCGCGTGACGGTCGCCGGGTACGCGTGGTCGACTTCGAGGACTGCGGCCCCAGCGAGCGCGCGTTCGAGCTCGCGATCCTGGTCGAGCACTTGTCCGCGTGGTCAGACGCCCAGCTGGACGCGGACGCGTTCGTGGCCGGGTTCGAGCTGGCCGCCGCCGAGCGGGCGCGGCTGGCGCAGTTCCCGCGCCTGGCCGCCCTGTTCTGGATGTTGCAGCTGCGGCCAGCCAGCCGGGCCAGCCGCCGGAATCCGCCCGGCACCCTCCCGCGACAGGCCGAGCGCTTGCTTCAGCCCGGCCTTGTTCCACCGCCCTACGGCCCTGGGAATCGGCATGTGTCCTGTGCTACCACTGAGGTGATGGCACAGCAACCGGGCGGCGAGCCGGCCCCGGCTCCCGCCGAGGCCGGAGAGGCCGCCCGCGATTCGCACGACCTGCTCGGGTCCGTGCCTGGGGCGAGCGGTCCGGCCGGATCCGAAAGCCTCACGACGGTGCTGGTCGCCTTCGGCGTCAATGTCCTGATCGCCGTGGCGAAGACCGCCGCGGCCGTGATCACCCAGTCGGCGTCGCTGGTGGCCGAGGCGGCGCACTCGTGGGCGGACGCGGGCAACGAGATCTTCCTGCTGGTCGCCGACCGGCGGTCCCGCCGCCCGCCCGACCGCGCGCACCCGTTCGGGCACGGCCGGGAAGCCTACGTATGGTCGCTGTTCGCCGCGGTCGGGCTGTTCGTGGCGGGCGCCGCGGTGTCGGTCACGCACGGCGTCCAGGAACTCAGGCACGCGGAGCCGGCCCAGAACTTCGCCGTCGGCTACATCGTGCTGGCCGTCTCGTTCGTCCTGGAGACCGTCTCCTTCCTGCAGTCGGTCCGGCAGGCCAAGCCCGAGGCCGAGTCGATGCAGCGGGACCTCCTCGAGCACGTCCTGGCCACCTCCGATCCCACGCTGCGCGCGGTGTTCGCGGAGGACTCCGCCGCCCTGATCGGCCTGGTCATCGCCGCGGCCGGGCTGGGCCTCCATCAGCTCACCGGAAATCCCGTCCCGGACGCGGTCGGGTCGATCCTGATCGGCGCGCTGCTCGCCGTCGTCGCGGTCATCTTGATCAACCGCAACCGGCGTTTCATCGTCGGCCAGGAGGCCGACCCCCGGGTGCGCAAGGCCGTCATCCAGGCCCTGCTGGCCGAGCCGGAGGTGGCCCGGGTGACCTACCTGCGGCTGGAGATCGTCGGGCCGCGGATGGTCTCGGTGATCGGCGACGTCGACCTCAGCGGCAATGACACCGAGTCACGCCTGGCCGTCCGGTTGCGGGCGCTGGAGGCGAGGATCTGCGAGTCGCCGGCCGTGGCCGGCGCGGTGCTCAGTCTCTCCGCACCCGACGAGCCGACGCTCATGGTCTAACCCCGACACGGGAGTTCACCCCGTAGTCAGCCACGCGGGCTGACCCCGTAAGGCCTGTGTTAGCCGGCGCGGCGACTATGGTAAAGCGTCCGTCCGAGTCACCCGGCGCCCTGGTCTCGGGAGCGCCCCGGGCGGGCGCCGTCCAGGGACCTGGTGGCACATCACCAGCCCCAGCTACGATGTGCGTCCCAGGAGCCGCTACGATGCGATCCCCGGAAAGGGCAGCTGCCCCGGCCCGGCCGCCCCTCCCGTCACCCGCAGAGCCAATGCCTGCGGCGCCGGTGCGCGGGTCCGACTACGCCGAGTTGTCGCGGCGGGTGAAGCAGGCCGGACTGCTGGAGCGGCGGCGCTGGCGCTACGTCTGGAGGATCACGATCACCGCCCTGCTGCTGGCCGCCGGGTGGGCCGTGTTCGTGCTGGTGGGTGACTCATGGTGGCAGCTGGGGGTGGCCGCGTTCGTGGCCGTCATGTTCACACAGGTCGGGTTCCTGGGCCACGACGCCGGGCACCGGCAGATTGCCGGTTCCCGGCGGGTCAGCGACATCCTCGGCGTCCTGCTCGGCAATCTGGGCATCGGGCTCAGCTACGGCTGGTGGGTCGCCAAACATAACCGCCATCACGCCCACCCCAACACCGTAGGCGCAGATCCCGACATCGCGATCAGCGTGCTGGCGTTCACCCCGGCCCAGGCGCACGCCAGCCGGGGCCTGTCCCGGCTGGCGTTCCGCTACCAGGCGTACCTGTTCTTCCCGTTGCTGCTCGGCGAGGCGGTCAGCCTGCACGTCGCGAGCATCCGAGCCCTGGCCAGCCGCAAATCCCGGGGCAGGCCAGCGGAGGCGGCCCTGCTCGCTGCTCACCTTGCTGGCTACCTGACCATCGTGTTCCTGGTGCTGCCGCCGGTGAAGGCCGTGACGTTCATCCTGGTTCAGCAGGGCTTGTTCGGCCTGTACCTGGGCGCCTCCTTCGCCCCGAATCACAAGGGCATGCCCATCCTGGACGAGGGCGACCGGAGCGATTTCCTGCGCCGCCAGGTGCTCACCTCCCGCAACGTCCGTGGCGGCTGGCTGACCGACCTCGCCCTCGGCGGCCTGAACTATCAGGTCGAACATCACCTGTTCCCCTCCATGCCGCGAGCCAACCTGCGCCGCTCACAACCGCTGATCAGGGAGTTCTGCGAGCAGCGCGGCGTGCCCTACTGCGAGACCAGCCTGGCTGACTCCTACGTCCAGGCGCTGCGCCATCTCAGCACGGTCGGCCGGCTGCCCCGCTCAGCCGCGGCGCCGCCCCGGTGCCTTCCGGCGGAAAGGTGAGGGATTCGGCGCACCCTCGCTCACGCCACCCGCATGCGGTCCTTGTCGTGGTCGCCTGAATCGTATTTCCTCGTCCTGTGGTACTTGCTCGGGATCCGGCGGGAGGAGCCCGGTATGTATCCACCGGTCATCTGCCGTCGCCGCGCCAGGTACAGGCGGCCGTGGACGAGGCCTACCGGCGTTACCGCCCGGAGGCCAGCGGGGCGACCTCGCCGACCTACCCGGCGCTGAGCCGGGTGCCCGGGGACCTTTTCGGCATCTGCCTGGCGGGCACCAGCAGCCGCATCTACCGGGCCGGGGACGCCGGGCACGAATTTGCGATCATGAGCGTGGCCAAGCCGTTCGTCTTCGCGCTGGCGTGCCAGGCGCTCGGAGCCGAAGAGGTCAGGCAGAAGATCGGGGTCAACGCGACCGGGCTCCCGTTCGACTCGCTGGCCGCGGTCGAGCGCAGCGCGGACGGCAGGTCCAATCCCATGGTGAACGCGGGCGCGATCGCGGCCACCAGCCTGGTGCCGGGGGATGGCATCGAGGCGAAATGGCGGTTCATCCGCGAGGGGCTGTCCCGTTTCGCCGGGCACGGCCTTCGGCTCAGCGACGAGGTCTACGCTTCCGCGTCGGCGACCAACCACCGCAACCGCGCGATCGCGAACCTGCTGGCGAGCCGGGGCCGGATTTACTGGGACCCGGCGGAAACGGTGGACCTGTACACCCGGCAGAGCTGCCTGCTGGCCACCGCCGAGGACCTCGCGGTCATGAGCGCCACCCTGGCCGACGGCGGGGTCAACCCGGTCACCGGCACGCGGGCCGTGACCGCAGGCGTCTGCCAGCATGTGCTCGCGGTCATGGCGACCGCCGGGATGTACGAGACCTCGGGCGACTGGCTCTTTGACGTCGGGGTCCCGGGGAAGAGCGGGATCGGGGGCGGGATCATGGCCGTGGCGCCGGGCAAGGGCGGGCTGGGGACGTTCTCCCCGCTCCTCGACCAGGCCGGAAACAGCGTCCGGGGACAGCTGGCAGCACGGCACCTCTCCAGGACGCTGGGGCTGAGCATGTTCGCTTCCCAGGCCCAGCGCCCCGAACCGCAGGCGTGACCCCTGCTTGATCACCGGCATCTCCCTCGGGTGTGGCACCGGATATGACATGCTCATCCCGTCCTGCTCATCCTGGCCGCGGTTTCGCCCTCACCCGGGCCAGGATGCTGGTCGGCGGGTGAGGGGCCGCCGCGCTCGCTCAGGCTCGCGGCGGCAGCTTCAGAAACCAACAAACCCGGAGGTCATTCGTGAGCACCCCTGGCCCCTACGAGCCTTATCCCAGCCAGCCCGGCCCGTACCCGCCCGTTGGCTACGCGGCTCCGCCCCGCAGCTACCTGCAAGGCGCCCCGGTGGGCTTCGGCGAGGCCGTCAAGCAGGCCTTCAGCAACGGGTTCGTCTACCGCGGCCGTGCCTCCCGCTCGGCCTACTGGTGGTGGGTCCTGTTCGAGACGATCACCATCATCGTCCTAGAACTGCTCATCATCATCCCGGCGGCCGCGCACAGCACTGCGGCCGTCACTTTGTTCGTCATCATCGTCGTCATCGCGGCCATCTACCTGGCCCTGGTCGGGCTCGCGCTGACGGTCCGCCGGCTTCACGACATCGACAAGAGTGGCTGGTGGGTGCTCATCGGGCTGGTGCCCTTCGGTGGGATTGTCCTACTGATCTTCAGCCTGCTCGAGGGCACGCCCGGGCCCAACCGCTTCCAGCCGTAACCTCCGGCGGTCCCGGCCGCCGGTCTCGGGGATGATAGGGAGCGTGGCCACCCACCTTCCGCTCGGCGACGTCCGCGTCATCGACCTCACCGTCGCCCGGGCCGGGCCGACCTGCGTCCGCCAGCTCGCCGACTGGGGGGCCGACGTCATCCGCGTGGAGCCGCCGCCCGACCCGGCCGCGCCGGCCCTGACCGGCAGCAGGCACGGCTGCGACTTCCAGCACCTGCACCGCAACAAGCGGTCGCTGTCGCTGAACCTGAAGGCGCCGGAGGCCCGCGAGGTGCTGATGCGCCTGATCGACACGGCCGACGTGCTGATCGAGAACATGCGCCCCCCGGTCAAGGACCGCCTGGGGTTCGACTTCGCCACCGTCCATGCGCGGAACCCGCGCCTGGTCTACGGGTCGATCTCCGGCTTCGGCCAGGACGGCCCCTACGCCGGGCGGGGCGGCGTCGACCAGATCGCCCAGGGGATGGGCGGCCTGATGAGCGTCACCGGGCCGCCGGGCGGCGAGCCGACCCGCGCCGGGATTCCCGTGGCCGACCTGGCCGCCGGCCTGTACCTCGCGGTCGGCGTGCTGGTCGCCTTACACGACCGGAGCCGCACCGGGACCGGTCGCTGGGTGCAGACCTCCCTGCTGGAATCGATGATCGCGATGATGGACTTCCAGGCTGCCCGGTGGACCATCGATCACGAGGTGCCGCCGCAGGCAGGCAACCATCACCCGATGAGCGTGCCGATGGGCTGCTTCGCCTCTGCGGACGGCTACGTCAACATCGCGGGGGCGGGCGGGCGGCTGCTGCACAACCTGTGCCAGGTGATCGGCCTTCCCGGCCTCCCGGACGACCCGCGCTTCGACTCGGCGGCCCAGCGGTCGGCGAACCGGGCCGAGCTCAACGCGCTGATCGCCGAGCGGCTGCGCACTCGGACCACGGCCGAGTGGGTCGAGGCGCTCAACCAGGCCGGGGTACCGTGCGGCCCGGTCTACCGGATGGATGAGGTCTTCGCCGACCCTCAGGTCGAGCACCTGGCCATGACCGGGCCGGTGGAACACCCGGTGCTCGGCCGGCTGGACATCCTCCGCAACGCGGTGCGGATGACCGACGCTCCGGCTACCGTCCGTTCGCCCAGCCCGGACCTGGGTGCCCACACCGACGAGCTGCTCGCCGAACTGGGCTACCCGCGCGGACAGATCGACCGGCTCCGCGCCCAGGGAGTGATCTGAGAGGACCGCATGACGTCATCGAACCCGCCCGCGTGGCACGACACGGGCACCGACCAGCTGCTGGCCGAGGCGGCCGGCGCCGTGGCCGTGGTGACCTTCAACAACCCCGGCAAGCACAACGCGCTGTCCAGCGCGATGCGCGCGGCACTGCCCGGCCTGCTGGAAGCGCTGCAGGCCGACAGCGACATCCGCGTCGTGGTCGTCACCGGTGCCGGGGACAAGGCCTTTGCCTCGGGTGCCGACATCTCCGAGTTCGCCGACCGGCGCACCTCGCCGGAAGCCCGGGCCGAGTACGACCGGGTTTCGGCGGCGCTGGGCCGTTCCTGGCATGCCCTCGGGAAGCCCCTCATCGCGATGATCCGCGGCTTCTGCCTGGGCGGCGGCCTGTTCACCGCCCTGCAGGCCGACATCCGCATCGTCTCCGACGACAGCCAGTTCGGCGTGCCCGCGGCCCGGCTCGGGGTCGGCCCCGGCTTCGCCGGCGTGACCGCGCTGATGGACCTGGTCGGCCCGGCCTGGACGTCGGAGATCCTGTTGTCGGCCCGGCGGTTCTCGGCGCCGGAAGCCCTGCAGATGGGCCTGGTCAACCGCGTTGTGCCCGCGGCCAGCCTGCGGGACGACGTGATGAGCCTGGCCCAGGGCATCGCGCAGAACGCGCCGCTCACGGTCGCCGCGAGCAAGGCGGCGATCCGCGAGGCCGGCCGGTCTCCCGATCGCCGGGACATGGGGCGGGTCGAGGCGATGATCGAGGCTTGCTTCCGGTCGGACGACTACCGCGAGGGGCAGCGCGCGTTCGCCGAACGGCGCCCGCCCGCGTTCACCGGGCGCTAACTTCCGGGCGCGCGCCCGGCCCGCAGCGCCGACAGCAGCGGTATGGCCGCGATCTTCTCCTCGGTCAGGTCCTCCCAGCAGATGCCGGCGGGCGGCCGCGGCCCGTGCCGGGCGCGGCAGTCGATGACGCGCTCGGGGGTGACGATGAAGTCCACCAGCACGTCGTGACCGGTCAGCGGGATCGTCCCGGCGGCGCGTACCTGCAGCTCGTGCACGGTCGTGACGGTCACCGTGCGCGGCCCGATCAGGCCCGCCGCGGAGGCCAGCGCGTATTCCAGGTCGGCGAACCCGCCGCCCTTGCCGAGCCGGGCGCCGTCCTCCCCGGCCGCGACGGAGCCCATGACCACGAGGTCCACCGGGGACAGCTCGGCGAGCGTGACCCGCCGGGCGGAGCGCGACGCCCCGCTGATCGAGGCCGCCTGGCGGGGCGGCTCGCTCAGGTGCGCCGGGTCCAGGGCGAAGAACGGCTCGGGCCCGGCCAGGCGCGGGACGGCCATGTACACGGTCTTGCCGTCCTCCAGGGCGCGCTGGCGCACCGGCCACTGCGCCGCGTCCGGGTTGGCCTTGAGGGTAGCGGCCGCCTGCCAGGCCGGCGTGGCGCGAAGCCGCTCGGCCGCGGCCTCCGCTCCGGTGAAGTTCGGGATGCGCCCGGTCGCTCCGGGGAACCGGGCCACCCGCGCCGCCCGCATCGCGGACCACACCTCCTGCCGCAGGGCGGCCTTCGCGGCCAGCACCTCGGCCGGGCCGCCCGCATCTTGATCGTGACGCGGCACGGGACGAACCATGCCCCCATCCTGCCCGCCCGTCCCGCCCGTCGGCGCGAGTGCCCCGGGTTGAGGCGGCCCCGGTTGTATCGACGGCACGGGCTGGCCTCTCTATAAGGCATGAACGAAGGTCCCTTCGCGCGCCGGCCAGGGCTCCGGGCGGGTGCCTGGGCGCTGGCCGCCGTGTCGACGGCCCTGCTGGCCGGCGCGTGCAGCGCAGCCGGCCACGCGACACCGCCCCTGCCGGGACTCGGCCCGCAGATCTTCACGATGAGGCTGGCCCACAACCACCCCCGGCTGGACCGCGGGGTGCTGACCTACAGCGAGCTCACCACCCTGCAGGTCCGGCAGGCGGCCCCGTTCGAGGTCCAGGTCACCGACGTCGGCCGGGGGCCGGAGCGCACGGCCTTCACCAGGCAGCTACGCGGCCGGCTCGCGGCCCCGCAAGACGTCCCGACGGGCGGCGTGGTCAGCGTGCAGATCACCTGCGTCGGCGGGCTGACGTGCACGCCCCGGTCGGCACCGGCCCGCCAGGCGATCTTCGGTAACGGCCGGTCGGGGGCCTGGACCTGGGACGTCGCCGCCACGGCGCCGGGCCACCCGCAGATTCTGCTGACCGCCATCAGGTACCGCGGTAACTCCCAGGTCGTGCGCGCGAAGACGGTCGTCGCGGTCGGCCTCAGCGTGCGGTCCACCCCGGTCTACGCCGTCGAAGCCGCCGTGGACGCAAGGAAGGAGACGATCGTCCCCGCCTCCGCGGCCATGCTGGCCGCCGCGGGGACCCTCGGCGCGGCGCTGGCCCTGCGCCGGAGAAGGGGCCGCGGCCAGGCAGCGGCACGGACGCGGCCCGACGCGGACCCGTCGAAGGCCGATACCGTAACCTGGCCCGCCATTGACCGGCCCGCGCCCCCGCCGGCGGACCCCCCGAAGGCCCGGCGGACGTTCGCGCGCAGGGCCCGGCCCGGACGGCCGCGGCGGGCCTGGCCCGGATGGCCGCGGCGGGCCCGGCCGGGACAGCCGCGGCAGGCCCGGCCGGGATGGCTGCGGAAGGCGTGGCTGGGCTGGCTGCTGATCGACATCGCGGCCGGGGTGCTGGTCCTGGCGCTCGTGCGCGGCACCACTTCGGAGCCGCTGGTGCTCGCGCTCGCCGCCGCGGCCGTCGCCGTCGTCGCGCTCCCGGTCTACTTCCTGCCCGCGTTCGTCGCCTACGTGCGGCGAGTGCCGGATTTCCCGTCCGTGGCCGTCATCAGCGCGGCCCTGGGCTGGACGTTCTTCGGATGGGTGGTCGCGCTAGCCCTGGCCCTGCGGGACCGGCGGCCGGAAACGGCGGCCACGCCCGCGGCCGGGCACGCGCCTTCGAGGTACCCCGCCCCGGTGGCCGGGCCCGGCATGCACGAGATCCAGCGCCGCGGGGCCGGCGTGACGCTCGTGCTCTGGCAAACTCCGGACGAGAGCCTGACCGGCCAGGATCCGGACGATGACTGGGTGAGCCGGTGGACGTACTGCGTGTCGCCCGGCCAGGATGGCAGGCCGCAGTTCGTCTTGACCGGGGAAAGGCACGGCTGCCTGGTCCGGCCGCACCTGGGCCCGGAGTGAGCGCGGGCCCAGGCGGGTCGCGCCGCTGGGACAATGTCGTTCATGCCGGGTCAGCAGCGGGGAGCCAGCCGGCCGGACCACGCGCAGCCGGACCACGGGCAGCCGGGCGCGGACGGCCCGGTCGAGCTGCTCGGCGACCTCGACCGGCCGCGGGCGTGGATGCTGCTCACCGGCGGCGTCCCGCAGTCTCATGTCGATCTTGATGACCCGCGGCACCTGGAACTCGAATACATGCGGCGGCTCGGCCACCTCGTCGACCTGGCCGCGCCGGCCGGGACGCCGCTGCGCGTGCTGCACCTGGGCGGCGGCGGCCTGACGCTGGCTCGTTACGTCGCCGCGACCCGGCCAGGCTCGCGCCAGCTGGCCGCCGAGGCCGACGCGGAGGTGGCCCGGGTGGTCCGGCAGCGGCTGCCGCTGAGCCAGCCCGGCCGGCGGCGGACCAGGGACGGCCGGATCGTGGTCCGCGTGGCCGACGCCCGCGCCGTGCTGGAGCAGGTCCCGGCCGGGTCGTTCGACGTGGTGGTCGCGGACGCCTTCGCCGGGGCCCAGACCCCGGCGCACCTGACGTCGGCGGAGTTCACCGAGGCCGTGGCCCGGGCGCTGGCTCCCTCGGGGCTCTACGCGGCCAATATCGGCGACGGCCCGCCGCTGACCCATGCCCGCGGCCGGGTGGCCGCGGTCCCTCGGTATTCCGGCACGCGTGCGTGATTGCGGAGGCGGCGGTGCTGCGCGGCCGCAGGTTCGGCAACCTGGTGGTCGCCGCGGGCGGCCGCGAGCTTCCGGTCGCGGCGCTGACCAGGCAGGCTGCCGCCGACCCGTTCCCGGCCCGGGTGGTAGCGGGTGCCGCCCTGGACCGGTTCGTCGCGGGGACCAGGCCGATCACCGACGCCCGCGCCGAGCCGTCCCCGGTCCCGCCGCCCGAGGCTTTTGCCGGACCACACGGGTAGTTGCCGGATACTTACCATATGAACCGTTTGCGGGAAGATCGCAGGGAGTTGCAGGCGGCCCAGATCGAGGGTCTGGGCGATGACGAACGCGGCGTCGTGATCCTGGCCTTCCTGGGTTACGCCCTGGCCGCGGTCGTGACGGACGCGGCGCTGGCCGTGGTGGCGGCCCGCGCGATCCGGCGCGGCTGGCGCCAGCGGCAGCTCGGGCCGGCCCGGGCGGTGGCGGCCGGCCTGGCTCCGGCGTGGGGCTGGGCGGCCGGCTTGATCGCCGCCCAGGCGGCCGCCGGGACCGGCGCGATGTGGGTGGTGGACCGCCAGCTGGCCGCTCATCCGGAGCCGTCCGGCTCGCCGGGCTCGCCCGCGCCCGGATGACCGGGCCGGGTGGCGTCAGAGGTGGAAGCTGGTGCCGACCGTGTTCGGGACGAAGGCGTGGGGGAGCCGCGCGGCCATCGCGTGCTGGGCGCGCCAGCCGGTGCAGTGCGCGGGCACCAGCACGCCGGGGTTCATCGCGGCCAGCTCGTCCAGGACGCGCGGGATCAGGGGCTCGAACAGCGGGCCGTTGAGGTGGAACCCGCCGAGCAGCGCGTACAGCGGCTGGCCGCCGGTCAGGCGCTGGGCGTACCGGGCGATGTTGATCACGCCCGCGTGGCCGCAGCCGGTGATCACGACCAGTCCGCGGCCGGTGACGTTGACGATGAGGGCCTGGTCGTCGAGCACCAGCGGATCGGGCTCCCAGTCCCCGCCGATCCAGGCCTGCTGCGGCGGGAAGCCCGGCTCGTAGCCGGTGGTCCGCGGGACCTCCCCGGTGATCAGCACGGACCGGTCGAACAGGAAGCTCGGCTGCTGCTCCTCGATGACGTCGAACCCGGCTTCGTCCAGGGCCC
>Ga0306920_100007166_pt1 | contig 14652 bp, 16 predicted proteins | sample flu12Cox44000170_FD_204666 | JGI IMG/M metagenome (GOLD analysis project Ga0306920, IMG submission 204666) | Lab enrichment of tropical soil microbial communities from Luquillo Experimental Forest, Puerto Rico - flux4day.12C.oxic.44.000.170 (v2)... | ecosystem: Environmental > Terrestrial >... | reverse complement strand
TGCGGCGGGTGCGCCGGGACTCAGCGAGCGACAGATCTGGGCGGTGGCGCTCGCAGCGGCGAGCGCCTCGCGCGATGCGGAGTTCACGCGCCGCCTGCAGGCGCTCGCCGCGCAGCATCTGGACGCCGCGCACGTGAATGCCGCGCATGCCGCCGCGGCCATCATGGCCATGAACAACGTCTACTACCGTTTCCTGCACCTGGTGGAGGACGAGGAGTACGCGAAGCTCCCGGCGCGGCTGCGCATGAGCGTCATCGGCAATCCGGGCATCGCCAAGCCGGATTTCGAGCTGCTCGCGCTCGCGGTGTCCGCGATCAACGGCTGCGGCAGCTGCGTGGCCGCGCACGAGCGGCAACTGCGGCAGCACGGCTTCGAGCGCGAAGCGGTGCAAAGCGCGGTGCGCATCGCCGCGACCGTGCACGCGGTGGCACGCGTGCTGGAGGGCGCAGGCGGCGAGCAGCAGGCGCAAGCTGCCGCGTAGCCGCTGCGCCGGGACCGCGGCCCAGCGCGGTGCGCGCCGCAGAATTTCGTCCCCGCGGCGCGTGCTCAGCCGATCGCGTACAGCTGACCGTCCCAGCTGCCGAAGTAGATGGTGTTGCCCACCACCACCGGCGTAGAGAGCACCGCACCGACGCTCATCAGGCGCTCGTGGGCGATCACCAGCTGGTCGCAGAAGGAGTCACGGCTCGCCGCGTGGTAATTCCGCGCTCGAGAGGGTGGCGGCGATGAGTGCGCTGGCGGGCCACTTCATGGGAGACCCCCGCTGGTTGTTGACGACGGCATCCGCTCGGTGAGCATCATAGTGGCAGGTCACTGGAGATAGCCTTCGGCTTGCCGAGCGCGCCGGGCGGCTGGGCTCGGCACCACACGCTCTGCCGCCCACGCGCACTCGAATCGGGGGAAATGTCATGAAGCGACCGATCCTCGCGTTCGCCGCGGGACTGGTGGTCTGGGTCGTGGTCATATCGGTGTTGAACCGTGGCCTGCGCGTCTGCGTCGCGGACTACGCCGCCGCCGAACTCACCTTCAGCTTCACGCTCGGGATGCTGCTGGCGCGCCTGGCGATCGCAGCACTCGCTTCGCTCCTCGCGGGTGGCGTCGCCGGATGGCTTGCACCGGCCAGCGCGCGCGTGCCGGTGCTGCTCGGTGCGATCCTGCTGCTCGCTTTCCTCCCGACTCACGTGCGGCTCTGGCGCCTGTTTCCGTTCTGGTACCACCTGGTCTTTCTCGTCACGCTCATTCCGCTGGTGGTGCTCGGAGCGCGGCTCGCCCGTGCCGGCGGCAGCCGTAGAGCGGCCGCGGGCAGCGTGCGCACTTGACTCGCACGCGCATGGCGCGCATGCAATCGTCAAGCGCTCCCCGGCAGCCTCGCTTGCTCCTCGGCGCGCTGCTGCTGCTCGGATCGTGCGCCGCGGCCGCAGTCGCAGCGGAGCGTGCCGCGCCCGCGCCGCTGCGCACCGTGTCGGACGATCTCGGTAACAGCGTCGCGGTCGGTCGGGCGCCGCTGCGCATCGTGAGTCTCACACCCGGCGCCACGGAGATGCTGTTTGCCGCCGGGGCGGGCTCTCAGCTCATCGCCACCGTGGAGTACTCGAGCGAGCCTCCTGCGGCGCGCGCCGTGCCGCGTATCGGCGATGTGGCCGCGATCGACATCGAGCGGCTGGTCGCGCTGCGGCCGGAGGTGGTGATCGCCTGGCCGGCAGGCGGCAACCCGGCGCAGCGCGCGAAGATCGCCGCCCTCGGCATTCCGCTCTATCAACAGCAGCTGGCGCGGCTCGCCGACCTGCCCGCATCGCTGCGCCGTCTGGGCGCGCTCGCAGCCACCGAGACCGTGGCCGAGCGTGCCGCCGCCGCCCTCGAGATGCGCCTCGCGGCACTCGAGCGCACCTACGGCGGCGCCCATGGCGCCGCCCGGCCGAGCGTGCTGCTGCAGGTGTGGAACCGCCCCATCTACACGATAGGCGGCCGCCACCTGATGAGCGATGCACTCGCCCTGTGTGGCGCGCGCAACGTGTTTGCGGATCTCCCCGAGCCCGGACCGCTGGTCGATACCGAGGCGGTCATCGCGCGCAATCCCGACATCATTCTCGCCGCCGCCCCGCCCGGGGAAGGTGCGGCCTGGGTCGCCGATTGGCAGCGCTTCCCGGGCCTGGCCGCGGTGCGCAACCATCGGGTGGTGGCGTTCGAGAACCAGGGGCTCAGCCGTCTGGGTCCCAGCGTCCTCGATGCCACCGAGGAGCTCTGCCGGACGATCGCGCGGGTCAGTCGCGGAAGTTGGTGAACTGCAGCGGCACGTCGAGCTTGGCGCCGCGCAGCAGCGCGATGGCGGCCTGCAGATCATCGCGCTGCTTGCCGCTGATGCGCACCTTGTCGCCCTGGATGCTCGCCTGCACCTTGAGCTTCGAGTCCTTCACCACGCGCGCTATCTTGCGGCCGGTGTCGGCATCGATGCCGTGGCGCAGCACGAGTTCCTGCTGCGCGCTCGAGAGCGTGGTGTGCGGCTCCTTGATCTCCAGGCACGCCAGGTCGATGCCGCGCTTGGACAGCCGCAGCTTCAGGATCTCGAGCATCTGTCGCAGCTGAAAGTCCACCTGCGCGTGCAGCGTGACGGTGAACTCCTGCAGCTCGAAGCGCGCGCCGGTGTCCTTGAAGTCGAAGCGCTGTGACAGCTCACGGTTCGCCTGGTCGATGGCGTTGGTGACCTCGTGGAGGTTGAGCTCGGAGACCGCGTCGAACGAGGGCATGGATTACCTCAGCGGCGCGTGCGCCGCCGCGTCTTCGTCCGCGGCGCGCGCTGCGCCGCGACCTCGAGGCCGCGGCGGTGCAGGCGCGCGAGCTCCATGAAGCGCGGCGTCGGGCCGACGTCCTCGTAGACCGGATCGCCGTGCTCATCGGTGGAGATCACCCGCTTGCCCGCCACATACGGCATCGCCGCCGCGAGCTCCTTGAGCGCCGCGGAGAGCAGCTCGCTGATCAGCTGCTCGGGCGCGCGCCCCGGGAACATGTCCGCGAGCGCCGCGAGCTGTGCGGCATCGTCGACCGGCAACCGCACCGCATACGTGCGGGCCGTGCGTGGCGCAGCCGCGCTCTGGCGCCAGCTGTCGAGCAACTCCTTGAAACTCACGGCGTGCCTGCCTGTCGGCGCGCATGTACGTGCGCCGCGCCATTCTAACGGACCAGCGTGCGCTTCTACACGGCAGCGCTCGGACCGCTCGGCTGCGAGATCACAACAGGATGAGTCAGCCGCGGCATTCGCTCACCCGCACGGCGCCTCGCTGTGGTTGTACGCCGACGCGCAGCTGGCGCACTCCCTGGTGCACATCGCCTTCGGTGCGCCCGAGCGTGGCGCGGTCGATGCGTTCTACCGCGAGGGCCCGCGTGCCCGGGGCCGCGACAACGGCGCTCCCGGTCTGCGCAAGGACTATGGTCCGAGCTACTACGCGGCGTTCCTGTTCGATCCGGACGGCAACAACATCGAGGCGGTGTGCCTCAAGTGAGGTCGTGACGCCGCTCGCCCGGCTTGACGTTGCGCGCTTGCCCCGGCGATACTCGGACGCATGTCGTACCAGCCTCTCAGCATTGCGCGTCTGTGGTGGTGGCGCACTTCCTGACGGAGTGGGCTGACGGTTAGTTTTTCCCGCGACTCAACGATCCAACGACACCAGAAACCCATCTCCGGATAACCCCGGGATGGGTTTTTTGTTGTCTTGCCGTTACGGAGAGCTCGAGCGTTGCAACCGCCTTTCGACATTACGGGTGATCTGGACACGCCGGTATCGGCGTTCATGAAGCTGGCCGCGTTCCGCCCGCGCTTCCTGCTCGAGAGCGTCGAGGGCGGTGAGCGGCTCGGACGCTTCTCCTTCATCGGCTTCGGCGATGGCCTCGAGGTGCGGCTCGATGCGAGCGGGCTCGTGGTCGGCGGCGAGCGCGCGCCTGTGCCCGCAAGCGGTGCGGCGTTGCTGCTCGCGCTGCGCGCGGCGCTCGCACGCGCTCCCCGGCCGCAGCCCGACATCGCCGGTGTCCCCCTCGCCGGGGGGCTCGTCGGCTATGCGGCCTATGACATCGTGCGCCAGTTCGAGCGCTTGCCCGCCCGCCCGGGACGCTGCAGCACGGTGCCGGCGTTGCATTACATCGCACCGAGCTCGGTGCTGGTGTTCGATCATCTGACGCGGGGCGTGGCGCTCGTGCACGCCGGCTCCGAGGCGGAGCGGCAGTCGCTGCGCAGCGAGATCGTGCGTGCACTGCGGGGCGGTGTGCCGAACGGCCGCCCGGCGCGCTACGCGCCGCCCACCGCGGCATTCACCCGCGCCGACTACCTCGCCGGGGTGCGGCGCACGCAGGAATACATCGCCGCGGGCGATGTCTACCAGCTGGTGCTCGCGAGCCGCTTCTCGGGCCGGCACGCGCTCGACCCGTTCCAGGCGTACCGCGCCCTGCGTCTGATCAACCCCTCACCCTACATGTATTACTGCGCGCTCGGCGATGTCACGGTGGTCGGCTCTTCGCCTGAGGCGCTGGTGAAGCTCAACGCGCGGCGCGCGCAGCTGCGGCCGATCGCCGGCACCCGCCCGCGCGGCGCGGACGCCGCGAGCGATGCGGCCCGCGAGGCGGAGCTGCGCGCCGATCCCAAGGAGAATGCCGAGCACGTGATGCTGGTGGATCTCGCGCGCAACGACCTCGGCCGCGTGGCGCGCGCCGGTAGCGTGCGCGTCGATCCCTACCGCTGCATCGAGCGCTACAGCCACGTGATGCACCTGGTGAGCGGCGTTCAGGGCGAGCTGGCGCAGGGTCGCGACGCCTTCGACCTGTTCGCGGCGGCATTCCCCGCCGGCACGCTGGTCGGCGCACCGAAGGTGCGCGCCATGCAGATCATCGACGAGCTCGAGCCGGTGAGCCGCGGCCTGTACGGCGGCACGGTGGGATATTTCGGCGCGCGCGGCGACATGGATCACGCCATCACGATCCGTACGCTGGTGTTTGCCGGCGATGAATACAGCTACCAGGCCGGCGCCGGCATCGTTGCCGACAGTGTGCCCGAGAGCGAGCACGAGGAAGTGATGGCGAAAAGTGCCGCGATGGTGCGTGCGCTCGAGCTCGCGGAGGAAGGGCTGTGAAGGTGCGCCTGCTGCTGATCGACAATTACGACTCCTTCACCTACAACCTGGTGCAGGCATTCCTGGTGCTCGGCGCCGCGGTGGAAGTGCATCGCAACGACGCCCTGACGCCGGCGCAGGCCCGGGCGCTCGCGCCGACGCACCTGTGCATTTCCCCCGGGCCGGGCACCCCGCGCGATGCGGGAGTCTCGATGGACATGATCCGCGAGTTCGCCGGCCGCATTCCGGTGCTCGGGGTGTGCCTCGGGCACCAGTCGATCGTCGAGGTGTTCGGCGGCGAGGTCGTACGGGCCGGGCGGCTCATGCACGGCAAGACCTCGCTGGTGCGTCACGACGGACGCGGCCTGTTCGCCGGAGTTCCGCAGTCGTGCGAGGTCGGGCGCTACCATTCCCTGATCGCCGAGCCCGCGAGCCTGCCTGCGGTGCTGGAGGTGAGCGCGCGCACCGACGAAGGGGAGATCATGGCGGTGCGGCATCGCGCTCTCGCGGTCGAGGGCGTGCAGTTCCATCCCGAGAGCATCCTCACGCCGGTCGGCCCGCGGATGCTCGGCAACTTCCTCGAGTACCGCAGCGGCGAGCGGCCGGGAGGCGAGCATGTCGGCGCCGCGTGAGCTGCTGCAGCAGCTGCTCGAGCGGCGCGATCTCTCGCCGCTGCAGGCGGAAGGCCTGCTCGCGCATCTCACCGATCCGCTGCTGCCTCCCGCCATGGCGGGCGCGCTGCTCGCCGCGCTTTCGGGCAAGGGCCTCGCCGCCGAGGAGCTGCGCGGGCTTGCCCGGGCGATGCGCCGGCTCGCACGCCGGCCGGATCTGCCGCCGGATCTGCGGGCGATCGACATCGTCGGTACCGGTGGGGACGGCTCCGGCAGCCTCAACATCTCCACCGGCACCGCACTGCTCACTGCGGCCTGCGGCCTGCCGGTGGTGAAGCACGGCAATCGCTCGGTCTCGAGCCGCTGCGGCAGCGCGGACGTGCTCGAAGCGCTCGGGATGACCGTGCCGCTCGACGCGGCGGCCGCAGCGGCCTGCCTTGCCGCCACGCGCTTCACGTTCCTGTTCGCACCGCACTACCACCCGGCCACTTCCAGGGTCGCTCCGGTGCGCGCGGCCCTCGGCGTGCGTACCGTGTTCAACATTCTCGGTCCCCTGGTCAATCCCGCCGAGCCGCCGCTGCACCTGGTCGGCGCCTTCAGCCTGGAAGTCGCGCGGCTGCTGGCCGATGCGTTCACGGGACTGCCGATCGAGCGCACCTTCGTGGTTCACGGCGCCGCCGGCTGGGATGAGCCGACGCCCGTCGGTCCCTTCACGCTCTTCGACGTGCATCCGGGCTCGGTCGAAGTCAGCACGCGCTCGGCCGCGGACTACGGACTGCCGCCCTGCACGGCCGCGCAGCTCGCCGGCGGCGATGCGCCGCATAATGCCCGGGCGCTGAAGGCGGTGCTCCACGGTGAGGACCGCGGCGCGCATCGCGACTGCCTGCTGCTCGGCGCCGCGCTCGCACTGGAGGTTGCGGGGGAGGTGCGTAACCCGCTCGAGGGTGTGGAGCGTGCCGCCGCGGCCATCGAGGGCGGCGCAGCCCGCAGGCTGCTCGAGGCTCTGTCCGGGCAACGCCCGGCCGTCACCGTTGCGCCCGGTGCGGGCACTCCTGCGGGTCCTCCCGCATGAGCGGCTTCCTCGGCGAGATGGCGGCTGCAAGTTTCGCGCGAGTACGCGCCGCCCGGGCGCGCCTGCCCGAGGCGGCGCTCGCGCAGCGCGCACGCGCCACTCCGCCTCCACCGCCGTTGCGCCGCGCGGCGCAGGGCTTCGATCTCATCGCGGAGCTGAAGCTGCGCTCGCCGGCAGCCGGCATGCTCGGCGCGCCCGACACCTCCATCGCCGGCCGCGTTACGGCCTACGCGCGCGCCGGCGCCGCCGCGGTCTCGGTGCTCACCGAGCCGAGCCGCTTCGATGGCGCGCTCGCGCATCTCACCGATGCCGCGCAGGCGCTCGCGCCGCTCGGGGTCCCCGTGATGCGCAAGGACTTCCTCGTCGATGCGTATCAGGTGCTCGAGGCGCGCGCCGCGGGCGCCGGCGGAGTGCTTCTCATCCTGCGTATGCTCTCGCGCGAGGCGCTCGCCGCGCTCATCGGCTGCGCACGCGAGCACGGGCTGTTCGTGCTGCTCGAGGCATTCGATGCAGAGGATGTGGAGCGCATGCACGAGGTGATCGCGGCTGACGCCGGCCGCAGCACGCTCCTGGCCGGGGTCAACTGCCGCGACCTGACGAGTCTCGCAGTGGTGCCCGCGCGGCTGCTCGAGCTCGCGCCACTTCTGCCGCCGGGCGTGCCGCACGTCGCCGAAAGCGGCGTCGAGAGCGCCGCCGATGCGGGCCGCCTGGCGAGGGCCGGCTACGGGCTGATCCTGGTCGGCAGTGCGCTCATGCGCGGCGCCGACCCGGCCGCGCTCGCGGAGAAGCTGCTCGCTGCCGGGCGGGCCGCCCGCCGGGGCTCCTGATGTGGATCAAGATCTGTGGCATGACAACCGCCGCCGCAGTGGAGGCGGCGCTCGCGGCGCGGGTCGCTGCGATCGGCTTCGTGTTTGCGCCCTCGGTGCGCGAGCTCACGCCGCAGGCCGCCCGCGCGCTGGCTGCTCCGGCGCGCGGATGCGTGCGCTGCGTCGCCGTGACGCGCCATCCGACCCAGCGGGCGGTCGATGAGATCGTGCGCGTGTTTGCACCCGATCTCCTGCAAAGTGATGCCGAGGACCGCGCCACGCTGCGCTTGCCGGCCACGCTCGAATTCCTGGCGGTGGTGCGCGCGGGCACCCCGTTGCCCGCGCCGCTCCCGCCGTGGGTGCTCTTCGAGGGTCCTGCCAGCGGCTCTGGTGCGGTGAGCGACTGGAGCGCGGCGCGGGAGCTCGCGCGGCGCACGCAGCTGGTGCTCGCGGGAGGGCTGAGCGCCGCGAACGTTGCCGCGGCCATCGCCCGCGTGCAGCCCTTCGGCGTCGATGTGTCGAGTGGTGTCGAGGAGCGGCCGGGAGTGAAGAGCCCCGCCGCCATCATGAGCTTTGTGACCGCGGCGCGCGCCGTACAGGCCGCACCGCTTGGTGCGAGAGGAGAGTGATATGCCGACCGCTGCGCTGCCCGATGCCGCCCAGCTGCTCGCTGAGACGGTGGCGGGCCATTTCCCCGACGCTCGCGGCCGCTTCGGGCCCTTCGGCGGGCGCTACGTCCCCGAGACGCTGATTCCGGCGCTCGAGCGGCTCGAGCGCGGCGTCCGCGAGCAGCTGCACGCGCGCGATTTCCAGGCGGAGCTCGCCGCACAGCTCACCGGCTGGGTGGGGCGCCCCACGGCGCTCACCCATGCGCCACGGCTCTCGGCGAGCTGGGGCGCGCAGGTGTGGCTCAAGCGCGAGGACCTCGCGCACACCGGCGCGCACAAGATCAACAACGCCATCGGCCAGGCGCTGCTTGCGCGCCGCCTCGGCGCCCGGCGCATCGTCGCCGAGACCGGCGCGGGACAACATGGTGTCGCGAGCGCCGCGGCCTGCGCGCGGCTCGGACTACCCTGCACGGTGTACATGGGAGCGATCGACATGGAGCGGCAGGCGCCCAATGTGGGACGCATGCGTCTGCTCGGCGCGCGTGTCGTGCCGGTCGAGAGCGGCGACCGCACGCTGCGCGCCGCGATCGATGAGGCGTTGCGCGACTGGGTATCCGATCCGCTCGACACTTATTATCTGCTCGGCTCGGTGGTGGGCCCGCATCCTTATCCGTACCTGGTGCGTGAGCTGCAGTCGGTCATCGGCCGCGAGGCACGCGCGCAGATGCTCGCGGCCGCCGGGCGATTGCCGGATGCGCTCGTGGCCTGCGTCGGCGGCGGCTCGAACTCGATCGGCGCCTTCCATGCGTTCATCCCCGACAGCGCAGTCGAGATCATCGGTGTGGAAGCCGGCGGACGCGGGGCGGGCCTCGGCGACAACGCCGCCACGGTGGCCTATGGCCGTCCCGGAGTGCTGCACGGCAGTTACTCGCTCCTGCTGCAGAACGCGGACGGCCAGATCGAGGAGACGCACTCGGTGTCGGCCGGCCTCGACTATCCGGGCATCGGTCCCGAGCACGCGCTGCTCGCCGCGAGTGGGCGCGTGCGCTACGAGACCGCGAGCGACGCGGAGGCGCTCGAGGGCGTGCGTGAGCTGTCCGAGCAGGAGGGAATCCTGCCCGCGCTCGAGAGCGCGCACGCGCTCGCGGGTGCGAAGCGCTGGGCACGCCGCCGGCCGGGCGGCACGATCCTCATCTGCCTCTCCGGGCGCGGTGACAAGGACATGTCGACCCTGCAGCAGACGCTGCTGCAAGCGGAGCACGCATGAGCCCGTGCGAGCACATCGTCTCGGCCATCCGCGCTGCCTCGGCGCAGGGCGCGCCGGCGCTCGTCGGCTATCTTACCGCCGGCTTTCCGCTGCGCGAGCGCTGGCGCGCGCAGCTGCAGGCGCTTGCGCAGGCGGCGGATGTGATCGAGGTGGGTGTGCCCTTCACCGACCCGATGGCGGACGGAGTCACCATCCAGCGTGCCAGTCGCGCAGCGCTGGCCCAGGGGGTGAGCCTCGCGTGGATCCTCGAAGAGCTCGCGGCCGTGCGCGGCCTGCGCGCGCCGCTCCTGCTCATGAGTTACCTCAACCCGCTGCTCGCCTTCGGGGTCGGCCGCCTCGCCGAGCATGCCGCGCGCGCGGGTGTGGCCGGATTCATCGTGCCGGATCTGCCGCTCGATGAGAGCAGCGAGCTGCGCGCGGCGCTCGATGAGCGGCAGCTCGCGCTCGTGCAGATGGTCACCCCCGTCACCGAGCCGCAGCGCCTCACGCAGTTGTGCGCCGGCAGTCAGGGCTTCGTATATGCGGTCACCATGACCGGCACGACCGGCCGCAACGTGGCGGTGCCCGCCGCGGTCCTCGACTACCTCGACCGCGTGCGCGCTGCGTCCGCGCTGCCGGTGTGTGCGGGCTTCGGCATCCGCAGCCGCGATCAGGTCGAGCGGCTGCGCGGGCACGTCGATGGCGTAGTAGTTGGATCGGCGCTGGTGGAGGTGCTGGAGCGGGGCGAGGATCCGGGTGAATTTCTCAGGAAGCTACGGCGACGATAATTAGACATAAGTCATTAGACATAAGTCATCGTTCTCCGCTGATTGGGCCGCTCACACGTTGCCTGGCCGGCGATTTCGGCCCGCTCAAGCCGTAGCTCGTGTTTGAGATTTGCCGAAGCTGCCGCGCGCGCGTTCCCGCCGGAACTGCGCAGCTTGCAACCCAACATCGTGCGCGCACAATTCGGGGTCTCCGTGCTGTCAAAACATGCAGCGAACGTGACAGCAGCGGACCGAAACCAACAACGTCTACCCCAACGGGGAGGTTCCGCTTATGCACATGCACACATGGTCGTGCCGAACTCTGTTCTGCGCAGGACTGCTCTTGCTGAGCAGTTCTCTAACGCAGGCGGGGCCGCCTGCGAACTCGTTCTTTCAGTGCAATAAACCCACGGGAATCCTGTGCGCCGAGCAAAGCGACAATCCCGGCGGTAACGAGTATTACGTGGGTCACGATGAGCCTTCGGTGCTCTTTTACTCGAGCACACCGGGCGCGGGCAATCACAATACCTACAGACTGAGGCTCCCGAAGGATCCGCCGCTGCTTCCCAAGCAGGACGGCAGCGGAGGAACGTGGAACTTTCAGCTGCACCCGGCGTTCTGGTTCGGGATGGCGATGTGCGACGACGAGGGGGGTCCCAACGCGGGAGGGTCGGCCAACTTTCCCCTGATCCCGTGCACTCCTGACAGCGACAGCAACATCTTCAACAGCCCGGACCCGAGCGCCCCCGACTACATCGGTCGGCACCCGGGCATGGCATTCATGGAAATGCAGTTCTACCCGCCAGGTTGGCTGTTCGCGCTGTTTGGCCAAGGCACCGCGACCCAATGGACCGCGGCGCTCAACATCGACACCTTTCAGTGGAATGACAACGTGCCTTGCGGCACGGAAGGCCCACACTGCCGAGGCGGAGTCCCACCCGCCCCGCTCCCGATACAGGGCAATAACGCCGCTTGTGCTGCGCTAACTAACGACGAATACGTCAACTTTGCCTTTATCCAGATGGATGGCATGCCGTTCCCGCCCGGGTCCCCGAGCCCACTCGGGCCGATTGTGTCAACCAACAAAGAGACACTCCTCATGAATCCGGGTGATGAGCTGATCGTGACCATCGAAGATACGGAGCACGGGCTCAGGGTCACGGTCCAGGATGTCACCACCGGTCAAGCCGGCTTCATGGTGGCGAGTGGCGCCAATGGATTTGCCTCGGTGAAGTGGGATCCCGCTGGAGATAACTGCGACTTCGCCACTCACAATATCGCGCACGACTTTCATGCGGCGTACGCGACCTCGAGTGAGAACACGCGCGTGCCGGACGCGGCGCACTCGTACAACATCGCGTTCTCGGATGAGATCGGGCACTTCGAGTATTGCGCCACGGTGGAAACTGAATTCGGGGCGTGCACCTCTCTCAAAGGGCGCGATAAGAAGTCTGGGCCCCCTGCACTACCCGATGACCAGGCGTGCGTCGACCCCGGGTTTCTCGCGGCGTTCGGTTTGATTCCGATCGGCGGCTGCTTCGACAGCGACGGGGACTTCGACGGCGTGCCCTACCGCGCCAACACCTGGCCCGGCTCATCCAAGAAAACGGCTGAGGATGCGATGTTCCACGCCGAGCCGGTCATCTTCTCCAGTCCGTTGTTGACTGACACAGCGGGACACAAGGGGAATTTCAGCCGCGTTGCCTTCGAAACGGATATGCCACGCATCGAGTTTGAGACGACCCCGCCGTGCCAGTTTCACCTGTCGAATCCCGCGGACAAGAATCCCGGGCAGGGGTGCGTCAACCCGCCCAAAGGCGCGGCCTTCTATCCGTTTTTCAGCACGCGCTTGGATGACGCTGGCAACTGCCTGTGGCAGGAGGGTGGCCCGTTCATTCCAGGAACGGTCAACAATTTCGGCGGAAGCTCAAAGGCGGAGTTCGGAACCGATCCTCTGGCGCTCTTCTATCCCGCCACGAATATTCTGCCGCACTATAATTTCAACGACTTTCGCCACATTCTGCCGACGAATCCTTGTACGACCCCTACGGGCGAGTAGGCCTCTCCAGCCTGATCGTCGGAAGAGCCGGAAAGGGCGGGTAACACCGCCCTTTCTGTTTGTGCGCCGCAGTCGCCCGATGCAGGACCGGAGCCGTGGCTGGGGCGGCTGACTTGCGTGGGCGACCGCGCTTGAGTGCGGCATTTGCCTGTGGCGTACAGAACGCCCATTCTGAAGCGGCCAATGCAGTCCCTCACCATCCCCACGCGCTTTTGCGGTCCGCCGGACTCCGCCAACGGCGGCTACTTCGCCGGGCTCGTTGCCACGCTCGCCGCGCGCACCGTGAGCGTGCGGTTGCTGAAGCCGCCGCCGCTCGACACCGAGCTAACGGTGAGCGCCCTCGATGACGGCGGAGTTCAGCTGCTGCAGGGCGAGGAGCTGATCGGCGAGGCGCACCCGGCAACCCTGACGCTGGCGGCACCGCGGCCGCCGGATTACCTGCAGGCCGTGGAGGCCTCGCGCCACTACGCGGGTTTCCGCCACCACCCCTTCCCGGGTTGCTTCGTGTGCGGCACGCAGCGGGCGCGGGGCGATGGTCTGCGGATTTTCGCCGGCCCCATCGCCGCGCGCGGCGTGGTCGCGGCGCCGTGGGTCCCGGATGCCTCGCTCGATGCCGGCGATGGCAAGGTGCGGGCGGAGTTCATGTCGGCTGCGCTCGACTGCCCGGGCTATTTCGCAGTGACGCCGGACGATCGGTTGATGCTGCTCGCGGAATTCACGGCACACGTGGATCGGCGCGTGCACGTTGGCGAGTCGTGCACGCTCCTCGGCTGGGGCCTCGGTCGCAATGGCCGCAAGCACGAGGCGGGCACCGCGGTCTTCGACGGCAAGGGGGAGCTGTGCGGCCGGGCACGCGCGCTGTGGATCGAGCCCCGTACCGCGGCAGTGAGCGAGCTCGCGCCGCGCTGAGCGGTCAGCCGGATTTCGCCGGGTAGTGCGGCACCGCCATGTGCGCGTGGCGCCAGTCGCCGTATCGGTAATAGAGCACCGCCAGCGCCGCCGCCAGCGCCGAGGACACCGGAAAGCTCCACCAGACCGCATCCACGTGATAGCGGGTGAGCAGCGCCTGGGCGAACGGGAAGCGCACCACCAGCAGGGCGATCGTCAGGATGATCAGCGGCGCAATGACCGCACCGGTGGCGCGCACCACACCGAACAGCGTGAGCGAAATGCCGAAGAAGATGAACGAGGGCGTGACGATGCGGTTCATGTGACTGGCGATCGTGAGCGCCGCGGAGCTTGCCGGCAGGAACAGGCCGAACACCCAGGTGTTGAGCGCCTCGATCGCCAGCACCACCGAGCCGGTGAGCAGCACGCTGTACAACACGCCGGTATGCGCGATGCGCGTGACACGGTGCCACTTGCCCGCGCCCACGTTCTGCGCCGTCATGGCCGAGACCGCCATGCCGACCGCGAATGCGGGCATCTGGATGTAGTTCCAGATTTGCAGTGCGGCGCCGAACGCGGCCGTGGTGTCGACGCCGAAGCGGTTGACGAGTGTGATCATGAGCACGCCGCTCAGTGAGATCACCAACAGCTGCGCGCTCATCGGGATGCCTTTCCTCACCAGCACCGCCACCAGCGCGCCGTCCACCTTGAGGAAGCGCAGCTCGCGCCGGTGCAGGCAGAGGATGTGATGGCGGCGGTACAAATGGCGGATGAGCGCGACCAGGCTCACCGCCTGCGCGACGAAGGTCGCGAGCGCCGAGCCCGCGATCCCGAGCCGCGGGAACGGGCCGAGACCGAAGATGAATACGGGGTTGAGCGCGATGTCGATGCCGACCGAGAGCAGCATGAAGTAGAAGGGTGTCTTGGAGTCGCCGGCGCCGCGCAGCACCGCCATGACGAAGGCATACATGTAGAGCCAGGGCAGCGCGAGAAAGATCACCCGCATGTAAGCGACGGCGAGCGGCAGCGAATCGGCCGGGGTGCTCATGGCGATGAGCAGCGGGCGGCACAGCGCGAGTCCCGCGAGGGCCATCGCGATCGAGATGCCGGCGAAGAAGGTGGCGCTGGTGCCGACCACCCGTTTGGTCTCCTGCAGGTTGTTGGCGCCGATCGATTGGCCGATGAGGATGGTGGCCGCCATCGCCACGCCGAAGGCGGCGCCGATCAGCAGGAACATCACGGTGTTGGCGTTGGAGGTGGCGGTGAGCGCTGCTTCGCCGAGGAACCGTCCGACCCAGATGGAATTCACCGAGCCGTTCAGCGACTGCAGGATGTTGGCGAACAGGATCGGCAGCGCGAAGCGGTAAAGGCCGAGCGGTATCGAGCCTTCGGTGAGCGAGCGTTGCACTTAGCTAGCGCGCCACAGTCCGTAGAGGACCGCGGCGGCGCCCGAGGTGAGCAGCCCCCAGCCGAGCCAGGCCGGATCGCGCGCCACCGCGAGC
>Ga0306920_100007165_pt1 | contig 14652 bp, 13 predicted proteins | sample flu12Cox44000170_FD_204666 | JGI IMG/M metagenome (GOLD analysis project Ga0306920, IMG submission 204666) | Lab enrichment of tropical soil microbial communities from Luquillo Experimental Forest, Puerto Rico - flux4day.12C.oxic.44.000.170 (v2)... | ecosystem: Environmental > Terrestrial >... | reverse complement strand
CGAAGGCCCCCAAAAAAGCTCAGTCGCATCATTATCCGTGGCGAGCTTGCATTTCCCGAAACCAAACTCCTCGACCGAGCGACTCGTTACGGACGCCCGAAATCGACGTAAACATCCCGGCGGGCCCGACAGGCTACGTCTCGTGCTCGTGCTCCTCCTCCACGGCCACATGGTACTTGCGCCGAATGTCGGCGAGATCGACGGTCGGCTTGGGGAAGGACATGCCGAGCGCCTCCATCGTGTCCGCCATGATCTGCGACACTGCCAGGTTGCGGAACCATTTGTGATTCGATGGTATCACGTACCAAGGCGCCTGGTGAGTGCTCGTGGCGCTGATCGCATCCTCGAATGCCTCGATGTAATCGTCCCACAGCGCACGCTCGGTGTAATCAGAATCACTGATCTTCCAGTTCCGCTTCGGATCCTCCAGCCGCTCAGCGAAGCGCGCCAATTGCTCGTCTTTGCTGATGTGAAGAAAGAATTTCAGTATCGTGGTACCGTGATCGGTCAAGCCGGTCTCAAATTCGCGGATGCGTTCGTAGCGGGCGGTCCAGGTCGCCTTGTCGATTAGTTTATGCACCCGCGTCACCAGCACGTCCTCGTAATGGGACCGGTTGAAGATCGCGACTTCGCCTCGTCCTGGCGCATGCGGATGCACCCGCCAGAGAAAATCATGGGAAAGCTCCAACGGCGTCGGCTGCTTAAAACCGATCACCGTCGTGCCTTGCGGATTAAGCGCGCTGAATACGTGGTTTACGGTGCCGTCCTTGCCGCCGGCGTCCAGCGCCTGCAATACCACCAGGACCGAGTGCTTCTGCTGGGCATGCAGAAGAGCCTGTTGGTGGGCGAGTTTCTCGCGGAAGTGTTCGGTCTCTTGCCTCGCCGTTTCCGGCGATTCGTGGTCGCCCTTGTAGCCTGGATCGAGCTTGTTCAGACGCAGCTTTTCACTGGGATCGACGCAGAACTTTTTGCGGTAGTCCATGCTTTTCCTCTTCGGGCCTGCCGACCAAATGCCGCGACCGTTCCGGCCTCCCGCGGCACTAGGCAAGAGCTAATAGCAGCTCTCGCCAGATCACCCCGGATCACTCGCCGTCCGCCAAAACCTCTTCATGCCGACCGATGGTCGTTATCCTGGAACCGTCATGCCGGCCGGGAGCCCCAGACAGCACTCGGCTTCGCCGAACGCAGCCGCCTACTCACGCAGGCGGCCAGCCCTGCAGCGTGCATTACATCGAGGCGCTATCGGCGCCGTCCAAGGTTTTGTTAACAATTTGCATGGTCGCCTCTCCCTCGGTTTAGACGCTCGCCGGAACGGCCATGGACAGTGGTTGGTGAATGACGCTGGGCTGCATCGCTCGTCGGTCGGCAATTCGGAAATATGCGAGCTTCACCAGGTCCATCACCACCATCCAGACGAGCACATAGGCCCAAACCAGACCGATCATTAGCCACGGAAGTGCCGGCACCAGCACGCCATAGGCGCACATCAGCACAGCAGCGATCTGCGTGGCGACAATGGCCAGGAACAGCGGCCGGCTCGGGTAAGGAGTCACGAACAATGTGCGGCGCGTGCGCACAACGAATAGCAGCAAGTGTCCGCCTGCGGCTAACTGCAGGAACAGCATCGTCTGCAAATGCGGGAAGTCCATTTGCATGATGGACATCAAGGAGGCGTTGTGCATCCAGAACATGCAGATCAGCACCAGACCGAAACTCTGGGCGAGCGCCATTAGGCCCATGATCGACGAGAACAGGATGATGCGGTGCATGTCCCAACGCACCGGCTGTGGCGCGGTCTGTACATTATCGTACGCGATTGTCATGATCGGGATGTCGTCAAGCAAGGCCAGAGCCACGATCATGATGGCCGTCAAGGGCTTGAAGCCGAACGCCAGGTTGGCCAGCACCACGACGAACATGATGTCGAGGGTCATGGCGATGCGGTAATAGACGTAGTTGGTGATCCGCTCGAAGATCTGGCGGGACAGCACCAGCGCGTTTACGATCGTCGACAGGCCCGGCGCCGTTAGGATCAGCGCTGCTGCGCTGCGCGCGGCATCGGTGGCGCCGCTGACCGCCACACCACAACTGCTTCAGCGCCGGCGCGTCATTCACCCCGTCACCCGTCATGGCGACGATGTGCCCGCGCTGCTGCAGCGCCTTGACGATTTCAAACTTGTGTTCGGGAAACACGCGCCCAAACCCGTCTGCCCGCTCGACCGCTCGCGCGGCATCGATCGGAATGTTGTTGGGATCGACTTCCTTGGCGAACACCTCGGAGGCAACCAGGAGGTGCTCGCCGAGCCCGAGCTGGCGCGAGATCTCGCCGCCTATGGCGACGTCGTCGCCGGTCACCATCTTGACCGACAGGCCTAGCTTCTCAGCCTCTTCGATCGTGTGTTTCGCGTCCGGCCGGGGCGGGTCGAGCAGCGGCAAAATGCCGAGCAGTGTCCAGCTGTGTCCGTCATCCTCGGACTTTGCCACGCCGAGGGCGCGGGTGCCGCGGCTGGCTAATTCCGCGACCTTGCCGTCGTAGTCGCGCACGGCATCGGCATCGAGTCGGCAGAGCGCCGCGATCGCCTGTGGTGCGCCCTTCGCGTAGTGGAGTTTCCTGCCGTCCGGCCCGGTCACGACGCCAACCGTCTTTTTATTGACGGGGTCGAACGGCACAAAATCGACTTGTTTGTATTTCTCTAGAACATTGGGATCAGGAAGCGCTTTGATGACCGCCTGATCGATCGCGTCTTCGCTCTGCCGCTGGCTAGCGAGGGCGGCGCCGAGCACCAAGTCGTCGCGGCCCACCTTTCCGAAGGCGATCGGGTCCTGCAGCGTGAGCCGGTTCAGGGTCAGCGTGCCGGTCTTATCGGAGCACAGCACATCCACGCCGGCCAATTCCTCGATGGCCGACAACCGCGAGACAATGGCTTTCTGCTTCGACAATGCCAGCGCGCCCAACGCCATCGTCACCGACATGACTGCCGGCATCGCCACCGGCACCGAGGCGACCAGCAGCACCAGGACAAATTGGGCAATCAACCCCACGGCCGTCCAACTCCAGGCGCCGCCGGCAACGATGTCGTGCCATACCTGCGTGCCGACCAGCACCACCGCCAGCGCCACCGCCAGCATGATCAGGAAATCGCCGATCCGCAGCACCGCCTGCTCGGCATGGGACTTTGCTCCCGCCGTAGCCACCAGCTTTGCGGTGCGCCCAAAGAAAGTCGAATTACCGGTCGCCGTCACCAGCCCGGTCATCGCCCCTTGTTTGGCGATGCTCCCGGAATAGGCTCCGTCACCGACTTTTTTCGATACCGGAAGCGACTCACCGGTCAACGCGGCCTGGTCTACCGACAGATACTTGCCGTCCAACAGCAGCAGGTCGGCCGGGAGGATTTCACCGCCACTGACGCTAACCACGTCGCCCGGCACGAGCTGGGTGGCGTCGATATTGGTCCAAGCCCCATCGCGCCGCACGCGAGCCTTCAGCGCGAGACCCTTTTTCAGCGCCGCGAGAGCATTGGCGGCCTTGCTGTCCTGCCAGAAGCCGACGGCCGCGTTATAGAGCAGCAGGCCACCCACCACCGCAAAATCGGCCCAGTCTCGGCGCGCGAGCGAGATCAGCGCCGCCGCCTCGATCATCCATGGAATTGGCCCCCAGAAATAGCCTAGGAGCTTTTGCCAACGGCTCTCTTCGTGCGCCTCGATGGCGTTGAGGCCGTATTTCTGCAGCCGGCTCTGTGCATCCCCCGAGGCGAGCCCATCGGCCGAGCTCTGCAGCCGCTTGAGTTCTGCGGATATGCCGGCCGCGTCGAGACTAGCGGACTTGCCAGCGGCGGATGAAGCGACTACACCGGCCGGTGCGATAGGCCGTTCAGCAATCGTAGCTTGTGGCATGATCGATCCTCCGGTCTGAAACCGATGTCATCAAGCGCGCGCTGCCTAGACGATCACTCTGCGGCTTGGCCCGTACGAGACGATCGGGGCGCGATGCGCTTTATTATCCCAAAAATAGCCTCTGATTATGCCGTTTTCGTTGATCTGGATCAACGTCGAAACAAGCGGAGGCGGTGATGGATGTTGCGCACAACCGCAAATCGAATTTGAGGGCGGTTAGGCCGAATAGACAAGCCTAGCCATCTTATCGGCCGCCCTGATCACCAGTCGACAAGGTCCGTCAGTGGGTTCCTGACAGCACATAGTCGCGGATCGCCTCGGTCACACCATGGAAGATCAGTCCCATGCCCATGGCGGAGACAAAGAAGCCGACAATGCGTGTCGCCGCGTCGATGCCGCGTGGGCCGATGCGGCCGAGGATTGTGTCGGCATAGGCAAGGAACAGGTACGTCGCGCCCATCGTCGCCAAGATGGCGAGGGTGATCGCAGCCAACGGTAGAACCTGCAGCATCGGATGCCGTACGACCGAGGCCATACCGAGCACGGTGGCGATCGCTCCGGGGCCGAACATCAGCGGCATCGCCAACGGCACAAAGGCGACATCCCTGTTAGCGCCATCTGGGGCGCTGGCGATGGCGGAGCTGGCACTGGCGGACGGCATGAACAGCGAGAAACCAATCCGCATCAGGATAATGCCGCCGACGATCCGCACCATGCTGAGCGGCACCTCGAAGATTTCCAGCAGCAAGGTGCCAAAGATCAGGAAGAAAAATAGCAGCAAGGTGGCGTAGGTACAGGCCCGTCGTGCGACCCTCCGATGCGCCGGCTCATCCTGTCCTTCCATCAGCCGGAGAAACACCGGCAGAGATTCAAGAGGGTTGATGATGGCCAGCAAGGTCGTGAAGGTGCTGACGAACAGGGTCACGGTCTGATTCATCGTCGCTCCATCTTTGAAGGACAGCACGCGGATCGCGGGCTGGTTCGGTTCGCCGCTGATACCCCATGTGCGGTTGAATGGCTGGCGTGGACGCACGGCTGTTGACATCTCGCCGACATCCTCGTCGATCGTTACAGCACGCACGAGAGGGCGATGACCGTGGGTCCATACCAACAAGATGATCCCACAACGATCATGATGGCGAAAATGACGACGGTCTCTGTTGCGCTCTTTTGCGGAGATTGGATAGCGCTTGCCCGGGTATTCCCTTGGGCTGCGGCGGCCCTATAGCTCATCGGGTCATCAACGAGCCAAGCGGTGAGGGAACTTGCCGGGCAGCGTCAGCTCCGTATTCGGCGAGCCGGACGATTTTTAAGCGGCGCTGCGCGCGGATGGTGTCCTCAGCCTGCTCGCCACAGGTAATGGGCGGTTTCGCGCCCGGCTAACGCAAGTCGCGCTCGACCATGCGCAATATCTGCCGACGACGAGCACTTCTCGAGCACTGCTTTTGTCGCTGTGCCCGCAGACACGCTCCTTGTTTCGTTGCCCATCGGCGATCGATGCGGGCCAATAGGGGGTGGGCCGTTATACGGGCAGCATTTCCCAGTTTGGCGTCGACATCGGTTATCAGCAAAGTGCTGTGATTATATGGACGGTCTTGGCGCCCACGACCACTCCGGGGCCGGGCGCTCTTGCCGGCACCTATGTCGGAGCGACCGCAAGCGCCGCAGTCGGGGCCGGGGTGGGTGCTAACGTGCTCGTCGGCGGCTCAAACAAATCTATCTCACTGCAGCCGGTCAGCCTCGAAGGCGGCGTCGGCCTTAACGTCGCCGGCGGTATCGCAGCGATGACCCTGACCTACCAGCCCTGAACTGGCGCCCACGCCTGCGGCTCCTCCCTCACCGGCCGCCGCGGACTGGCCGAGCTACAACAAAACGCTGACTTCCGAGCGCTTCTCCGACCTCAGCCAAATCAACACGAAGGATCCTCGACAGCACGTCTCCGAGCCAATGACAAACGACTTTTTAGCCGGGAGGCTTGGGGTTTAATCTCGGCAAATGAAGTCCAAAAATAGGAATCCCGCGGAGCGCAGCCATGTACCTTTCCCGCTTGGTTACCGGGGTGCTCACCCTAAGCCGGCAGAGCCGGAACCAAACAGGCAAATTCGGTCACATAGAATCCTCGGCCGTGCGGGTAATTTTGGATGATTCGCCGATTCACATCCACCCAGACATTCCCGCCGCCCGCGGGTGCAAACCAAACGAACCCTGTGGGTTCACGCCATTCCGGCTCACGCATGATTCCATTCTTGGCGCTTTGCCACCAGTAAATTTTGCTCACAAGCTGTCGCGAGTCAGTTCGTAAGGGACTAATGTTTGCGACCTGCGGGCTGGCCGAGGCCCGCCCGTTGCATGTGCACGATTCCTCGCCCGCGGCGGAAGCGATCGTTGACGGCCGCAACGCACAATATGTCGTCCGGTTCGACGGTTGGGTTGATCATGGGGCCTCTCAGATGGAGATCACCGAGAACGGTAAGATCGTCGAACCTCTTGTTCCAACCCGGGACAGCGAGCCCGATGTTCTGGCGGCCTCGGCCACGGCGTTGCCGCCGGGTCGATACCAGCTCCATTGGCATGCGAAATCGGTTCCAGACGGCGATTTCTCGGATGGGTTTATTCCGTTCACGGTCGCGAGGTGATTTCGGTCGAGGTCGTGACCTTCGTCTGGCGCACGGTGACGATTGTCATCATCCTCGGCCGCGGCGAGCTCGATCCACGCTGAGAGCCATTTTTCGTTGCGCAATCCTCGGATTGGCAGGGAGGATAAGATGCGACTTTCCACACGACATCTGATCGGATCTATCGTTCTGGCTGTTATCGGCGGCGGCGAAAGCTGGGGGCAAACCCCGACCGTATCCATCGAGACTGAATACTTAGCGACTGTGGAAGTACCCTTGAGAGAGACCCAGTCGATGGACTATGTGCCTGACGCAGGAACGGTCAGGGGGCCGAAAATCAATGGCACGATTATCCCCCCGTCTGGTGATTGGCTTGTCCTCATGCCCGACGGATCGATGCGACTGGATTTTCGAGCCACTATCCAGACCGACGATGGTGAGATTATCCTGGTGAACTATGGTGGTATGATCAACAGAAGCAAGGAAGCAATCGACCGCTTCAACAACGGTGAAGTCATAACTTCCATGGACGCATACTCTGTCGTCGCACCTCAATTCACCACCGGCTCAAAGAAATATGCATGGCTTAATCAAATCCACGCCTTCGGCAAAATGGTTTCGATCCAGCGATTGATAAAAATCAAGTATGACTGGTTCATTGTTCGCTGACGACATCTCGGACAGCGCCACCGCTTACGTTGTTCACGGGGTGCGATCTGCCCTTGCCCGAACCGCTCAAAGGGATCATCCTGGCCTCGCAACCATCAGGAAACCGAAGAATATCCTTTGAGGTCGCACGGTCGGGCGCCCCAGCTAGCGGCGCCCCCGAAAAAATCTAGCCATTCGGATCAGAAAGCGGAGAAAGGAATGATCACCGTCCACCTATTGCGCATTGCCGCTGTCGCCGGGACCACAATGCTCCTCTCGCTTGGCCCCGCATCCGCCCAACAGGGGCCGGCGGGCTGCAATTGGAAGAAATACTTATATGCGCAGGATGCCGTGCAGCAAGGCAAGCTCGATACAAGCCTGCTCAACCAGATGAGTACCCTGGTTGCCGCCCAAGGCTACTCCCTGACCAACAAGGTTCTTCAGACCTGCAACGGCTGGCTGATGGAGGCCAAGCGTCCCGACGGCTCGCCGGCTGTCGTCTTTGTCGATCCGAAGACGCAGACGATCGTCGATGCAGATTTTAGGTGATCAGCCGGTGTTATCGTACCCCTGTGGCAATGAAGGTCAGGTCCCTCTGGTCCGGCAACGAGAGGAATGCGGGCGGGTTTTGGCTCGCGTTCGGGCAAACTTCGCCCGATCGGCATCGATCATTATCGGGAGATCAAACCAATGATCAGGTTCACGGCCGGCACGGCATCTATCGTCCCGCTTACGGTCTTGCTTTTGTCCGCCTGCGTGCCGGTGCAGCAGTACAACGCGCTGGAAAACGATTATAATCAGCTCAATCAGCAGCTTTCGGGCGAGATCGCCTCGCAGCAAGTGCATATCACTCGATTGCAAGGAGCGATCAAGGTCGCCGTAAACAGCGAACTACTGTTCCCGTCGGGCGGCTGGCAGATGCCCCCCGCGGCGGCACAGACGATCGCCAAAATGGCTCCGATCCTGGCGCCCTTCCAGCAGACCACGATCATCGTGACCGGCTACACGGACAATGTTCCAATCGGCCCCGAACTGCGCGCGCAGGGGGTGGACAGCAACCAGCAGCTTTCGCTGAAACGAGCGCAGGCCGTCGCCAATTTCCTCATCTCCCAGGGAGTCAACCCGAACTTGGTCTCTGCGCGAGGCCTTGGGGATGCTGATCCGGTCGCCTCGAATGACACGCCGCAGGGGAGGGCCCAGAACCGCCGCGTCGAGCTTACCCTAGCCGGCACAGGCACCTGACGCGAAGACCTCTCAAATGGTAGGCAGAATGATGATGACGAATTATCGTTTTTCGACAGCGATGGGGTCCTGTCTCGGGCTCCTTCTGCTCGCCGGTTGCGCTGCGCAACCGACCGAGACCGCTTCACTGGCGTCGGCTCCGGCGCTGCAGCCGGGTATGGCGCGGCTGTGGGTTATACGCCAGCCGAACGCGCCCGGTGGAAATGTCGCAGCGGCGGATCCGATGGTTTATGCCAATGGCGCACCCCTCGCTCAAAGCGCGCAGGGAACCGTTTTCTTCCACGATTTTCAGCCGGGAACCTACCGCCTCACGGTGCAGCCCTACGGAACCCCCGCCAACCTCGTCGACACCGTGCAGCTGGCACCCGGGACGCAGTCTTATGTCCAGGTTCAGGCGGTGCCCAATTGGGAAATGGGCGGTTCTACGGCCATGGGCGCCAGTTTTGCCGTGCTGACGATGTCGCCTGCTGAGGCCCAACCATACCTTCAGGAGATGAAGTATCTCGGTCAACGCTGATCACCATGCCGTCAAGGGAATACCGAGCAGAGAAATGGTCACGGGAAGTCTTGGGCGGTTCTCTTTCACGCTGGGCATCGCAGGTGCACTTCTCGGGCCAATCCGAACATTCCGGCCGCGGCTGCGTCGTCGCCCGGCGGCGCCACGGTCATAACCCAAGGCTCGGGAGCCCAGGGGGACTTCTATTACCCGAATTCTGCCATCCCGAGCATCAACGCAACAGCTGTGAGGGCGATTGGGCGGTAGTTGTGACCACTGGACGGACCACAGTAGCAGAGAATCTCGCCAAGTTAATGACCGCCGAAAGGCGGTTTGAACATGGTGAGTATTCTGCGGCGGCTCACTCGTACGCAATCGCATATCGCGAAGCTTCACGATGAGCAACGAAAGGATCCGACCGTAATAAGATATCGCTGCGTCTGTTGTCTGGTGACCGTTGCTGTCTTGCTGTGGGTCCCCGGGCTGGTGTTTGCCCAGGCGCCTACGACGGGCGCCACGAACGCGCCGCCGCCGGCAGAGGCGACGGTCAAGGCCGACATGGTGCCCTCGCTGATCGTAATGAATGCCCGCGGCGCCAGCCTGCAAGCCCAGACGCTGACATTGACCGGGATCAGCCCGATCGTCTTCGCCGACCGCCCGGTCAGGGCTGCGGGCCATCTGCTGACTGAGCATCTGCTCGAGGAGTGGAGCGTCGGCAGCTTTGCGAAAGACCCGCCTAACGCCGCCGTCTCGGTGCTGAGCAAGGACGGCGCGTCGGTCCGAGATGCTGTCGTCGAGTTGAGAATTCCGCATCTGGAGGGCGACAAGCTTACATTCGACGTCCGCGTGCTGGAGGGCGATCTCACAGGCGCGGACGGACCGGCCTCGGTCTTTGTCGACATCATCGGGCTGCCGTTCACCCCGCTGTCGTTCGCCGGCGTGGCACGCCGCGCGGCGCGCCGAGCCTACTGGTACGGCGCTGCGAGCGGGCCATACTACCATCCCTACGCATATCCGCCCTATGGCTACCCGCCTCCATATTACTATCCTTATCCTTACTGACATCTTCGTTGAGCAAGTCACCATTCAACGAGCTTCTTATGACTACCAGGCGCACTTTGCTCGGGGTTGTCCCGCAGTGATGGCATCGTTCGCTTTGATCAAGGTGGCGCTCGCTCAGGCCACAACACCAAGCACAGACGGCGAACGTCCTGTTTGTGCAGGCCGCGAAGGACATGACTTTCGACAAGTCGACAGGAAAATTGACATTGGACGAGGTCAGCCCGGTCACGGTGGCGTTCCCCGATTGGCCGGAGCACGTCGCCGCAAATATGAAGACGACAGACTTTGTGCCGTTCTGGAGCCGATCGTTGGGAGACCGATCACTATGCGTGCCCGAATGGTTCCAGGGACGCCACCTTGCCCAGCCGGCGCAGATGTCGGTCGGCCTGACTGAATTCGGTGGCCAGAAAGGTTTGGACCAGGTCCCAAGCCACCGCTGGTCCGACTGTCCGACCACCCATGCAAATAATGTTCATGTGATCATCCTCGACCCCCTGCCGCGCCGAGAAGTGATCGTGGATCAGCGCCGCGCGCACGCCGGGAATCTTGTTGGCACACACCGATGCCCCCACACCGCTGCCGCAGATCGCCACGCCACGTTCGACCTGCCCCGCCGCCACAGCCCGGGCGAGCGGGGTGACAAAATCAGGATAGTCGTCGTCAGGGCTCAGCATATTCGCGCCGAAATCGATGACCTCATGACCGGCCACCCGGAGCTGGGCGACCAATTCCTCCTTCAAGCCGAACCCGCCGTGATCAGTGGCAATGCCGACGCGCATGTTATGATTTCCTGTATCAATTTGCTTTGAGTTTGCGGTAATGGCGGATCAGCGCATTCGTCGAACTATCGTGGCCGAGCTTGGGCTCTGCTTGGGTGTTGAGTTCGGGGATAATGTGCAAAGCCAGCACCTTGCCGAGCTCCACTCCCCACTGGTCGAACGAGTCGATGTGCCAGATTGCGCCCTGGGTAAAGACGCTGTGCTCGTAGAGTGCGACGAGCTTGCCGAGCGCTGCCGGGGTCAGCCGTTGTAAGAGGATCGTGTTGGACGGCCGATTGCCCTCAAATGTGCGGTGCGGCACGAGCCAGTCAGGCGAACCCTCGGCGCGGACTTCCTCTGATGTCTTGCCAAAGGCAAGCGCCTCGCCCTGTGCGAAGACGTTCGCGATCAGCATGTCATGTTGTTGGCCCAGAGGGTTCAGCGGCTGGCCGAAGGCGATAAAGTCGCAAGGGATTAGCCGGGTTCCCTGATGAATCAGTTGATAAAAGGAATGCTGGCCGTTGGTGCCGGGCTCACCCCAATAAATGGGGCCAGTGTCGTATGCCACACGATCGCCGTCGATGGTGACGTGCTTGCCGTTACTCTCCATCGTCAATTGCTGCAGATAGGCGGCGAACCGCTTCAGGTACTGCTCGTACGGGAATACGCCGACGGTCTGGGCGCCGAAAAAGTTGTTGTACCAGATGGCCAGCAGGCCCATCAGCACCGGAAGGTTGCGATCGAACGGTGCGGTACGAAAGTGCGCGTCGATCTCGTGAAAGCCGTCGAGCATCGCGCCGAAGTTTTCCGGACCGATCGCGATCATCGTCGACAGGCCGATCGCCGAATCCATTGAGTAACGGCCGCCAACCCAATCCCAGAACGGGAACATGTCGGCCGTGTCAATGCCGAACTCGGCCACTTCCTTAGCGGCCGTCGAGGCGGCGACAAAATGCCGGGCGATCGACTTTTCATCCCCGCCGAGGCCGGCGAGTGCCCAGTCGCGCGCCGCGCGCGCGTTGGTCATCGTCTCCAAGGTCGTGAAGGTTTTCGACGAGACAATAAATAGCGTCTCCGCCGCGTCTAGGTCGCGCACCGCTTCAGCGAAATCGGTGCCGTCGACGTTGGAGACAAAACGGAACGTCATTGCACGATCGCTGTAGTGCTTGAGCGCCTCGTACGCCATGACCGGCCCGAGGTCCGAGCCGCCAATACCGATGTTGACGACATTGCGGATTCGCTTGCCGGTATATCCTGTCCACGCGCCGTTGCGAACGCGGTCGGAGAAGTCGGCCATCCTGTCGAGCACCGCGTGGACCGCGAGTACCACATTCTCCCCGTCCACCAATATGGGCGTTCCTCTGGGCGCACGCAGGGCCACGTGCAGCACGGCGCGCTGTTCCGAGACATTGATTTTCTCCCCCCGGAACATGGCATCGATCCGTGCGCGCAAGTTGGTTACCTCCGCCAGATCGAGCAGCAGCCGGAGGGTCTCCGCGGTAATGCGGTTTTTAGAGTAATCGAGGTAGATCCCGGCAGCCTCGGCGGTCATGTGCTCGCCGCGCGTCGGATCGTCCGCGAAGAGTTTTCGCAGGTGCAGATTGCGGATCTCGTCGTAATGGCCTTCGAGCGCCTTCCACGCCGGGTGCTCGGTCAGTGACTTGGTGCCTGCGGTCATCATCACGCTCCTTGGTCCGCCAGTGTGTTGGATTCAGAGAACGCTCGGTTTGAGGTTTTCGTCAAGACGTGCAGCCACTGGAAGGCCGCCGGAGTCAGCATGTCTTCGATACACCGCCAACGCCAATATCCTCGGTCCGGCCCGGAAGATTCATCCGGGCGTCGTTCCCCCAAGTTGAGAAGTTCCTGCAATGGGGCCATCGCCAGTGCAGCTACCGACGACCATGCCAACCTGGATCTACATCGCTTCCACACAGCTTCTCATCAGGAGATTGGCAGACGCATAGTACAACTTACGCGAGCCTGATTGAGACACTTAATGCAGGAAGCTACTCCACCACCCATTTGATCGTCACCACCTGCTGACCGGCCGCACGATTACCGAATTCTCTCGAGTCAGCTGAACTTCTTCCGTTTCATGGCGGATCACAAGGCATTCACCCTCACGTAGCCTGTATTCCACGTTCTCCAGTCCGATTTCGACTTCCAGTATCTGGCCGCGGTAGGTCACTGGAAACCGAAGTATAGCGTTGTCCTCTGGTGCCCGCCGTGGCCAGAATGACAACATCCCGTCATCGTCCCGCATGCCGCCAAGCCCGTGGGTCAGCATCATCCAGGTGCCGCCCATAGAGGCGATATGGCAGCCGTCTTTCACGTTACCGCCCACGTCGTCGAGGTCCATCAGCAGGGCCGCCACCCCATATTGAATGGCTTTCCCAATATCGCCGACTTGCGCAGCGATGATCGCCTCGACGCACGAGGACAGCGACGAGTCGCCTGTGGTAAAGGGATCGTAGAATTCAAAATTTCGCTTCTTCTCCTCTGCCGAAAACTCATCGCCCAGCAGGAACATGGCCAACACGACGTCGGCCTGTTTGATCACTTGCTTCCGGTAGATGTTGAGCGGATGGTAGAATAGCAGCAGCGGGTAATGATCGTGCGGTGTGTTCCGGAAGTCCCACGGCTCTCGGTCCAGGAAGCTGTCATCCTGCGGGATGACCTTGAGCTTGTCGTCATATGGTACATACATGCTCTGCGCCGCCTGTATCCACCCCTCCACCTCAGAGGGCTCGAGCGCGGTTTTGTGGACGAGGGCGTTGTACGCGTCTGGGTCTGTTGCCCGCAGCGCCTCGACAGTCTGGGCCGCGTAGCGCAGATTCTCTCGGGCCATCAAGTTAGTGTATGCGTTGTTGTTCACGACTGTGTTGTATTCATCCGGCCCGGTGACGGAATTGATGCAGAATTTCCCTCCTTTTGCATCCGAGTAGAAGCCGAGGTCCCGCCACAGGCGCGCCGTTTCCACCAGCATCTCGGCGCCATAGTCCCGTAAGAACGGTTCGTCACCGGTCGCCTGCACGTATTTGCGCAGCGCATACATGATGTCCGCGTTGATATGATACTGCGCAGTCCCGGCAGCGTAGTAAGCCGACGCTTCGTCTCCGTTGATGGTGCGCCACGGGAACATAGCCCCGCGTTGGCCCAATTGCTCGGCGCGCGCTCGTGCCTGCGGCAGCATCTTGTACCGGAAGGTCAGCAGATTTTTGGCGATCCGAGGGGAGGTATAGATCAGAAACGGCAGCAAGTAGATCTCGGTGTCCCAAAAGTAATGCCCCTCATATGCCTGGCCGGTGACGCCCTTCGCGGCCACGCCCGTGTCTTCGGCGCGCGCTGAGGCCTGCAAGATGTGAAAGAGGTTGAAGCGAATTGCTTGCTGGATCTCTACCGTGCTGCGCTTTGTGCGTTCTTCTCTGATATCCTTGATCCGGACGTCGCTGCGGCGCCAGAAATCGTCCATGTACTGCTCTTGAGAGGAGAGCAGCGGCGGAAACCCGCGGGTCGTCGTACGATCCAGGGTCCACTCGGCACGGCCGCAAAGTTCTTCAGCCGAAGCCGTCTGCGACGTGTGATAGACCATGTACTTGGTGAGATGGATCGGACAGTCGGGCCGGGCGTCGATTGTGAAGGCGACCTGGCCGAAGTCCTCCGTGTAGGAAACCTTATGGGCGTGCGGGCACGAGGTCTCCAGCGCATGGTCAATGGCGCAGGTCAGGGTCAGGCGGCTCTGTTCGGTCGCATGGCACAGCACGATCCGCCGGTCTTTGGCATAGCTAGATCGGTGATGGAGCACCCGACCTGCGAAGATTCTCGTCTGGCGCGGATCGTTCGCGTCGGTGAAGGTGCTCGGCGCGTCCGCTGCCATCTCCGAAGAGATTACAAGGGATGCCGCCCCGTTAAGCAACGTCACATTGTAAGAGATGGC
>Ga0306920_100007164_pt1 | contig 14652 bp, 11 predicted proteins | sample flu12Cox44000170_FD_204666 | JGI IMG/M metagenome (GOLD analysis project Ga0306920, IMG submission 204666) | Lab enrichment of tropical soil microbial communities from Luquillo Experimental Forest, Puerto Rico - flux4day.12C.oxic.44.000.170 (v2)... | ecosystem: Environmental > Terrestrial >... | reverse complement strand
ATTGCCTCGACCCGAGCCGAGCAGTTGCAACACCTACATCGTCGAGGACATCAGCGCCATGGGCGCGACCGCAGCGCACATGCGAGGCGAGAGCACTCGAGCCCCTGCGTTCAGTGCCTGGTCGTGCCGGCCGGGGGATTGAAGGCGAGGACGACGGGCCCGTGCGCCTTGACAGCCTCGCCATCGGAGTAGGCAATGCTAGTGAAGCAGAACAGCATGCCGCCTGCCCAGGAAAGCTTGTTGAGGGTGAGCTCGCCGCGGAAGTCGTCGCCCTTCAGCTGCTTGAGGAAGCGGCTCTCCATTGCGGCGATGAAGCAGGATTTGAGCTGGTGGTGCCTATACTCGCCAAGCGTCAGAAACCGCAATTTCGGCACGATGCCCGTCTCAAAGCACTTGCCGAACATGACGTAGGCCAGTTGGTTGTAGCAGATGTTGAATTCCACCGCGTTGAAGTGGCCTGTATCGTCGATGTAGCAGCTTTGCGTGATGGCGAACCTACCCCTAGCCGTCAGGATGGGCACGCTTTTGGCCAGGTTTTCCGGGTCACGCACCTGGGTGATCTGCGCCGATCTCAGGTACTTCGCAGTCGCTCTATAGGGCTGCAGGATCTCGGCCACGAACTCCTCGGAAATGTCGATTGGCAGCGCGTAAGCTTGGCCGAGGTTGGCGCTCGCATCGGAAGGCTGGTCGATGCGGGAAGATGGCGGGCTCAAGAGAGCTGCTGAGGACATCGGAACTCTCCATGGTCTTGGAGGGATATCGATCAGGCGACGGCGCGCTTCACGCGCTTCTGGCTCGCGCAGGCTGTCCGCGTTCGATCACGATGGCCTTCTTTTCGCCTAGGCCGCGGCGATGGTGGTCTCGCTACAGCAGATGCGCGCGATCTTGGCCTCGACGCTGCGACACCAGATGTGCACCTTGTTGAGATCGATCAACACCTCGCGGCCGTTCTGGTAGCTCATGCAGGATATGTTGCAGGCCTACCGCTCCAGAGATGCAACGAGTTGCCGGCTACAATCGAACTGGTAGAGCAAGTCGGCGCGTGCGGCCGCATGTGCGCTGCGGCTTGCTAATGCGCCTCTTTCTTCGAGCTCAGCGTCGAGGTCAGCCAGGTAGGCTATCGCTGTGCGCAGGTCTGTCTCGTGACTCATGGCGCACTCTCCTTCTCAGCTCCGTGAAGTGATGTGATGTATGTCACCGGGCCGCGGTGCCTGCTGTTTCCAGCGATACACCCCAAGCTGCCCGGAGGATTGCTGCGCTGCACGCCAGCGGATGCTGGTGATGTGCAGGGCCGGAGACCCAAGTCGGGGCGGAAGCTGGCAAGAAGTTCAACAGCCTCGAGATAGAAACCCAGTATCCTGGGGAACAGCCTTTTCACGCCGCCTCCATCATTTCTCGTCGGCCACCTGACAAGGCCGGAGAGGCGACGCACACGTGCGCTATCCAGGATGGGAACTCATGACCAGCCGGCGCTCCGGCTCATACTTAAGTCCACCCCCTCGGAGTGACAGATCATGACCGACAACAAAACCGTGACAAAGGGCACCTTGATGAAGGGTAAGCGCGGGCTAGTGCTTGGCGTTGCCACCGAGCGATCTATCGCGTACGGCATCGCTCAAGTTCTCGCGGCGCAAGGAGCGGAGCTGGCAGTTACCTATCAGGTGGATCAACTGGCAAAGCGAGTCACATCGCTTGCCGAAGGACTTGGCGCGAGCATCGTCCAGCTCGCCGATGTGCAAAAAGAAGGTCATCTCGATCAGCTTTTCAACGCGATCGAGAAGCAATGGGGTGGTCTGGATTTCTTGGTGCACTCCATCGCGTTCTCTGACCGTACGGAGCTCGACGGAGCCTATGTAAAGACCACGCGTGCGAATTTCATCAATACCATGGAAATCTCGTGCTACTCGTTTACCGATCTCGCTCGCCGTTCAGCTGCGATGATGCCCAACGGCGGCAGCATGCTTACCTTGACGTACCTTGGCAGCGAACGCGTGCTGCCGCATTACAATGTAATGGGGGTGGCAAAGGCTGCACTGGAAGCCAGTGTGCGCTATTTAGCTGCGGACTTGGGGCCCCAGAAGATTCGCGTCAATGCAATTTCGGCAGGACCGGTAAAGACGCTGGCGGCTAGCGGCATCAGCGATTTCCGTTTCATCCTGCGTTGGAATGAAATTAATGCACCATTGCGCCGGAATATAACGACCGTCGAGGCGGGAAACACCGCGTTGTTTCTGCTCTCCGATCTAGGTACCGGTGTGACGGGAGAGACCGTCTACGTTGATGCCGGTTATCATATTCTCGGTATGATGTCGGTCGAGGGAGCGCCGGAAGTCGCCGATCTGCTCAATCACGCGAAGGCCGAGAAAATCAAGGAACGGCTGGCCGGCGATAGGCGCGAGAAGCAGGAGGCCTGAAGGGCAGGAGCGCAGGAGAGATCGGCTCACGAACGGAAATTGCTGCGGCGCACTGCCGGTGCACGAATCAACGATCCACTCGATCGGCTGGGACGGCGCAACCGGCGAATGGCAGGTAGAAGGGGGAGCGTCGCCAAACTAGCAGTACGACGGTGAGGCCAAGTCCCAGCAGCGACTCAAACCAAGCATAGGGATCGAGCATGTGGCTGCCGCCGCGCAGCAGGACGGGGTCGGTGAAGCTGGCAAGCGCCATGCTGGTGGATTGACCAGGCACCGTGGCAATGACGAAGAACGCCATGACATTGTTAGCCCAGTGCAAGCCGGCGCTCGCGGCCGTGCTCTGCGTCCTGAACCACACATAGCACCAGACGGCCTGGGTCAGCACGAAGTCGAACAGATTGAACCAGAAGTCGACCTTGAAGTCGGTATTGGGCAAGTGCATCGAGATGAATGCGGCCATCACGGCGCTGGTGGTGAGCAGGCGAAAAGGCACGACCGCACCCCAAATGCGCAGCAGATAGCCGCGGAACAGTATTTCTTCCGCCAGCGTCTGCACGAATATCACCGCCAGGCCCAGCGCGAACCAGGGAGCGTGGTCGATGCCGCGCGCCAGCAGCCGATAGGCGCTGGTGTGGATCGGGTAGTCGATGGCGAACAGGATCACGGCCGTCGTGAAGAACGCACCGGCTGCTCGCCGATAGAAGCGCCAATCAAAGCGACCCGAAAGGGCGAGGACCTGGCGCCATGACACCTGATGCAGATAGCGAATGAGCAGGCTTGGTACCACGATGAAGGGCAGGAAAAGGAACAAGACGAGGAAGAATGACGCGGGCCGTTGCGGATCGAGCAGTTCGTCGTCCTTCAAGTCCACGTTGAGGAGACCGCCGATGCCCAAGACGAGGGCAAGCAGGAAAACGATGCAAACGCTGGCAAGAGCGCTGGAAAGGATCGCCCAGGGCCAGCGCCATTTGCCTTGACGCCCCTGCAGCAGCACCACGTCTCGCGCAATCGCCAGGCGCCACAGGGGTGTCCACAACCGCGCAGACGGTTCGGGAGGAGGCGTGTTCGCGGAAGCGAGCGCCAGTGTGGCGGTCGTCATGATCACCTCTTGCGTGTGTCGATCACGCAGACGTGCAGCCTGTCTACGAGGGTTGCTAAATGCCTGCTGTTCCAGGAGGAACATGGCAGACGAGAGGCGGGCAGGCGCTACAGGGGAGCTTCAGGGGCAGATCAACGCGACCTTGCGCCGTGGCACCCGAGGGGCTGCCTTTTCCCGAAATTTGGCAGTTGTGCGATGGGCTCCCACTCTCGAGGGCTCTTGCCGACGAGCCCGATCGAAAAGCTTGCGCCTTTTTGCCGGCGCATGGCTCTCTTGGGCCTCACTGTTGCTCCCAATCCCGGCCGACGAGGGCTTGCCTCCGGCACATGACGGAAATGTCAGGGGATCAACCCAAGACATGGCGTCGGGTAATGCCACTCATAAAATCTTCGCCCACATCGACACCTCTTGCCGTTGAACCTTGCCTGGCCATCGGCTCGACCACGGTGAGCGAACCCTTTCTTCCCCCGGCCCGATTGCGGACTGCCGATCGACCGTTGATCCAGGCGTGGTCGAGAGGTATTCCCGCCCCTCGACGGACTTGCCCTGACCAGGCGGGCTGCGGCCGTGACAACGGCCGGACTCTTGTTCGACTAGGGGGGTCGTCTCGGGGGTCGACCTAGGGTCGACTGGGCTCGCCTCGGGGGTCGACTGGGGCCGGTCTGGAAGAGCACTCACACAAAGGGCACGCCACGCTCGATCGGGCCAAGCAAAAAAGGCGCGGCCCCTCCCCCTGGCCAATCTTTGGGGCAAGTCTTCGGGCCAATCTTCGGGGCCAGGCTTTGGCGCCAGTCTTCGGGGGTTTGCGTCGCCGACAGCCAATATATGTGCGGCGATTTCAAGGCTTGGTAGAGTGCCTACGGCCGCTCGATTGAGTGACTTGTCTGCCTTGAAGATAGAGGGCCCTCGGCGGGCAAGCACTCCTCGCCACGCAGGGGGCGGCGGCGATTGGCACCTATGAGCTTGCTCAAGGAACACCGCACTGGAAAGGAGCGGCACTGGCAAGGAGCCGCACGGGGCCGAGCTCGCGCACGTGAGCGCTATCGACGGAAGCAGCAAGCCCAAACAGTTTCAGCGGATGGGCGCGCCAGGAGACGCAAGCGTGCCACACGTTTCGATGGTTCAGCGTGTTGCGGGGAGCGGGTCATGCGGGGAGCAGATAACATGCAGGCAAGCGGTTACTTCGCATTGGTGAGGACGGCGAATTGGGGGTTGTTCTGCGTGGGAGGACAGGGGGTGCAATGGCATGTGCAGAGTTGTGGGAGGAGGGTGGCAAGGGTGTCCGGCGCAGGACCGGCTGGGCCCCCGTCATGGCGCAGGCATGCGCGCTCGCCATGTCCGGGGCTGGCTTGATGCAATTGACAGGCTGCGCCGGAAGCGAGTTCGAGCCGTACCTGGCTTTCCCCATTCCGCTCAAGTATGAGGCTGCAAAGAGCACCAAACCGCCGGATGTCAGCCGCTGGTGGACCCGTTTCGGGTCGGCTGAGCTTGACAACCTCATGCAAGCCGCCAACTTCGAGAATCTCGACATTGCCGTGGCGGTGGCACAGCTGAAACAAGCCGACGCCCAGGCACAGATCACCGGGGCCGCGCTGTGGCCGGCGGTCAACTACTCAGATAGCTCGCAACGGTCGCGCTCTTCCGGCACGAATGTGCCGGGGATTATCAGCCCCGCGGTCGAGCGCAACTCGTTCACCAAAGTCATCAGTGCCAGCTACGTGCTGGACGTATGGGGTCAGAACCGCGATGCGCTCGAAGCCGCGATCCGCACGGTTGGCGCGTCAGCCTACCAGGTCGAGGTGGTTCGGCTGACGACGCGCGCGAGCGTGGTCAACAACTTCCTGGTCTATGCCACCAACCGCGAGCGCATCACCGTGGCGTGGGAGAACCTCCGCAACGCGGAGCGCATCCTTGGCGTCATTCGCGAGCGGCGCGCCGCCGGGACCGCTAGCGAACTCGACTTCGCGCAGCAGGAAAGCCTGGTCGAGATCCAGCGCGCAACGATCCCCCCCTTGCGGCAGGCAGCCGAGAACGCGCGCACTGCACTTGCCATATTGATCGGGCGTCCGGTTCAGGTCGTCCGTCTCTCCACGCGGCGCGTCCGAGGCCTGCGATTGCCTGCGGTACAACCCGGTATACCTTCGGACCTGCTGTTTCGGCGGCCGGATATTCGCAGTGTCGAGGAGCAGATGGCCTCGGCCGATGCCAATGTGAACGTCGCCCGCAAGGCATTCCTGCCAACCATTCAGCTCACCGGGCAGGCCGGCTTCCAGAGCGCGCTGCTCTCGACGCTGCTTCGACCTCAATCTTTCATCTATACGATGGCCGCCGGGGTCACCCAGCCGATTTTCGAGGGTGGCAAGCTCCGGGGCCAACTGGCACTGTCCGAAGCTCAGCGCCAGCAGTTCCTTGAGAGCTACCGCAAGTCCATCGTCTCGGCGTTGACCGACGTCGAGAATGCCTTGGTTGCCATCCGTGAGAATGCGGCACGCGAGAACGCCCAGCGCGTCGCCGTTGTCGCGGCGCGACGGGCCTTCACCCTGTCGGAAGAGCGGCTGCGCGAGGGCACCATCGATCTGACAACCGTTCTCACCACGCAGAACACGCTGTTTCAAGCCGAAGACACGCTCATCCAAATTCGCCTGGCCAGGCTGCAGGCAATCGCCAGTCTGTTTCAGGCTCTGGGCGGCGATTGGGAAGAGCCACCCGCCTCGCCGCCCGCGCCGTAGGGCGCGGCCTTAATGGGGACGCGAACATGCTCTCTTGAGGTGTTCGGCGGACATGGGTGTCCGCCCGAGGGTTGCTGATGCGCTACGGTCCATTCCTGTCCGTTATCCTTCTCGCCGGCGCGGCAGCGGGTGCCTGGTATTGGCTCGAGGACGTGTCTTCTCCGTCGGGCGGCCCGCCCCGCGGCGATTGGCGTCGCGGTGCCCAGCGCGACGGTCCCATACCGGTGACGGTGGCGACCGTGCGGAAGGAGACGGTGCCGGTCTACCGCGAAGGCATCGGCAACGTTCAGGCACTCTATACGGTGACGGTTCGGGCGCAGATCGATGGCCGACTCATCAGCGTCGACTTCACCGAAGGGCAGGAGGTGCGCAAGGGCGATGTGCTGGCGCGCATCGATCCAACGATCTTCAAGGCCCAGTACGATCAAGCGCTGGCCAAGCGAGCCCAAGACCAGGCGACCCTCGCCAATGCGCGCATCGATCTGCAGCGCTATCGCAAGCTCGCCCAAACCAACGCCGGCCCGCAGCAGCAGGCCGATCAGCAGGCGGCCCTGGTCGCGCAGCTGGAGGCACAGGTGCAATCCGACGAAGCCGCGATCGACAACGCCAAGGCCTACCTGGACTACACGGTGATCGCCTCGCCGATCGACGGGCGCACCGGTCTGCGCCTGATCGATCCCGGCAACATAGTGCACGCCGCCGATGCCAATGGGCTCGTATCGATCACGCAGGTGCGACCCATCGCTGTGATCTTTACCTTGCCACAGCGCGATTTGGCCGTGGTCTCGACGGCGCTGGTGCGCGGCACCGTCAAGGTCGAGGTCTTGAGCGCGGAGGGGCGCCACGTGCTTGCCGCGGGCACCCTCCAGACGATCGACAATCAGATCGACATGACGACGGGTACGATCAAGCTCAAGGCCGTGTTCCCCAACGAGGACCAAGCGCTCTGGCCGGGCCAGTTTGTCAGCACGCGGGTCGTGGTCGACACGCTCACCGATGCGCGGGTTGTGCCGACGGCGGCCATCCGGCGCGGCCCCAACGGCACGTTCGTCTACATCGTCGGTTCCGACGAAAGGGCTTCCGTGCGTCCCGTCACGGTGCTGCTGCAGGACGAAACGCGTGCCGCGATCGGGCAAGAGGTTGAATTCGGCATGCAAATCGTCACCGTCGGCTTCGCCCAGCTCGCGGACAATAAACCCGTGCGGATCGTCAGCAGCGATCAGCCCGCGGCCAAATCGCTCACCACTTCGTCCACATCCGAGCCTGCGCCCAAGCGCGAATGGTCGGGCAAGCACCACGGCGCGGGGGGGCAAGAGCGCCGGCGCCAGGAGGGGAAGGGGGCCTCCGACAAGCCAGCGCGACAGGGGACGCGCGAGGCTCAGCAGTGAGCGTCTCGGCACCCTTCATCGCCAGGCCGATCGCCACCTCGCTGCTGGGCATCGCCGTGCTGATCGTCGGCGTGTTGGGCTATCGCGGACTGCCAGTCTCGTCCCTGCCGCAAGTGGACTTCCCCACGATCGCCGTCACCACCAACCTGCCAGGCGCCAGCCCGGAGACCATGGCCGCGCTCGTCACGGGGCCGCTCGAGCGCCAGCTCGGACAGATTCCGGCACTGGCCGTCATGACCTCGACGAGCTCCTTCGGACTGAGCCAGGTCACGTTGCAATTCAATCTCAGCCGCGACATCGACGGCGCGGCGCAGGACGTGCAGGCCGCCATCAACGCGGCGGGATCGACCCTGCCGCGCACGCTGCCCTATCCGCCGACCTACGCCAAGATCAATCCGGCCGACACGCCGGTCATGACGTTGGCGCTGACGTCGCCGACTTTGCCGTTGCGCGACCTCTCCGACCTCGCCGACACGCTGATCGCGCAGCGGTTGAGCGAGGTACCGGGCGTCGGCAGCGTCAGCGTGCAGGGTGGACTTAAGCCGGCCGTACGGGTGCAAGCGGACCTTGACGCGCTGGCCTCGGTCGGCATGAGCCTCGAGGACCTGCGCTCGGCCGTCGCCGCCGCCAACGTCTCCTCGCCCAAGGGGTCGCTCGACGGCAAGACGCAGTCGCACGCCATTGCCGCCAACGACCAGATCACAAGCGCCAAAGACTATGCGCTCATCACCGTCACCTATCGCAACGGCGCGCCCGTGCTGCTGAGGGATGTGGCGCGCATCATCGACGGCTTCGAGAATGAACGCATTGGTGCCTGGCACAAGCGGTCTCTCGCCGTCGTGATCGACATCCGGCGCCAGCCGGGCGCCAACATCGTCGATACCGTCAACCGGATCCATGCGGAGCTGCCGCGGCTTGCGCGCGCGCTGCCTTCAGATGCCAACCTGACGATCGTCAGCGACAGGACCGGGACCATCCGTGCGTCGATCGAGGACGTTGAGCTGACGCTGGCCTTGAGCGTCGCTCTCGTCATCCTGGTGGTCCTGCTATTCCTGCGCACGTGGTCGGCAACGGTGATCGCCGGGACGGCCTTACCGCTCTCGCTGATCGGCACGTTTGCGGTCATGTGGCTCGCCGGGTTCAGCCTGGATAACCTGTCGCTGATGGCCTTGACGATCGGCACGGGATTCGTTGTCGACGATGCCATCGTCATGATCGAGAACATTGCACGTCACCGCGAGGCCGGGGAAGACGCTAAGGCGGCGGCCTACCGCGGCGCTTCCGAGATCGGCTTTACGGTGATCTCTCTCACCTGCTCGCTGCTCGCCGTGTTCATTCCGCTGCTGTTCATGAGCGGCCTCGTCGGGCGCATGTTTCGGGAGTTCGCCCTGACGCTATCGATGGCAGTGGTGGTATCGGCGGTGGTCTCGCTAACGCTCACGCCAATGATGTGCGCAGCGCTCTTGCGCCGTGGCGGCCACGCGCCGGGAGCGAGCAGAAGCATCGCCGGACGCTTTGGCGACGTGCTGGCGGTCTTCTACAGCCGCACGCTGGCCTACGTCCTTCGCCACCGCACGGCGACGCTACTCGTCACATTGGCTACGCTGGTCGCGACCATGGGCCTTTACATTTTCATGCCCAAGAGCTTCCTGCCGCTGCAGGACACCGGCCTCATCAACGTCGTGTTCAAGGCCGATCCGGACGTGTCGTTTGCCGAGCTGTCGCGCCTGCAGAGCGTGGCGGTCGACGCCGCCCTCAAGATCCCCGAGGTTGCCGATGTCGTCGCGGTGGCGGGTACGGGCACCGTAAACCAGACCCCCAACCTGGCGTCGCTGACCGTGGTATTGGTTCAGCACGAAGCGCGCAAGCGCAAAGCGGCTGATGTTGCCGCGGAGATCGAGTCGTCCCTGGCGCAGATCCCTGGGATGGTGCCGTTCGCCAAGCCCGTGCAGGATGTGCAGGTCGCGACACGTGTAAGCCTCAGCCAGTTCCAGTACACCCTGGTCGGCAGCGTTGGACCAGAGGTTCGCAGATGGGGCAACCGGCTGCTTGCCGAGCTCAGAACGAACCCCAAATTCCGCAACGTCAACTCCATCGAGGAGGACGAGGGCCTCGCGACCAGCATCGTGGTGGATCGCGTGCGCGCCGGTCAATTCGGCGTCTCGCTGCAATCCGTCTCGGACATCCTCAATGACGCGTTCGCGCAGCGCCAGATCTCCACCATTTATGGCCAAGCCAATCAGTATCGAGTCGTCCTGGAGGTCGACCCACGCTACCGCACAGATCCCTCCGCGTTGGCTGCATTGCGGCTTCCGGGCGTCAACGCCGCACAGATTCTGACCACCACCAACGTCATTCCGACGGCCTCCGGCTCGAGCGCCGTGCTGGCCGCGCCCGGCTCCAATGGCACCCAGGTGCCGCTTGCCACCGTTGCCCACGTCGAGCGCGAGTCCGCACCGCTGGCGCTCAGTCACGAGGAGCAGTTCCCCTCCTTCACCATCAGCTTCGACCTGGCCGAAGGCCAGTCCCTCGACGCGGCGGTTGACGCCGTGGGGGTCGCCGAGAAAAAGATCGGCCTGCCCGACTCGATCACCGGATCCTTCGCCGGCGAGGCCGCCGAATTCCGCGCTTCGCTCGCCGGCCAGCCCTGGCTGATCCTCGCTGCGGTCATTGCCATCTATATCGTATTGGGTGTGCTCTACGAGAGTTACGTCCACCCCCTCACCATCCTCTCTACGCTGCCGTCGGCGGGCATCGGTGCACTCATCGCCCTGTTGGCCGTGGGTGAGCATCTCACCGTCATCGGCGTCATCGGCATCATCCTGCTGATGGGGATCGTCAAGAAGAATGCGATCATGATGATCGACTTTGCCATCGACGCGGAGCGCGAAAGGGGGCTTTCCGCCGAGGCGGCCATCGTTGAGGCGTGCCGCCTGCGCTTCCGTCCCATCATGATGACGACGCTTGCCGCCCTGTTCGGGGCATTGCCGCTCGCCATGGCGAAGGGGGCAGGCGCGGAACTGAGGCTCCCACTGGGCGTCAGCATCATCGGTGGCTTGGCTCTGAGCCAGGTCCTGACGCTCTATACGACACCCGTCATCTATCTGGCGCTCGACGGCATCCGACGGCGGGTCGTGAACTGGGCGCAGCCGGACCGCGGTGAAGGCCGGCCATGAACCTCGCCGAGCCTTGCGTCCGTCGACCCGTTGCCACCACGCTGCTATCGCTCGGGCTTCTGCTCGTGGGCTTTGTGAGCTACCGCGCATTACCGGTGGCGAGTATACCCACTGTCGATCTGCCGACGCTGCGTGTTTCCGCCAGCCGTCCCGGGGCCGACCCAGAAACCATGGCCTCGAGCGTGGCGGCGCCGCTGGAGCGGCGCCTTGGTGCCATCGCCGGCGTGACCGAGATCACGTCGGTGAGCTCCCTCGGCCTGGCCACCATTGCCATCCAATTCGACCTCACTCGCCCCATCGACAAGGCGGCCCAAGATGTGCAGGCGGCGATCAACGCTGCGGCCGCCGATCTGCCGTCCGACATGCCGACGCTGCCCAGCGTGCGCAAGTCCAACCCCGCCGCTTCCCCCATCCTGGTGATCGCGCTCACCTCATCAACGCTGCCCACAAGCGTGCTCTACGACGCCGCCGATACCGTGCTGGTGCAGAGGCTGTCGCAGGTTGATGGCGTGGCGGATGTGGTCGTCAGCGGTGCCGAGCAACCGGCCGTACGCGTCGAAGTCGATCCGGCCGTGATCGCCGCCGCTGGGATCTCGCTCGAGCAGATCCGCACCGCGATTGCCAACGGCGCGGCGCTGGCGCCGGTCGGCATGTTCGAGGGCACGCACCAGTCCGAGATCATCAGGGTCAACAGCCAATTCCAGAACGCTTCGGAATACAGTTCCCTAATTCTGCGCGCACCCAACGGCACGGTGCTGCGCCTTACCGATATCGCCACCGTAAAGGACGGGGTGCGCAATATACGCGCCGCCGGCACCTACGACGGCCGACCGGCGGTGATCATAACCATCACCAGGTCGGCCGGCGCCAACGTCGTGGAGACCGCCGATCGCGTGCGCGCCCTCATTCCGGAGCTCAAGCGCTGGATCCCGGCCGACATCGACATGGCCGTCATGTCGGACCGCACCACCACCATCCGCGCCAGCCTCGCCGACATGCAGAAGACGCTGCTGATCTCGATCTGCCTGGTGATGGGCGTCGTATTGGCGTTTCTCGGCAGGCTTGTACCGATGGTTGCGGCGGGCCTCACGATTCCTCTGGCGTTTGCCGGAACTTTTTTCGGCATGTGGCTCGCGGGCTTCAGTGTGGATAACCTTTCGCTGATGGCGCTGGCCATCTCCGTGGGGTTCGTTGTCGACGATGCCATCGTCGTCATCGAGAACGTGGTGCACAGGCTGGAAGACGGCCTGACGCCGCTCAAGGCTGCGATAGAAGGGGCGGGGAGCATCGCCTTCACCGTCGTCACGATCAGCCTGTCGCTGGTGGCCGCGTTTCTGCCGCTGATGCTCATCGGTGGAACGATCGGTCGGTTCCTGCACGAGTTCGCGCTCACCGTCACCTTCGCCATCGCCGTCTCGACCGTGGTGGCATTGAGCGTGACCCCGATGCTGTGCGGCCACTATCTGAAATCGGTGCAAGGCCGGCCCGATCGGCCGTCATTGATAGGGAGGATGATGGCGGCGACCATCACCGCTTACGAGAGGTCACTCAGGGCGGCCCTAGGCCACGCCTGGCTGATGCTGCTGGTCTTGGTCTTGACGGTTGTGCTCACGGTCCGGCTTTTCTCCACCCTGCACAAAGGCTACTTCCCCCAGGACGACACGGGCCTGCTGTTTGGCTGGACCCAGGCCGCCGCGGACGTGTCCTTCGAGGAGATGAGCCGCCTGCAGGCAGAAGCGGAGAACATCGTTAGGACCGACCCGGCGGTGGCGCATGTCAGCTCGTTCATCGGCAGCTCGGGATGGATCGCCACCAGCAATACCGGTCGCCTGCTCGTTGCGCTCAAGCCCCTGGAGGAGCGACGACTGTCGGCGCAACGCGTGATCGCGCGGCTGCGCAGCCAACTGCAATCGATCTCCGGCTTGAGCGTGTTTCTGGTTCCGACGCAAGACGTGCGCATCGGTGCCCGGCAGGGAAAATCCGACTATCAGTTTACGCTCTGGAGCGCCGACCTTACCGAGTTGCGGCGGGTAGCACCGCTCGTTGCCGATCGGCTGCGGGGGCTCACTGGCATTGTCGATGTCACGACCGATCAGGAGGCCGGCGGTCTCCAGGCCGACGTGCTCATTGACCGTGCCATGGCCGCCCAGCTTCGGATCGGCATGCAAGACATTGTCGCCGCTCTCAATGACGTCTACTCACAACGGCAGATCGCGGTCATCTACGGCGAGCGCAACCAGTATCGCGTCATCCTCACCGCCGAGCCAAGGCTGGGTCGAACGCCAGACGATATGAAGAACGTGTATGTACCCAACAAGTCCGGCACCCAAGTCCCCCTGTCGGCGGTCGCCAGCATGAGCCGGTCGCTGGCACCCCTTGTCGTTAATCACCAGGGACAGTTCGCCGCCATCACCATCAGCTACAGCCTGGCACCTGATGTGTCGATCGGGGAGGCAACGCAAAGGATCCGCGCGGCTGTGGCGGGGATGGCGCTTCCCGAAACCATCCATTCCGAATTCGCCGGCGATGCGGCCGCGTTCGCGCGCTCGGCAAACGATCAGACGGTCCTGATCATCGCCGCCCTGGTGGCCATCTACATCTTGCTCGGCGTGCTCTATGAGAGCCTGATCCACCCCCTCACGATCTTATCCACGCTTCCCTCAGCGGGCCTGGGCGCGCTGCTGGCCCTGAAACTGGCCGGCATCGATCTGACAATCGTGGCATTCATCGGCATCATTCTGCTCATCGGCATTGTAAAGAAGAACGGAATTATGCTGGTCGATCGCGCACTGGACATTCAGAATCACCTCCGGCTTGAGCCTTTCGAGGCGATTGTGCGTGCCGCCTGCGAGCGCTTCCGCCCCATCCTGATGACCACGCTCGCTGCCATGCTTGGTGCGTTGCCCTTGATGCTGGGTGAAGGTCCGGGCTCGGAGCTGCGCCGTCCGCTCGGCATCACCGTGGTCGGCGGTTTGCTCGTGTCGCAAATCCTGACGCTCTACACGACGCCCGCCATCTACCTGGTGTTCGAGCGCATCGGCGCTCGGCGTGGCGGGGCGCGCCCGAGCGGAGCGTCAGCTTGAGTGGCGTATTGCCACGCCTGATTTTGGGGTGGCACCGACAACCGGGCAGGCCGACGGAAATATGGGGTAAAGATCGTCTTTCTTTGGGGTTTGGAGCGAGCCCGAGGTTCACGTCGATCCGGAGGAGCGGCCACCCTTGGCGAGGTTTGCGACTTTTGTCGGGTCGCGCGTTCGCATCGCCTACAACGGGCGCCAAGCCTGACCTTGGTCTATTCGACTTTCTGTTGGCGACATTACGGAGCAAAATGCGCATCCGGCAGGCACAAAGTGCAGCTTCTCTATGCATCAGCCTTAGCGCGAACCGGCCCTGTCGATGGCGTCGCAATTGCGGTATCCCGCCTCCACGCAGGCTTCGACCCTCAGATAGCTTCGCAGCACGCTGAACAGCCAAAGGCCGGCCAAAAGCAGACCCAACAGGAAACAGAGGACGATAATGTTCTGGCGCGTGCGGCGCTTGGCTTCATGCGGATCGCCGTCGAGGTCGGGTGCGGTCATCCGTTGCTTCTCACCAGAGGCGCGGGAGGGTAAGTTTGCGCAAAAAGCATGTGCGGAGATTTCTTGCGCAGGCGTTCAGTGGTCGCGTGATCCGACCTATCAATAGGACGAATGGGACGAATGGGAAACTGGCGTCATCGAGGTAGGGCATGAACGGCGGCTTGTCAGGGCCTTTTATCCGCTATCCCGTGGGCACCTCCCTCGTCATGGTGGGGTTCCTGTTTATCGGATTGGTTGCCTATCCCAATCTCCCGGTCGCACCCCTCCC
>Ga0306920_100007163_pt1 | contig 14654 bp, 10 predicted proteins | sample flu12Cox44000170_FD_204666 | JGI IMG/M metagenome (GOLD analysis project Ga0306920, IMG submission 204666) | Lab enrichment of tropical soil microbial communities from Luquillo Experimental Forest, Puerto Rico - flux4day.12C.oxic.44.000.170 (v2)... | ecosystem: Environmental > Terrestrial >... | reverse complement strand
CCCGAGCCGCCGCCAGTCAGCACGGCAGCGTCGGCGTGAGCGCCGATCACCGCGATCTTGCGCAGGCTCGGCGCCGAAAGCGGCAACTGGCTGCTGTGGTTCTTCAGGAGAACGATGGATTGTTCTTCGGCTGCCTGAGTGAACGCATTGTATTTCGCAAAGTCGATCGTCGCGCCGCCCTGCGCCGGATGGTCCAGCACACCCGTGCTGATCATCACGTAGAGCTTGCGGCGCACCATGTCGTCGAGACGCGCCTGTGAAACCGAATTCGCGGCAATCGCCTGCTTGACGAGATCGGGCGTGAGGTAGACCGTCGGCCCGACGTCCTCTTCCTCGTCCAAGCCCGCGTTGATCGACGCTGCCGTGCTATGCGTCGCGCCCCAGTCCGACTGTATCTGCCCCTGGAAGCCCCAATCCTTCTTCAGGACATCGGTCAGCACATGCGGGTTCTCGCATGCGTAGGTACCGTTCAAGCGGTTGTAGCTGCACATCACGCTGCCCGGCCGCCCTTCCTTCGCCGCGATCTCGAACGGCAGCAGATAGAGTTCGCGCAGCGTGCGCTCGTCGATCTGGCTGTTGCCGCCCTGGCGGCCCGTTTCCTGTTCGTTGCCAACGTAATGCTTGATCGTGGCGATCACCTGATGGCTCTGCGTGCCGATGGTGCGCGCAGCCAGTATTTCACCGGCCAACACAGGATCTTCGCCGAGGTATTCGAAAAGACGACCGCCGCGCGGTTCACGCGCGAGATTCGTGCCGCCGCCGAGCCCCATGCCGAACCCCTGGTCGCGCAACTGGTCGGCAACGCGCGCGCCGAACTCGTGCGCGAGATACGGGTTCCAGCTCGCCGCCAGCGCGATCGTCGCCGGGAAGGTCGTGCTCTTCTGGTTCGTGCTGCCGGAGCCCGTGGCCGAGTCGACCATGTTCAGATCGGGTATGCCCAGACGCGGCACACCCTGGATATAGCCCGCGCCGCCGCCGGGGACAGCGCTCATTTGATATTCGGAATGGATGAACTGTAGCTTTTCGTCCTGCGTCATGCGACTGAGCAGCAGGTCGGCGCGCACGTGCGCTCCATAGTTTTCGGGCATGGCCATCAGCGGCATCGGCAAGGGATACGGCACGTCGTTGCTGCTGTCGCCCGCATACGCGGTAGCGGCCATCGCAACCAGCAATGCGGCTGTCGGCCAACGGGTGATCCTCATATGTCTCTCCGTGAGTTTGAATACGTTATGGAGTACTGATCAGACTGCGCAAGCGTGGTCTGGGAAGAGCATCCGGTCGCGTCAGGCGCCGGCAAACTTCCTGCGGGAAAACAGGCCGGGCCGCAGAGACGCAAACGTTTGCTTGCTTACGTTCGCGTGGGCCTTGCCTATCGATGTAGCGAAACTCCAATTAATCATATAAAAACTATTGAGCCAGCTTACGCGCTTTTATCTCAGTATTTTCCCGGCTGGCGATAACTATCACGCATGAAAGCCACAAAATCGACAGGAAATGGTAAGAATGTCGTAATGCGACTGTTGCGTGCGCAACGGAAAAACGGAATTGCATGCGAATTGAGTGACCGTCGTGAATTCGCAGCCGTGTCCGGTGGGCACGGCGCGCTGCGCGCATGGCGGGCCAAAAAACGCTAACCTGTCATCCGGCCTGCGCGAGCGGTGGCGGCCCCCCTGCGCGCGCGTGAAATCGACATCACTGTAAGGAGTGACCACGATGGAAAGGCAATCCAAGGCTCCCCGAATCGCCTCGACCCTGCTGGCCGCAGGGTTCGCCCTCGCTCTCGCAAGCGGCGCAGTCGCGCAGACGGCCGCTGACACAAGCGCTAGCGCAGTGCACACGACCGGCATGCCGGCAACCGAGCAGCAGGGCGACGTATCGTTCGTGTCCGGCGGGGTTGGCCGCGACGAACAGACTGCGCTGCGGCAGGCACGCAGCCAGTGGCCGCTTGCGCTGCTGTTCACCGGCCCCGGTTCGAGCTATGTCGCCGACGTCCACGTGCAGATCGCGAATGCGAGCGGCACGTCCGTGCTCGATACCCGTTCGCACGGCCCGCACATGCTCGTGCGACTGGCTCCTGGGCGCTATACGGTCACCGCGACCTATGGCAGCGCGACGAGAACGCAGCGCGTGAACGTTGCCGGCAACGGCAGCGCGCGCGCGACGTTCTCGTTCCCAGCCAACAACTGAGCACGACAGGCATCTCCGGCCTGGCGGCGTGGCTGGCCACAGAACGACTCGCCCGCGCAAGTCGATATTGCGCAGTTCGGCGCAGCCTTCACAGGCTGCGATCGTGCCGACCAGGTCGGGGATGCTTTCTTCGATGCTCAGGCGCGTATCCCGGCCACGCATGTCCGTGCGCACCCAACCGGGCGCCACGGTGAGGCGGCGAGCTTTAGTGTGAAGCGGCCCAGGCGACGACGAAATCGATAAACGCGCGCGTCTTCGCCGGAAGGTAGTGGCGCGACGGATAGTAGATGTACAGCGGGAAGCGTTCGTCGGGCCAGTCGGGGAAGAGATTCACCAGTCTGCCATCGGCAATCAGGGGTTCGGCGCCGAGAAGGAGCATTTGCGCAATGCCGGATCCGGCCAGGCACGCGTTGAGCAATGCGCCCGGGTCGTTCACGGTCAGCCGCCCGCGCGTTGCCACCACGACATGCTTGCGCTTGCGGTGAAACTCCCACGGGAACGGCTTGCCGGTTTCGGGGTCACGGAATTCAAGGCACCGGTGAGCAGGACCTTCGAGATCTTCGGGGCGCATCGGCCGCCCCCAGCGTGAGAGATACGCCGGAGCCGCAACCGTCACCACGGCGGTATCGAGCAGCTTTCGCGCGACGAGCGTGGAGGTTCTGGGCACGCCGAATCGCAGCGCGACATCGAAGCCCTCCGCAACCAGATCGCCAAGACCGTCTCTCGCGATGAGGTCGATCTCCAGTTCCGGATGCGCGTCCATGAATCGATCGAGTTGCGCGCCAAGAATCGCCCGATAGCACACCGGGTCCAGGTTGACCCTGAGCCTGCCGCGCACCGCCGCGGCGCTGCCCGAGGCCGCGCGGGCCGCCTCTTCGAGCCCCGCGAGATGAGGCATGACCTGCTCGTGAAAGCGGCGGCCGCCTTCGGTTAGCGATATCGATCGCGTCGTGCGATTGAACAGCCTGATATCGAGCCGCTTTTCCAGCCTCGCAATCGCCCTGCTCACCCCCGGTGGCGACATGCCGAGCACCTCCGCCGCCGCGGCGAAGGTCCCCGCTTCTACGACGGTGGCGAACACGCTGATTGCGCCGGTAAGACTTTCAAGTGTCGTCTTCAATATCGTCATTCCAGGGTTGGCGCCGATTCGTGACCTGGCGTCACTGATCTAGTGTCGTCTGCGACATTCAATTCTGGCAGTCATTCGCCCAGAATGCATCTCATCGAAGCGAGACCGGCCAGACAGGTTTCCGCCTTCTTCGAGTTACATCGATTTGTTTCAGCAGTCCAAACCATTTCATCATGCAGAGAGAGTATCAAATGTACGCAATTACAGGGATCACCGGCAAGGTGGGAGGAGCACTCGCACGTGAACTGCTTCCGGGCGGCCAACCGGTGCGCGCAGTGGTCCGCGACGCTGCGCGCGCGACGTCGTGGGCAGAACGAGGGTGTGAGCTGGCGACCGCGCACATGGAAGATGCGGAATCGCTTGAGCATGCATTCCGAGGCGCACAAGGCGTGTTCATCCTGCTGCCTCCGCAGTTCGATCCCGCGCCAGGATTTCCGGAAACGCGCGCGGTGATCGATGCCGTATCCGCCGCGATCCGCAAGGCGCGGCCCGAGAAAGTCGTTTGCCTGTCGACCATCGGCGCACAGGCGCAGGAGAGCAATCTGCTCACGCAACTCACGCTGATGGAGCAGGCGCTGGGCGACCTGCCAATGCCCGTGACCTTCCTGCGACCCGGCTGGTTCATGGAGAACGCCGCGTGGGATGTCGTGTCGGCGCGCGACGACGGTGTCATTGCGAGCTATCTGCAGCCGCTCGACCGACCTGTGCCGATGGTCGCAACGGCAGACGTCGGACGGCTCGCCGCGGCGTTGCTCCAGCAAACGTGGAGCGGCACTCGCGTGGTCGAGCTGGAGGGACCCAGCCGCGTGAGTCCCAACGATGTTGCGTCGGCGTTTGCCTGCGTACTGGGCCAACCCGTGCGCGCCGAGGCGGTGAACCGGCAGGCGTGGGAATCGCTGTTTTTGTCGCAGGGCATGAAACACCCTTTGCCGCGTATGCGCATGCTCGACGGATTCAACGAGGGCTGGATCCGCTTCGAAACGCCCGCCGATGAAATCGTCCGCGGAAAAATCGAACTGGACACGGTGGTCGAGGCACTGGTGACGGGTGCTTGACGAAGGCAATCGCGATTGGCCTGGCGCAAATGATGTCAAAAATGGCGCGTTCGACCGTAGCCCGAGCATCGTGGCGCGCCTAGACTCTCATCCCATGCTGGCGACCGTCCGCCGTGCCGGCCATATCGCTTGAGGGAGCCCTTGCCATGTTAGACGTGCCAGCAACAAAAGATATGCGCGGAACACACGCGCTGGACGACGCGGTATGGGCCGCGCTGACGGGCCGGCATCGCGATTTTGCGGTTGGCGACGAGCGCGTGCTCCGGTATGCGCCTGCCGTTGCCCCTTTTGCCGCGATGGCCGACACCACGCCGGAATCATTCGACGCCTTGCGCGGCCTGATCACGGAACATGAGCCCGTGGCCCTGACCACCCTGAACGCGCTGGAACCGCCTGACGGCTTCGCGGTGATCCGGCACGCCACTCTGCTTCAGATGGTGTGGCAAGGCGAAACCGATGCGCCGGCTGCCCTCGATCACGTCCGTCTCGAAGCGCGCGACGTGCCGGAGATGCTCGCGCTGACCGCTGCAACGCAGCCCGGTCCGTTTGGCCTGCGCACGATCGAACTGGGCGACTACCTGGGAGTACGCAGGAATGGAAAGCTGGCGGCCATGGCCGGCGAGCGCATGAAGATCGACGGACATACCGAAATCAGCGCCGTTTGCGTGGACCCGGCCTTCAGGGGGCAGGGCCTCGCGGCCGGCCTCATGAGGCTGCTGATCGCGGCGATCCGTGCGCGCGGCGAGACACCCTTCCTGCATGTGCTGAAGTCGAATCACGGCGCCGTTTCGATCTACCGGACGATGGGCTTCGTTGAGCGCCGCGAGATGCATCTCACGGTGCTCGGCATCGCCCAGCCCTGAATGCGCATGGTGCGGTGTCGCCGCACCATGATGCACAAGCGCGCACAAGCGCACACCATCACAACAAGTCGGCGCGAAGTTCGCGCACCCCTCTTCCCAGCCGCTGCCGCAACAGGCTGCGCAGCGTGGCGCCGTCGCCGTAACCCACCTCGGCGGCAATCCTCTCGAGGTCGAGCTTGCCGCTCCGAAGCAGCGACTGCGCATGCTCGACCCGCAAATCCTGAAAGTACGCGAGCGGCGACTTGCCGAGCACCTCCTGACAGCGGCGCTGCAAGGATCGCGAGCTGACTGCCAACGCGCTCGCGGCATCGTTCAGGGAGAAGCCGGATTTGAGGTGGTTCCTCGCCCATTGCTCGAAACGCTGGATGAGGGGATCGGCTTGCGCCAGATGATTCGGGATAATGTACGGCGCCTGCGAAGAGCGGATATCCGCAAGCAGGTAGCGCGAAACGAGCGACGCCAGTTCGGGGCTTGCCGAGCGGATCAGCCAGAGCGCGAGATCGAGGTGCCCCATCGCCGCGCCGGCCGTCACTCCGATGTCCGAAGGCACGAGCATGCGCGATTCGTCGAGCCGGACATCGGGGTAGCGTTGCCGGAAGAACGGCGCAAGCGTCCAGTTGGTCGTGGCTTCACGGTGATCGAGCAGCCCTGCCTCCGCGAGAATGAACGTCCCGACGCACGACGCCGCGACGCGCGTGCCGGCCGATTGCCATTCGAGCAAGAGCGCCATTGCCCGTTGAACGTCCGGCCGTTCAAAGGACGCGATCAGTTCTTCCGGTGACAAGGCCAGCAGCGCCGGAACGATCACCCAGTCCGGCTTCGAACTGGCCGCAACGGGCAAGGCGGGCTGCACGGGCACCGCCAGGCCATGCTTCGAGCGCACCCGCTTTCTCACCCCGACGAGTTGCACATCGAAGCGCGGGACGCCTCCCATCGCCTTGAGGGAAAGCATGTTTGCGGCCGAAAGGGCGTCGAGCGTAACGGAGAGGCCGGTATCGAAGACTCCGTCGAGAGCCAGGACGGCAATGCGCATGGCGTAAATGCCTCTAAAGTTGTCGTTTATGACAGTACAGGTCAGCAGACTCCAACGATACACTCAATCGCGTTGCATGTCGCAACAAACATTGGATCAAGGAGTTTGTCATGAAGGTTCTTGCAATCGGAACGATCGTCAAGGAACTCACGCCCGCGCAGCGGGACGAGATCATGCCGCAGGAAGTGCCCGCCACGCTCAAGCTCTACCTCGACGGCAAGATCGAGCAGAACTGGTTTCGTCACGACAAGCCGGGGGTCGTTTTTCTCATGAATTCGGAGTCGGTCGACGAAGCGAAAGCGACCCTGGATACGTTGCCGCTCGCGGCTGAGGGCCTTCTGGCGTTCGACCTGATGCCGGTGGGCCCGCTCGCGCCGCTCGGCATGCTCCTTCAGGGAAAGTAAGGAATGCGAAGGAGGCGTCGTCCAGACGTCGGTCCACGTCTGCCGGCGACCTCCTCACGTTTCCCGCAGGCTGCCGCCTTCGCGCGCGGCGGACGGCAGCCCTGCCCCTTTGAAGACTAAAGCGCGGCCTGGGACGTTTGCGACCAGCCGCCGCCCAGCACCTTGTACAGCGTCACCTGGTTCGACAGCTTCGCCAACTGGTCGGTGACGAGCTGCTGCTGCGCGGTATAGAGCGTGCGTTGCGCGGTCAGCACCGTGAGGAAGCTGTCCGTGCCGGTCCTGAAACGCGCCTGGGCGAGATCGTAGTAGTCCTGAGCCGATTTCACATAGTCGCGGTCTGCCGCGACCTGATCGACGTACGTCGCGCGGCCCGCCAGCGCGTTCGACACTTCCTTGAACGCCGTCTGGATCGCCTTTTCGTAGTCGGCGACGTCGATATCCTTTTCGATCTTCGCGACGTCGAGCGACGCCTTGTTGCTCCCGTAATCGAAGATCGGCATCGTGATCGACGGCGCGAACGTCCACGCGCCCGTGCTCGCCTTGAAGAGCTGCGACAGGCTCGTGCTCGCCGCCCCCGCCGTCGCGGTCAGCTCGATCTTGGGAAAGAACGCGGCGCGCGCGGCGCCGATGTTCGCGTTCGCCGCCTTCAGCGTATGCTCGGCCTCGATGATATCGGGCCGCCGTGTGAGCAGATCGGACGGTACGCCCGCATCGACGTCGGCGAACATGGCGTCGCTCTCCAGCAGCGTGGGCCCCGTGCCCAGGTCATCCGGCAGCGGACAGCCAATTTCGGCAATCAGATTGTTGCGGTCCTGCGCAACGGCGCGCGTGTACGACGCCACGCTCGAGCGCGCGCTGGCGAGCGAGGTCTGCGCTTCGCGCACGTCCTGCAGCGACGCGCTGCCGATCTTCATCATGCTGACCGTGAGGTCATAGGTGCTCTGGTCAGCCGCGGCGGTGTCGGTCGCGACCTTCAACAGTGCCTCGTCGGAGAGCAGTTGCAGATAGTCGGTCGCAACGTCCGCCACGAGCGATAGCTGCGTGCTGGTGCGCGAGGCCTCGCTCGACAGATAGTTCTCCAGTGCCTGGTGCTTCAGGCTACGGATGCGCCCGAAGAAGTCGATTTCCCACGACGTCGTGCCAACCGACACCGTGTTCGAGTGGCTTACCGCGCCGTCGGTGCGCGTGTTCGTCAGCGAGCCGCCCGCGTCGATCGTCGGCGCCAGCTCCGCACGCGTAATCCGATACTGCGCCTCGTACTCGGCCACCTGCAGCGCCGCGACCCGTAGATCGCGATTGTGGTCGAGTGCGAGCGCGATCAGCTTCTGCAGGCGCGCGTCCTTGAAGAAGTCTTGCCAGCCGACGTCCCCCGCGAACGGCGAGGCGGCTGGCGCAGCGGATGATGCCGGCTGCGTCGCGGCAGCGGTCGCCGAGGCGCTGGTCTCATACGCGGCACCCGTGGGCCACGCGGTGGCGACCGGCGCCGCAGGCCGTTGATAAACGGGGTCGAGGGAACATGCACTCAGTGCTGCCGCACAGAGCACAAACAGAAGCTTCAATTTCATTCCTGGTCCTTTGCGGTCTGCGCGACCTCGCGGTCGCCGCGATCGCTGCCATTGCGGCCGTCGCCATGCTCGTTGAACAGCCTGCGCACGACAACGAAGAACACGGGCACGAAGAAGATGGCGAGCGCCGTCGCTGCGATCATCCCGCCGGCAACGCCGGTGCCGATCGCATGACGCGCGGCCGAGCCCGCGCCGGTGCTGATCACGAGCGGAAGCACACCGAACACGAAGGCGAGCGACGTCATGAGAATCGGCCGCAAGCGCTGGTGCGCCGCTTCGAGCGTGGCCTCGACGAGCCCGCGGCCCTGCGCCTGGAGGTCCTTCGCGAATTCGACGATCAGGATCGCGTTCTTCGTCGCAAGGCCAATCGTCGTGAGCAGGCCAACCTTGAAGTAGACATCGTTCGACAGCCCGCGCAAATGCGCGCCCAGCAGCGCGCCGAGCACGCCGATCGGCACCACGAGGATGACCGCGATCGGCACCGACCAGCTTTCGTACAGCCCTGCGAGGCACAGGAACACCACGATGAGCGAAATGGCGTACAGGTACGTCGCCTGCGAACCGGCGAGCACTTCCTGATACGACTGCCCCGTCCACTCGATGCCAAACCCGGCGGGCAGTTGCTTCGCGATATTTTCGACGGCGGCCATCGCCTGACCGGTGCTGACGCCGGGCGCGGGCTGCGCACTCATCTGCATGGCAAGCTCGCGGTTGTAGCGTTCGATCTGCGGCGGCCCGAATGTCCATCGAGTCTTCGCGAAGGCGGAGAACGGCACCATCTGGCCGTCGTAACCCGACGTGGTCGTGGAAGATGTGGACGATGAGGATGACGAACCAGACGACGAGCTTGACGATGACGACGACGTGCTCGACGAAGACGAATCCGTTCGCACGTACCACTGCCCGACGTCGTCCGGCATCATCCGGTACGGCGCGGCGGCCTGCACGTAGACCTTCTGGATGCGGCCGGTGTCGATGTAGTTGTTCACGTACGACGAGCCGAACGCGGTGGACAACGTCGAATCGACATCGGATATCGACAGCCCGAGCGCGCTCGCCTTCTCCCGGTCGATATCGACGTAGAGCTGCGGCGTATCTTCGAGACCTGCCGGACGCGTCATCGCAAGCGACGGATCTTTCGCGGCCAGCGCCATGAACTGGTTGCGCGCCTTCAGCAGCTTGTCATGCCCCTGGCCCGCGCGGTCCTCGATCTCGAAGTCGAGCCCGCTCTGCGTGCCGAGGCCGTGAATCGCCGGCTCGTTCATCACGAAGATCTGCGCATCGCGATTGCCCGCGAAAGCGGCGTTCGCGCGGCCGATCACCGCCTCAGCACTGTCGTTCGAGCCGCGCTGGCTCCAGTCCTTCAACTGCACGAACGCGAGGGCATTGTTCTGCCCCTGCCCGTTGAAGCTGAAGCCGTTCACGGCCATCACGTGCGAGACCGCCGGCTGTTTCAGGAAGTACTGCTCGACCGCTTCGACGGTCTTCACCGTCTTCGAGGACGGCGTGCCGACCGGCGCCGAGATCGACACCATGATCGAGCCCTGATCCTCTTCCGGCAGATACGACGAAGGCAGCGTCACAAACAGGATGCCAACCACGCCGACCACGAGCGCGTAGCCCAGCATCCAGCGCACGGGCTTCGCGACCACGCCCGCAAGCGAGGCGCTGTAGCGCGCGTTGCCCTTCGAGAACAGCCGGTTGAACGCGCCGAGCAGGCCGCGGCTCTCGTGGTGGGCAACGGCGGCCGGGCTCAGCAGGCTCGCGCACAGCGCGGGCGTGAGCGTCATGGCGAGCAGCACCGAGAGCACCATGGCGGAAACGATCGTGACCGAGAACTGCCGGTAGATCGCACCGGTCGAGCCGGAAAAGAAAGCCATCGGAATGAAGACGGCGGTCAGCACCGTCGTCACGCCGACGAGCGCGCCGGTGATCTGGCTCATCGCTTTTTTCGTCGCCGCCTTCGCGTCGAGCTTCTCCTCGGCCATGATCCGCTCGACGTTCTCGACGACGACGATCGCGTCGTCCACGAGCAGGCCGATGGCCAGCACCATCGCGAACATCGAGAGCACGTTGATCGAGAAGCCGATCGCCGACATCACGCCAAGCGTGCCGAGCAGCGCAACCGGCACGACGATCGTCGGAATCAGGGTCGCCCGCAGGTTCTGCAGGAACAGGTACATCACGAGGAACACGAGGATCACCGCTTCGAAGAGCGTCTTCATGACCTCCTCGATCGAGATCTTCACGAACGGCGTCGAATCGTACGGGTATGCAATCGCCACGTCCTTCGGGAGTTGCGGCTGCAGTTCGACGAGTTTCGCGCGCACGGCCTTCGCGACCGCCATGGCGTTCGCCCCGGTCGAGAGCTTGACGGCGAGCGCTGACGCCGGCTTGCCATCGAGGCGCGACGACGTATCGTACGAATCGCCGCCGACTTCGACGCGCGCAACGTCTTTCACGCGGACCTGGGAGCCATCCGTGTTCACGCGCAGCAGGATGTCGCCGAACTGCTCCGGCGTGGTCAGCAGGCTGGAAGAAGAGATCGTCGCGTTGATCGCCTGGGAGTCCGTAGCGGGCGCGCCGCCCAGTTCGCCGACCGAGAGTTGCACGTTCTGGTTGGTGACCGCCGTCGTCACGTCGGACGCCGTGAGGCCGAAACTGCGCAGCTTCACTGGATCGAGCCAGATCCGCATGGCGTGCTGCGCGCCGAACAGCGTGACGTCGCCCACGCCATTGATCTGCGTGAGCGGATCTTCGAGCTGCGTGGCGATGACGTTGCCGAGGTCGATGGAATTCAGCGATCCGCCCGGCGACGAGAGCGCGACGATCATCAGGAAGTCGCTCGACGCCTTCGCCACCTGCACGCCCTGCTCCTGCACGGTCTCCGGCAGGGAGGCGCTCGCCTGGGTCACCTTGTTCTGGACCTGCACCTGCGCGATGTCCGGATTGGTGCCGGGCTTGAACGTCAGGTTGATGGTCGCCTGCCCCGCGCCGCTGCTCGTCGACGACATGTACAGCAGATTGTCGATGCCCGAGAGCTTCTGCTCGATCACCTGGGTGACGGTTTTCGCAACCGTGTCGGCGGACGCGCCCGGATACGTCGCGGTGACCTGCACCGAAGGCGGCGCGATCGTCGGGTATTGCTCGATCGGCAACGTCGTGGTCGCCGCGCCGCCGATCAGCATGATGACGATCGCGATGACCCAGGCGAGGATCGGGCGCTGGATGAAGAAGCCTGCCATGCGCCCTCCTTACGACGCCGCCGCGGACGAGGCAGCAGCGGCGGATTCGGCAGCAGGTACGGCCGAATCCGCGGCCACGCGGACGGCCACGCCCGCCTGCACCTTTTGCAGCCCGCTGACGATCACGCGGTCGCCGGCCTTCAGCCCGCTCGTGACGATCCACTGATCCCCATAGGCAGTGTCGGCATGGACTGCGGCTTGCTTTGCGTGCCCGGTTTCATCGACGACCCAGACGCTCGCGCCGCCATCCGAGGCGCGCGTGACCGCGAGCTGCGGAACGAGCAGCGCGTTGGCGCTCTCGCCTTCGTCGAGCTGCGCGCGCACGAACATGCCGGGCAGCAGTTCGCCTTCCGGGTTCCGGAAGATCATGCGCAGCGTGACCGAGCCGGTCGTCGCATCAACGGTGATGTCTGAAAACTGCAGCACGCCCGGGTGCGCGTACGGCGTGCCGTCCTCCATCACGAGCTGCACCGCCGCGCCGCCATCTGCGCGCTTCAGGCGGCCCGACGCGAACGCCTTGCGCAGACGCAGCCAGTCGGCGCTCGAGCGCGTGACGTCGAGGTACATCTCGTCGTATGCGTGAATGGTCGCGAGCGCCGTGGTCTGGTCCGAAGTCACCAGCGCCCCCTCGGTCACCGAAGAAGCGCCGATACGGCCGGAAATCGGCGCCGTGATGCGCGTGTAGCCGAGATTGATCCGCGCCGATTCGAGCGAGGCACGGTCCGCAATCACGTCGGCCTCGTCTTCGCGAACGGCCGCGATCGCGTCGTCGTTGTCCTGCGCGCTCACGGCGTTGATCTTCACGAGCTGCGCGTAGCGGTCGGCCTTCGTCTTCGCGGAGGCGAGCGTCGCCTCGGCCTTGGCGAGCGTGCCGCGCGCCTGATCGTAAGTCGCCTGGTAGGTGGCGGGATCGATCTGGTAGAGCACCTGGCCGGCCTTCACGTCGGAGCCTTCGACGAAGAGGCGCTTCTGCACGATGCCGCCAGTCTGCGGCCGCACATCGGAGACCTTCAGCGACGAGAGACGGCCGGACAGTTCCGCCGTCATCACGATACGTTGCGGCGCGAGCGTCTTCACGCCGACGTCGACGCTGCGCATCACGGGCATTTCGGCGCCATGACGCTGGCAACCGGCGATCAATATGGCGGATGAGCAGACAAGTGCGGCGGTGAGCCAGCGCTTTTTCCTCCCCCACCCGTTTCTCGAATGATTGAGTTGCGGCATATATCCCATCAATTGGTGGTCGTTGATACTCCTTGCCGGAACACGGGCAGGAGCGAAGCGACGAGGAAAGACTTCGTGAGGTTCTCGCAGCGGGGAAGGGCATCGACGCCAGTGGCGAAGCCGTCGATTCCAGCACGGCACATTGACTCGCAGTACTAATCGATCGGCAGCGTGCGGTTGAGCAGATGCGGGGGTGCAACGCCAAAGGGTTGGCGGTGCCCAGTGCCGTGCCGCAGCTTGTGAGCGCTACGTCCTGCTTAGGCCCCGGCTTGCGAGCTGCACATCATGTTCCAACCCTTGATCCCATACTTCCGTCGCTATAACTAAACTAGACGGTATGGTTTATAATGGAATGCATGATCGCTGTCAATCGAATCACCCGCCTCTGCGGCCGCGCGAATGTTTCAAAGCGTCACCGGCCCGGTTGTTCGCATGGAAGCAGGATGCTCATGCGAGCGCGTCGAGTCGCATCGAGTCGGGAACGGAGACTGTATGAGAAAGAAAACGGAAGAAAAGCGCCAATCCATTATCGACGCGGCCCTGGACGTGTTCCGGGAGGTCGGCTTCGAGCAGGCTTCGATGACGCAAATCGCTGCGCGCTCCGGCGCGTCGAAAGCGACGCTGTATAGCTATTTCGAGTCGAAAGACGTGTTATTTGCTGAAACAATGTCGAGCCGTGCCGGAATGGAAATCCGGCACGCGTTCGATCAGCTCGCGCTCGATGTTCCCCTGCGCGATTCGCTGGTCTCGTTCGGGCTCCGCTACCTCACCGCAGTGCTGCAACCCTCCTTTCTCGCGACGCGCCGCCTTTGCTTTCAGGAGGTCGACCGCTCGAACGTCGGCCGAACCTTGTACGAAAAGGGGCCGCAGCGCGGGTTGATGCACGTGCGCGACTTCGCGGCCGGCGCGATCGAGGCGGGCGTCATTCGGCGTTGCGACCCGGAAGTCGCGGCGCGCCATCTGCTGGCGCTTCTCGAGGCCGAGCTGGTCGAAATCGCGACGCTCGGATTCGAGGTGAAAGCCTCGCGCGCGAAACTGCTGACGGTCGTCAACCGCGCGGTGGACGTCTTTCTCGCGGGTTACGCCGCGCCCCCCGCACAAACGAACCCGGAGGGGCGGCGAACGCCATCCCTTCGCGCAGCAGGATCGTCCTAGCCGCGCCGCGTCTCTCCTGTCAAAGTCCCCTTCGAACTTCGAATCAGGAGCCCGCCGTGTCCGCTCAACCCGCGTCCTCGAGTCTTGTCTGCCAGCCTTTCTCCGAGTCCGACATCGAGGGCGCCCACGCGCTTTCGCTGCAATTCAGCTGGCCGCATCGCCGCGACGACTGGCGCTTCGCCGCCGCCGCGGGGCACGGTTTCGTGGTTCGCGAAGGCACGCATGTGGTCGGCACGGCGCTGTGCTGGCCGTGGGGCGAGGATGGCGCCACGCTCGGGCTCGTGATCGTCGCGGCTGACCAGCAGGGCCGCGGTATCGGCCGCATGCTGATGGAGCGCCTGCTCGACGCGCTCGGCCCGCGCATGACCGTGCTGCACGCCACGCAGGCAGGCCAGCCGCTCTACGAAAAGCTCGGCTTCCGCAAGATTGGCCTGCTGCACCAGCATCAGGGCGCCGGCTTCGCGGCACCCGTCGTCGAGCCGCCGCCGGGCGAGCGCTTGCGCCCGCTCGAACCGGGCGATACGCCGCGCCTGATCGAGCTGGCGTCACGCGCGAGCGGTCTCGACCGCGGCGCGCTGCTGCCGCCGCTACTCGATATTTCGGAGGGCGTAGCGCTCGTCAAGGACGAAGCCGTGCTCGGCTTCGCGCTCTTGCGCCCGTTCGGCCGTGGTCATGCGATCGGCCCGGTGGCCGTCGTCGCCGACGATGGACTGCAGACGCAGCGCGCCAAAGCGCTGATCGCCGACCGGCTCGCGGCCAACGCCGGTGCCTTCACGCGCCTCGATACGCCCGAC
>Ga0306920_100007162_pt1 | contig 14654 bp, 12 predicted proteins | sample flu12Cox44000170_FD_204666 | JGI IMG/M metagenome (GOLD analysis project Ga0306920, IMG submission 204666) | Lab enrichment of tropical soil microbial communities from Luquillo Experimental Forest, Puerto Rico - flux4day.12C.oxic.44.000.170 (v2)... | ecosystem: Environmental > Terrestrial >... | reverse complement strand
GTATCCCTGTGCGACATCGCGGTGCGAGCGCGGGCGACGATCTGGCGATCGAGGCCCAGCCGTTCTGCGATCGCAAAAGCGTTGCTGCGCCCGGGCGTGCCGATCAGCACTCGGAAGGTCGGGCGCAGCGTCGCCTCGTCGAATTCCACGGAGGCGTTCTGCATCCCGGAAATGCTATACGGCAGCGCCTTGAGCTCGTTAAAGTGCGTGGTCACGACCGTGCAGGCCCCCAACGCGTGCAGCGTCTCGATCACGGCGCGCGCCAGCGCCACGCCCTCCGTCGGATCCGTGCCGGCGCCGATCTCGTCGAGAAGCACGAGGGCCCGTGCCTCCCCCGGAGGATCCTCGGCCAGGGCCCGCAGGATCTCCACGATGGCCGTCAGGTGCGAGGAAAAGGTCGACAAGTTCTGCTCGATGCTCTGCTCGTCGCCGATGTCGGCATAGACCTGCGGGAACACCGCCACCATGCTCTCCGGGTCCGCGGGAATGTGAAGCCCGGCCTGCGCCATAAGGGTGAGCAGACCGATCGTCTTCAGGGTGACGGTCTTCCCCCCGGTGTTCGGCCCTGTGATGATCAACGTGCGAAATGGCTCGCCGATTTGCACGTCCACCGGCACCGCGGGAGCGGACAACAGCGGGTGGCGGGCGCGGCGCAGATCGAGAGCCCCGCGAGCGTTCAGCCTGGGCGCCGAGGCGCTCATGCGCAAGCTGAGCAGAGCCTTCGCCGACACCAGGTCCATCTCGCCCAGCCCCTCCAGCGTGATCGTCAGGTCGTCGGCCGCCGCGGCGACGGCACGGCTGAGGTCAGCGAGGATTCGAGTGATCTCCTCTCGCTCCGCGGAAGCGAGCTCGCGAACCCGGTTGGCCAGAGGGACGACGGCGAGGGGCTCCATGAACACTGTCACCCCGCTGGACGACTGGTCATGCGCCACGCCCGGGAATTGATGGCGAAATTCGGCGCGGACGGGGATCGTATAGCGGTCCCCCCGCAGCGTAATCAGCGGTTCGCGAAGCATGCGCGCGATCGCGGGGGTGCGCAGCATCTGCTCCAGGCGATCGCGCAACCGCGACTCGGCGACGCGCCGATCCCGCCGCGTACGGGCGAGCTCCGGGGAGGCATCATCGAGAATCTCCCCATCCTCGCCGATGGCCGCGCCGATCGCCGTCTCCAGCGCCGGAAACACGGCCAACGCCTGCCCAATCTCCGCCAAAAGCGGCACATGCTGGCGCCGGGCCGTGACGAAGCCCTTGAGCACCCGCGCGGCGGCGACGGTGTCCCGCACGTCGAGCAGATCGCGAACAGAGAGCGCACCGCCGATGGCCGCGCGGTGGACGGGAGCGCGAATATCGTGGATACCGTGCAGCGGAAGGCCGTCCCCCGCCTCGGCGAGCCGCCGGGCCTCTGTGGTTTTCTGCTGCTGAGGCTCGACCTCGTCGAGATGCGGAGACGGACGCAATGCCAGGGCGGCTTCCCGCCCCATCGCCGAGGCGCACCCGTCCGCCAACCGCGTGCAGATCGCAGGAAACTCCAGCACCTGCAACGTGCGCGGGGTCACGGATGCCACGCCCCATTTCCTAGGACATCGAGCGTGGCGGGAACGACGTCGGTCAGGTCGCGCAGGCGGGCCGCCATCGTCCCCCGCCCCGCGCCCACCAGCAGCCCCGGCACCGGGTTGAGCGTGTGGCCGCCGGTTCGCTCATCTTCGAGGTTGCCGTGGTCGCTCGTGAGCACCACGAGCGTCTCTCCGAGGTCCGTGGCGGCCAGAAGGCCGCCCAGGAAGCGGTCCAGCCGTTCAACGACCCCGATGGGGTCGGCCACACGGCCGTGGCCCGCCAGATCGGTCTCGAAGAACTCGAACAAGGTGAAGACGCGGCCGCGCGCCAACGCGGCGAGATGACGTCCGGCATCTTCGGGAGCGATGAGAGGAACCGCGTGCCCCCGATCCCGCAGACGGGCGTTGGTAAGGTCCTGGTAGACGGCGCGGCCGGCCACCAAGTCGGTCACGTCTCGCAGGCGCATCCCAGCCTGCATCGCGTTCAGGGTGATCGCGGCATGTCGCAGACGCCGCGCGGAGACGGCGGCGAAATACTCCGGCGCGTACGCGTTGGCCAAGGCCGGGTCGATGCCCCCACGGCGCAGGCGAATGAAGAGTCCCTGCCCCTCCAACAGTGCCCGCAACGGCCTGGTTGGATAAGCGGTGACGTGGCGTCCGACCAGGGCCGGAGCGTTCGTTCCCGTCAGCAGCGCCGCCTGGCCGGTGGCGCTTTGCGGAAGACCCGGCACCCCAAGTCGAGCGTCCAGCGGGACCATCGAAGCCAGCGGGGTGTGCACGGCGACCTGCCCCGACAGCGGGCCGCCGAGGAGCCGGCGCAGCGTCGGCGTCTCAGCGCGGACGAAGGGGTTGATGGCCGGGTCCGACTCGCCCAGCCCGACGCCGTCGACAAACACCATGAGGATCCGCACCGCCCGCATGATACCATAAACTCCTAAGGCACCGGCCGGGAGAGAAAGGCGGAACCGCGCAGGACGAATCGCCAGCGCCGTTCCGTGGCCACGGAAATGCCGATGCGGGGTGTTGCTACGGTCGTCCCGCGAGGCCGGTCTGCGCGCGCCACGTAGAGCCGGCCGGTGACCAGATCCGCGCCGTTCTCGGCGAGGGTAATGCCCATCGCTTGGGTCAGCCGGCCTGGCCCGCTCGCCAATTGGCGAAGGGCGGTGACGCCGCGCCGCCGGCGCATCAGGGGAATCCCCTCGATCGGCTCCAATGCGCGCAGCAGCACCGCGCCCGCACAACCCGCCGGCTCGGTGACGACGTTCATGCAGGCGTGGAGCCCATGGCTGAGATAAACGTACGCTGTGCCCGGCCGGCCCCACATCACGTCGCTGCGCGCCGTGCGGCGGAAGGCATGGCTGGCAGGATCCCGCGGCCCTCGATACGCTTCCACCTCGACGATGCGACCTACGACGCGCCGCCCCGCGCGCTGGTGGACGAGGTAGCATCCCAACAGGTGCCGCGCCACCAGGAGCGTGGGCCGCGAGAAGAAGGCCCGCGGCAAACGGCTCAGTCGCGGAGGAAGTCGAGTAGTCGCGGCAGCGGCCACGTGTTGATCACGCCGGCGGGCTCCACCCATCCGCGGCGGGCGGTGCCGATGCCGTATTCCATGGTGCGCAGGTGGTCCTGCCGGTGGGAATCGGTGCCGATCTCGAAGAGCGCGCCCCGGTCGCGGGCCAGCCTGACGTGCGTGTCCTTGAGGTCCAGCCGGTCGGGGTAGGCATTGATCTCCAGCGCCGTCCCTGTGCGGCGCGCAGCCTCCACCACCGCTTCCAGATCGAGCTCAAACGGTTCCCGCTGCCCGATCATCCGTCCGGTGGGATGGCCGAGCACATCGAGATGGGGGTTCTCCATGGCCCGGATGACCCGCCGGGTCATCTCCTCCGGTGTCATGCGAAGCCGGCTGTGCACGGAGCCGATGACCAGATCGAGCCTCTGCAGAACCTCGTCCGGGTAATCGAGCGACCCGTCGGCCAGGATATCTACTTCCGACCCCATCAGGATGTGCAGGCCGATGCGGTCGCCGACGGCGCGGACCGTATCGGCATGATCGCGGAGGTCCTCGACGCTGACACCGCCCGCGAACTTTAACGAGCGCGAATGATCGGTGATGGCGATGTACTCGTATCCACGAGCCTGGGCGCCGCGGGCCATCATTTCCACGGTGTCGTCACCGTCGCTCCACGTGGTATGCATGTGCAGGTCGCCGCGGATGTCCACCAACGCGACCAGGGTGGGCAGCGCACCTCGCCGCGCGAGCTCGACCTCTCCCCGGCCTTCCCGGATCTCCGGGGGGATCCACGGCAGCTCCAGCGCCGCATAGACCTCCTCCTCGCGCCGGCCCCCGAGCCACCGCTCGTCCACGACGCGAAAGACGCCGTACTCGTTGATGCGCAGGCCGCGGCGGACCGCCATCTCCCGCACCTGGACATTGTGATCCTTGCTGCCGGTGAAGTACTGCAGCGCTGCGCCGTAGGCTTGCGGCTCGACCGCGCGCACGTCGCATTGTACGCCCGTCACCCCGAGGAGGACGTTGCTCAAGGTCGCCCCCCGCGACAGGACGCGCGCCACCTGCGGCAGCTGCACAAATGTCTCCATGACCGCATCGGCGGCTGTCGTCGCCACGACGATGTCGATGTCCGCGATCGTATCCCGCCAGCGGCGGAGGCTACCGGCAACGCTGAGCGCCTCGGCGCCCGGCACACCCGCCAGCGCCTCCACCACCGCCTGGGCCTGGGGCAGCACCACGCCGATCGGTTGCCTGGCGGTTTGCTGCCGCCGGCGCTCGATCCCCTGGAGGATGTTCTGCTCGATCCGGGCACCCATCCGGGGCAGGGCTCGGATCTTTCCGGCGCGGGCCGCCTGCTCCAACGCGTCCACATCTGCGATGCGCAGATGCTGATACATGAGGAGCGCGGTCTTGGGCCCTACCTCCGGGATGGTCATCAACTCGGAGAGCCCCGGAGGGACCGCTTGTTGCAGCTCGTCGTAATAGGCGATGGTGCCGGTCCGCAGGTACTCCTCGATCTTCTCCGCGAGGCGGGCCCCGATACCCCCGATCTTTCGCAGCTCCCCTCGCGCGGCGATCGCCGCCACGTCCTCGCCCAGGCTCTCCAGAGCACGGGTGCCTTTGCGATAGGCGTTGACGCGGAACGTCGACTCTTGCTGGATCTCGAGCATGTCCGCGATCTGGGCAAAGATGCGAGCGATCTCGAGGTTTCGGGCGCTCACCTAAGACCGTCCCAAAAACCCGTGTCACCCTCAACCGTAAGCCTCGATGTGAGGCGTGCGATAGGTCGCAGCACCGCGTCGCTGAAGTCCGCACGGGTCAGAGGTTGATGGGGTGCGGGGACTCCCGGACGTCCTGGCTCACGCCGGAGGCAGCGGGGGTTCGACGCCCTGGGCCTCCGGCGTGAGCTAGTACGCATGCAAGGATTCGGTCGTGGCGCCACGGGGCATGCTCACCGGGGCCCCCGGCAGATTGCATCTTCTCAGCACTCTGTTGGGGTGGAGATCAGGTGTCGCGAAGGTACAGAAGCAAGCGCGTCGACCGGAGCGCGGAGGAGAGACCCGCACCCGCACGGCCCAGAACTGCTCCCGGGACGAACTTAGAGGACGCCGCACTAGAACCGGACGCCGCCCGGTCCGATCCGGGGAACCGGCACGGGCATCGTGGGTGCGACGCTCACCATCACGGCGTCGTACGCGCGGAGCAGGTAGGCGGCCGCGGTGGACTGTTCCGCGTCGCGAGCAACCGCCTCGCGGAAGGGAGCGGCGATCAAGAGCACGAGAAAGATCGTGACCAGCGCGAGCCCGCGGATCCCGCCTACCAGGCCTCCCAACACCTCTGAGAGAGGCATCTTCTTCTTGCCGAAGATCAGGCGAATGATCATGCCCAAGAGGACGTACAAGATCAACCAGATCCCGACCAGGGCCGCGAATCCCGCCCAATTCGCCGGCAGAAAGAGCGATTGGCGCAAGGGCGGCACGGCTCGAGCGTACAGTGCGGACGCCGCAAAGAACGACGCGACCATGGCCAGCAGGTCGAAGACCCCCGCCAGGACCCCGTATCGCGTTCCGCGGAGGATGGAGATGAGGACGATCGCCAGGGTGATCCAGTCGATCCAATTCACGACAATGGTCTGGCCCATGCCTGCCGCGCCGTCCTCCGAGTGTTGCCTCTCACTCGCGGAGTTGCGCGCCGCCGTGTTCCTGCAGGGCTATTCGGACCCGTTGGACGACTTCCTCCGCTTCCTCCGCCGTCAGCGTCCGATCCGGGGTGCGCAGCCGTAGATGATATGCCAGGCTGCGGTGTCCGGGCGGCACTGGCGGTCCAGCGTACGCGTCAAACAACTCCACCGCCTCGAGCAACGTGCCGGCCGCAGCACGAATCGCATCCTGAACGGACGCCGCCGGCCGCCCGGCAGGCCACACCACCGCGATATCTCGTTCCACGGCGGGGTAGCGTGGAATCTCTGGCAGCGTCTGCACGAACACGGCCGCAGCCAGCAGCGCCTCGAGATCCACTTCGGCCAGATAGGCTCGATGCGGCAGCCGACGCGATGCATGCTGCTCCGGATGGAGTTCGCCCAACCGGGCGACGGTGGCGCCGCCAACGACCAGGTCGGCGACGCGGCCGGGGTGCCACCATGCCGGGCGCGCATGGGGATACGCCACGCCGCCCAGCAGCGGTGAGAAGCGCCCGTGGCTCACCCCCAGCGCCTGGAGGAGGGTTTCCACAATCCCCTTGAGATGGTAGAAATCCACGAGGGCCTGGTCGGGCGGGAGGTTCCAGCCGGTCCGCCATCGCCCCATGGCGCCGATGCCGAGCATCCGCCGCTCCAATGGTCGAGTTCCGGCGGCGCCGGCGGCGAATACGCGGCCCAACTCAAACACCTGGACGTCGTCTTGGCGCCGCGCGGCGTTCGAGGCGAGGATCTCCACCAGTCCCGGGATAAGCGTCGTGCGCAGCATCGCTTGATCGACCGTTAGGGGATTTTGCACGCGCACGGGGACGGTCCCGCCCGCGGCCGCCATCTCCTCCGACACGAGGGCCAGCGTGAGGACCTCGGTGAGGCCGCACCTCACGAGCGCTTCCCGCACGCGCGCATCCGCCATGAGCGTGGGGGCCGCCACGGCGGGGGTGGTCTCGCCTCGCGGCAGCGTCAAGGGAATCCTCTCGTACCCGTAGATGCGGGCGATCTCCTCGATGAGGTCTTCCTCGCCGGTGAGGTCGGGGCGGAACGAAGGCGCGTGCACGGTCAGCGCCGGCTCACCCTCGTGTACCTCGCACCCGAGGGCCCGCAGGATGCGCGCGATCTCGGCGGAAGAAATGTCGACGCCGAGGACGGCCACGGCTCGGCCAGGACGCAGGTGGATCGTGCGCCGTTCCAGCGGCCTGGGGTAAATATCGACGATTCGGCTGAGCACCCGGCCGCCGGACCACTCCGCCAGGAATTGCGCGGCACGATCCTGGGCCCGCGGCGGCGCGGCGGGATCCATGCCGCGCTCAAAACGCGCCGAAGCGTCCGTCCGGATCCCGAGGCGCCGCGCTGTGCGGCCGATCGTCGACGGTTTCCAGTACGCTGCCTCCATCAGCACGGTTTCCGTCTCCGGCCCGATCTCCGTCTCGCTCCCGCCGATGATACCGGCCAGGGCCACGGCGCGCGCACCATCGGCCACGACGAGCGCGTCTGCGTCGAGCGTACGGTTGACTCCATCGAGCGTGGTCAGCAGTTCCCCGGGCCACGCCCGCCGGATCAGCAGCCTGCGCCCGACCAACCGGGCGTAGTCGAACGCGTGCATCGGCTGGCCGAGTTCGAGCATCACGTAGTTCGTGGCGTCCACCACGTTGTTGATGGCGCGGATGCCTGAAGCATCCAGACGCCGCTGCACCCACAGGGGCGATGGTCCGACCCGCACGCCCTCGATCACCCGGGCGGTGAAGCGGGGACAGCCCTCGGCATCCGCCACCTCGATGGCGATGCGGTCGGCGGTGGCCGGGGGGTGTTCGACGGGCAAGGACGCGGGCGTCAGCAGCGGTCGGCCGAGGAGCAGGGACACCTCGCGGGCAATGCCGACCATGCTCATGCAGTCCGGCCGGTTGGCCGTCAGCTCGATCTCCAAGACCCGGTCATCGCCCAGGCGCTCGATCCGCTCCACAGGCAGGCCGACGCCGGCCAACCGCTCCGCCAAGGCTTCCGGGGTGACATCGAAATGCACGTACTCCCGCAGCCACTCCAGCGAGGCGCGCATCGCCGTCTCTACACGCGCTCCAGAAAGCGGAGGTCGTTCTCGTAGAATCGGCGGATGTCGTCGATGCGATGCTTGAGCATGGCCGGGCGCTCCACCCCCATGCCGAACGCGAATGCGGTGTACCTCTCCGGGTCGATGTGCGCCATCTCCAACACGCGGGGGTGAAACATGCCGCACCCCAAGATCTCCAGCCACCCCGACTGCTTGCACACCGCACAACCCCGTCCCCCACAGACCATGCACACGATGGCCATCTCAGCGCTCGGCTCGGTAAACGGGAAGTACGACGGAGTGAACCGCGCCCGCGTCTCGGGCCCGAAAAAGGCGCGCACAAAGTGCAGCAACACCCCCTTCAGGTCGGAGAAGCGTACTCCCTCGTCGACCATGAACCCGTCGGCCTGCTGAAACATCGGGGAGTGACTGGCGTCCGTAGGATCCCGCCGGTAGCAGCGCCCGTACGACAGCGCCCGCATCGGCGGCCGCCCGCTGTCTAGGACATGCACATCCACGACCGTGGTATGCGTGCGCAGCATCCAGCCGCCGCCGAGGTAGAACGAGTCCTGCGTGTCGCGCGCCGGATGATAGGCCGGCATGTTGAGGCGCTCGAAGTTGTCGTGGTCGTGTTCGACCTCCGGCCCCTCAACGATGCTGAAGCCCATGCCGAAGAAGATCTGGGCGATTTCCTCCTCCGTTCGCGTGAGGACGTGAACCCGCCCTCTCGCCGTCGTTCGGCCGGGCAGGGTCACATCCAGCGCCTCCGCTTCAAGTCGGGCCCGTTGCCCCTCCGCCGCCAGCACTTCGGCACGAACCTGCAACAGCGCTTCCACCGCGGCCTTCAAATCGTTGAGCGCCGCCCCCGCCGCGGGGCGCTCCGCGGCGTCGACCTGCCCCAACTCTCGAAACGCCTGCGTGATGAGGCCATGGCGGCCGAGGTAGCGGATGCGGACCTGATCCAGCGCCTCCGGCGTGACCGCCGCCGCGCTCTCTGTCTGCGCCCCACTGCTAATCGCCCGCAATCGATCTCGATCCACGCGCGCTCCCCTCAACTTCGCTCAGCACACAACGCAAACGCACCCCCCGTCCAAGGGACGGAAGGTGCGTCTTCCGCGGTCCCACCCTTTTTCCGCGCGCGCACGAAACGGGCGCGGCACTCCGCCGAGGATCCGTCCCAAAACTCACGGCATCGCTCGCCGGCCGGAACGGGCCGTGTTTTGGGAGAGCTCCTACCGGTCTAAGGGTCGGACACCCGCCTGCCTACCGCCGGCCGCAGGGCCGGGTTCAGCAAACCGCTCCGGAGTGAACGTGCGGGGCGCGCCGTGGACCGGCTTACAGCCGATAGCCGGCCTTCTCTGCCCGCCGACATCCCGCGCAGCGTCTCCTTCATCGCCAAAGGCTATGCTGTTGTGCCGGGGCGCGGATCAGTTCAGGATCGGCACGACCCAGTGTCGCCGGCGCCCCAGGAGCTGTCGGTAAATGAGGTATGCCCAGATAGAACCGGTGGTCTCGAACACCCGCCAAAACGCTTCCGGCGTTAACGTCTCCACCGCGTCACCCCTCCTCCCCGCCGATATGCCAGTGGCGACCAGGCTGGAGGTCCAGGAGCGAACTTCTGTCGCGTGTAGGCCTCGCAGGTTGGACCAAGTATAGCATAGGGCCGTGCACGCTGACAAACACACGAATCTCGACAGGACACAGCCCGCTGCCGGCAACTTCTACGCGTCGATCATCTCACCGGGCCGCGCGGCTCGATAGAGCAACACCGCCGCGGCGGCGGCCACGTTGAGCGACTCCGCGTCCGCCACCATGGGCAGGCGGACGGTCGACCCGTGCTGCCGCCAGGCCGGCGATATTCCCGCTCCCTCGCTGCCGAACACAAGCGCGACCGGCCGGAGGAACGACGCCTCGGCGTCGCTCTGCTCGCCGCGCGGGTCTGCGACGAGGACTCGAACCCCCTGCTCCCGCAGAGCCTCGGCCGCTTGGGCAGGGAGCGCAAAGGAGAGCAACGGCAACCGAAATACCGCTCCGGCGGACGACCGGATCGCCTTCGCGCCGAAAGGATCGGCCGAGCGCCCGACGAGCACCGCAGCCGTGGCCCCCACGGCGGCTGCCGTGCGCACGATCGTCCCGACGTTTCCGGGATCTTGCACGGCGTCCAGCACCGCCAACAGCGCTCGGGGATCACGCAGGACGGCGCGCGGCGCCTCGGGCGGCCTCCGTAGGACAGCCAGAACTCCTTGCGGCGCTTCCACCTGGGTGATGGATTCGAAGACGTACGGAGAAACCCTGACCAGCCGGACGCCCCGCGCGCGAAGGCGTTCCTGAACGATGCGGCCGCGGGATTCCGTCGCGGCCGCCGGCGTCGAGAGGACGAGTTGGATCTCCGCCCCGCTCGCCGCCGCGGTCTCGAGCACCCGCCACCCCTCCACCACGCACCGCGCGGTGCGGCGGGTCGACGCGCCCATCAGGTTGCGCAGATCGTGAATCAAGGGGTTTCTGCGGCTGGTGATAACGGTATCGTCGGCGGTCGCCCCGGACAAACTCGGCGGGCCTTCCCCGCCCGGGAAAGGCCCGCGATGATGCGCCATCACCGGCCGGAATCTATCGCCACTCCGACACATTGCGCCGGAGGTGCGATGTGTCGAGCGCGTCGGCTTTTACCACACTTGGCACCACGGAGAATATGGAACGCCGGTGCGGAACCGGTTTAAAACCCATTCCCAAACGGTCGTCTCATCTCGATCACAAGGAGCGCATCGTGGTTTTGGAATAGGTTTTAGTCAGTCCGCTGGACGCGCTTGACCAGCGCCGAGAAGGCCTGCCCATCCCGCACCGCGAGATCGGCCAGCACCTTTCGATTCACCTCGATTCCTTCCCGCCGGAGTCCGTACATGAGACGGCTGTAGGAGAGGCCGTGTGTCCGCGCCGCCGCGTTAATCCGGGCGATCCATAGGCGACGAAAATCGCGCCTCCGGGCGCGTCGATGCACGTACGCTTGGGCCAGCGCCCGCACCACAGTTTGGTTCGCCAGCTTGAACCAGCGGCTCTTCTTGCCCCAATACCCTCGGGCCAGCTTGAGCACCTTGTGGTGCCGGCGGCGAACGACCATCCCTCGTTTGACTCGCGCCATAGAGCATCACTCCCGAAACCCGGTCCAACGCCGTGGGCTATCGATACGGCAACAGGCGCTCGATCCGGAGGCGATCGACGGGGGCCACCTCGCGGAGCCCACGCAGTGAACGCTTACGCTTGGAACCCTTGTGCACCATCAAATGCCCGCTGAGCTGCCGGCCGCGCAACAGCCGCTTGCGCCCCGTGACCCGGATCCGTTTGGCCGTCCCCTGATGCGTTTTCAGCTTCGGCACGCCGTCACTCCCAGGTGCCGCGCCTCAGTTCTTCTTCGGCGCGAGGATCATGATCATGTTGCGTCCTTCCATAAGCGGGTGGCGCTCGACGATCCCCACATCCGCCAGTTGCTGTGCCATGCGGCGCAGAATCTGCTCGCCAACCTGTGGGTGAGCCATCTCCCGCCCCCGAAACCACATCGAGACACGAACCTTGTCGCCGTCCTTGAGGAATCCGCTGACGGCGCGAGTCTTGACCTGTAGGTCGTGGTCGCCGATCTTCGGGCTCAGTCGCATGCCTTTCAGTTCGGAGGTCTTCGACTTCTTGTGCGCCTCACGCTCACGTTTTGCCTGCTCGTACTTGTACTTTCCGTAGTCCATGATCCGGCAGACCGGAGGATTAGCGTTGGGAGCCACCTCCACGAGATCGAGGTTGGCTTCCTCGGCCTTGGCCAGGGCGTCCGCGGCGAGCATGACGCCCAGCTGCTCCCCGTTGGTCCCGATCAACCGAACCTCACGGGCCCGGATGCGATCGTTGATCCGCGTTCCGCGATCGATAGGCTCTCAATCCTCCCCCGAGATGCCGGAAGGGATGGCTGCCCGCCATCCCTCCGGATCGTTCCCGAGCCCGAGACCTTGATGGCAACCGCCACCAAAACACACGGCGCGTCAAGGTGAGAAGCAGATGGCTTCTACTTTAAGCGCGACGAGTATAACATAGCCTCTGGAGAGCGTCAAATTTCCGCTGCGCATCGTAGATCATCGTGCCCGGCACGCCGGCGCGGCGTGTCCGACTTCCGCGACCGCCCGGTTCACGCCCACCGCGGCGGGAAAGCGACCCCGCAACGTGGCCGCGTTCAGTGAATGAGACAGGTGCCCGGCCGCTACAAGGGAGGCTCGGCGCCGGGCATGACCTGAGCGGCCACCACCGTTTGATCGTCTGCCGTGCCGTTGCCGCACCATGAGGCGACCGCCGACACGATTCGGTCGGCAATGGCTTGAGGGACGGCGCCAGCCGCGGACGCGACCAGGCGCGCCAGGTGCTGCTCGCCAAACTGCTCGCCGTGCCGATTCCGCGCCTCGGTGATCCCATCCGTGAACATGACGAGCAGATCTCCTGCCGTGATCGGCATCTCCGTGGTCGCATAAGTGGCGGCGGAGTCCACGCCCAGGAGGATGCCGCGCGATTCCAGGAACACAGGGACGGCCTCGCCGGCGCGCAAGAGCATCGGCGGCAAATGACCGGCGCTGGCAAATGCCAACGTTCCACCGCTTGGATCCAGCACCGCGTAGAAGAGGCTGACGAATTTCGAGTCGGCACCAGCCGACAAAACGCGATTGAGCGGGGTGAGGACGGCATCCGGCGGCCGGCCATCCAAGGCGAATGCCTCGAGAAGGTATCGCGCCCGTGCCGAAAGAGCCGCCGCCGGAATCCCCTTCCCCGATACGTCCGCGATGGCCAGGCCGGCGCGTTGACCGTCCAGCGGAAGCACGGCATAGAAATCGCCGCCCACTTCCCGGCTGGGCAGGTAACGGCCCGCGACGGTTAAGCCGGGAAGCGAAACGTGAGTCGGCGGCAGCAGCGTCTGCTGGATGATCTGGGCGATCTCGCGCTCCCGCTCGAACGCCGTGGCGTTGTCCACAGCGAGCGCCACCCGGTCGGCAAATGTCTCCAGGAGACGAACCTCGGGAGCGGCGAAGGCGCGGGGCCGCTGCGAAAAGACCTGCACGACGCCAATCACGCGCCCACCGACGCGCAGGGGAACTCCCACCGCCGCATGCGCCCCCTGGGCCAGCAGGTCCGGATCGAGGCTGGCCAATCGGTCCGGATCCGAGACCACCAAGGAGCGTCCGTCGGCCGCGACTCGTCCGGCCAAGCCGCGCCCGCGGACCAGCCGGCGGGCTTGAGCCGCGCTTCCTCCGTCGAAGCCGGCGGGGAGCACCAGGTCCCTTGTCCCCTCCTCGACAAACCAAATCCGGCCGCCATCCGCGCGCAGCGCGACCACCACCTGCCGCACCAACGGCGGCAACAACTCGTCCAGACGGACCGTAGACAGCGCGGCATCGCTCACGGCTTGCAGCGCATTCATCTCACCGACATATTGGGAGAGACGTTGGCTCATTTCGTTGAAGGCGTTTCCCAGCTCACCGAGCTCGTCCGTCCGCTGCAGGGAAACTTTCGTGCCCAGTTCTCCCCGACCGATGGCTCGCGCGCCGCGCACCAACGCAAGGATCGGTGCGCTCAACTCACTGCCCAGGACCCAGGCAAGGAACAGGCCCACGCCAACCGCCGTCAGCACGGCGATCAGTTCGCGCGTCGCCGCGCGTTTGGCGGACTCCAGCGCGGAGGTCTCTGGCTCGATGACGATCGCCGCCCAACCCAGATCAGGGATGGGAACAGCGGCACCGAGGTAACGGACGCGGGTGCGCGAATCCCAGTAGCCGTCGATCGTTCCCTCACCGCCGGCGAGGGCGGCGCGCACAGCGCGGAGATCCCGGAAGGCTTCAGGATCCCGATCGGCCCGCCGAAGATCGACGACGACACGTCCGTTTGCGTCCACAACGACCGCATCGGTCTGCGTCTTTTGATCGTCGTCCGTCGTCGCCGGCGCATGCGGCAGCATGGTGTGCAGGCGCTCCAGGTCCAGCCTGCCGAAAACAACGGCGCTGAGACGTGACGCCTGCCGGATCCCCGTCGCCAGTTCCAGCGTGGGCCGGCCTCCCTTCCAAGCGGTGGGCCCGGCCGCCCATGCGTTCCCGGCCCGGATCATCGCGAACACCAGGTGGTTGGAGAGATCAAGCGGGCCTGCCGTCGGAGGGCTGTCCGCGACGACTCGGCCCGCGGGGTCGAGCAACGCGAGAGAGAGAAAGAACGGGTTACTGGCGCGGATCGACGCGAAGAGCTGGATGATGCCGATCACCGGATAAGGCTGCCCCGTCACGGCCGCGCCGGCGGTCCGCTCCGCCTCGACGGCGGAGGCGAGAAACGTCTCGATGTCCGAGGCGACCGCGCGCGCGGCCTCGCGATGGCTACGCTGCACCACGTCCAGCCGGCCTTGGTTCCGGTACTGAAAGAGCAGGACGCCGAGGATAACGACCGGGATCATGCATAATAGGATGACCGCGGCGATCTTTCCACGAATCCCAAGCTGCAGCCGCCGCTTCATCGGGGACCCCTCTCACGCCCCAGACCGCAAGGCACGCCGGTACCCTCCCGCGGCGCGAGCATCCTCAGAGGGCTGGCGGTGGCCGTGAACGCGGACAACGATCGCAGGGCTAATCTCTGCCGCCGGGTCGCCGAGCGCAAACTCGGTCGGCAGGACCTATTCCGAAGCCCGCCCCAAGCTCGCGACCGTGATGGCCGCGGCGTTTGGGGACAGGCCCTAGGGTTCCCGTGGAGGCAGCGCCCGGATTTTCTGCATCGCCTCCCCCTCGCTGGCCACGGTGGGGAGAACCGCATCCAGCCCGGTGATCTTGAAGATCTTGACGATCGTGGGTTGGGTCG
>Ga0306920_100007161_pt1 | contig 14655 bp, 10 predicted proteins | sample flu12Cox44000170_FD_204666 | JGI IMG/M metagenome (GOLD analysis project Ga0306920, IMG submission 204666) | Lab enrichment of tropical soil microbial communities from Luquillo Experimental Forest, Puerto Rico - flux4day.12C.oxic.44.000.170 (v2)... | ecosystem: Environmental > Terrestrial >... | reverse complement strand
ACTGGGGAAGCGAAGTTTACCGTCCGGCAGATACCCATCCAGCATGGGGCCGGAGATGACCATGCGCGGGCCAATGATCCGGCCATCGGCGATCTCCTTGCGCCACTCTAGGAGAATCGGGGTGTCTCCGCCCATGTCGCGCACGCCGGTGACACCGTTGGCGATGAACAGCGTCAGGATAATGTCGCGTCCGCCCGGGAACCAATCGCCGAAGGCGGAGTGCACATGCATGTCCCAAAGCCCCGGAATCAGATATTGATCAGTGGCATCGATCACCTGTGCGTTCTTCGGCGACTGGAATTCTTCCGTCGCAGAAACAGAGGTGATGTGATGGCCGGTGATCACAACGGTTCGATTTGCCTGAACCGATGACGTACCCGGATTGATGACGGTCGCGTGAGCAATAACAATAGGGGCGGACTTCTGTTCTCCGGTGCTAACGGTCGTTAGAAGCGAACATACCGTAAGCAGCGCTGAAAGCCCGAACGTGGCAACGATGCGCATGGCTAGAGAGTACAATGAAACGAGTCGAAAGCTGCCCGCGTAGCAGCCTGCAAATACCCGCATTCCGGCTCGAGCCGTCGTCATAGTTCGCCGATGGTCGGCTACCCAAAACGGCTAATGGAAGAGTCGCCCATAAACTCGCTATCGAAGCTGCATGTGTCCAGGTCCAAAGCCCCAACTGCAACTCACTCCGGACAGGACGACCCCTGAGATCGCTATTGACTCATATAGATATTGTGCGATATAGATATGGACGTGACTGAGATTGACGTTCAAAGGCTTATTCCTCTCAAGATCCACTGGTTTCACATCATGCTGTCGCTTGCCGGTGGAGAGCAGCACGGTTACGGAATCATGCAGGAAGTCCTGAATCGCACTACGGGGAAAGTGCGGCTGTGGCCAGCGACATTATATGGATCGATCAAGCGGCTCCGAGAGGCAGGTCTGATCGAGGAGTCCGACGAACGGCCTGCGCCGGAATTGGACGACGCGCGACGCCGCTACTACCGGCTGACTCCCTTTGGCAAGCGTGTGCTCAACGCGGAATGTGAGCGCCTCGAGGAATTGGTTCACAGCATTCGAGTGAAGCAAGTGGCGGTGACGGAATGAGTCTCGCTTGGCGGATTTACCGCCGGTTGGCCCAAGCATTCCCACACGAATTCAAATTGGCGTACGGCCCGGAGGTGATGCAACTCGGGCAAGACGTGGTGGAAGAGATTGCCAAAAGACATGGAGCCGCCGGGCTGATCCGGCTGATCGCGGACATCGCGATCCGCGTACCGGTCGAATACCTGAGCGAAATGAGGGGCGATATGCGATATGCGTGGCGAGCGCTGGTCAAGTCGCCCGGATTTGCCCTGGTCGGCATCATTTCGATGGGACTCGGAATTGGGCTGACGACAAACGTATACAGCTCGAAATGGGAGTTGCTGTTTCATGAGTTGCCGGCGGCGAATGCCAAACACCTGGTTATGTTTCAGGAGTCCACGGCTGATGATCTCGCACCTGTGTCGTACTACTACATCCAGCAGTATCGCGAGCAAAAGAGCCTGTTTGCCGGAGTCGCCGCACTTCAGACCGGCATCCCGTTTAATGTGACGTTCGAAGGCGATGTGAATGCAAAACCCGAGCGTGTCTTCGGGCAATTGGTGTCCCCGGATTATTTTTCCGTGCTCGGCGTCCAACCCCAGCGTGGACGAGTGCTCAGCGCCGCACTCGACAAGCCCGGTGACGCGCCGGTTGTGGTGATCAGCGATCGTTTCTGGCGCAATCGCCTCAATTCCTCCCCCAACGCCATCGGGCAAACGCTCCGCCTGAACGGACAACTCGCCACCGTCGTCGGAATCACACCGAAGGATTTTTATGGCGCCCTGGCCATAAATCCGTCCGAGCTGTTCGTACCGCTCACCGTGCCGCCCGCCCTAGCTCCCGAACTCGCAAACGACGTTTTGCACCAACGTGATGCCAAGGACTTCCTGGCGATCCTGTGTCTGGCTCACGGCGTCACCATGGAGGCTGCCGAAGCCGGTCTCGACGCGATCACACGTCGACTCGACGAGCAGGACGCCTACTCGCTGCTGCGCGCCGACAAAGGCCGGCGGGTCACATTGCTTTCGGCAGGCACCAGCGTGCCGATTCCTAGGAAATTCAAGCCTGTGTTGATCGGATTCTTTCTCGCCCTTATGGGACTGGTGATTGCGCTTGCCTGCCTGAATCTGGCTAACATGCTGATGGCGCGCGGCGCGAATCGCCGAAAGGAGCTGGCGATTCGCCTATCTGCCGGGGCCAGCCGTTTCCGGCTTGTCCGGCAGATGATCAGCGAAGGCCTTTTGCTGTCCCTGCTTGGCGGCGCGGCAGGATTCGCACTCGCGTATGGTCTCGGGGTGTTGAACGCTCATTTCACGCCGCCTGCGACGCTGCCGATCGAGTCTCATTCGAGCTTGGACTGGAGCGCAACCCTTTTCGCGTTCGGCGCCGCGATCGCGTGCGGCATCGGATTCAGCCTCCCGCCCGCCCTGCAAGCAACGAAAGCCGATCTGACCCCGGCTCTCAAAGAAGGCTGGACGCTTCAGTTGCCGGGTTACCGGCGCCTTGGTCTGCGCAACTTGCTGATGGTAATTCAGGTTGCGGGATCGCTCACCCTTCTGCTGATGACCGGGTTCCTGGCCATGGGAATTAACAAGACAAGCAGCCTACAAACCAGATTCGATCCGCGCACGATGGTTCTGTTGTCCGTCGATCCAGTGCGTGACGGCTACGGGCCAGAGAAAGCGCTGGCACTGTTCGAGAAACTTCCCGAACAGCTGAAGGCCGCCGGAGCGGTGCACAGCGTTGCCCTGGCGGCTCAGCCGCCCTTTTCCGGCGAAATGGAACCCACGCAATTGACTGCGGAAGATTCGCCGGAGTCCTTACGGGTGCTCCAGCCCGTGATCGAGGAAACGGTTGGCGCGGGATATTTTGCCGCGCTCAACGAGCCGATGCTGGCTGGCCGGGAGTTCGAAGAACGCGATCAGCGGAGCCAGGCAAACGTTTCGAAATCGTTCGCTTTGCCGGCAGTGCTCAACGAGAGCGCGGAACGCAAACTTTTTGGAGATCGGAATGCCATCGGTAAGCGCGTCCGGGACGACCAGCACTCCTATGACGTTGTTGGGGTGGTCCGTGACATGACGGACGTCGAGGGATTCACCCAAGCCATTATTTATTTGCCGCTCACGCCGCGCAATTTTGCCCGGCCGCCCGCCGGCGGCATGACCATCCTGGTGCGGTCGGATGCGGGATCGGATGCGCTCGGCGCCATGCGCAACGAGATCGCTCTCCAAGATCCCAATCTGAGTATCTTCAACGCGCAAACGCTCGGCGATTACCTGGAGCGCAGCCGGGCCCACTTGCGGTTCTCGGTCCAAACTTACGGCGGAATCGGATTGTTCGGGTTGGTGTTGGCCGCCATCGGACTCGCTGGGGTCACGGCCTACTCGGTCGCGCAGAGGCGCAAGGAGATCGCCATTCGCACCGCGGTTGGAGCAAGCCAGGCGCAGGTGCTGCGGCTGGTGCTGCGGGAAGGCACGGCGCTCATAACCGTCGGAACGGTTCTGGGATTTTTGGGCGCCATCGGGCTGGCAAAAGCATTCTCGGCGCTGACCAGTATTTTTTCCGATGCGCTTCGCGTCGGTACCGATGATCCGCGCTTGCTCGTCGGCGCACCATTCCTGCTGGCAGCGGTGGCGACGCTCGCCTGTTACGTGCCGGCCCGCAGGTCGACTCACGATCCGATGAAAGCGCTCCGCGAGGAGTAGTAGAGCGCTTGCCGGCGATTCACGCGTTCGACCTATAGTCTTGGTCCAGTGCTCGGTAGTCGCACTTGACGTCGCCATCCGCGCAAGCAGGGCAGATCGCTACCGGATTCTCGGCAAACCCTTTCCTTTATCCGCGCACGGATGAGTTGCCCGCGATTCGACCGCAGTTGCGGTAGACTCTGGGTTGGACTCTGGACTCTAGAATAGCCCTTGAATACCCGGAAGGAGCAGGCGAAGTTTAACACCACACAAATGCCGCGATTGCCTGATTGTTTGCTTTTAGATCCTCAGGCAATATGGCTCGAAGCCTTCGGATATTGAGACTGGAGCGAAAGCGGTGCCCTTTCGCGCCCACGACAGCCGCCGTTCGGAGCGAGTGGTCAGGACAAGACGCGCTAGTATTGTCGCTGACATTAGAGGGCAAACCGAGAGATTTCCTTGCCTAATTGTCGATAGCTCGCAGAACGGCTTTAGACTTCGCGGAAATTTCAGCAAACTGAGACGCGGTCAACCGCTAGAGGTCATTCCGGAGGATGACCCACTCGACACCGTTTCCTGTAGCGTTGTTTGGATCGGCACGCGAGGGTCTAAGGAAGAAGGTCAGATCGGAGTGCACGCAGAACACTGACGAGTTCTCGCCTGATGATCGCGCCGAGCCTCGAGGAGTCGAAACGTGGCCCGAATCGGTGCGGGCCCCGGTTAGGCTCGATGTTTCTTCTCGAATCGAGTTCAACGCCGGGCTTCACTGGCAAGTCTGCACTCATTGACCCTCTCTCGGTAAATTAAGCAGCTCGTAACGTTACCGTTGGCGCGCTCCAACGCCAACGCCGATACGTCTCTGACGACCCCCTCCAGCGTCGGGCGCACCTCGTCAAGCCTCTCGACCTGGGACAGGCGGCCTCGAGCCAACTCACGCGCCAGCGTTTTGCTGGCCTCGCCGTAGCCCATCACCAGGACGCGGCCGGATAGGATTTCATGCTCGACGAAATTCTCGCTCCTGGCCCACCGCATACACCGGAAACGTCTCTGCTTGGCATCGTAGCCCGTCAGCAGGAGCTCTTGGTTGTGGGTTTCTGAGTATCGCGCGATGCCCTGGGCGGCGAGTGGGATTGCGGTCGCAAGATATTCAAAAAGCTGCTCGTCGCCACCGCTTTGCTCCACGAGCGGTTCGAGGCTGCGCACGAGCACATCAAAGAATTGGTTATCCCCAGCGGCGGCGATTATTACATCCGGGGTGAAAAGGTAAAACTTAGGGACGTTCTCACCAAGCAGGCGTGCCTGGCCATTCTCTTCTTTCACGATTGCCTCACCGTCGCCGGCTATTGCGACGAAATTGTCCATAAGCCACCCCACGACCAATGACATTTAGGGAATCCTTTCGTTGATGAGGGGCGGCGCCAACCGATCCTCCTAGAAGAGGTGCTTACCCGGCAGTTGTCGTGGTAGAACGTCCTCGCTGCGCTTCCAGCTGACGTCCCGTGTTGTCCGTCGGTTAGGGTACTCCATTTGTATCACGACCGTGGGAAGCGAACCTAGCCGGTGCGAGGGCTTGTGCTGCAATCCGCAAAGTAATCCGACTCCTTTAGGAGAGGTATTTGTCGCAGAGCAAGAGGGTCTGTGCCGTCGCTCGAGAACGTTCAGCGGCTCCTGCAATGGCCATGCCGGTCGTGCTCCTATTCCTTTCCTCGATGGCACTTGCTCCAAGAGCATCGAGAATTTGCGGCGCCCGGCCGTTTGACGGTATGAAAACTACCGGCCGCCGTAGTGCCGTAGTGCACTTGTCTTGACCTCGGTACAGAGCGCCGATAAGCTTAATGTTTCTCCTTTTCTAGTGAAGGCGCCATGGAGCAGATTCACGTCACCTTGCCGGACGGCAGCGTCAAGGATGTCCCGAAGGGCACCACGCCCGCGGATATTGCGCGAAGTATTTCGCCGCGTCTCGCCGATGCCGCGCTGGTTGCCCGTGTGGCCCAACCGAACGACGGCGAGGGTGAACTCTTCGATTTGCGCCGTCCGCTTGAGCGCGATGTAAAACTCCAAATTCTCACCGAAAAAGATCCGGACGCGCTGTTCGTCTTCCGACATTCCGCGGCTCACCTCCTTGCCGCCGCGGTCACCGAGCTTTATCCCAACGTCAAGCTCGGCATCGGCCCGCCCATCGACACCGGCTTTTTTTACGAATTTCTGCGCGATGAGCCGTTTACACAGGAAGACCTCGCGAAGATCGAAAAAAAAATGCGCGAGCTTGCCGCGCAGGACTTGCCGAACGAACGCAAGCTGATTCCCAAGCCCGAAGCCCTGGACCTGTACAGAAAGTCCAATCAGATTTTCAAGTGCGAGCTGGTGGAGGAAAAAGCCTCGGAGCCCCTGGTTTCTTTTTACTCGACCGGCAAGTTCATCGATTTCTGCCGCGGGCCGCACATCCCTTCGACCAAGCGTATTCAAGCGTTCAAATTGATGAACGTTGCGGGCGCGTATTGGAAAGGACAGGAGGGCAATCCGCAGCTTCAGCGCATTTACGCGGTGGCGTTCTTCACGCAAAAAGAGCTCGACGAGTACTTGCATCGCCTGGAGGAAGCCAAGCGCCGCGACCATCGCAAGCTGGGAGTGGAGCTGGATCTGTTCAGCATCGAGGAGGAGGCCGGCCCGGGGCTGATTTTTTGGCATCCCAAGGGCGGGTTGATTCGAAAAATTGTCGAAGACTGGTTGCGCGACGAACTTCTGAAGCGCGGCTACGATCTGGTCTATACCCCGCACATCATGCGCCTCGACCTTTGGAAAACCAGCGGCCACACCGGCTTTTACAAGGACAGCATGTTCGGCCCCCTGGAAGTCGAAAAAGCCGAATATCAGCTCAAGCCCATGAATTGTCCGGGCCACATTCTGATTTACAAGTCCAGGCTGCACAGCTATCGGGATCTGCCGGTGCGGCTTGCCGAGCTCGGCACCGTCTACCGCTACGAACGCAGCGGAGTGCTCCACGGCCTGATGCGCGTCCGCGGATTCACACAGGACGACGCGCACATCTTCTGCATGCCTTCGCAAATCGAGAGCGAGGTAGAAGCGTGTGTCGATTTTGCCTTCGCGGTGATGAAAAATTTCGGTTTCGACAAATTTGAAGTCGAGCTTTCCGATTGGGACGCCGCACATCCAGAAAATTACGCCGGACGGCCGGAAGACTGGCACCGCGCGACCGCCGCGCTGGCCGCAACCATGAAGCGCATGAACATTCCGTATAAAACGATCTCAGGCGAAGCCGCCTTCTACGGGCCCAAGATTGACGTGAAGCTGATTGACGCCATCGGCCGTCCCTGGCAGCTCACCACCGTGCAGTTCGATTTCAACTTGCCGGCGCGCTTCGGGCTCCAATACGTCGCCGAGGATGGCGCCAAGCATCAGCCGCTCATGGTCCACCGTGCGCTGCTCGGTTCGGTTGAACGCTTTTTCGGCATTTTGATTGAGCACTACGCCGGAGCCTTTCCGCTCTGGCTGGCGCCGGTGCAAGTGGAAGTCTGCCCGGTCAGTGAAAAGGTCGCGGACTACGCGAAACACGTCACCGAAACCTTGCAGCGCCACAATTTTCGCGCGCACCTTGACGACCGCAACGAAAAGCTGCCGGCCAAAATCCGCGACGCCCAGCTTCAGAAAATTCCCTACATGCTGGTGGTCGGCGCCAAGGAAGCCGAAGCCGGCACCGTTTCCCTCCGTCATCGCACCAAGGGCGATCTCGGCCCCAAGCCGCTCGCCGAAGTCATCGATGCTCTTCAGCGCGAAGTCGATTCCCGCTCGACAAGCTAAATTGTCGTTGGACTCGGCGGCCAACCAAACATGCAAAATTCCCATACCATCTTGGACGAAGAGGCCTTCTCGGAGGGAGTGCGCTTTCTAACCGGGCGCGACGAACATTTGGCGGAAGTCGTCGCGACTTATGGCCGGCCTCCCCTGTGGGTCCGCGAGCCGGGATTTCCCACGCTCGTCTACATCATCCTCGAGCAGCAGGTTTCCTTGGCATCTGCGAAAGCCGCTTTCGATCGCCTCAAAGCGACGGTGAGCCCGCTGACCCCCGGGGGATTCTTGAAGCTCGATGACGCGGAATTGCTGGGCATCGGCTTCAGCCGACAGAAAACCCTTTACACCCGCCTTCTTGCCGAATCGCTTGCCCGCCGGCACTTCGACCTGCGCTACCTCCATGATTTGTCGGACGACTCGGCGCATAAGATGCTCGTGGCTTTCAAAGGCATCGGCCGCTGGACCGCCGACATTTACCTCCTGAGCGCGCTCCGCCGACCGGACATCTGGCCCACCGGCGACCTCGCCCTTGCCACCGCCGTAAAGGAGGTGAAGCGCCTCCGCAAACGACCCTCGCCGGAAAAACTCGAGGCCCTCAGCGCCCCCTGGCGTCCCTGGCGCGCCGTCGCCGCCCGCCTCTTCTGGCACGCTTATCTCTCGAAACGCGGACTCAAATCCTCAACGGTCAGCTTGTAATCTCAATCTTAAAACTGGGTGCCGCTTTGGACGCTCACAGCGAAATATCTCTTCTGACCAGTTCCGAAGCCGTGCTAAGTTTCGTCGAAATACCAGGAGTGTGGCGATGACCGACAATGTGCCCCAATTCGGAATCGCCGAGTACCCCTCGGCCACGGGAACCGACATCTGCAAGTCCTGCAATCAGCAAGCGGTCGGAAGCTATTATCGTGTTAATGGCGCACTTGCCTGCGAACGCTGCAAAGAGCAACTCGAAGCGCAGCTTCCGAGGGATAGCCATGCGGCGTTTGTGCGCGGGCTAATTTTTGGAGTGGGTGGCGCAATCCTGGGATTAATCCTCTATTCAGTCTTCGGAATCGTTACCGGCCTCGAAATTGGTTACATTTCGCTGGCCGTCGGCTACATCGTGGGCAAAGCAATGCGCATGGGTTCCCGCGGGATCGGCGGGCGGCGCTATCAGGTTGTCGCCGCGATTCTAACGTATGCGGCCGTCTCGATGTCTGCGATTCCCATCGGGATTTCGCAATACGCCAAGGAGAAAAAACCGGATCCTCAGGCCCAGACTGCCACGCCTGCGGCTCCGGACCCGCTACCGGCAAAGCCTAAGATGAACTTGGGCGCTGCATTGGCTGGGCTGGCGGTGCTTGGCTTGGCCTCACCGTTTCTTGAACTACAAGATCCCTTCCACGGAATAATTGGCCTGGTCATTTTGCTGGTAGGAATCCGCATTGCGTGGCAGCTGACCGCAAGCCCTAAAATTGAGATTCTCGGACCTTTTGTTTCGAAGAACACCGCAGCGCCCGCCTGACGTATTCTTTTTGTTTCGGACCAACCGTGCCCAACGACTTCCTAGAACCCATTCGCAATTGCCACAATTGCGGCGCAAGCCTGCCTCTCGGTGCTCTGGCCTGCGAGCAGTGCCATTGTTTGGTTCATAGCGAGGAACTCGTACGCATCTCGGAACGCGCAAAAGCTCGCGAAGCGGAACAACCACTTCTCGCCAAGCAAGAATGGCTCAAAGCGCTCCCTCTTCTCCCGGCCAACTCAACGCAGGCCGCTTGGATGCGCGACCAAATCCAGAAACTTGAACTTTCCGCAACGACAGCTCCGCCTCCCGAGCCCAGTCACGGCTGGGCCCGGAAGCTCGGGCCGCTCGCTCCCATCGCCATTGTTCTGGCGAAGAGCAAGACGCTTCTCCTGGCGATTTTCAAACTGAAGTTCATCTTCAGCCTCTTTGCTTTTATGGGTGTTTACTGGGCGCTGTACGGAGCAGGCTTTGGCGTTGGCTTTGCCGTTCTCATCCTTGTGCACGAGATGGGGCACTACATTGATATCCGCCGGCGCGGGTTACCTGCGGATATGCCTGTTTTTCTTCCTGGGTTGGGTGCCTTTGTTCGTTGGAAGGCTTTGGGAGTTACGCGTCAAACCCGCGCCGCCGTCAGCCTGGCTGGGCCATTTGCCGGGCTCCTCGGCGCCGCAGTTTGTGCCCTGCTCTGGTACCGCACGGGCAACGGAGTCTGGGCGGCCCTCGCACGCACCACGGCAGGACTCAACATCCTGAATCTCACGCCGGTTTGGGTGCTCGACGGCGGTCAGGCCGTGGCTGCCTTAGGCAGGTCCGAGCGGTTTGTGCTCCTTGCAGCTTGCCTGGTGTTCTGGCTGTTTCTCGGCGAGGGAATGTTCGTCCTGGTGGCCGCAGGCACGGTCTATCGCCTGTTCACCAAGGATCTGCCGCCCGAGTCAAGCCCCTCGATTGCTGCGTACTTTGTGGGAGTCTTGGCATGCCTGGCCGTGGTTTTGTGGATGACCCCAGGGCACGTCCTGGGAAGGCCCTAAAAAGGAATTTTGCACCGTGCCCGGGTGGCTCATGGATCCTCAAAAACTTTCCGACTGTCAGTCGAGCTACGACCGCATCGCCGAAGAATACACCGCTCGAATCGCGAGAGAGCTTGAGCACAAACCGCTCGACCGCATGCTTCTTGACGAGTTCGCCGCGCGCTTGAAAGGTGCCGGCCGCGTCTGCGACCTAGGCTGTGGCCCCGGCCACGTCGCGCGCTACTTACATGACCGAGGCGTGCATGTCTTCGGCATCGATCTTTCTCCGGGTATGCTCGAACAGGCGCGCAAGCTGAACCCCGCCATTGAATTCCGCCAGGGCAACATGTTGGCGCTCGACGTCGAAGACGGCGGCTGGGCCGCCATCGTGGCTTTCTACTCGATCGTGCATATTCCGAAGACCGACATTCTCCAGGCGTTTCGTGAAATGTTCCGGGTCCTCGCGCCGGGAGGCCTGCTCTTCCTTGCGTTTCATATCGGCGTGGATGTTCTTCGCCAGGAAAACTGCTGGGGCCATCAAGTGTCGCTCGATTTCGTTCTCTATGGCAGGAAAGAAGTGGAGCGCTACCTCGGCCTTACCGGCTTTGCTATCGAAGACTCCCTCGAGCGCGACCCCTATGCGCCGGAAGTCGAGTACCAAAGCCGCCGCGCGTACATTCGGGCGCGCAAGCCCACGCGAACCTAGGCAAGTGCCAAGCGGGCTGTTGGCCCCTCCACATTCGACGCCCAAAAGTGTAATCTGCGAAACGACAGGCAAGCTCGAGAGGCAAGGGGAAATGGAGAACATTTCACGCCGGGCGTTTCTCTCATGTGCGGCGGGAGCCCTCATCGCGCCTCGCACTTGGGCCTGGCCAAAGATCGCGGAGGTGCCCACGTTGCTTGATCACGTCCTGCTCGGGTCGAGCGATCTTGAACGCGGCATCGCCTTTGTCGAAGAACGCACCGGGGTTCGGGCGGCTTTCGGCGGCGTGCATCCTGGCCGCGGCACGCAGAACGCCCTTCTTTCGCTCGGTGAGCGTCGCTACCTCGAAATCATCGCGCCCGATCCCAAGCAGTCCAGCGTCGAGCAGTACTCGATCATTGCGAAGCTCAAGGATCCACGCCTCATCGGCTGGGCCGCGCACCGCGACGACCTGGAGAAATTCGCCGGGCAACTTCGCAAGGAGGGAATCGAGTTTGAGGGTCCGCAGGCCGGCTCGCGCGAGCGCCCGGATGGCAAAGTGCTTCACTGGAAGGCGCTCCGGCTCAAGGACGATCACGGCGGTTTGCTTCCGTTTTTTATCGAATGGAGCCGGGACTCGATTCATCCGTCGGTGGATGCCCCGAAGGGGTGCACGCTGACGCGTTTCGAAGCGAGCGCTCCCGAGACCAACGGTCTGCTAGACGCAGTCTCTCGCCTGCAACTCGACCTGCGCGTTCAGACGCTCGATCATCCCTCTTTGCTCGCTTCGATCTCTGGCCCAAAGGGCCAATTTTCCATTTCGAGCTGACCCCTTTTCTGCCCGGCCCTTTGGCACCCGAGTCCTCGGCTTCCTCGGCACCAGCCTCCCGAGTTCCATGAAAGAGCGTAGACAAACGCCCTAGTGTTGGCTACCGTAGCGGTGTGGATGGCACACGTGTGGGGCAGCCCTCGGAAAGGCACATCATGAAAAGTCTATTGGTGTCTGCATTCCTGCTGCTGGGATCGGTTTGTGCATCGCAGGCACAGGTCAGCGCGACGGAGCCAGTTCCCGATACAGACAATGTGGCGCAGGATTTTTCCGCAACCTCGGCGGCGAAGGCTACGCTTCCTGATTTCGTGCCCGATCCATTCGCCCAACCCGGCGCAAATTCAGCGCCGTTCGTCTCGGCTCCCAACCTAGGCAGGACGCTGCTGGCCGATCCTGCCGCGGCTAAGCCGGCTGTGCCTTCCCCTAGTCCGAAATTCGTTTACGGAGGCCGTGATGACTATCGCTGGCAACTCGGCATTGCCTTCGCCTGGTTCCGCTTCCGGTCTTCCGTTTACAACGCCAACGAATTCGGCATAAAGACTACCGTCGCGTATTTTCTGAATCAGTGGCTAGGCGTCGAAGGGGGTGTAACCGCCGCATTTGGCGGAAGCGTCGGTGCCGGTCAAAACGCGAGAATATTAGTCTACGGCGGCGGCCCCAAGGTCGCCCTGCGCCAAAAGCGATGGGAGCCGTGGCTGCACGGGATCTTTGGCGGCGCGCACCAGGGGCCGCAGACGGCGACTCCGGGACGCAATTCGACTTCCATAGAGCTAGGCGGCGGGGCGGATTACCGCTGGAACCCGCATCTGTCCTTCCGGATGGAAGGGGATTATGTTCACACCGGATTCTTCCATCAAACGCAAAACAACTTCCAGCTTGTCGGAGGAGCCGTCATTCACTTCTAACTGCGAGAGTGCTCGGAATTCCCTGGGTCGAGATGGTTTGCCGCAAAAATCTCCCGCGAGCGTCCTACCAGATTTTGCAGGCTTGCTCGCGCACCATGGCTTCCCCGTGCTTGCACCCAAACGCTTTGGCAAACTCCGCCATGTTCGAAAGCGGGCCGTTGGCACGAAACCTTCCCAAGGGGTGCGGGTTGGTGTTGGCCATCAACCGCGCATACTCGAGCCGTTCATTGGCGCCCCACACCTGAGCCCAACCTAGAAAAAAACGCTGCTCGGAAGTGAATCCGTCGCGGTCGGGAGGCCGCGGCTTACCGGCGAGCGATTTTTCGTACGCCGCATAGGCGATCGCCAGCCCGCCCAGGTCCGCGATACTTTCGCCGAGTACGAGCTTCCCGTTTTCGTGCAGGTCGCCGTCAACCACATATCCGTCGAACTGATCGGAAACGCATTTCGCGCGCGACTGGAAGTTCTTGAGATCCTCGGGCGTCCACCAATCTTTCAGATTGCCCTTGCCGTTAAATTTGCTGCCGTGGTCGTCGAAACCGTGGGTGATTTCGTGGCCGATGACCGCACCCATGCCGCCGTAATTTACCGCGTCATCGGCGTTTGGATCGTAGAACGGCGGCTGCATGATTCCCGCGGGAAAGACGATTTCGTTCATGTTGCTGTTGTTGTAGGCGTTCACGGTGGGCGGCGTCATCCCCCATTCGGTGCGATCGACGGGCTTGCCGATTTTATTGAGCCGGCGCGCAAAATCGAATTCCGAAGCGCGCACCACGTTTTCCGCATACGAGCGCCGGTCGATTTTCAGCGCCGAGTAGTCGCGCCACCTGTCGGTATAGCCGATCTTCACGGCGAAAGCTTGGAGTTTCGCGGTGGCCTGAGCGCGGGTTTCCGGCCCCATCCACGGCAGGGTCCCGAGGTCGTCTCGGAGCGCTGCGAGCAGATTGTGAACCATCTCAAGCGCGCGGGCTTTGGCCGCCGGTGGGAAATACTTCTGCACGTAAAGCTGCCCCAGGGCCTCGCCGAGATTGCGGTCGGTCGACTGCACGCAGCGCTTCCACCGCGGCTGGATCTCTTTCGCGCCGGTGAGCGTCTTGCCGCGAAAATCGAAATCTGCATTGACAAATTTCTCGGCCAGGCCGGGAGCGGCGGAATTTACCAGATGCCAGCGCAGATAGGTCTTCCAATCGGCGATGGAGGTGGCCGTCAACTGGGCGTCGAGCGCCTTGAAAAAGTCCGGCTGAGCTACATTGATCTGCTTCAGTTCCGGATGCCCCACGGCCTTGAAATAGGACTCCCAGGAAAAACCCGGAGTCAGCGCCTTCAATTCAGCGACCGTCATCTTGTGGTAGGTCTTGTCCGGGTCGCGCAGATCGGTGTTCTTCATCGACGCCGTCGCCAAAGCGGTCTCAATTTTCATCACCGTCAGAGCTTCCGCCGCCGACACATCGGCGGAATCACCCAGCAACACAAACATGTTGGCAACGTGTTTCACATAATCTTCCCGAAGCTTCCGCGACTTTTCGTCCGGCTTCAGGTAGTACTCGCGTTCGGGCAAACCCAAGCCGCCTTGAAACGCCGCACCAATCACCTCGGAACTGTCCTTGGCGTCTTGGGTCGAATTGAAGCGAAACAGCACGCCTACGCCCTGCCTGTGCAAGCGCGCAGTTTCGGATTCGAGGTCGGCCAGAGTCTGGACGGCGGCAATCTGCGTGAGTTCCGGTTCGATCGGCTTGGCTCCGGCCGCGTCAATGGCGGTTGTGTCCATGCAACTAGAATAAAAATCGCCGATCTTCTGTTCGTTGGTTCCCGCCGCGGCCTTGCTCGTCGCCGCGGCTTCCAGGATCTCCCGCAGATTCTGCTGATTCCGGTCGGCAAGCTGGCTGAATGAGCCCCAGATCGGGTACTCCGGGGGGATGGGATTCGCTTTCATCCACCCGCCCATGGCGAACTGATAGAAGTCGTCGCAGGGCTTGCAGGTCCTGTCGAGGTTTGCGGTGTCGAATCCCCACGACTTTGGTGGGTCGACGGCCTTTCGAGAACCTTCGAGCCCGACGCCCGCAAGTCCTACCGCCAGAACACCAATAACCGCAAGGATCGAGCTTCGTGAAAGAAATCGTTTGGACATTGCTCCGCCCCTGT
>Ga0306920_100007160_pt1 | contig 14656 bp, 12 predicted proteins | sample flu12Cox44000170_FD_204666 | JGI IMG/M metagenome (GOLD analysis project Ga0306920, IMG submission 204666) | Lab enrichment of tropical soil microbial communities from Luquillo Experimental Forest, Puerto Rico - flux4day.12C.oxic.44.000.170 (v2)... | ecosystem: Environmental > Terrestrial >... | reverse complement strand
AATTGACCAGCGCGGACGCTTAGATCTACCGCCGCATGGGCCAATCTCCGTCGGTTGTGTGGTTCCGCAGCGACCTTCGCGTTGCGGATAATCCGGCGCTCAGTGCTGCGGTTCAATGGGGTGGGCCCATCATTCCGCTGTTTATTTGGGCTCCAGATGAAGAAGGGGATTGGGCGCCCGGAGCGGCCTCACGTTGGTGGCTTCATCAATCACTCGCCCGGCTTAGCGATTCTCTCAAGTCGCTTGGGGCACCGCTGATCATTCGCCACGGCGGTCGCAGCTCCGAGATCCTTGAGGATGTTGTAAGGAAGAGCCAAGCCGTTGCTGTCTTCTGGAACCGGCGTTGCGAGCCAGCTGTTTTCGAACGTGATAGGCAGGTTGAACAGCGGCTTCGCAAAAGTGGGTGTCATGTTGAGGTTTTTCCAGCGAACCTGCTGACAAATCCGTGGGCCGTCCGCAATAAGAGCGGCAAACCTTTCCAGGTCTTCACGGCTTTTTGGAATTCGTGCCTCGGTTCAATTGAGCCGGCGTCTCCGTTACCTCCGCCAAAACGTCTCATGCGGGTTAGTAAACTGCTTGAATCGGCTTCCCTCAAGGCGCTTGAGTTGGAACCCCGAATCAATTGGGCCTCTGGATTAGCTGCTGCCTGGCAGCCGGGCGAGGCCGGCGCAAAGAAGGCTCTGCGAAAGTTCTGTTCGGTAAACCTGACTGAGTATCGTGCCCAGCGCGATTTTCCTGCAAACGATGGAACTTCGCGCTTTTCACCGCACTTGCATTTCGGCGAGATCAGCTGCCGTGAAGTTTGGCACATGTTGGGTTCGGCCGCCCAAGGCTCGGGCCGTAAAGCACCGGTGTGGAAGCACAACAAGTATGTGAGCGAGCTCGGTTGGCGTGAATTTGCTCATTACCTCCTTTGCCATTTTCCGGACACAACGGACAAACCGCTTCGAAGCGAGTTTGAGCATTTTCCCTGGAGGAAAAATGAACGGCTGCTTGAAGCCTGGCAGCGCGGCCGGACAGGCTATCCGCTTGTGGATGCCGGCATGCGTGAACTCTGGGCCACTGGCTGGATGCATAATCGTGTGCGAATGATCGCTGCCTCATTCCTTGTGAAGGAGCTGCTGATCCCGTGGCAAACTGGCGCTCGCTGGTTCTGGGACACGCTTGTGGATGCTGATCTGGCCAACAACACACTGGGCTGGCAATGGACCGCGGGTTGCGGAGCCGACGCCGCGCCCTTCTTTCGGATTTTTAACCCGGTCAGCCACGGGGAGAAATTTGATCCAAAGGGTGAATACGTGAGGCGCTGGGTTCCCGAAGTGGCGCGGTTGCCAGAACAATGGATTCATAAACCCTGGCAGGCGCCAGTGGCGGTGCTTCGGGGTGCCGGCATTGACCTGGGACGCAGTTATCCATTTCCCATCGTCGACCATTCCGAAGCTCGCACAAAAGCAATGGCCGCGTTTGACCGGCTGAAGATGCGTCGGTTGAAGAAAAACTTGCGTTAAGCTCTGACCACCGGCGCTTATTCAGGTTCGTCAGCGACGGGCGTTACGCGACGGTTAACCAATGAATCAATTACGTACACGGCAATCGCCAGCCAACATAAAGCGAAACTTCCGAGCCGAGCGCTGTCGAGCGGTTCGCGAAAAAGGCAAACCGCTACCAGGAATTGGAGGGTTGGGCCCACATATTGCAGGAAGCCCATGGTTGAGAGTTGCAAGCGGCGCAAAGCCGCGCCGAAGCAAAGTAGCGGGACGGCAGTAATCACACCTGAAAGGGAGAGCAGCCCAATTGTTGGGAGTGGGATTGGCTTTGGATGCCAAACCAGCAGCATCGGTGCGGCAATCGGGAAGAGGAGAGCGGACTCAATCGTAAGGCCGTGCATTGAGTTGATATCAACCGACTTGCGCACCAGGCCATAGAGCCCGAATGAGCCGGCCAGCGATACTGCCAGCCATGGAAATCCAACCCCGCGAAGGGCAAGATTAAATACGGCCGACAAAGCAATAAAAACAGCAAGCCATTGCCACCCGCGCAATCGTTCACGCAAGAAAATCATGCCCAGAGCAACCGACAGCAGCGGATTAATGAAATAGCCAAGGCTCGCTTGCAGCAGTTGCTTTGTTGCCACTGCATAAATGAAGAGCAACCAGTTTAACGCGATGAGCACCGCTCCGGCGCAGAGCAGCAACAGGTTGCGACTATTTTGCAGGGCCGGCCAAATGGATTTCCATTCCTTGCGAATCGAAACCAGCGAGACCATAAAGCCCGCCGACCAAATAATCCGGTGGTACAAAACCAGCAGCGGCGGAACGTTTGAAAGCGCATGGAAGTATAGAGGAATGAATCCCCACATCCCGTAGGCGCTTAGAGCATACACCAACCCGGCTCGCGCGCGGCGCTCGGTCTGACGCAGAGCTGCCGCGCGTGGGGGCGGACTTTGGTCCAGGGTCTGAGTCATTCTCAGCCCATTGTGAGCACGGCGCGGAAACGGACTTTGCCGCTCATCATATGGTTGTACGCGTCGGCGACCTTCGCCAGAGGAAAAGTTTCAATCATTGGCCGAACACCTGAAAAAGCACTGAACCGCAGAGTGTCTTCCGAGTCGATGGCGGTACCGGATGGCCAGCCTTGTATCGACCTCCGGGCCATAATAAGGTCCAGGGCGCTTATGGACAGGGGTTCCATGGCAGCGCCGATGATCAGAAGTTTGCCATCCGCAGCCAGACCACCGACCAGCGAGGAAATGGACTTAGCATCCGGAGCGGTCGCTAGCGCCAGGCGCGCACCGCCCAGTTTTTGCAACGCTTCGGTTGGGCTGCCGACGGAGGTGTCGACGTAGTGGCGAGCCCCCAGCTTTGAGGCCAGTGGTTGTTTATCCGTCCCACGATTCAAGGCGACCGTTTCAAACCCCATCCGACTTGCGTATTGGATACCCAGATGGCCAAGACCGCCGACTCCCTGTACGGCTACCAGGTCTCCCGGCTTGGCTCCCGAGTTGCGTAGGGAGTTAAACACCGTAATGCCGGCACAAAGCAAGGGAGCCGCGTCCACTGCCGCGAGTTCCTCGGGCATTGCCGCCACCGCCTCAGTAGGTGCGATCATGTATTCGGCGTAGCCTCCGTCATGTGTAATCCCGGTAATCTTTTCATTCCGACACAAAATGAAATGGCCGCGGCGGCAAGGTTCACACTGGAAGCAATGGCCGCCATGCCAACCCACACCGACACGTTGGCCGACTTTCCAGCTTCGCACCCGGCTGCCAACGGCATCAATCCGGCCGGCAATCTCATGGCCAGGCACACGCGGGTACTTCAGCCCAGGCCACGCTCCTTCTTTGACGAGCACGTCGCTGTGGCACACTCCGCATGCTTCGACCTTGATTCGAACTTCACTTTCTCCAGGTTCGGGCACGTCGCGTTCGACCAGTTCCCAATCCCCGTGAGGTTTGCTGATTTGTGCAACTTTCATGCGCTTCATAGGTTTCGTTTCCTCTCTCCGTAACCGTTATAGTAGCATGAACTGACGGGATTCCAAGGAACCGGGAGTTCGATCAGACTTGGAACGGATTGGGCAGCAGCGAATGCTTCTCGTCCGGGCCCGAGACTTCGGCCCAGTCGACATGGTAGGAACAATCTTTACCCTGGATATCCCGCATCAGCCTGCTCCGCGCACGGGCTCGGGAGTTTTGCGGTGGCTCATACTTGGCCGGCTCGAGGTCAGAAGGGTCCCAGAGGCCATCGGTTTCAGCCATTGCGAGGCCGAGGCTTCGTGTCGGATCGATTTGATGAAATTCGAGGTCCTGCGCTTTGAGCCAGGGATCCTCCCAGGAGAGGCTTTCCCGTGAGACAAAAGCGTCGAGCAGATGTTTTTTGCTGATCCAATCGACAATTCCCACAAGCGAATCCGGCTGCGCAGCCAACCCGTCGAGGGTGCGGGCCCAAAGTTGCAGCAGGCAATCGGTCTCTGCATCCCGGCCCTGGAAAAGCTTTTTGGCCTTTCGATGAAACTGGCAAAGTAAACCAAGGGCCTCAGCTGTTGTGCCGTCGGCCATTATAACCCGCCATGGGGGCGCTGAGCTGCGCGAGAGCGATCGGAATGATGCCACCGGATCGGCCAGGGCCACTTGCGGCATTTCGCCCAGTTCCAGCAGGTCCAGCACCAGCCGTGTGGCTCCGATCTTGAGGAATAGAGCTGCCGGAATGACGTTAGTATCGCCGTGGATGAGGTGCAGCCGGCGAAAACGGCGAGCATCAGCAAGAGGTTCGTCGCGCAGGTTGAGAATGGAGCGGTTGTGTTGAATCCATTCGAAACAATCATTTAGAATGAAGTCTGCGCGCTGGCTGAGTTGGAACGCAACAGCTTCATCATTGTTCGAGTCTTGGCGGGTAAAGAAGTTTTGAAGGCTGCCTCCGACGCGGCCGGCGCCTGTGAACAAAACACGCAGGGTCAAAAATGCCAGCAAAGACGCCCAATTTCTTTTGGTTACTGCCTCGGTCCGCTCGAGAGAGTAGTTTTCATGGCAGCCGAAAGTCGCCCCCGTGTAGTGGTCAATGTTGTTTCGGATGAAGCAAACCTTGCCTTCAAGTCCAAGAGCCCGGACAGCTTCCAGTAAGAGTTCGTCTCCTGCGCGGTCGTAGCGCACGACGTCCAAAGTAGATGCACATTCGGGTGTGCAATATTCCAGGTGGCCCATGTCGATATAGACGCGACCACCATTAAAGAGAAAACCGCCGTTGCCGGCGGGTTCATCCCAACCGCGAGGATGCAGGTCGATTAGGCCATAGCGTTGGTTTTCAAACAGCCAATCGCGAATTCGCGGCAGGATTTCCTCGCTGCGCGCCGGCGATTGTACCAGGCAGCCGTATTCGGTTTCCAGGCCCGTGATGCGTGGTCGCATGGCGCTTTCTCGAAAGTGTTCCCCGCTTTATTCAAGATTCAATCGCCGATAATGAACATGTCCGGTGCTGTGGCGATCCAGCAACGCAGCTTCAACGACCTTTCCGGGAACACGCGTGTTAAGTTCCGCCGGGAGAGACAAACCCTGAAAGGTTTTCGCGTCGTTAAGCACCTGCCAGGCGGCAAGGCAGACTCCTGCGACCCTCGAAAGGGAATCTTCAGGTTTGAGGTTTTTCCCAATCCATTCGGCTGCCTCGGCTTCGGCTGAAGTTTCGCGATGCGCCACAATCACACGCGCCGACGAATACTGGTGGTCGCCGTCGTAATGAAGGCGCACCAGGGTATCCTGCTCGGGAGTATCACCCAGCTCTCCAAAAATCGATTCCACAATGATCGGTGGAGCGAACACTTGTTCGAAAGCATTTTTCAACATGCTGCTCAAAGCAAAGCTAATCAACCGGCGCAGCGTCACGTCTCCCGCCGAGCGATTGAAGCCCTCCAGGTGAGCGGCTTCAATGGCCGCCTGGCGAAGTTTCTCAATATCGACCGGGTGGCCTAATGCTGCCAGTCCGTGGCGATCATAGATTTCGAAGACCTTGGACTGACCTTGCCCCACCCCCAGGAGCAGGATGCCTTCCTTGCGGGATACCGCAAAAACCGGCGTGCCCCCCTTGAGTTGGTCGCGTATGTACTCACGGCGATTGCTGATGGCATCCAACCAACGATAGGGCTCCTCAATCATGGGCGGGCATCTTTCCAGAATGCAGCCTGTTCCTGGCTGGAGATGCTGCGGATGCCATCGCGGGAGAGCAGCTTAATGGTAGCAAATTCGTGCTGCTCGGCATGAACACCCCCGGTAGCGGCATCAAACTCGGCCGCAGTCATCAACAGCCGGTTTGCCAGTATTACAGCCTGGCCAAGCTTCATCTCGGCAGGACGCGGCTGCCCCCAGTTTTCGAGGTAATGCAGGATGCTTTTAATGGTCGTTGTGCCCGACCCGGACCCCGCAAACGTAGCGGCTTCGAAGTGGGCGCCGAGGGGATCGTAAAAATAGATCACAGGCCGCGCGTCGGGGGAATTTGTATCAACGCCTACAAAAACGGGAGATACCACGCCGACCCCCTGCAATGTGGCGGGTAGATTGTCGCGAAGCAACTTCGACAATGCGCGCACTTTTGCCTGCAGGCTCATGGCCTGAAGCTGGCTGCGACGATAAAACTCAAAGGCTGTTTGCAAAGTACGCGCCATCTCGAATGCCATCGCTGGTACGCCGGCGATAGCCATGAGCGAATGCGAATCCAGTTCAAGGATCTTCTCCGTTCGATCGGAGAAAATCATATGACCGGCGGTTGCCCTATGGTCCCCGCCGATTATCACACCGTCCGCACAGTGAAACGCGAAGACGGTCGTCGCCTCTAGTGGCATGGGATTGCGCACATCCCCGCCAATATTCGGGAAGGAGTTCTTTGGCAGCAGCGCGAGAAAGTCCCCGGTCATTGGCCAGTCCGTTGTCGATAACGTCTGGCCTGGTCCGGATCCACCTTGCGCATGCGCTTCAATAGCTCCTCGGTATTGGGTTTCTCAACCTTGGGTGCGCTAGGGCCCTCCCCCCCGCCGGGTGAGGAAGGTGGCAGGTGAGGTTTTTGAATGCGATCAGGCATAAGAGTAATTATGTCCATTGACGAATTTTGCAAATTCCAATCGCGCCAAATCGTCAACGGTTCGAGCATTGTTAATGATTTCCAACCCTTGTTTAATTTGCCGCGGGTCGAAAAGATTGCAAAGGTCCAATTTGATCGTCCCTTGAGTTCCTCGCAGCAATATATGATCCCATTGGGCTGCCTGGACAGCTGAGCCGAACTTTTCTATGCACCGGCCACGCACAGCGGCGCGCGTGCTGGAAGGAGGGCAAAGACTATGAGCTTTGATTTCTACCAACGGGTAGGGGAGCAAAAATGCGCCCTGATCCATTAAGCCGTAGAACAAGCCTTGTTGCGAATCCATCAAGTGATAAGCCAAGTCCAGGCTCGCGAGCCAGGGGTCATCCTCGGGAAGCTTTTCCGATTGCCGAAAGGCTTCAATCAATTTGAATTTGGCGGACCAATCGAGTCGATCGGAGGTGCTTAGAGGATCCCGTTCCAAATCCGCCAGCACTGTTTCCCACGCGATTAACAACTGGCGCCACTCTTCGCCTACGTTAGTGCAGTAGTCACGCACCAATTGAAGATATTGCTGTTGGATTTCCAATCCGGTGGTCATTTTACCACCCGATGTTTGACAGTGCCATTTCCAGGTAGCGTCCCTGGAAATGCTCTTTAGAGCTCCTAACGGGTCAGCGAGCACAGGCACTCGGCTAAGCGGTGCGCCGTTTAAAAACGCCTGGAGCACTAGCGCCATTGAGCCAATCTTCAGGTATGTCGAATAGAGCGAAAGATTCGAATCACCCAGAATTACATGGAATCGGCGGTAGAATTGACGATCCGCGTGAGGCTCGTCCCTGGTGTTGATAATTGGCCGTCGCTGCATTGTATCAATGCTCTGCAGTTCGAAGAAAAAGTCGCTGCGCTGGGAAATCTGGAATCCAGGCTTTAAAAATTTGTCTTCTTCCTCCCAGCCAAACTTTCCGGCTCCGCACATTATTTGACGGGTGACCAGGAACGCCATCACCCCTGAACTGAGGGAATCCCACGGTAAACGGCGTGGTAACAGATAGTTTTCGTGGCACCCATAACTATGCCCGCAAAAATCGGTGTTGTTTTTATACAGGAGCACCGGGTTGGAGGAGCCCTGGTTGAGGTTGCGGGCGCAATCCATAAGGAGCTGATCCCCCGCGTAATCCTGCTGCAGGTGTTCCAGCAGGGTCGTGCATTCCGGTGAGCTGTATTCCGGATGAGAATGGTCATTGTACAAGCGAGCCCCATTGCGCAGTACCAGGTCGCTATGAACGGCATCCGTTGACAGCCGGCGTTGAGCATCCTGGACGAAGTAGTTCACCTCGTCGTGATCCTGCATCAATTCCTTCACCCGGAAACCGCGGGCATCGCAATGTGGATCTTCGCATTGATAATCCCAGCGGCGTCTGACCCCCGGAGCCGTAGCGGCTCCAACCAGCGCAATCGCTTCGGCTACGACGTCCAATCCTTCGGACTTCTCGCGCGTAATGCCTATTTCTGTCTCTGTGCCGAACTGAATCTCCAGTCGTTCCTGCATGGTGGTGTCCTGTCTCCCGCGCGTTTACATATTCAACAATCAAACCGCGGCAGAAAACGCTCCGTGTTCGCCCGAACGATACGGGGACAAACGCACCACGTTCGACGGATCAAAATCGGTCAGTTTCAGCCAGTCCTCGGTAATATCGCTGGGAGGGAAGAGCTCATTCTCGCGATATTCCTTGATTAATGCGTCGAGCAGGTCCTGCCGGGTGATGGGGGCCTCGCTTCGCAAACCGATCGAGCGTTTGATCGCGGATTCTTTGGCACGCTCGACGATCGCCGCGATGATGGCCCCGCTGGCCAGGTCCCCGCGATACAGGTAGTCATGGCGCCCGCTGCGGAAGGTGATATCCAGGAAGCGATTATCATCCGCATGGGCATAGTGTGCCTCGACGATCGCGTCAATCAGCTGCTCACGGGCCTCAGCAAGTGGCAAATCGTCCACGAGATAGATGCCATAGATCTCCCGGGCAGCGCTCTTATCCGGGCGACGAACGCGGATCTTGCGATCGATACGACCCGGTCGAAGAATTGCCGGATCGATCAAGTCTGCCCGGTTTGACGCCAGGATCACCACCACGTTTTGGAGTGGTTCGAGTCCATCCATCTCGCTGCAAAACATCGGCACCAATGTCGAAAGGATATTAGTCCCCGCTCGCATGGCGTGGCGAGTACCCAAAATCGACTCCGCCTCGTCGATGAACAGAAAGGCCAGGTGGCCCTCAGCCGCTTTCTCCCGGCATTGCACAAAGAGGTCACGCACTTGCCGCTCGGATTCCCCGAGCCACATGTTCAGAATTTCGGGACCTTTGACGCTGAGAAAGTATTCCGGGCGATCTTCGCCGGTTTCCTGCAGGATCTGCAACCGGAGGTTGTGCGCCGTGGCTTTTCCCAACAAGGTCTTGCCGCAACCGGGCGGACCGTATAGCAGGAAGCCCTTTGGCACCGGGTGATGAAACCGGCGGAACAACGCCGCGTGCAGGAAAGGTAACTCAATCGAGTCGCGGATGCCCTGGACTGCCTCTTGTTGGCCACCAATCGCGCTCCAGGGAATCGGTTCAACGCGAGTAAAGGTGCGGTCCAGACGCTTGCTGGTTCCGATCACCTCCACCGCCACGCGTTGCTGACTGTCGAGGCGAACATCGAGTCCGACTTTGAGTTTGTCCTTGAGCAACAAAGAAGACCTCACTACGACGGCGTCCGAAATGCCTGTCTCGTTGCCTACACGCAGCCGGCCATCTCCCATGACCTCGGTGATGCGAACCACCGGACCATTCTTCTCAAAGCCAAAGACGTCCGTAACTGCAAAAGCTTCATTGAGCAGTACCCGCGTGCCGGTTTCGAGTGAAGCCTCAGGCACGTTTGGATCAAGATTGCACACATATTCGGTGCCGTTCACGCAGACCAATGCTCTGCCGTTGGCCAGTGTTTGAAGCAGCGTGCCAAGCCGCAACGCGGGAGCGCGCAATTTTTCGACTGCGTCGTTTAGTTTCTCCAGGGCTGTTCTGGCCTGGTCCTGGAGTTCTTCCATTTCGACGATGCGATTGCGCAACAAGGCCATCGAGGGCGCGGAGCCCTGAGTGGCGAATTCGAGCCTGACGCGATCCAGCATTTGCAATGCTGAAACGCTTTCCGGAGTTTCTGCCCAAGCTGGTTCCTGGGGTGATGGTGACGAATCCTGGCCGGACCCGGAGGGGTCGGGACGACCTTTCTGTAAGTTACTCACATGCTAATTATAAGACTACTCAGCCATCACGCAAATCACCCTTTTACTTTGTAATGTTCGCCAATGGCATCGTCTTTAACGGGTTTTTTTGAAGGAAATAACCACTGGAAGTTCAAATCTCCGTAAAACCCGGCTTCGACTTCGGGTCGACTGCGGATAACAAATCGGCTGGTAGGTCCTTGCGAGCGTTAATCTGCTGTCATTTTCTTCGTTTTTTCGGTGGAATATTCCGCTGGTGTTTCGGCGAACTTCGGAGGCGTACATACTTGTTCGCAGCAATGAACGATCGCATGCGGCCGTGGGCTGTTTTGCGGAAAGGTTAGGGCTGCGCGATTTTCGCCACCATCGCCACTCCGGCGCCGCTATCAATTGCAAAAAGAATCAGACCTTTGTCCTTATAGGCCTATCTCGTTCGTTAAAGGATCGGACCCAGGCTCACGCCGGGACATTGACAAAGGGCCACATTAGGTTCAGAAATCTGGTAGAGAATCAAATCTATCCCATGATCGAATGGGGCACATGCTGTTTTTTAACGGGTAGAGTTCCAACAACAACCACCTGAATCATGAAAACCAAAGCCAAACACAAGGTAACCAGCAAGAAGAAGCGCAGCGCCAGCGCAGTTCGCCTGCTGGTGGGCACGCGAAAAGGTGCATTCATTCTCAACTCGGATGGCACGCGCAAAAAGTGGACGGTCGATGGCCCGCATTTTGCCGGCTGGGAAATGTACCACCTGAAAGGCTCCCCCGCCGACCCCAACAGGCTGTACGCGTCCCAAACGAGCGGTTGGTTCGGCCAGAAAATCCAACGTTCTGACGACGGTGGCAAAACCTGGGAACCGGTCGGCGATAAGTTCGCGTATGAAGGCACCACGACTACACATCAGTGGTACGACGGCACCCAACACCCCTGGGAGTTCAAACGGATTTGGCACCTCGAACCATCACTGACCGATCCCGACACTGTCTACGCCGGCGCCGAAGATGCCGCGCTGTTTAAAACCACGGACGCTGGAAAGACGTGGCAGGAATTCCCAGGTCTGCGCAATGCCAAGGGCCATCTTTGGCAACCTGGTGCCGGTGGAATGGGCTTGCACACAATCCTTCTCGACCCCTCCAACCCTAAGCGCATTTTCATCGCTATTTCGGCGGCCGGGGTTTTTCGTACCGAAGACGGCGGCCAGACCTGGCGCCCCATTAATTCCGGACTCAAGTCCCCTTATCAATTGCCCGATCCGGACGCCGAAGTCGGCCACTGCGTTCACCGGATTGCTCTTCACCCCTCGCGCCCCGGTGTTCTTTTTATGCAAAAACACTGGGATGTTATGCGGAGCGACAACGCCGGAGATTCGTGGCACGAAGTCAGCGGTGACTTGCCAACTGATTTCGGCTTTCCCATCGACGTACACGCGCATGAACCGGAAACAATTTATGTTGTTCCCATTAAAAGCGACTCCGAGCACTTTCCGCTAGATGGTAAACTGCGGGTTTATCGCAGCCGCACAGGCGGCAACGAATGGGAGCCGCTGACCAAAGGCCTTCCTCAAAGGGATTGTTACGTCAATATCCTCCGCGATGCCATGGCGGTTGACTCGCTGGAGCCCTGCGGCGTTTACTTCGGCACTACGGGCGGGCAAGTTTATGCTTCGGCAAACGGTGGTAATAGTTGGACGGCAATCGTGCGAGATTTGCCGGCCGTTTTATCGGTCGAAGTCCAAACTCTCAAATGATTCGAGTTGTCCTTCCTGCTCATCTGCGCACGCTGGCACGCGTCAATGGAGAGGTTCAACTCGAGAGTTCGGCCCCGATAACGCTTGGTTCGGTTTTGGACGAGCTCGAGGCCCGCTACCCTGTGTTGCGCGGATCCATCCGTGACCATGTTACCTTGCGCCGCAGGCCTTTTGTCAGATTCTTCGCCTGCGAGGAGGACCTCTCTCACGAACCGCCGGAAACAGCATTGCCGCAGGCTGTCGTGTCCGGCTCTGAACCACTCCTCATCATCGGTGCACTTGCCGGGGGGTGAAGATCAATAACGTTATTCTGGTCAATTCCCGGTTTTCAATCTCAGCTGCGCTCACTCACTACTTGCAAGGCAGTACAAAAACCTCTCACCCCGCAGGTAAAGCTCACGGCCAGCAAGAGCCGCCGAGGCGCTAAACGTGTCATCGAGATGATTAACCGCCAGGGCGGCGTTTTCCCGATCATGACGCAAGACAACGGTCGTTCCGTCTCGACCGGTCACATAGATTCGGCCTGCCGCTCCAACCGGGGAGGAAAAAATGAAATCCCTGATGCCTTCAAGCCTAAGTGGTTCGCCCCGCGGCTTGCCACTCATTGGGTCAAGGCGGGAAAGAACGTTCTGATTGTGGCGAAGAACGTATAGAGTGTCGTCATAAAGTAGTGGCGAGGAGACGTAAGGCGTCAATCGACTAAGTTTCCAAACGACATGATCGGTGCCAGTGATATCCCCCCTAGCCCCCGCCAACCGGATAGCCAGCATCGCTTGCGAGTAGTAGCTGTTCCCGGCGATGACCAGGCCATGATAGTACACTGGTGAAGCTACGACATTTTCGGTGAGCCCGGCACACTCCCAAAGCTGTGTCCCGGTGGATAGATCATACCCGCGTACCCGCTTGGTCGCGCTGACAATTACCTGGGTTTTTCCGTCTTCTTCGATCACCAATGGAGTGGACCAGGAAGTCTTTTCATCCCGGGCTGTTTTCCACAGCATGTTACCTGTATTTTTGTCAAAGGCGTACAAGAAGGATTCGGCCTCGTGATCCCAACAAACGATCAAGGCATCGCCATGGAGGACTGGTGAACTGCCTTCGCCATGTGCGTGGAGCGTATGCATTCGGCCGAGGTCTTTCTGCCATTTCAGATCGCCACTCAGCGACAGGCAATAGAGGCCCCGTGAACCAAAGAAAGCATAGAGCCTCTCACCGTCCGTGACAGGTGAGTTGGAAGCCAGGCTGCCCGTTTCGTGCCCGCCTTCGTGTGGCCACTCCTCACGAAGAACTTTCGACCACTGCGCAACTCCATTGTGGCGGCTCACCGCCATTGCGAGAAACTGGTGCCGATGCGTGACCGGCACGCTGTCGTGAACACCCGGCGCATCGTCATAAACCGGCTTTTGAGCCGCCCCTACCGGCACAGCGGTCAAAATATAAACCGAGTCGCCGCAGACAATGGGCGAAGAATGTCCTTTGCCCGGCAGCGCGATCTTCCAGCGCACGTCATTGGTTTCGCTCCAATGGACTGGTGGGTTTGCCAGCGGGGCAACGCCGTTAGCGAGGGGCCCTCGCCATTGCGGCCAATCGTCCTGCCGTACGTTGCAATTACTGCCGATCGCACTATTGGCCGGCGCTGACAACCTCGCCAGACAGGACAGCACAATGACCAAGCAAACAGGGGATTTCATGTATGCCATTGTGCACCCTTGCAGACGAGCCTGTCAAAGACCAGGCGGAAATAAATAGCGGTTGGACACTAACGCCCATTGAGCTATACATGGACGGCTCCACCCTGGGTAATTATCGGGTGGATGCTTAGGAGCTATGGAGCAATATCCGGCCAGTCATGTTCGGCAGCGCGAACCAGCCTCGGTTTGCATGGCTTCTCGGGCCGAGTGCGCTGTCCCGCTCTCAGCATGAACGCAATTTAGGGAGAATTGCCGGGTTCTTCAGCCCTTTGGGGACGTGGGCTGAAGTGGATACTTGCGTCGCAAGCTCTGCGTCGCGTCTTTTGGTTCTGCCTCTTTGAGGCGGCTTTTTATTTTGCCTACCGATATGGCATGTCATTCAGTCGGGCTTCTGCCTCGCCTTTCTGGTTTCCGGATTCCATTCTGCTCTGCGCGCTCTTACTTAATCGACCCTCTGTATGGTGGGTATTCATTCTTGCCCCTCTTCCGATTCGATTATTTGCCCATGTTAGCCAGGGAATCCCACTGTGGTTTCTGTTGACTACCTCTGCGATTGACTCGGCAAGGGCTCTGTTCGCGGCAGCTGTTTTACGGCACTGGCTTAAAAATCCTCGTCGTTTCGAGACCGTGCGCGAATTCGTCATTTTTTGTCTGGTCGCCGTTTCGCTCGCTCCGGCTCTGTCGGCTTTCGGTGGCGCGGCGGCACGGCATGCTCTTTCTTATTGGGCCACCTGGGAGCGGTGGTTTTTCGGAAACGCTCTCGCGCAGTTGGTGCTTACCCCGGCAATTCTCTACTGGGTTTTCGGCCGGTGGTGGAAAATGCCAAACGCCTCTGCAAACCGCGGCTTTGTAACAGGACTGCTGGCAGTCGGATTAGTCCTGACTGGATGGTCCGCTTTCGACACTGTCTCCACTGAGGCCGGTTTTGCCGAGGCACGATTTTTTGCGCCTGTTCCGTTCCTGTTTTGGGCTGCCATACGGTTCGGCATGATGGGCGCCACCGGTGCCATCATGATCCTGACGAGTATTTCGATGGAGGCCGCTCTTGTGGGGCGTGGGCCATTTGCAACGACATCGCCGAGCAAAAGAAAGCGGAACATAAGTTTCGTACTCTTTTGGAGTCTGCGCCCGATGCTATGGTGATAGTCGACCAAGAGGGGAAAATCGTCCTGGTCAATTCGCAAACCGAAAAGCTCTTCGGATATCGGCGGGACGAACTGCTGGGCGGCCGGTAGAGATCCTGGTCCCCGAAAGGTTAAGGGCGCGGCACACGCACCATCGTGCCGCTTTTGCCAAGAATCCCAAGGCGCGACCGATGGGAGCGGCCTTGGAGCTTTTCGCGCAACGCAAAAATGGGAGCGAGGTTCCAGTCGAAATTAGCCTCAGCCCACTCGAA
>Ga0306920_100007159_pt1 | contig 14657 bp, 12 predicted proteins | sample flu12Cox44000170_FD_204666 | JGI IMG/M metagenome (GOLD analysis project Ga0306920, IMG submission 204666) | Lab enrichment of tropical soil microbial communities from Luquillo Experimental Forest, Puerto Rico - flux4day.12C.oxic.44.000.170 (v2)... | ecosystem: Environmental > Terrestrial >... | reverse complement strand
CCACGGCAACATTGAACGATCCTCCGAAGTTGACATCCCAAGTCCGCCGGATATCGGAATCGGCGACTTGCGCAATCCCCGCGAGATGAAATAAGTGAGTGGGCTTTTCGGTGGCGAGAACGCTACGAACTTGTCCGGCATCGCTCACGTCCATTGCGACAAACCTCACGGATCTGTGCTGGAACTCCGCCGTACTGCGATGGATCGCGACGATGATTTCCGGTTGCTCTGGTCGCGTACACAATGCATTAACGAGGTAGCGGCCTACGAACCCACTTCCTCCGGTAATCAGAATGCGCAAAGGATGGTCACTCATATGCCCTGCCGCTCGAGTCCATGACTGCTGCGTACTGCTTTTTTTCCTCACAATTAACGCGGAAACGAGCAAATCAGACGGAGATACTCACCGTATTCGTTGGCAAATGCATTAGCCCTGGCGAGAAGAGCAGCTGTATCGATAAATCCCAGGCGCCAAGCCACTTCCTCTGGACATCCGATTTTGAGCCCCTGCCGCGCTTCGACCGCGTGCACAAACTGCGAGGCATCCAGGAGACCTTGAGGCGTTCCGGTATCAAGCCAAGCCGTGCCTCGCGGCAGTTGCTCGACCCGTAGCTCACCGCGTTTGAGATAGAAATCGTTCAGATGAGTGATCTCCAGTTCGCCACGCGCAGACGGCTCCAGCGAGGTGGCAAACGCGGCTGCCTTCTGGTCATAATAATATAAACCAGTCACGGCGAGGTTGCTGCGGGGGCGTTGAGGCTTCTCCTCGATCGAGACAGCGAAGCCATTCGCATCGAGTTCCACTACGCCGAAGGAGCGCGGATCAGCAACGGGATATGAGAAGATTACGGCTCCCTGGCGGAATTCAGCGGCGCGCCGGAGTTGAACACCGAGACCTGCCCCATAGAACAAATTATCCCCGAGTGCCAATGCGCATTTGCTATCGCGAATGAAGTCTTGGGCGATAAAAAGAGCTTGAGCCAACCCACTGGCGTTGGGTTGCTCAGCGTAGGATAATTTGATGCCATACTGCGCACCGCTGCCTAGCAATTTGCGATATTGCGGAAGCGCAAGCGGGCTGGAGATGACCATAATATCGCGAATCCCTGCGAGCATGAGGGTTGAGAGAGGATAATAAATCATTGGCTTATCGTAGATTGGGAGTAGCTGTTTGCTGACAGCAAGAGTGAGGGGATGCAATCTTGTGCCCCTTCCACCAGCTAAAATGATCCCCTTCATCCCAGTCCTCACAAACTATTCTGAGCACTTTGATCGGCAGGTATGTTCTCATAATGATCTGGATACTGACTGAACAAAATCGCTCATTTTCACCTCAATTGCTGGATTGCCTGATTGTCAGGTTGATCAGCCCCCGCTGGGTGGTCCAGTTGGAATGTTAGTTTAAGGCTGGCCGTTACGCCAGCGTGGCCGGCGGAGCCAGTCGGCGTAGCGCAGCCACGAACACGTCTGGTGCTGGAGGCTTGTACTCGGGGGACCCAGCTAGGGCGGCGCGAGTACGGCTTGCAAATTTGCACATTCGATCCGGAAGGTCTCGTTCGATCGTATCGGACCAGTTGTCAAAAAGATGTTCCGTCGCCTCGATTCCCGACAGCACAAAGCTGTTGTGCCATGGCATCTTCATGACGTGATCTTCTTTAACACCGACGGTTTTTGATTTTCGCGGGGACGCCCCATGCGCGCGCACCATCGGGAATATCGCAAACGACGCAGGCGCCGGCACCAATCAGCGCGTTCTCGCCAATACTTATTCCCGGAATGACAGTCGTCCCTGCAATCAACGAAGGCGAGCCGCCCAATTTTTACATTGCCAGCAATGAATGAAGGGGACAAATGAGGAGGCAACCACAATCTTCATCAGCAGCTAGCATGATTTTTTCGAAGCAGCAAGCGCATCAGCGACTCCAGATCTCGTTCGCCGTTCTCTACGGTCATCGGCCACGTCAAAGAACATCGCCGCATAGGCCGCAACCACCTCGCCCATGCCAGCGGTGACGCCATCAACGCCCTGCTCGCCGCCGCCTTCAGAACCTGATCGCGCTCGGCCTAGCTGCTCAGCTCAAATCGGCTTGAAAACAAGTTCTTCACGGACGACTGGGTCTTCTTGTCAGCGGGCCAAGCCATGAGCCAATTGCCTTGCAGCAACACGCCTTTCAGTTGCTCGACACTTTGCGCCCAGGTGAGCCAGGGCATGTTATCGGATTTTGGATGACGGTTTTCGACACGGAGCGCCAGCCAATTCTTGACGGCATTGGCAAGATCGCCGGGCTCTTTGCCGCTAAAATAACTCGCGTGTTCGCCGGCCACTTCGCGGAATGCCGGAATATCTCGCGCAAGGATCGCTAGTTTGTGCCGTGCAGCCTCGATCAGCGGCAGGCCGAAGCCCTCACCCTGCGAAGCGGCGATCAAGCAAGCGCAAGCGGCGTAGGTCTTTTCAAGATATTCATCGCTGATGCCTTCCAACCAGAACAGACGTTTACCCAACTCGGGATGATTGTGCAGCCTTTGGACAAACGGTTCGACCATCCAGCCCTGTTTGCCAACGATGATCAAATTTACCTCGTGGCCTGACTGCCAAAGCCATTCGAAGGCGTCAAGCGTTTGGGTGTGTCCCTTTCGCGGTTCGATCGTGCCTATCATCAGGAAGCTTGGGCTGGTGGCAAACGAAACCAACGTTTCTTCGGCTTGCTCCGGCAGGCCGTAGGTGGGAGCGCTGTTCTCGACATCCGATCCGAGGTGGAACCATCCGATTTGTAGTGGCCGCCGCCGAGGCGCCCCGTTCGCATTCAGCCATCTGGCGAATTCATCAGCGACAGTACGGGAAATGCATACGACACCGTCAGCATGCTTGTTCAAGATCGAAACCCAGCTTGCATGCAGTGTCGCGAATCCAAACGGAAAAGCCTCTGGCAATAAGATCGGTAACAGGTCGTACAATACGAAATAGATCTTCACCCCTGTTCTCCGCATATCCGAAAAAAAGTCAACCTGGGTCGGGATGACATAGTGGAAATCAAGGCCCAAGAACGCATCGCCCTGCTGTAACTCGACTGGGTCATCCTGCAAGAAACCAACCGGACAGTCGAGAAACCGCGAAGTAAAACCTCTCGCATACCGATAGCCTGCTCTATCCGCCGTCGCGTAGACGGGCTCCACCCGATAACCTTCGGGAGGGTTTCTGAGCAGGTCTTTCAGAATGCTTCGCGTGACGCGATGTATGCCTGATAGTGCCTCCCGCGGCATCAGTTCCGAAACATCGACCAGCAAATGGCGCTCGTGTCTTGGTGTCGGGATGTTTCGATTCAGTAAGCGAGTGAGGGACAGCCATTCCTTAAGCGTCGGGAAATGGGCCACTAGGTGTTTGGCAAATCGCAGGGGCGCGGCGATGCGCCAGGATGTAGAACTGTAGAGGGCGGCAAGTTGCTGTTGCAACGCTGCCTCGCGGCCCATGGCCGCCCGGGCGTGGGCATCCATTTCGGCGATGCGCTGACGGAGGCGCGCGATCTCCATTTCGCGCGCAGCAAGGGCCTTTTTCAGCGCAATCTCACCAGAGAGCGCAGCGCTGAGGCTCTCCCCAGCTTTGGCAGCCTGGGCGAAGGCGGCTGTCGCTCCTTCCGCCTGCTCGGTCATTTCACTTTGCCTTTGCGAATGTCTCGCTCAAATTGGCTGGTCGACCTTAAAATTTCAGCATCCATTTTTGCCCCTGTTGAGCTTGAGAGCTGATCAGCTTCAATATCGGACAAAAGTCGACGGAATAAGTCCCGCGATCTGTCGAAAGAGAAGTTCTTACGAACGAATTCTAACTCTTTCTGGGACAGACGCGTCCACATTGCCTCCTCGGTATAAAGCCGGATTACGGCGTCAGCGAACATGTACGGATCGTCCTCAACCAAGATCTCCTCGCCTGGGGCCAATCCAAATCCCTCGATTCCAACACTGCTCGATACGGTCGGTAGGCCAGCCCGCAGGCTTGTTAGAATCTTGCCCTTCATGCCTGCGCCATAACGCAAGGGCACAACAGCAACCCGGCATTGAGCCAACACGGCATCGAGGTCATCGACAAAACCGACGACCTCAACCCCATTGCCCGCAAGAGCCCGAACCTCTGGCGTCACCCCGCTGCCAACGATGCGAAAAACGGCGGCCGGCACTCGCTGCCGAACAAGGGGCCAGATACTCCTGACGAAATAAGTAACGGCGTCGGCATTGGGCGAGTGTTGATAAGTGCCGATGAAGATTACTCCGGAGCGTGCGGAGAAGGGCGTGGCGAAGGGTGCGGCTCGACACAATTCATCTGGGTCGGGCACGAGCGGTATGACGTGAATAAGCGCACCGGGCGCCTCACGTCGGACGATGTCGGCCTCTTGGTCGGTCAAAACGATAGTGGCATCGGCTTTACGGATCGAGGCAATTTCCGCGTCCCGCGTTCTCCGAGCCCGTTCAAGCAATTCCGGTTGGCCCAACAGTTCGGCCTCCCGCATCTCACGCAAAAAATGCAGATCCACGGTGTTGAAAACAATGCGAGCCCTCGGCACCAGCTGGCGAACGAGATCCAGGTATCGGCTAGCGATTTCGACCCGGCACAAGACCACGAGTTCAAAATTCCCACCCTTCTCAATAAGAAGGTCACGCACGTTGTGAAAGTAGGGAGCATAAATTGCCTCCACGCCCATGGCCTGAAGCGTATCGGTATATTTTCCCCGATGTATGAAGTTGTTTTCCGGAACGAATGTCACTCGAAAACCAAATTCATTCAATATTCGGATAATATTAATACTATAAGCTGAGCCAGCATTCTGATCAGGGGTCGGCGAGTCCGCATCGATATAAAGGACGCGCGCCGCCGACGCACGGTCATGTAGTCGGCTCAAATTCCGACCGATTGTCTCAGAATCCTCGACCATTTGTGCCTTTTCGCGCGCAAATCGATCCCGATCATTTTGCCGATCTTCGCCTCCTTCCGCGCAGTAACTGAAAACTTGCGCACTCGGACAGTAATGGCAGGAATGTCCCAACACCCGCGCACGAAACGCGAGATCTATGTGTGCGAACTCGAAGGTGCGATATTGCTCGTTGAATCCGGCAAGTTCAAGAATAATGTCTCGCTTAATTAAATATCCAGCCAGACAGAAATCGACTTGTCTCGCAAACTTGTAGCGAGGGTGATCCGGCTGCGGATCAAGATGGCCGTAACCATACGGCGCTTTGCGATATGTTACGATGCCGCCGGCCGCCTTGAGGCGGCCGTCGGGATAAAGTACCTGCGGACCAACAATGCCTTTCTGATTGCTTAGGCTTGAGAGAAGGTGCTGCAACGCTTCGCCCTGGATTAGCGTCTCAGCTTCAAAGAAGCCAACCACATTCGTACTGATGGAGGACAAACTCTGATTAGCAGCATTGGAATAGGCGGCGTCCGGCTCACATCGAATATACAAACAATTCGGGCGATTGGCGAACAATAGTCGCGTAAAATCATCTTTCCCGACATCGCAGATAATGAGATCGAGAGCTAATCGATCTCGGCAACGCGTCAGGGAATCAACGAATGCCAGCGTGCTCCCAACGGATTTTGTAACCAATACGATGGTTATGTCCGGCGACCGTCCTGCGAGAGGGGCGACGCTGACCCACTTAGGCGGCGACAGCGGAGTTGGCGTGCTAATCTGCGACCTCGCCGGCAGCGACGGCGGAGTTGGCAGCGTGCTAATCTGGATATCTTGCGCACGCCAAGCGTTCCGCAAGCGGTTGTACCACGGCACACGCAGTCGGCAATACCTGCCCAGAACTGCATAAGACAGGTTGTGGGTTTGGATGTAGCGTCGTCCAATCGGACCGAACTTAAACAATCCAAATGCGAATGTAGCGTAGAGATTGAGCCGAAACAAAGCATCGAATCCCGCGAACGTCCACGGTACGTAGCCCCTGCGTAGGCAGTAGATGGTCATGAGCAAAAGGGGAAATAGTTGCCACGGAAGGAACCAATGATCGTTATGCGCCGCGCGTTCGTACGCCGCGAATGCGCTGGCGTCTCGGAACATGAGACATTCCGGCAGCTCGGCGTGCTTGCCGGACTTGATTGTCCCGGCGGAGACGGCCAAATCATACGCAAAGAAATCGCGCGTCGGGAAAGCCGAGCGTAACACTCGGCTGCGAAAAAGCCCGTAGAAACGTGAGTTGCACGCCGGATTACGAAAAAACCGCTCTGCATTTTCGCGCCACGTTCCAGTCAGCGCATAGGTACCCATCGCGAAATAACTTTCACCCTGTTTCGTGGTGAACAACACACGGGTCTGACAGCATACGTAATCGGGATTGGAAACCAAAAAATTTAACGTGCGCTCGACGAAGTTTGGTGCCCACAAGTCAACCGCCGTAGCCCACATGAAGAACGGGGTTGTCGCTTCAAATAGTACAAAACGGAAATTGTTGGCCGGGCTTAAATTTTTCGGCTGGCGAACGTAGCGGATGCGCGGATCGCGGCTTACGTATTCCCGACAGATTTCTTCAGTGCTATCACTAGAATTATTATCAGAAACGACAAGTACAAAATTCTGAAAAGTCTGGGCAAGTAGACTATCGAGCGCGGCGCGTATCGTAGCCGCACCGTTATATACGGGCATTCCGATCGTTAACTCAGGCTCTCGCACCACAACCTCTCCAACTCAGACCGGCGCACCGGTGACGCCGCGGAATGGGAAATGGGCATTGGGTCCCGGACCGTCCTGAAGCCCATGAACTGAAAGTCGTCGTTCGAAGCTTCAGTTCCGATCGACAGGTCTCCAACTAAGCGCGTCCATTCCTGCGACGGCCGCCTTGCACTGGCCCACGGAGAAGGCCGGATGCCTCCGCTTTTCAGGCGTCGGAACAGCCTCCGGTCCTGCAATGCACCCGCCTTATGTCACGTCGAATCTTTCGGCTCGTCCGAGCCGCTCGCCTGCATACGAGTTCTGGCGGATAGGCGCCCACCACGACCGGTTTGCGATGTACCAACCAATCGTCTCGCGCAAAGCGGCTTCGAAGCTCTTAATAGGCGACCAACCCAACTCTCGCTCAAGCTTGCCGGGATCGATCGCATACCGCAAGTCGTGTCCGGGGCGATCTGCGACGAATCGAATCAGGGCTCGACGTCCGACGCGATCTCCGAGCAGCTCGTCTACGACGTCGCAAATTTCGCTCACAAGCTCTAAGTTCGTCCGCTGATTGCGCGCAGAAATGTTGTATTTTTCACCTGGCTTTCCGCGTTTTATAATCCTTAGCAAAGCGCGAGCATGATCATCGACGTAAAGCCAATCTCTAATATTCTCACCTCGACCGTAGATGCCGATCGTCTTGCCTTCCAGCGCATTCAATATCGTGAGAGGAATTAGCTTATCGGGGAATTGATAAGGGCCAAAATTGTTGGAGCAGTTTGAAATTATAACCGGTAAATCATAGGTTCTATACCAAGCACGAGCCAAGTGATCACCCGCCGCCTTGCTTGCGGCGTACGGCGAACTTGGATCATAGGGATCCGTTTCTGTAACAGCAGCATCCTGCAACCGCAACGATCCATACACTTCATCGGTTGATACCGCTACAAATCGAAATCTGTGGCGGCGCGCCGGCGCTAACTTGGCCCAATACCTTCGTGCGACGTCCAGGAGCACGTAAGTCCCGGTAACGTTAGTCTCGATGAACGGCGCTGCGCAGTCGATTGACCTATCGACGTGCGTCTCTGCCGCGAGATGCACAATCGCGTCAGGTTCAAATTCCTCAATCAGCTCGACCATTCGCTTGCCGTTCGCAATATCAAGCTGAACAAAACGATAATCCGAGTGTTTCGCTACGGCGTCCAATGACTGCAAACTTGCGGCATAAGTGAGCTTATCCACGTTTAAAACGCTACATCCACACTTTCCCACCAAATAGCGGCACAGCGCAGATCCGATAAAGCCTGCGCCGCCGGTTACAAGAATGCGCATCTGCGGTAGCTGCTCGGGTGATGAATGCATACGATTGCAGGGACCGAAACGGCGACAGATGATTAGCCGCGCGCGACATGCAGCTGCACTAGCTTCCTAAATTCCGCATAATCCGTGATGTAATCATTTGGATCATAGGGCTCGGAGGCTATGACCAGCGACACCGCTCCGATCGAGTAACCGAATTGCATGGACCAAATCATTGGCGGGAGATAGAGGCCTACCTCGGGCCCGGTCAACGGGAACACGTATGCACTGTCTCCGTCGTCGACGACAGTTTTCATCTGCCCCGCTACGGCGACCAGAAGTTGATGACACCGCCGATGGGAATGGGCTCCTCTGACAGTTTCAGCCATGACCTTGTCTATATAGTAGAAACGTTTCGCTACGAATGGAATGCTCTGACCTTCAACCGCAGTCAGGCGCCCGCGGGCGTCTATATGGCTCTGAAATTGGATCAGGCGCGTGCCGTCGCGATTGGTGGACATCTGGTACCACACCGGCGCATCCAACTCCTTCGCCTCAGCATAACCGACAACACGACCAGGATTGCCGACGATTATCGAACGTGCAGGCACGTCATTGAGCACAACGGCGCCGGCGCCAATCATGGCGCCATATCCTATTCGCACACCCGGCAGAATCGTGGCATTGGCTCCGATCGACGCATGGTCTTCGACGATCGTTTGCATGAAGCTCGCCGGACGCGCTTTGGACCTTGGAAAGCGATCGTTGGAGAAGGACGCATTTGGACCGACAAAGACCTGGTCGCCAAGCCGCACCCCGTCCCACAGCTGAACCCCGCTCTTGATCGTGGCCGCATCGCCTACGATCACGTCGTTTTCGATAAACACGCCATCGCAGATATTGCAATCCCGACCGATTCGCGCGCCCGGGAGCACGTGCGCAAATGCCCAAATCCGTGTCCCTTCGCCGACATGCGACGATTCACAGATTCCCGCCGGGTGAACGAAGACGGTCACGTTACCTGTTTCTCCGTAACGGTCTGCCGCTGTCGCAGCGGTCCCGAGCGATGCGATAAGATCACCGCCAGCGGCCGTCGCTTCGCGTTCTCCGAGATCCGCCATAGGTAGCATCCGAGAATGCCTTGTCCCAGAATCAAAATCGATCCGAAAAACGTGATGGCCAGCATGATCGGCACGTAACCTCGCACCTCGATATTGCCAGAGAGCCAAGCAATCACAACGGCACCGGCCAGCACGGATGACACCACAATTCCAATTGCGCCGATCCACAAAAGTAGCGAGATCGGGAGGTCTGAGAAGGCGAAAACGCTATCCAACATGTACCGGAACCTTCGGCCAAACTTCCACGCGCTTTTCCCCGCAGACCGTGGCCGACGTTCATAAGCAACTTCCTCGCGGCGAAATCCCAACCAAAACAGTTGTCCGATCAGCGAAGTCTCCCGTTCTTCCAAGCTCAACAGGGCATCACAAAACGCCCGGTTGCAGCCGAACACGTCAACTCCGCCTGCCGGGATTTGGCGCATGATCAAGCGACGATATAGCCACCAATAGAGGCGCGAGAAAAATCTCGTGAGCGGGGGATCGGCTCGCCCCATCCGTACTCCCACGACCAAGTCACACTCACCGCGATCGAGCTTGCAAAAAAACTGGGTGATAAGCTCCGGCGGTTCCTGGAGATCGGCGGCCATCACCGCCATCCATTTGCCGCGCGCCAGCGCCAGGCCCTGACGGATGGCCGAGTACGCGCCGAAGTTGCGCGACAGCTCCACTAGCTGCCAGTCGAACGCAACATCTGAAAGTGCTCGCGCGAGGAATTCCGCGGAGCGGTCTGGGGAGCCGTCGACCACAAAGACCACCTCAAGACCGGCTATCGCGCGTTCAAGCTCGTTGAGGACTGCAACGAGATCGGAAATATTCTCTTCGTTCCGGTATACCGGAATAACAAGACTATAGCCAATTCCTTCGGAATCGGAAGAATACCTCGGTAATTCAACTGATGGCTTTAAAAGCATCGAGCACCTGATCGAGTTCCTCTGCCGTAAGCTCTGCGAAGCATGGTAGAGTGGTGATCCTTCCTGTCAAATCCCGGCTCACGTCAAGATTTCCAACGACACGTCCCGAGTGGCGCCAACCTGGTTGGTCACTGTCCAAGGTCGGAAAGTGAACATCGTAGCCTATCTTCCGTCGCGTTAGTTCTTTGCGCGCGCTCTCGGCGGCGTGCGCGTTGGGCGCAATGGCGATCGCAAGGTGCGCAACGAAGCTTTCAGAATCACGATAGACGAGGCTCCACTCACTGGGCAAGTGGCTGGCGTAGATGCGGCAGATATCCCTTCGTCGGGCATTCCACAACGCCAGATACTTGAGCTCCGATGTAAGCACGACGGCTTGGATGGGATCCATCCGACTATTCCGACCACCAGCGATTACAGTCTGATATTTTTTGTCCCATCCATATTGTCGAAGCTGCCGGGCCTTCTGTGCAATGGTTTCATTCCCGCAAACGATCGCCCCTGCATCTCCGAACGCTCCCAGATTCTTTGTTGGATAAAAACTAAATGCTGCTGCGTCGCCGAGCGATCCCGCCATAGCCCCTTGATGGCGCGCTCCATGAGCGTGTGCGCAGTCCTCGAGGATGGCAATGTCCGGTCGCCCGACCCCCAACAATCGACGACGCAGTTCGCCGACATCATTCATCAAGCCATAGAGGTGAGTCACCACCAGCGCTCGGCTCTTGCTTGTTATGGCCGCTTCGATTAGTTCGGGATTGAGCTGACAGGTCAGTGGCTCGACATCAATGTACACCGGTTTGGCACCGATTGTATGGCATGCGGCCGTCGTATACCCGCCTGCATTGGCGACCGTTATGATCTCATCGCCCGATTGAATCCCCAGCGCACGCAGCGCGAGCTCAAGTGCATCTGTTCCGTTTGCCACGGCAATGCAATGCGCACTGCCACAATATCGCGCAAACGCGCTTTCGAATTGCTCAACCGCAGCACCTCCAATGAAGACGCACTCGTTGAGCAAGGCTTTCCAGCCAGCCATCACGTCTGCTTCCAAGGCGGCCACTCGGCGGCCGAGATCAAGGAGTGGAACAGCCATTGCGCGTCAAGCTAGGCAGGTTCAGACACCGGCGTCTGCAGAAAGCCTAATTCTACGCTTCCTACGTGCGGGTCACGAGGGTGAGTCGGCAACAGAGACAGGAGCCGAGTGGGAACAATAGCCTCGCGTTCTTAGCCGCATACCATAGTATACTACCATACTACCCCTTCGCGAAAATTCGAGAAATCGCTTTGTCCACTTCGTCGCCAATCGTGATAATCGGGGCAGGTGGCCATGCCAAGGTGGTGATAGAGCTCCTGCGTGCGTCAGGAAGTTTTCAAATTGCTGGTCTAATTGATCGAGACGCGGCAGGCTCCCCTATTTTGGGCCTATCGATCCTCGGAACAGATGCTGATCTCCCGCGACTTCGGCGTGAAGGAATCCGCAACGCGTTCGTGGGAATTGGGGACAACCTGCGGCGCGTGCAGGTGGGCCGGCATGTGCGGCAGATTGGATTCGAGATGGTAAACGCGATCAGTCCGGCGGCAGTTGTTTCCGACAGTGCCAGATTGGGTTGCGGAATCGCGGTTATGGCGGGGGCGGTGATCAATGCGGAAGCGCGGATAGACGACTTCTGCGTGATCAATACTTGCGCCTCGATCGACCACGACTGCTGGATAGCGGAAGGGGCCCATGTTGCCGTCGGTTGTAGTATTGCTGGCAGCGTAAAAATCGGGCGGCTCGCTTTCGTGGGCGCGGGGGCGACTGTCATTCCGGGAATAAGTATTGGCGAGAACGCGCTGATTGGTGCCGGTGCGTGCGTTGTTCGCGATATTCCCGACGGCGCGCGCGCGTGGGGCGTTCCCGCGGAGATCAGGAGCATCGGCGTCAAAACAAGTCGAGCTGAGTAGCGCGGTGTTTCGCCTCGAGTGATACCCTGGCCCTCAACCAAACCGCCGTCGAAAGGCTCTTCGTCAGGCCATCCACCATTGTGCTGCTGCCGGCCTAGCATCATGCACGACCGCGGCATAGGGAATTCCCTGACGCTTCGCGGTTCCCACGACGAGCGGAGACCCGACGTGGGGCATCAATGTCACAACTGCCTCGATGCTCCGCGTCCGCAGATATTCGGCAAATGGTTTTCGTAGACCAACGAGGCGATCAAGTCGATAGCCTTCATTCGTGATGAAAATGCACGGATCGGAAATAATTCCATTCCGGATCGCATAAATTGATCAAATAATTCGTTGTCGCGCGACACCTCAAGTAGCCCCGGGCTGGTTGTTGATCCCGAACGTGACGCGGGCTTCACTATCCATGTAACGATGGTACAGTCCGAAACTGCGGCGATCAGTGTGGTTCGATCCAAATCCCCAATTAGGATTTGGCAGCATGCCGGCCGTCATACGGTTGAAATCGCGCGCGTGCGCACCACGGCGGGTGCTCGTGGCGGGGGAGGCGAAATGAAGAAAAAAGCTGTGCCGACGTGGCCCCACGCGCCCGACGAAGCCATAATGGCAATAATTATCGCATGGGACGATGGCCTCGGGGTGTCGTACAGCTATCGCAACGGGGCCGCGGAAGCTGGCCCGATCGGCCCAACGGATTGGCCCGTCATCGGCGAGTTAGAACGCGACGCAAGGCTTCCTTTGCGAGCAAGGACGTGCGCGAATGCTTTGCCAAGATGCGCAAGCGTGCGCTCAATCGCTGAGGCTTGCGCCTGAGCCGTGCTGGTCCTCAAGACTCCCGGTAGTCGTCCGTTACGGGCCGCCTTGCGCGCGCAGGGATCATCCGTTGGCCGACAACGATTGGCCGCCGTAGCTCATTGGTCCAGAAACGAGCCAATTCGAAAATGCCGGGAACGAACTCGAATTGATCCGACCGATGGATATAGCCACGGTCCACATTTATGACGCCATCGCGGTCGAGAAAAAGTGCGCTACCGTCCATGCGTTCAACTAAAGTTCCTATTATGAGTTGTTGATCAAGCCAGCCACGGGCAGCGGCGAGGGCTTCACCAATGTTGTCGAGGCTCGCCATTCGCAGACGGCCAAGCGCGACTGATCGCGTCCGCAAACGTTCGCGCCGTTTGGTTGACCAATTCCTTCAGACTTGCGTCGCGGCTCTTGCGCGTCTTATGTGCTCCATCACAACACGCCATTGCGTGGACTTAGAGTGGTTACGAACCAGTCCGGTATTGGCCGCGGCTATTTCAGCGAAAATAGCTATGCGGAGTTGACGCAATGGATGTGCAGTCGCTTTGAAGCGGAAGGCACGACGATCACCCGAGTTTATCACTGCCCCTATCATCCCCTCGATGGCATTGGCAAATATCGTTGCAATCATCCATGGCGGAAACCCAAACCGGGAATGATCTTGCAAGCTGTGTCGGACCTCGGGCTCAATCCCGCTCGCTGCGCGATTTTGGGCGACAAAATTAGCGATATGGAAGCCGGCGCCGAGGCCGGGATTGGTCTGCGCGTTCTCATCGGGCGGCGCGACGCCAAGCGCAGCGAAACGGTCTACGAAGTGGTCGCCGACCTTGGCGAAGCGCTTGCATTCTTCCGATCGTCTTATGCCGGACGCCAACGCGGCCGTGCTTTGAAGAATCGGCGATCCCTTGCAACTAAGCCCCTCGCTCGATGAAACCCGCCCCCTTCGAATATGCAAGACCGGCGGACCTCGACCAAGCCTGCGCGATGCTCGCCGCTGGCGACGAGGCGCGGGTCATCGCCGGCGGCCAAAGCCTCGTCCCGCTCATGGCGATGCGGCTTGCCCGGCCGAAACGGCTAATTGACATCGCCCGCATCTCCGATCTCGCCTTCGTGCGCCGTGAGTACGATGGGATCGCCATTGGCGCACCACTCGCCAGTGCGTGCTTGAGCGCGATGCGAGCATCGGCGCGGTGCTGCCCCTGCTCGCCAAGGTCATGCCGTTCGTCGGTCATGCTGCGACCCGTTCGCGTGCAACCATTGGAGGCACGCTCGCCAATGCCGATCCGGCGGCGGAGATATCCTTGGTGGCCGTCACGCTTGGTGCGACCCTCGTCTATCGGCAGGGCGAAGCCAGTGCGGAAATTGCGGCCTCCGGTTTCTTCCTCAGTCCGATGATGACGGCGCTGCCCCCCACCGCCTGCCTCACCGCCGCGCGTTTTCCGTTCTGGCGCGATGCGCGCATTGGCGTAGGTTTCCACGAAGTCAGCGCACGCCGGTGCGACTTCGCGTTTGCTTCGGCGGCGGCTCAAATCGCCCTCGACGAAGAGGGTCTCTGCCGGCGTGTGGTGCTGGGCATCGGGGCGGTGACGCCCTGTCCGTTGCGGCTCGATGCGGTGGCGACGGCACTCGAGGGGAGGCGCGCCGAGGAGACTGTTGTGCGCGAGAGCGTGCGTGCGGCGCTCGCCGATATCGAGCCGTTGTCAGACCTACACGCGTCCGCCGACTATCGCCGGCGCGCGCTCAGCCATTCATCATCGGTATCGTCGAGCGCGACCTTGCCGACCCAGTCGTTGTGTCCGAGAAATTCCTCGTAGCTCTTCGGCAGCGCGGATGTCTTGACCAGCTTGGTGTTGTAGGCCGGCGTATTGTAGTTGGCGTAAACGCCATACCAGCGCCGGTTCGGGTCGCGGGCCTGCGGGATAAGGTCGTGGGCG
>Ga0306920_100007156_pt1 | contig 14659 bp, 13 predicted proteins | sample flu12Cox44000170_FD_204666 | JGI IMG/M metagenome (GOLD analysis project Ga0306920, IMG submission 204666) | Lab enrichment of tropical soil microbial communities from Luquillo Experimental Forest, Puerto Rico - flux4day.12C.oxic.44.000.170 (v2)... | ecosystem: Environmental > Terrestrial >... | reverse complement strand
GCTCGCCTATTTCGACGTCGCGGCTGGCGCCAGCGGGGACATGGTCCTCGGCGCGCTGGTGGACGCGGGCTATCCGATCGAGGAGCTGCGGGTGGCTCTCAGCACCCTCGGCGTCGATGGCTTCGCGGTGGGGGCGACCGAGGTCGAACGAGGTGGTCTCCGGGGGACCCACGTCCTGGTGACCACCGACCACGGCCGGCGCTTCGGCACCCTGGGCGAGATGCTGGCCCCTCTCGAGAAGAGCGCCCTGCCCGACCGCGTTCGCGATCGAGCCCGGGCCATCCTGGAACGGCTCGCCGAGGCCGAGGCCGCTGTCCACCGGGTGCCGATCGAGGCCGTCCATTTCCACGAGGTCGGCGCCCTGGACACCCTGGTCGACGTGGTCGGAGCCAGCGCCGGGCTGGACGCCCTCGGCATCGAGCGGGTCCACGTCTCGCCGTTCCCGCTCGGCGGCGGGAGTGTGGAGACGGCGCACGGGCGGCTCCCCGTGCCGGCCCCGGCCACGGCGGAACTTCTCCGCGGCTTCCCCGTCTACGACAACGGCGTGAGGGCCGAGCTGGTCACGCCGACGGGCGCGGCCATCCTGACGGCGGTCGGCACGTCGGCGCCGCTGCCAGCGATGACGCTCGAGCGCCTGGGGGTGGGGGCCGGAACGCGGGAGCTACCGATCCCCAACCTGCTCCGGCTGCTGGTCGGCCAAGCGTCGGCGGAGGGACCCGGTGCGGTCGAGACGCTTGTGACGGTCGAGACGACGATCGACGATATGTCCCCCCAGCTCTACGAGCCGCTGATGGACCGTCTCTTCGAGCAGGGGGCGCTCGACGTCTACCTGACCCCGGTGGTCATGAAGCGGAGCCGCCCCGGCGTCGTACTGACCGCGCTGGCGCCGCCCGGGCGAGCCCCGGCGCTGGCCGAGTCGCTCTTTCGCGAGACCACGTCCATCGGCGTGCGCTGGGGCGAGGTGCGGCGCGTCCGGCTCCCGCGCGAGGTGGTCCAGGTGGAGACGAGCTGGGGGCTGGTGCCGTTCAAGGTATCGCGGCTCGGCGGGCGAGCGATCACGATCACCCCCGAGTTCGAAGTGGTCCGGCAGATCGCCCGGGCGGCGTCGCGGCCAGTGCGCGAGGTCCTGGAGGCTGTCCGGGCGGAAGGCCGACGTTGGCTGGGGGAACCCGAATCGCCTCGAGCGGGAGGGCCGGGATGAGGGCTGGCATGGAGGTTCCGGCGATGTTCGTGGTTGACGGCGGCCTGCTAGCCGCGTTCCTCGGGGGCGGTCTGCTCCTGCTGGTCGCGATCTGGTGGTCGATCCGTGGCAACGGGATCACGGTGGCCCGCGAAGCCTGGCCGGTCTCCGTGCGGATGGCCGCGCTGGCCGGCTGGGTCCTGTGGATCGGCGGGCTCGCTGTCCAGGTTCTCGGGCACTTCGGTGCGGTCGGTGTGGCGAGGTGGCCTTGACAGTCGCGCGCGGGCGGCGGTACGGTAACGTCGCTCCGTGGCCCGCTGATCCATGACCCTCGACGGCTCGCGCCACTTCGACGCGCCTCGGGACCGTGTGTGGGCGCTCTTCACCGATCCCGCCGTGCTCGGCCGTGCGACACCCGGCTGCGAGCGGCTCGTCCCGGTCGGGCCCGACGAGTTCGAAGCGACCCTATCGATCGGGATCGCCGCGGTCAAGGGCACCTACCAGGGCCGACTGGCCATCGCCGACAAGGTGCCACCCGAGAGCTATGTCCTCCGCGTGGAGGGGAGCGGCCGTCCGGGCTTCGTGAAGGGCGAGGGCAAGCTCACACTCACCGACGACGGAGGCGGGACCCTGGTGGGGATCAAGGCCGAGGCCCAGGTGGGAGGGCTGATCGCCGCCGTCGGGCAGCGCCTCCTCGGTGCGGCCGGCCGCATGCTGCTGTCGCAGTTCTTCTCGGCCCTCGAGGCGGAGTTGGCCAAGCCCGCCGCCTCGTGAGGGGCTCACCCGAAGGGGGGGTACGAGCGGTGAAGATCCAGGTCAAAGTCAACGGGACCGCCCACACATCCGAGGTCGAGCCGCGGCTGCTCCTCGTGCATTACCTGCGAGAGGTGCTGAACCTGACGGGGACCCACGTCGGCTGCGATACAAGCCAGTGTGGCGCCTGCACCATCATGGTGAACGGCCAGTCCGCCAAGGCCTGCACGATGCTGGCGGTCCAGGCTGACGGGGCGGAGATCCTCACCATCGAGGGGCTGGCCAAGGACGGCAAGCTTCATCCGATCCAGGAAGGGTTCTGGGAGAAGCACGGGCTCCAGTGTGGCTTCTGCACCCCCGGGATGATCATGACCGCCTACCAGTTCCTGCAGCGCCACCCGAAGCCCACCGAGGGTGAGATCCGGCACGCCCTGGAAGGCAATCTGTGTCGGTGCACGGGGTACCACAACATCGTGCGCGCCATCCAGTACGCGGCCGAGAAGATGGCGCACTAGAGGAGCGGGCCATGGCACAGGCGAAGCTCTTCGGTTCCAGCATCAAGCGTCGCGAGGACCCCCGGATGATCACGGGCCGGGGTGTCTACACCGACGACGTCAAGCTGCCCGGCCAGGCCCACGCCGTCTTTGTGCGGAGCCCTCACGCTCACGCTCGGGTCAAGCGCGTGGACCTCGCGGCGGCCCGGCGGGTCCCGGGGGTGATCACCGCGTTCAGCGGGAAGGACCTGGCCGACGGCGGCGTGAATCCGCTGCCGTGTGGCTGGCTTCTCCCCGACCTGAAGATCCCCGAGTACCGCGCCATCGCCACCTCGACGGCCCACTTCGTCGGCCACGCAGTGGCCGTGGTGATCGGGGACTCGGCCTACGCCGCCAAGGACGGCGCCGATCAGGTCGTGGTCGACTACGAGTTGTTACCGTCGGTGACGGACGGTGAGAAGGCGGTGAAGCCGGGGGCGCCCCAGCTCCACGCCAACGTCCCGGGCAACGTCGCCTTCCGCTGGTCCATCGGCGACAAGGACCAGACCGACGCCGCCATCAAGGGCGCCGCCCGGGTTGTCCGCCAACGGCTGGTCAACCAGCGGCTCATCCCGAACGCGATGGAGCCGCGGGCCTCGATGGCGTCGTACAACGCGGCGACGGGCGAGCTCACGGCCTGGATCACCTCCCAGAACCCACACGTCCACCGGCTCCTGATGGCGGCCTTCGTCCTCGGCATGCCCGAGCACAAGATGCGTGTCATCGCGCCGGACGTGGGCGGTGGTTTCGGCTCCAAGATCTTCGTCTATCCCGAGGAGGTCGCGGTGTCGTGGGCGTCGAAGACGCTGGGGCGGCCGGTCAAGTGGACCGCGGAGCGCCGCGAGTCGTTCTTGACCGACGCGCACGGGCGGGATCACGTCACCGAGGCCGAGATGGCCGTGGACAAGGACGGGAAGATCGTCGCCCTCCGCGTCCACACGAACGCCAACCTGGGGGCCTACCTCTCCACGTTCGCCCCGCTGATCCCGACGTTCCTCTACGGGACGATGCTGTCCGGGGTCTACCGAATCCCCAACATCTACTGCGAGGTGGTCGGGTCCCTCACCAACACCACGCCGGTCGACGCCTACCGCGGAGCCGGGCGACCCGAGGCGACGTACCTGCTCGAGCGGATGGTCGACCTCGCCGCCAAGGCGATGGGAGTCGACGTGGCCGAGTTCCGCCGGCGGAACTTCATTGCCGCGTCGAGCTTCCCGTACCAGACGCCCGTGGCCTTCCAGTACGACAGCGGAAACTACGGGCCCGCGCTGGACAAGGCGCTGCAGCATCTCGACTACAAGAAGCTCCGGGCGGAGCAGGAAACGGCGCGCCAGGCCGGGCGGTATCTGGGGATCGGCTTCGCCACCTACATCGAGGCCTGCGGTCCGGCCCCGTCGCAGGTCGCGGGGGCGCTGGGCGCCCAGGCGGGCCTGTGGGAGAGTGCCCATGTCCGCGTCCACCCCACGGGCAAGATCACCGTCTTCACGGGCTCCCACTCCCACGGTCAGGGCCACGAGACCACCTTCGCCCAGCTGGCGGCCGACGAGCTCCAGGTGCCATTCGAGGACGTCGAGATCGTCCACGGCGACACCGCCCAGGTCCCGTTCGGGATGGGGACCTACGGGAGTCGCTCGACCGCCGTCGGGGGCGCGGCGATCCACCTGTCCATCGAGAAGATCAAGGAGAAGGCCAAGAAGATCGCCGCCCATCTCCTCGAGGCGAGCGAGGCCGACATCGACTACGCGGAGGGCAAGTTCGCCGTGAAGGGCTCTCCGGCGCGCCACAAGGCCTGGGGCGAGATCACCCTCATGGCCTATCTCGCCCACAACCTGCCCAAAGGGCTCGAGCCCGGGCTGGAGGCGACCTCGTTCTGGGATCCGTCCAACTTCGTCTTCCCGTTCGGGACCCAGATCGCGGTGGTGGAGGTGAACCCCGACACGGGCAAGGCCACCTTGCTCCGCTACGTGGCCGTGGACGACGTCGGCAGGGTGATCAATCCCATGATCGTCGACGGCATGGTGCACGGAGGCATCGCTCAGGGCGCCGCCCAGGCACTGTGGGAATACGCCGCCTACGACGACGGCGGCCAGCTCGTGACCGGCAGCCTGATGGACTACGCCATCCCCAAGGCCGACGACCTGCCGTCTTACGAGACCGACCGGACCGTCACGCCGTCACCCGTGAATCCGATGGGGGTGAAGGGCGCCGGAGAGACGGGGACCATTGCGTCCACCGCGGCAGTGGCCAACGCCGTGATCGACGCGCTCTCCCCCTTCGGGATCTCCCACATCGATCTGCCCCTGACGCCGGCGCGCATCTGGGCGGCGGTCCAGGCGGCCAAGAAGAAGTAAAGGGGGCGCCATGTATCCTGCGAGCTTCGAGTACCACCGGGTGGCGAGCGTGGAGGAAGCGGTGGGGCTCCTGTCCCGGCATCGGGACGACGCCAAGCTCCTGGCCGGCGGCCACAGCCTTCTCCCGATGATGAAGCTCCGGCTCGCCCAGCCTAAGCACGTGGTCGACATCAGGCGCATCGGGAGCCTGGCGGGAATCCGGGAGGAAGGCGGCGCCACCGTCCTCGGCGCCCTCACCACTCACTACGCGATCGAGTCGAGCGCGAGCCTCAAGGCGAAGTGCCCGGTGCTCCCGGAGGCGGCGGCCATGATCGGCGATCCCCAGGTGCGGAACCTGGGCACGATCGGCGGCAGTGTCGCCCACGCCGACCCCGCCGCCGACTGGCCGGCGGTCGTCCTGGCTCTCGGCGCCGAGATCAAGGCGGTCGGTCCGAAGGGCGCGCGGAGCATCAAGGCCGACGATTTCTTCAAGGATCTCCTCACCACCGCGCTGGCCCACGACGAGGTCTTGACCGAGATCCGGATCCCGGCTCTGCCGGCCCACACTGGGACGGCCTACGTGAAGCACCCTCACCCGGCCTCGCGCTTCGCGGTGGTCGGGGTGGCGGCGGTGATGACCCTCGACGGTTCCGGGAAGGTCGCCCAGGCACACGTCGGGGTGACGGGGGTCGGGGCGAAGGCCGTCCGGGCCAAGGGCGTGGAGGCGGCGCTGGCCGGCAAGACGCCCGACGCGACGACTATCCAAGCGGCCGCTGCCAAGGCGGCGGACGGGATCGAGATCACGGCGGACCTGCAAGGCTCGATCGAGTACAAGCGCCATCTGACCCAGGTCTACGCCAGGCGAGCCCTGGAGGCCGCGGTGGCGCGGGCCAAGGGAGGGACGTAAGGGAAGTAGGAAGTTCCGGTCTGCCACCCGAGCGGGGGCCGGCCGTGACCGTGGGCCCGGACGCGGCCTCGTGACGGGGCGGCGGCCGGGCCGTTGTAGCTCTGGCGTCGACCGCGGCGCGGAACTCGGTTCGGCCGAGCGACCCCGGGAGGGTCGGGACTCACGCCCGGGGTCCTGACCAGGGCGATGATCACGGGCATCGTCCTCGCGGCCGGCCTGTCGCGGCGCATGGGGGGGCCCAAGCTCCTGTTGCCGGTGGAGGGCCAGAAGCTTCTGGTGCGGCTGGCCGTGGAGCAGGTGCTCGCCGCGGGGCTCGACGAGGTTGTGGTCGTGCTCGGCGCGGAGGCGCGGGCGGTCGAGGCCGCGCTCGCAGGCCTGTCGATTCGAGCGATCACCAACCGTCGCCACGCAGAGGGCCAGTCCACCTCTCTCCGGGCTGGGCTCGAGAGCCTGGGCCCCGCGGTGGAGGCCGCCGTAGTGGCGCTCGGGGATCAGCCGCTTCCCGATCCTACGCTGATCGGCCGACTGGTCGAGGCATTCCGGGCGACCCGGCAGCCGATCGTGGTGCCGCGCTATCGCGACGGTCAGGGGAACCCGGTTCTCTTCGCGTCGTCCCTGTTCGACGAGCTGTGCGCGGTCACGGGAGACCAGGGCGGGCGCCAGGTCATCGCCCGCGACCCGCGCCGCGTGATGGAGGTTCCGGTGGACGCCCTGATGCCGCCGGACCTTGACACACCCGACGACTACCGGGCATTCATGGGGCGTCGCCAGCCCGGACCGATGTGACGCCGTCGTCCGTCGGGCCCTCGGGCCGGTGCGCCCTGCGGATCGGGGTGGCGCTCCTGGCCGTTCTCGTGGGCGCGCGGCGCTCGCGAACTGCTCAGGATCCGAGCTGTCAGCGGTTCGCCGACCAGCGCGCCATCGGCGGCATCCCGAACGGTCTGAACGTGCTCCCGACCGTCGGGTTCCTGGCGGTCAGCGTGGCCGGTCTCACCGCGCTGGGGGTGGAAGGGAACCCTGCCCTGCGGCCCGCGGCGCGAGCGCTGGCCGTATGTCGTCGTCTTCGCCGGGGTGGCGCTGACGAGCCCTCGGCTCCGCCTCCGATCGGCTCGCGCCGGACAACGCCGGCTTGGCCTGGGACCGGCTGCGCATGACGGTGGCCGTCAGGGGGGTGCTGGCGGGGGTCATCGCCGAGCGGATTGGTGTCGGCCGGGGCCTCGCGCTCCTACCGCTCCTGGTCGGCGCCGGCGCCGACCCTATCGGCGTGGGGTGCTCGCGGTGGCCCTCGCGTTACGATCGCGCCGGGGGCCTGGCGCTGGTCTTCCTGGCGTACGCCGTGGCTCAGGGATTCGAGCACGTCGATCGGGCCATCTTCGACCTCGGCGGGGTCAGCGGTCCACACGCTCAAGCATCGGGTGGCCGCGCTCGCGGTCACCCTGGTCCTCCGGATGCGGGAGCGGCGGCCGCGGGCGAGCGCACGAACGCCCAGCGGGATCGCGTCGATTTGACACCACCACGGGCGCTCGCTAGAGTGGGCGATTGGTGCGTCGAATGACCATCAGAGGACGTGAGCCGAGAAGCGCTAATGCGTGAGGAGATCCGCAAGATCCAGGGCTCGATGGAGGGGGCCCACTACGTCACCGACCCGGCCATCGCGACGGCGGTGTACCTCGCCATGACCCTCCAGAAGCCGCTCCTCGTCGAGGGCCACGCCGGGGTGGGGAAGACGGAGATCGCCAAGGTCCTGGCGCGGGTCCTCGACACGAACCTGATCCGGCTCCAGTGCTACGAGGGGCTGGACGCCGGGACGGCGCTCTACGAGTGGAACTACCCGAAGCAGCTCCTCCGGATCAAGCTGGAAGAGCGCGAGGAGCGGTCGGTCGAGGCCAAGGAGGCTGACATCTTCTCGGCCCCGTTCCTCCTGAGGCGGCCCCTGCTCCAGGCCATTACCCAGGAGGGGCGGGCCCCTGTCCTGCTGGTCGACGAGATCGACCGGGCCGACCTCGAGTTCGAGAGCTTCCTCCTGGAGGTGCTCTCCGACTTCCAGGTGACCATTCCCGAGATCGGCACCATCGCGGCGACGCACCGCCCGTGCGTCGTGCTGACCTCCAATCGCTCCCGCGACCTGTCTGACGCGCTTCGCCGGCGGTGCCTGTACCTGTGGATCGACTACCCTTCGTTCGAGAAGGAGGTGCGGATCCTCCGGACGAAGGTGCCGGGCGTCAACGAGCGGCTGGCCGCTCAGGTCGCCCGGGTCATGCAGAACGTCAGGCGGCGCCAGCTCCTGAAAGTGCCCGGGGTGGCGGAGACGCTCGACTGGGCGGCGGCCCTGGCGACGCTCCATGCCGACCACCTCGACGCCGAGCTGGTCCGGGAGACGCTCGGCTGCGTCCTGAAGGAGGTCGACGACGTGAAGCGCGTCGAGGCGGACCTCCAGAGCGGGCGGTTCTCGGAGCTGCTGGAGAGCTAGCCCCGAGTCGGTCGGGAGCTCCTCGTCGCGGGTTCCTCAGACGTGGCCGCGGTTCCTCCGCTCGCCTCCGATCTCGTCTCCGTGACCGTCCGCTTCTGCCGCTTCATCCGCGCCCGTGGGCTCCTGGTGACCGCGGCTGAGAGCCGGGATGCGCTCCGGGCTCTGGAGGCCGTCGACCTCGGCGACCGCGCCGAGGTGCATCGCACCCTGCGGACCGTCCTGGCCTCGCGTCCCGAGGACTTCGCCACCTTCGACGCCGCGTTCGACGCCTTCTGGGGCGGGCTCGGCCAGCCATCCGTTCCGGTTGACGCCGTCCCCGGCGACGGCGAGGCGCCGCCGGGTCCCCTCGAGGCGGGCTTCCCGAAGGCCAAGGACGCCGACCTCGAGTTCGCCCAGTGGGCCGACGCCGGCGATGGCGAGGGAGAGCCGGTCGGCTTGCCCGGCGTCTCCGACTTGGACGCCGTCATGGGGAAGGACTTCTCGACCTTCGAGTCGGCCGAGCTGGCGGAGGCGGAGCGACTGGCCATCCAGATCGCCCGGCGACTGGCGACGCGGCGGAGCCGCCGTCTGCACCCCTCGCGCCGACGGGGCCGGGTCGATCTGCGCCGCACCGTGCGGTGGGGCCTCACCCGTGGAGAGCTGGTGGAGCTGGCCCGTCGCGAGCGGCGGATCCTCAAGACTAAGCTGGTGGTGCTCTGCGACGTGTCGGGGTCGATGGACCTCTACAGCCGCTTACTGGTCCAGTTCCTCTTCGCCCTCCAGAACCAGCTCGGTCGGATGGAGACCTTCGTGTTCTCGACGCGCCTCAAGCGGATCACCGAGGAGCTGCGCGGGGCGTCCTACCGGGCGGCGCTGGCCCGTCTGGGCGACGTCCGCGAGTGGTCCGGCGGGACGAAGATCGGCGAGAGTCTGCGCGACTTCGTGGTCAGCTGGCGCGGGCTCCTCGACCGGGACACGGTGGTGATCGTGCTCTCCGACGGCTGGGACACCGGTGATCCCACCATGCTGGCCGAGGCCCTGATCAAGATGCGACGGCGGGCCGGCAAGGTGATCTGGCTCAATCCGCTTCTCGGGAGCCCGGACTATCAGCCGTTGACCCAGGGGATGATGGCCGCGCTGCCCCACGTCGACCTATTCCTCCCCGCACACAATCTCGACTCGCTCCGCTCGCTGGCGCGCCACCTCCGGCCCTGAGCGGCCCGGCAGAGCGGGCGCCGGCCCGGGAGCATCGCCATGCCCCTGCTACAATGAAGCCGTGAGCGAGCTGTTCGAGCAGATCGACGCCCTTCGCCGCGTCGAGGGTCGCGCCGCCCTCGCCACCCTGGTGTCTACCCACGGGACGACGCCCCGCAAGGAAGGGGCGCAGATGTGGGTCGGGGAGGGGGGCCGCGTCCTCGGCTCCGTGACGATCGGCGGGTGCGTCGACGCCGAGGTCATGGCCCAGGCCGAGGACGTCCTGGCCGCCCGCGAGCCGAAGCTCCTTGAGCTGTCCCTGGGCGACGAGGACGCCTGGGAGATCGGCCTGACCTGCGGCGGCACGATCGAGGTCTTCGTCGAGCCGGTGGCCCTCGGCGAGTACGCGGGAGCCGATACCGCGCTTCCTCTGTACGAAGCGCTGCGCGCTCACGTGGCCCGGGGCCGAGCCGGCGTGATCGCTACCCGCATGGACCCGCCGTCGGCGGGGGTGAAGCTCCTGCTGCTCGACGACGGGCGCCGGGTGGGATCGCTGGGCGACGTCGCCCTCGACGCGGCCGCGGCGGGGCTCGCCCCCGAGGCGCTGGCCACGGGGCTGTCCCGGACCGTGGCGCTGGGGCCGGAAGGTCGGACCGTGCGCTGCTTCCTCGAGGTCCATGGTCCGCCCCCGACCCTCCTGACCGTCGGCGCGGGGCACGTCGCCATGCCGCTCGTCACTCTTGCCCGGACGGTCGGGTTCCGGACCGTGGTCGTGGACGGGCGGCCCCGGCTGGCTACGCGCGAGCGCTTCCCCGACGCGGACGAGCTGATCGTCGGGATCCCGTCCGAGATCGTAGGCAAGACGACGCTTCTCTCCTCGACTGCGCTGGTCCTGGTCGCCCACGACTACAAGTACGACCTGCCCGTGCTGCGCCATGCGCTCGGGAGCCCGGCCGGCTACATCGGCCTCCTCGGCAGCCGGCGCCGAGGCGAGGGCATCATGCGTCTTCTCCGCCAGGAGGGCGTGGACGAGTCGGCCCTGGCGCGGGTGCGCGTTCCGATCGGGCTCGACCTGGGCGCCAAGACTGCGCCCGAGATCGCCCTGGCCATCCTCGCCGAGATCGTCGCGACGCGCTACGGCGGATCCGGCCGGCCCCTGGTGGTGAGCAAGGGGTCGTCGTGAAGGCCCACGCCGTGGTGCCGGCCGCGGTCGGCGCCGAGCGGCTGGTCGGCTGGCTCCCGAGCCACGACGTGCGCGACGGGCAGGGGCGTCTCGTGGTCCGGAAGGGCGCGCGACTCGACCGCGAGGCCGCTGACCGAGTCGTGGCGACGGTTCGGGGCGAGACGCACTTCATCGAGATCGAGCCCGGGGATCTCCACGAGGATCCAGCGGGCGAGCGCGTCGCCCGGGCGGTGGCCGGCGACGGGGTAGAGGTGCGCGAGTCGGCGGGCGGCCAGTGGGCGCTCGTCTCGGAGGGCCGAGGGCTTCTCCGCGTGGCGGTCGACGTCCTGGCCAGGGTGAACGCCCTGGACGGGATCTCGGTCTACACGCTGTTCGACGGCCAGGTCGTGGACACGGGGGACGTGGTCACCCGGGCCAAGGTGACGCCCCTGGTCATACCGGAGGCCACTGTCCGGGACGCGGAAGCGTTGGTCGGGCAGGGCGGCGTCGCGGCGGTGCGACCCTTCCGCTCGCGGCCGGTGGCGGCGGTCGGGCCGGAGAATCTCGATTCACGGGCGCGGAGCCGGTTCGAGCGCGTCCTGCGAGAGAAGCTCGGCTGGCTCGGCACCTCGCTGGGACGGCTGGTCTTCGCCCCGCCGGACGCCGGTGTGCTCGCACGGGAGCTGGAAGCCGCGATCACCCTCGGCGCCGAGATCGTGGTCGCGGCGGGCGCCAATGCCCTGGACCCACTCGACCCCACCTTCGACGCCGTGGAACGGCTCGGCGGGCGGTTCATTCGCCGGGGCGTGCCGGCGCACCCCGGAAGCCTGCTGTGGCTGGCCGAGGTCGCCGGGACGGCGGTGCTGGGGATGCCGTCCTGCGGCATGTTCTCTCAGGCCACCCTCTTCGATCTCCTGCTTCCCCGGATGCTGGCTGGCGAGACCATCGGCCCCGCCGAGCTGGCGGCCTTGGGGCACGGTGGACTGCTGTCACGGGAGATGGCGTTCCGGTTCCCGCCCTATCGGGCCGGCCAGGAGCGCGGGGCGGTCGGAGACTGAGAGCCGATCTCATGGATTGGCTCGCAAGTATCCTCATGTTAGGGTTTTCGCCGTGACGGCCTTGTACGGCGACGTCGTCCTCGATCGGTTCCGCCACCCTCGGCACTTCGGGGCGCTGACCGCGCCAGACGCGAGCCACGAGGACGTCAATCCGCTTTGCGGCGATCGCCTGCGGGTGGAGCTTCGGCTCGGCGGCGAGGCGGGCGGCTCCTTAGCGGAGGTGCGCTTCCAGGGCGACGCCTGCGCGATCGCCATCGCGTCGGCGGACCTCCTGGCCGAGATGGCGGAAGGGCGCACCGCGCGGGAGGCCGGGCGGATCGGGCAGGAGGACATCCTCGGCGCGCTTCGGACGACGATCCGTAGCTCGCGCCTGGGCTGCGTGACCCTGCCGCTGACCGTGCTGCGTGGCGCGCTCGCCCGGCTCTCGGGATCCGGTGAGCCGGGGTCGGAAGCCGACAGCCGGTGCCTCGCGGGGAAGCCCCGGTGACCCTGGGCGAGCGCCTTCGCCCGGACTTCCCCATCCTGGCGCGCACGATCGGGGGGCGCCCGCTCGTCTACCTCGACACGGCCGCGACCGCCCAGAAGCCGCGGCCCGTCCTCGACGCCGTGCGGGGCTTCTACGAGCGCTCCAATGCGAACGTCCACCGCTCGATCCACACGCTCGGGGAGGAGGCGACGGAGCTCTACGAGCAGGCCCGGGATCGCACGCGAGCCTTCCTGGGCGCCCGCTTCCGCGAGGAGATCGTCTTCACCCGAGGCACAACCGAGTCGATCAACCTGGTTGCCCTCACCTGGGCGCGGCGGGCCCTCGTGGAAGGCGACGAGATCCTCCTCACCGAGATGGAGCACCACTCGAACCTGGTGCCGTGGATCCTCCTCGCCCGGGAGCGCGGGCTGCTCCTGCGCTACGTGCCCTTCGACGAGGAGGGCCGGCTGGACCTCGGCGCCTTGGACCGTCTGCTCGGTCGACGGACCCGGCTGGTGACCCTGACCCACGTGTCCAACGTCCTCGGGACGGTAAACCCGGTCGCCGACATCGTGGAGCGGGCCCAGGCGGCAGGGGCGCGGGTTCTGGTGGACGGGGCCCAGGCGGCGCCGCACCTGCCAGTCGACGTCGCCTCCCTCGGCGTCGATTTCTACGCCTTTTCCGGGCACAAGATCGGAGCGCCCACGGGGATCGGCGTTCTATACGGCCGGCGGGAGGTGCTCGAGTCCCTCGAGCCGGCCATCGGAGGGAGCGAGATCATCCGGGAGGTCTGGCTCGACCGCGTCACCTGGAACGACCTGCCGTGGCGCTTCGAGCCCGGAACACCGCCCATCGCGGATGCCGTCGGCCTGGGGGCCGCGATCGAGTACGTCGAGGCGATCGGGCGGGAGGCGATCGCGGCTCACGACCACGCCCTCACCACCGAGGCCCTCGAGCGGCTGACCGAGGTCGAGGAATTGCAGCGGCACGGCCCGCCACGCCCAGAGGCGCGGGTCGGCGTCCTCTCCTTCAACCTGCCCGGCGTGCATCCGCACGACCTGGCCGCTGCCCTCGACGCGGAGGGCATCGCGGTGCGGGCGGGTCATCACTGCGCCCAGCCCCTCATGCGACGCCTCGGGGTGGCGGGAACGGTCCGGGCGAGCTTCGGGCTTCACACGACGTCGAACGAGATCGCGGCCCTCATGGAGGGCCTGCGCCACGCCCGCCAGACGTTCGGTGTCCGCGGCGGTCGTGGCAGCGTCCGTGGCTCGGACGCCGTGGGGGCAGTCAGCCGGCTCGGCTCGTCGGCCCGCTGAGCTCCCGGGAACGAGGCGACCACCACAGTAGGTCCGGTTCCGGGGGGTCCGGTTCCGGCATGCGGAAGAGGAGGGCTGGGATGCGAATGCGAAAAATCACGGGAGTCGCACTCGGCGTCGTCGTTCTGATGGGCGTCCTCATGGCCAGCGCCCTGGTCGACCGGGAAGCGGCGGCGGAGCCACTCAAGATCCGCTACTCGATCTGGGTGGGCTACGGCCCGCTGTTCGTCGCCAAGGAGAAAGGCTTCTTCAAGGAGGAGAAGGTCGACGTCGACCTGGTGAACATCGAGGACCCGAAGGAAGGGTTCTTCGCCATGGCTGCCGGCCGGCTGGACGGCGTGGTCTCGACCATCGACACCATGGTCCTCTATCTGAAGAAGGGGAACGAGTACCAATACGTGCTGGCGCTGGACGATTCCGCGGGCGGCGACGGCATCGTGGCCCGCAAGGAGATCCAGTCGATCAAGGACCTCAAGGGCAAGAAGGTCGCCGTCAACGAGGGCTCGGTCTCCCAGTTCTTCCTGAACGTGGTGCTCAAGGAGAACGGGATGACCCAGAAGGACATCGAGGTCGTGAACATGAAGCAGGGCGACGCCGGGGCGGCCTTCGTGGCTGAGAAGGTGGACGCGGCGGTGACCTGGGAGCCCTGGCTCTCCAAGGGGAAGGCGGCGCCCCACGGCAAGATCTTGATCGACTCTTCCCAGACCCCGGGCCTCATCACCGACGTTCTGATCTTCCCCCGCACGGTGATCCAGAAGCGCGCTCGGGAGATCCAAGGCGTGGTGAACGCCTGGAACAAGGCGGTCGCGTTCTGGGAGACGAACCCCGACGAGGCCAACAAGATCATGGCCGCCGGCGTCGGCGACTGGCTGAAGGATCCCAAGGTCTTCGCCGAGGTCCTGCAGGGCGTCAAGTTCTACGACCAGGCGGGCAACAAGAAGTTCTTCGGGACGGCAGCCAAGCCAGGCGATCTCACCAGGGTCGTCCAGAACTCCCTCGACATCTGGGGCGGGTTCGACAAGCTCCAGGTGAAGGCGACCCCCAAGGAGCTGATCAACTACTCCTTCATCAAGTAAGCGGGTCCTCCAGCCGACAAGCGGCTCCGGCGTTGAGGGCGGGCGTCGCGTCCCGGGCTCCGAGCGGCCCGGGACGCCTCGCCGGCCGCGCTCTCCCGGCGGGACCCCGGTGAGCCTGGCCCGCTGGCTCCGACCGAAGGAGCCCATTCCGACCGGGATCTATCTTGCCGCCAGTAGCCTCACCGTCGTTGCCCTCCTCGGCGGCTGGTGTCTCCTCGCCTACGGGGGGTTGGTC
>Ga0306920_100007154_pt1 | contig 14660 bp, 14 predicted proteins | sample flu12Cox44000170_FD_204666 | JGI IMG/M metagenome (GOLD analysis project Ga0306920, IMG submission 204666) | Lab enrichment of tropical soil microbial communities from Luquillo Experimental Forest, Puerto Rico - flux4day.12C.oxic.44.000.170 (v2)... | ecosystem: Environmental > Terrestrial >... | reverse complement strand
CACGCTTGTCAACCATTGGCTTCGACGGATGGCTGCTAAACACTATCGCGCCGCGGAGCTCGTCTTTGGCTGGTCCGTTTACAGACAGGGTAGTAGTGGAGGTACTTCCTCAGCAGATGAATTTCTCGATGCTGGAATAGATTACATTGCAACACTATGTCTTTGTGTACACGCAGTTGTAAGACAATGCATTTAGGATGACATGTCATGAGGCGGCACAGGCCCCCGGCGCGGGGAATCTAAGCCGGTGGGGTTATCACGTGATAACCGTTTTGGTTGGGTTTGGGCTTTGTCTCAACTTGAACGTATCGGCGCCAAAGCATTATCAATCGTTTGCGGGATGCTTTCTAAAGCCTCCAAGCGGTGCCATGTAGACGGGGTTGGACGCGGCGAGCGCATCCTTCACCTCCACACTCGGTGTACCGTAGATGACGAAGCGCGTGGGCTTCAATATTCCGAAAAATCGCTCGGAAAACTTCGGGCCGAACGACTGCAGATGGTTCATGATAGCGGCGGAGTCCTCGAAGCGCTCATAGATGTGGCAGACCTGTCGATCATCACTGATTGCGAACTCGCAAGTGAGAAAACCTACCTCCTTCCGGTTCGCTTCAAGCAGCTCCGCCACTAAAGTCTTTAAGTCCTCAAAGCGACCGGGATTGACGGCAAGCTCGATTACCCAATATACATTCTCGCTCATATCTTTCTTGTATACTGCGATTTGCAAGAAAAGATCAAGAAAAACACTACAAACTCGTAGGACTTTAGCTACTCTTCCCTTATGCCATCAACTCTCGGCCCTAAACATTTCGCCCCGAGGGAAGATACTTTCATACGCTTAACGTCGTTACAATTGTTGCCTGGGCTGGGGTCGGGAAGTCGACACTCGTCAACTATTGGCTCCGACGAATGGCTGCTAAGCATTATCGTTCTGCGGAGCTTGTCTTTGGCTGGTCTTTCTACAGACAGGGCACCAGTGGAGGCACTTCGTCCGCAGATGAATTTCTCGATGCCGCTCTCTCTTGGTTTGGCGACCCAGATCCGCGGCTTGGATCAGCCTGGGAGAAGGGCGAAAGACTGGCTAAGCTCGTCGCGCATCGTCGAACCTTACTTATTCTGGATGGCCTTGAGCCGGTCCAAAATCCGCCCGGTCCACAAGAAGGACGGCTACGGGAGCCTTCCCTCCAGGCGCTTCTGCGCGAACTCGCTGCCTTTAATACTGGGCTTTGCGTGATTACCACGCGGACGCCGGTTGCTGATATCGCAGATCACGAGCGTACCTCAGCCCTTCGTCGTGACCTGGACCAACTATCCAGCGACGCCGGTGCGAAGCTGCTCCGAGCGCTGGGCGTTAACGGGGATGAGGCGGAGTTACGAACTGCCAGCGAGGAGTTCACTGGCCACTGTCTGGCTCTGACGTTGCAGTTACCTGACCGATGCTTATAACGGGGATATTCGTCGCCGCAAAGAAGTGTCTGAACATCTTGCTCACGATGTCGGCCAGGGAGTCCATGCCCAAAAGGTAATGGAATCTTACCAAACCTGGTTTGGCGAGAGTCCTGAGCTGTCGGTCCTGCGTCTGTTAGGTCTGTTCGATCGACCCGCGGACGAAAAGGCGCTTGGAGCTCTACTGAAGCCACCCGCTATTCAAGGCCTGACGGAATCATTAACTCATTTAAGCCAAACCGAGTGGCGGACGGTTCTTGGCAAATTAAGAAGAGCAAGACTCTTGGCTAGGGAAGATACGCACAATCCGGGGTTTATAGATACGCATCCCCTCGTTCGTGAATACTTCGGCGAACAGCTTCGCAGTGAACTAGCTGACGCTTGGAAGAAATGCAATAAGCGACTCTATGATCATTATCGAAGCGTTGCACCCCAATTGCCAGATACTTTTAGGGACATGGAGCCACTTTTCTTGGCAGTAATTTGCGGCTGCAACGCCGGTTTATATCGCGAGGCGCTGCATGAAGTTTACATTCCGAGAATTCAGCGGGGGAATGACTCCTTTGCGGCCAAAGTCCTTGGGGCCCGAGGGGCGGTGCTCTCGGTTTTAGCTCACTTCTTCGAACACGGACGCTGGGGGTCTATGGTCCAAAAGGGCGTCGAGGAGCAGAGCCTTACCCCAGAAGATCAGCTTTTCATCCTGACGCAGGCGGCGCTATACCTAACCGCGACGCGAGGACTCGCAGCACCGGAGGCGCGAATTTGTTACGAGCGCGCGGAACCTTTGTGTCATTCGCTTGATCGTCCCCTGCTTCTGTATTCGGCACTGATAGGGCAGTGGCGGTATTCCTCCCTCACGGCCAAGGTGACGACAACGCTGCAGCTTGCCAAACGCGTTTACGCACTGTCGCGAGAGCGGAACGACGCCGCGCTCATGGTAGGGGCCTACCGCGCTTTGGCAATCACGCATTACTTTTTCGGCGATTTCGAGACCACGCGACGATACGCGAAACGAGGCGTTCAGACCTGGCGTTCTGGGGGCGCGGAGCCCTCGGTTGAAGAGGTGTATGCGCCTGTTGTTCTTTGTCTTTGCTTTGAATCCCTATCCGCGTGGCATCTAGGAAAGTCCGCTCCTTGCCACGCGCCCATGACGAAAGCGATCTCACTAGCGAAGGAGCTGCGTGATACACACGCATTGGCGCATGCACTCTGTTTTTCAGCGTTGCTCAGTTACTTTGAACGCAATGTTTCTGAAGTGGAAGGCTTAGCGTCGGAGGCGATTGAACTATCAACACGTCACGATTTTGCGCATTGGCCGGCTCTAGGAGCCGTTCTCCGCGGTTGGGCGCGGAGCGCTTCCGGCGACACAGCGCAAGGCATCGCGTGGATCGAGGATGGGATACGGCATTATCAAATGATTGGCTCAATCTTGATGATGCCATGTTGGCTAGTACTAAAGGCTGAAGCCTTGTACCTTGCGGAGCGTACCTCCGAAGCTCTTGAGGCTATAACGGAAGCGGAAGCTGACGTCCGCGAACTTCGCGAGAAACTGAATCGACTTCTGGGACTTTGGGGAGAGGACACGAATTGGAAGTTGTCCCCGGGATTGCGCGATGTTCCGAAAGATGAGTTCAGTGTGCGAGGACTGGAGACGCTTGCCGTAACTCAACGCTATGATCTGGCGGCGGCGAAAGCTAAGTTGGAAAGCGCGATCAGAGCCGCGGGATTGGAAAAGGCGTTTCGTTGGGTCGGCGCCCTCGACTTCGGAGTCGATAGTGAACGGGATACCGATTCGCAGACAATTACAGGGCCGACCCTCAGGCTGCAGCTACCGATTTTCAATCAGGGGCAAGCGCGAATTGCGCGGAGTCAGGCGGTACTGCGCCGGGCGTATGACAAATTCGAACAAGAAGCTGTTGATATCCGCTCCGAGGTTCGTGAATTGCGGGACAGGCTGATCTCGAAGCGGGACGTCGCGCAATTTTATCAGAATCAGCTGCTGTCGACGAGGACGCAGATACGAGACCAAACCCAACTCCAGTACAGCGCGATGATCGTCGGTCCGCTTGAATTGTTTACCGCACGCCGCCAAGAGATCGCGGCCGAGCGCGGTTACATCGAAGCGAAGCGCGACTACTGGGTAACCAGAGCTGAGTTGGAACGGACCGTCGGCGGGAGTCTTTTTAGGAAACCTGTCTTACAGGAAGTCAGTTCTAAAAACCCAATTACCAAAGACAAATAACTATGAGCGACAAAATCAGTCGTCGCCGGCTTCTGGGCGGCGCAGCTGCGCTGGCAAGTGCAGCCTTTGTCGGGCGAGGCTCAGCCTTTGCGCAAACGCCTGATCAAGAGCAAGCTCGACCCGTGCCGGACGGACAACCTGGCGGTCCGTACATCACCAGAACTCGCCCAGCCTGGATGCGTCCACCTCATCCCGAGCCGGGTGAAGCAGGAAAGCACTACAAGCCAACCATCACGCTAAACGGCTCGACTCTTCCCTGGAAGGTTATCGATGGGGTAAAAATCATGCATTTGACCTGTGAAGAGGTAGATCATGAATTTATTCCAGGATCGGAGGACAACGAGGCGTTATGGGCTCTCTGCTGGGGATTTAACGGCCAGGTGCACGGACCGACAATCGAGTGCCTCGAAGGCGACCGCTTACGCATTTATGTCACGAATAAACTCCCGGAACCGACAAGCATCCATTGGCACGCGATCATTACTCCCAGCGGTATGGATGGAGTGGCCGGGCTTTCGCAGAAACCGATCCAGCCAAGAGAAACCTTCAAATCCGAATTTACCGTCTGGCAACATGGAACCTTCATGTACCATTCTCATGCGGATGAAATGATCCAGATGGGGCTGGGGATGACCGGAATGTCTATCGTGCATCCAAGGGAGCCAGAAGCCGAACCCGCAGATCGCGACTTTGTCTACCTGCTTCATGAGTGGCGCATTGACGTGGGCACGCGTCGGCCTAACCCGATTGAGATGACAGACTTCAACATTTTCACGCTGAACGCCAAAGCTTTTCCCGGAACCTCCCCAATGATCGCGAAGCTGGGCGACAAAGTGCGAATTCGAATCGGTAACCTGGGCGCAATGGATCATCACCCGATTCACATTCATGGTCACGCCTGGAAGGTCGTCGCCACCGATGGAGGTCCGATAGCAGCGAGCGCACAATGGCCGGAAGTATCGCTCTTCGTTCAAGTTGGCACCACTCGAACCGTGGAATTCTATGCCAACAATCCAGGTGATTGGGCGATGCACTGCCATATGACCCATCACGTGATGAATCAGATGGGCCATCAAGTCCCGAACATGATTGGAGTTAATCCGGCCAATCTCGACAAGCGCGTTCGAGGCTTCCTCTCTGGATGCATGACCATGGGCTCTTCAGGAATGAGCCAGATGGGCGGGATGGGGATGAAGATCCCAAAAAACTCCGTGCCGATGGTTGGCGCACCGGGGCCGCATGATTACATTGATATGGGCGGGATGTTCACCAACCTGAAAGTGCGTGAGCACCTCGAGGCGTACGACAAGGATCCAGGCTGGTACGAGAACCCGCCCGGGACGTTAGCCAGCTTGGCCAGCAATGATGAGCTGGTACGCGATTTAGGCCAAATCCCAACGAATAGTCCAACGGATAAGATGAAGATGGAACATGGAGGCATGGATCACATGCAGCACGGGGGTTAAATCCTTATTAAATCGCGAGACCTAGTGAGTCCCGCCTAACCGCGAAAGTGCCTTGCTTTCTCCGCCAGTTCCTTTTGCAAACGTCCGCACACGAGGTCGCAGAGCTCGAATAGCGACTCATCAACGATGAAGTAGTAAACGTTCAGCCCCTCCTTGCGGCGGCCCACCATGCCGGCATCTGCCAGGAGGCTGAGGTGCTTGGAGACGTTGGCTTGGCCTGCGCCTGTGGCCTCGACCAGTGCGGTCACGGTCTTTTCTCCATCGCGCAATTCATTAAGCAGCCGGAGGCGCATTGGCTCGGCCAGCATACGGAAGCGGGCCGCCACCAGTTCCAGCGCGCCTAGCGAGAGGGGCTTCGCCGGGATAAATTTCTTCAAATATGGGCTAGACATATCACTCAATAGTCATATAGTTGAATCACCATATGAGCAACTTAACGACTGTCACAACCAAATACAAACAAAATCTCGCTCCAACGGAGCTGCTATCGCTCCTTGCCCAGGTCGACCGCTTGCAACTTGTGGACGTGCGGGATCCCGTTGAATTCGCTAGCGGACGCATGCCCGGGGCGCGGCTGCTGCCGCTGGGTGAACTGCAGCGCGGCGCCGCCGAACTCGACCGCTCACGGCCCGTGGTTTGCGTTTGCCGCTCGGGCAAACGTTCGGCCCAGGCAGTGGAAAAACTAGTGGCGCTGGGTTTCGATCAGGTTCAGCAACTCGATGGCGGATTGACGGCGTGGGAGCAGGCCGGATTTCCGCTCGAGAAAGATGAACGTGCGCCGTGGGCGTTGGAACGTCAGGTGCGCTTAGCTGCCGGATTGCTCGTCCTGGCCGGATTGAGCCTGTCACTGGTCTGGCCGCCGGCGATTGGGCTGTCGTGGTTCGTCGGTGCTGGCCTGGTGTTCGCGGCGGTGACGGACTGGTGTGGAATGGGGCTGCTGCTGGCCAAAATGCCGTGGAACAGACCGGCGCCGGGTAGCGGCACAACTTGTCGGGTGTGAACGTGGATCCGATCATGGAACTGAATCTCATCATCGCACTAGCGCTCGCCTTCGGCATCGGGCTGTCGCTCGGGTTGCTAGGCAGCGGCGGCTCAATCATAACGCTACCGGTCCTGGTGTACGTGGCAGGGGTGCCGGTGGCCTCAGCGGTAGGCATGTCGCTGGCAATTGTCGGCGGGACTAGCGTCGCAGGCGTCTGGTGGAAGCGTCGCCAAGGATTGATTCACTGGCGGGCGGCGGCTTGGTTTGCTGGCACGGGTGTGGTCGGCTCGTTGGCCGGAGCCCAGTTGACACACCTGGTGTCGCCCGGAGTGCTGATGCTGATTTTCGCGGGACTCATGGCGCTTGTCGCGGTGCGGATGCTAGTGCGGCGCGGCGACGACGCCATCGAGCCATTGCCGGATTGTCGCCCGCTGCGCTGCGGGCTGGCCGGGATGGCGGTTGGCTTGCTCACGGGGTTCGTCGGTGTGGGCGGCGGATTTTTGCTCGTGCCCGCGATGACTCTGTTCGCCCGACTGCCGATGGCGGTCGCCGTCGGCACCTCCCTGGCGGTCATCGCGGCTAATTCGTTCGCCGGCTGGCTGGGTCATCTGGGGCACGAACCGTTCGCGTGGGGGATGACCAGCGCGTTTCTGCTTGCCGCACTGGCGGGCATGGCATCAGGCGCACGTCTGGGCGGACGGCTTTCACCAGTGACGATGCGACGAGCGTTCGGCTGGTTCGTGCTCGCGGTCGCTGCATTTGTGCTGGTGAATCACTGATCTGCCAGTCTTCACGCGGCAAAACCGAAACGGACAGCGACATTGACCTTGCTGCGGAATTTGAACCGGCTGCCTGGATGGATCTCTTCCGGTTAACTGTGCTGGAGCGGCGCATCGCCGAGCTACCTGAGAGTCCGGTGGACCTTTTGCTCGAATCCGCAGAGAAACGCCAGTTACAGGACCAGATCAACCCAAAGCGCCTGCGTGCCTTCTAGATACGATCCGGCCGCGGCTCTGGCCGATATCTTCGAGAACCGGGTGTAAAAGTTCGGGACCCATACCAGGATCGTTGCAATATAGCATACCTGGGTATATTATTTCTATCCGCATGGCTCACACGATCCAAAACAAAAAGAAGCTCCTGGCTAGGCTCAACCGAATTCGTGGTCAAATTAACGCTATCGAAAAGGCTCTCAACGAAGAACGCGACTGTGGCGAGATCTTGCTTACTCTGGCTTCTTGCCGTGGCGCCATGAATGCGTTGATGGCCGAAATTCTAGAGGGACACGTACGGCTACACCTTTTGCAATCGGACGCAGCGAAAGATCAAAATAAGGCGCTTGCCGCCGAGGAACTCATCGAAGTCATCAGAAGATATCTCAAGTGACCCTCTTCTGATCATGAAAACGACGAGCAAAAACGTACTTACCGCCGTGCACCTCGAGGATGACATTGGCGACCACCGTCCTCCAGCCCACGGTCACCACGACGATCGTGAGCATGATCATGGCCACGACCACGAAACTGGAATCGGCCAATATGTAAGGCTCGTTCTGATGGGAATCATTGTCATCGCTAGCCTCACCGGTTGGTGGCGTCCGTTCATAAACCGGGACTGGCTAGCCTTCGCCGGAACCATCTTTGGCGGATTGCCGATCTATAAAGAGGCTTGGGAAAACCTGATTAAACGTCGCATGACAATGGAGCTGTCGATGACGATCGCACTTCTATCTGCGCTGGGCATTGGACAGTTCTTCACAGCGATTGTTATCGCGTTCTTTGTTCTCTTCGCCGAGTTGCTCGAGGGCTATACGGTCAGCGGCGGACGCAGAGCAATTGAAAAGCTCATTAACGCACTGCCACGACACGTGACTGTTCGACGGAATGGCCAGGAGAGCGAACTGAAGGCGGAAGAACTCTCAGCTGGAGAAGTGATTGTAATTCGTCCAGGAGAAAGAATCCCGGTCGATGGAATAGTCATCAAAGGCAGCGGCTACGTCGATCAATCTTCTATTACCGGAGAGTCGTTTCCGGTTGAAAAAACCGAGCACAGCAAGGTTTTGGCTGGAACAATCAACAAGAACGGAGTCTTGGAGGTCACCGTCGAGCGGACCGGGCGGGATACGACATTTGGAAAAATCATCCAGGTAGTCGAACAGGCTGAAAAATCTAAGGCGCCGGTGCAGCGAATTGCCGATCAACTCGCTGCCGGTCTGGTGTATTTCGCCCTAGCTGCCGCTATTTTAACCTTTATCGTCACGCGAAATCTAACCGCAACAATCGCCGTGATTATCGTTGCAGGAGCGTGCGGAATTGCGGCAGGTACGCCGCTCGCAATTCTAGCAGGAATCGGGAGCGCGGCCCGGCGCGGGATTATCGTAAAGGGTGGGTTGTACCTGGAAAAGCTCGCCGATATCGATACCATCGTTTGGACAAAACCGGTACGCTGACGATGGGTATCCCTGAAGTAACGGGGATTCGGCCTGCCGACGGTGCGACAGAAAATGAGGTCCTTCAAAATGCGGCAATCGCCGAGCAGCACTCTGAACATCCACTTGGCGAAGCCGTTATCCGCAGGGCGAGAGCCGCGAAGCTTTCTCTGCGCGAATACTCCGATCTTCGATATATCCCAGGCAAAGGCCTGACATGTCTCGATCGAGGTAGCAAGATCGTTGTGGGAACACAAACGCTTCTGGAGGAAAACGGAATTCACTTTGATGCCAATGGTGCCGGAGCGTTGCAAAAAGACCCGAAACCCGGGGAAACGGTGGTCTATGTAGGGCGGAACACAGAAGTTTTAGGAGCCCTGACGGTCGCTGATCAGCTTCGCAGGGAAGCAATTCAAGCCGTCGATGAACTGAAGCGACAAGGCTATCGCACCGTGCTCCTTAGCGGTGACAGTAGCGAGGCTGCATCGGCAGTCGGTGCACAGCTCGGAGTTCATGAGGCAGTCGGGAACCTATTACCCGAGCAGAAGCTCGAGAAAATCCGGGAGCTTCTTAGACACGGCCGCAGAGTTGCTATGGTAGGCGACGGAATCAATGACGCTCCAGCACTGGCGGAAGCGACTGTGGGGATAGCGATGGGTGGAGGAACTGACGTCGCGCTTGAGACGGCGGATATAACGCTAATGACAAGCGACCTCTCGCGCCTTACAGAGATGTTTGGTATCGCCAAAAGATGCTATCGCGTGATCATGTTTAACTTCTGGGGTACGATTGCGGTCGACACGCTCGGTATCGCTTTGGCTTTCTTCGGTCTACTCGCTCCCATTATTGCGGCCCTAATGCATGTGGGTTCAGAACTGGCTTTCATTCTCAACTCTGCTCGCTTGTTTCTCTCCCCGATTCGTTCATAGGATTGATCTTTGCCACACACCGTGCCGAATTGTACCGCCACGGGTGTTTCATCGGCCCTTGGATATAGGTACCGCTCAGCAACTCCGTAGCCATCGCCCTTGTGATAGGCTGGAGCATTTCTCCGACCCATACCCAACCATCCAAAGTCGCCGAGAGATCTCCACTCCGGTCTCTCGCTCCAGGATGGCGCTCTGACGATAGAGTGGGAGATGATCTACGTATTTGCTTACCACCGTCGATCACTACCCGATCGCTGGCCAGGCTTTTTTCGATAATCCGTGGCGGCAGCGGCGCACACCGGACTCCTTGCTCTTCACAAGCTTTACAGGCCCGCTTCTCACGCTTGGTCACCCGTGGGAAGTATTGGGCCGGTTCGACATCCAGCTGCTCACTCTGCTCGTAGCCGATGACAGTAGTCTCCTTGCCACACTTGCCGTGGACGCTTGTTCAACGTACAGAGGATAACCTGCTCTTTTCGCGGCAGATCCGCGGGCAGTTCCAGCCGGCCCGGATGTTTGCCAGCTGCTCTGAGCGGTAGGGTCAATCGCACTGCTCACACCGCTCCAATTCTCACAGCTCCAGTTGGGCGTCGGAGAGTTTTTCGCTGCTGGGTCCGTACTTCTCGATTCGTAATCAAACGCAGTGTCTCTTCCATGACGCGGATCCATGACGCGGATCTTGTACTCGGCGAACCTCAGTCGATCTCTTCACGGCTTCGTCGCTTCGCTCCGGAATTTCTTGGTTATCGACACGAGTCACCGCAGAAACCAACGGTAGGAAATTTGTTCCGAAACCTAGTTTGACGCGCTAGTATAAAGGAAAACGCGATTTGCTCGTTCAACGGGACAACAGTATGCCTGGCACTGTGCCCGCGGATTTCGCACCCACTCGGTGGAGCGTCGTCTTGCCTTCGGTTGAGGTTGTGGCTGAAGGGCGGTTTGGAACATGAGCACAGAGCCCCAACGCACGTGCCCTAGCTGCGGATCCCTCCATTCGTGAACGCAACTACACCCATGAAAACATCCAAACGCATTATCATCGTCGGCGGCGTCGCCGGCGGAGCCTCGTGCGCTGCGCGCTGCCGGCGTCTCGACGAAAACGCAACGATCACTGTGATCGACCGGGGCCCATATGTCTCCTTTGCTAACTGCGGGCTCCCTTACTACGTCGGCGACGTCATCAAGGACGAGGGGAAGCTGCTCGTCGCGAACGCTGCGCTGTTTCGGGATCGTTTCAACATTGAAGTTCGCACGAAAAATGAAGTCACAGCTATCGACCGCACCAGTAGCGAGATTGAGATAAAGGAACTCGAAACGGGCCGAGTATATCGCGAGCCTTACGATGCCCTTGTTCTCGCGCCGGGAGCTGCAGCCGTGCGTCCGCCATTGCCGGGCATCGATCTGCCGGGTATTTTCGTGCTGCGGACGATTCCCGACAGCCGCCGCATTCGCGAGTGGATCGCAGAGAAAAACGCGCAGCGCGCTATCATCATCGGCGCGGGTTTTATCGGACTGGAGATGGCGGAGAACCTCGTCCATCGGGGACTCAGAGTAACGGTCGTTGAAATGCTCGATCAGGTGATGCCACCGCTCGATCCCGAGATGGCGGCCCCGGTGCGACAGCAACTGGAGAAAAACGGCGTGAGCGTTGCGCTGGGGAACGGCGTGGCAGGTTTCGAGTCTGGGCCTGACGGAGCCATCGTTGTGAACACGAAGCCTGGCGCCAAGCATACCGGCGATATGGTCATCCTGGCGATTGGTGTTCGTCCCGAAACCGGCCTCGCCAAAACCGCCGGACTCGACATTGGCGAGCGCGGTGGCATTCGGGTAGATGATCAAATGCGGACCAACGATACTCACATTTGGGCCGTCGGCGACGCCGTCGAGACACACGACATAATCACTGGCCAGCCGACCGTCATCCCCCTCGCCGGACCCGCGAATCGTCAAGGCCGGGTCGCCGCAGATGCAATCAACGGGCGCCCGACGAAGTTCCGAGGAATCCAGGGCACGGCCGTGTGCGGCGTCTTTGGCCTGACTGTCGCCAGCACTGGCGCGAGTGAAAAGGGGCTGCGGCGCGCTGGGATCATGGATTTTGAAAAGATCTATCTCCATCCCGGGCACCATGTGAGTTATTTCCCGGGCGCGAAACCCATCAACATCAAGCTCCTCTTCCGCAAATCCGACGGCCGCGTTCTTGGTGCACAGGCGATTGGTGAGGCTGGCGTGGAGCGGCGCATCGACATCATCGCGACGGCGATCCAGTTTGGCGGGACGGTATTCGACCTCGAAGAATGTGAGCTTTGCTACGCGCCCCAGTTTGGTGCCGCGAAGGATCCCGTGAACTACGCGGGCATGATCGCCGCCAATCACCTGAGGGGAGACCTCCCGCTTGCCGATTGGGCCGCGCTCGAAGGCAATGGCGCCGAGATCGTGGACGTGCGAGACGCAGATGAGTTCGCAGCTGGCCACATCCCCGGCGCAATCAACCTGCCGCTCAACGAGATCCGCCAGCGGCTTGGGGAATTGCCCCGCGACCGAGAAGTGTGGCTCTACTGCGGGGTTGGCCAGCGCGCTTACTATGCTACCCGCACGCTGCTGCAGCTTGGCTACAAAGTGAGAAATCTTCCTGGAGGCTGGCGCACGTATCTGGACCTGATCGCCGCCAAGCCATAAAAGAATGGTTCATCCGCATCCTCGAATCTCGCGTTGTATCGGAGAGCGTTAAATTCCGGGGCAAATCCCAACCCGTAGCCTTCGGGTCAGTTTTGCTGCGGAGATCCGGATGCCAGTAGCGGAAAGTATGCTCCCATTCTTCGGCGAGCACCTGCGTCGTTACTTGCAGCAAAAGTTTGGCGGCGAGGTCGTTACTTGAACCAAGATCATGCATCCCAATCTTTATCGGACCAGAGCGTTTATGTTCTCGGGCCGCTATGTACTGCACATCGGGGACCGATCGGCGCCATGATGCTCGAGCCGTACCGCCACCGGTATCTAATATTGCCACGCCGAGACGGCCAGCGTGCGTCATGGGCGGCATAGGGGCATACCAGGCAGCCAAATGCGCCGAGTGGCAAGCAGCGGATTTGGTTCGGCCCGGCGGTGTTAGGATCCCTTCGCGCCTTCCGTCCCCGGAACGTCACGGTTGTCAAATGATGTGGAGCTTCCGACAAGAGAAGAAAAGTGTTGGAGTTGGCGCACCAGCCGCGACGTCGTAGGTTTCCCTTAAGACAACCGGGAAGAGAAATCGATGCATCGCGCTCGTGCCGAAGCCGGAAGGATATTCCGCACGTTTGCGCCGGGGTTGCGGTGTGCCGCTCGTCCCTGGAACAAAGGCACAAGCCATGAAGAGAACTCACCTATTAGCAGCTATGATCGCTGCATCAATAGCACTCGCCCCAGTTTTGGGGGAAGACACGACTAAGCCTGAGGCCGCTGGTCAGACGCAAGAGCAGAATGACTGTTGCAAGGGAATGATGGGCAAGGATACGGGAAACATGATGGGAATGGACATGGGGAATATGATGTCGAACCAGAAAGATCAGCAGGCTGAGTTGGATAAACTTGTCGCGGATATGAATAGTGCGCCTCCGGACAAAAAAGTCGACGCTATCGCGGCAGTTGTTACCAAGCTCGTCGAGCAGCGCAAGGCCATGCACGAGCGAATGCAAAAGATGATGGCGGAGGGCAGGACTGAGATGATGAAAATGGGTCGCATGATGATGATGATGCGTATGATGGACAGGATGATGGGCGGCGATCAAGAAAGCCAGGGAGAGAGCGGACACTCACAACATCATTAAGTTGAAAAGCCTGGATCGCCAGCCGAACCCAGACTGAAAAAGAGGTAACCCGATCTCATTGTCGCTGCACCCACGGATTGAAGGTGCCTAGTTTAGCTAGCTTTTGCTTATCCGGTTGTTTCAGCAAAGCCCAATATATAGCGATCGATCCTTATCGGATGAGCTTGCAGCCGGATCTTTCAGCGCTGTCCGAGAAGGGAAGAACTATCTACACTGGTTTGTGCAAGACATGCCCTTCCAAGTGCCGTCAGAGCTTTTCCCGGTCGAGCATCGCTTTATCGATTTCGATGGGAAACGGATCCACTACATCGATGAAGGAACGGGCGAGACACTGCTGTTTCTGCACGGCAATCCTTCCTGGTGCTTCCTCTACCGAAAAATCATCGCCAGTCTCAAGTCGTCGTATCGGTGTGTTGCGCTGGACTTTCCCGGCTACGGGATGTCAAATGCGCCCGCCGACTATGGCTACACCCCGCAAGAGCACGCCCGGGTACTGGAGCGGTTTGTTAATCGGCTTGGGTTTCAGCACCTCACTGTCATGGTACAAGACTGGGGCGGACCGATCGGTCTTGGGTTCGCCGCACGGCGTCCTGACCTCGTGCGCCGTTTAAATTAATTATTGGCAATAGCTTCGCGTGGCCTCTCGATGGCGAACGCCGCATTCAGATCTTTAGCTGGGTGATGGGCGGCCCCATAGGACGAATTCTCACGTCGGCCTTCAACTTCGTGCCCAGGGTCTTCTTTGCCCGTGGGCTGGCAAAACGGCTATCGAAGGAGGTCCTGATGATGTATTTTGTTCCCTGGCAAGACCGCAAGCGTCGGGTCGCCGCAGTTATCGCTCCGCGACAACTCATCGCTGCCTCTTCCTATCTCCGGAAAGTCGAACAGAACCTACCTAGGCTTGCAGACCGACCTGTCCTGATCGTCTGGGGTATGAAAGACTTCGCCTTCCGTGACGCCGAGCGCGTGCGGTTCGAGCGCGTTTTCCCGAAGCATAAGACGGTCAAACTCGCCGACGCTTCGCATTTTCTGCAAGAAGATGCAGGCGAGCGAATAGCGGAGGAAATAAGAGTCTTCCTAGAGGAAAGCGCGTGAGCTAGTTCAAGGCAATCCGGCAATCGGCTCTTCTTGATCACTCAGCTGTTCCCGAGGCCCAATTGGCCAATGTTAAGAAGCCCGTATCACGGCAGCCCCTATATATTGGGCTTTGCTGAAACAACCGGACAAGCAAAAGCTAGCTAGGCACCGACGAACGACTGCCATTGCTCGGTCCGTGCGGGGACAGGCCGCCTTTAGCCTGACTTCCGCGTTTTGATATTTTTTCTGGCCGTTTTTTGAGGGGTAATCGCCCGCGAAGCCGCTATTTT
>Ga0306920_100007153_pt1 | contig 14660 bp, 12 predicted proteins | sample flu12Cox44000170_FD_204666 | JGI IMG/M metagenome (GOLD analysis project Ga0306920, IMG submission 204666) | Lab enrichment of tropical soil microbial communities from Luquillo Experimental Forest, Puerto Rico - flux4day.12C.oxic.44.000.170 (v2)... | ecosystem: Environmental > Terrestrial >... | reverse complement strand
TCCGTCAGCTCGGAATCTAGAGCATGTCCGACAGCAGCTTCATTCGCCGTGATGGATTCAATCTCGATGAGTTTGCGAGTGAGGGCGAACAGGTCCATCCGGTAAGCATAGAAGATATTCCCCGCCGAGATGCAAGGGCACAGGGAATTAAAGACAAAGTCTGTGTGTCCCGTGTCTTTAGGATGATTGTTTCTTGAACCTGCTAGGTCTTTGCCATGCGCGAGTCCTCGATCTCCGTCGCGAAAACGGCTTCGAGCGCTTTCTTGCGGTACTCGAACACGGCGCGCATCACGCGCTGAAAAATCATCTTCTCCAGCATGGTGCCAACCACCCCGAATCCCACCTCATATTCCACTTCGTCACCAACCGTTGTGCCTTCCACTCCGTCAACGATCTTCGACTCGAAGGTGTGCTTATGATGCCAGGACTTGAACGGCCCTTGCTTCTGTACATCGTAGAAGGATTCACGAAAGACGAAATCCGTAATCAGCGCGGTCCACCGTTCATGGATCGGAACATACGGAATCACGCGGAACTTGAAGGTGATCTCGGTACCCGAACCTGCCATGCGTTCAACGCCGCGAAGCGGGGCGCCCTCCGGAAGTCGCGCCGGCACCAGGTTTAGCTTGATGATCTTGGCCCCCTGCGCCGGCGGCATGATGCGCGGCAGATTGTCCGGATCAGCAAAAAACGCGAATACTTTCGGCAACAGAACCGGGATCCAGTGCTCTACGTGCAGGCGCTGACTCATGGCGAAGGAATATATATCTGGCGCAGCAGCTTTCCAAATCCAAACCGACTTTCGATTGCAGAATCACGAATCCCTGGATAGGGCATCGGTCATCGTCAGCTCCAGGAATCTGTGCCAGCCATTCGGAAAACGTTGAGCTTTCGAGATGGCCAATTTGGTCGGCTCGCGGAGCGATTGTTAGGCCTGAAAAGTGGACGGCATTCGTAGAACTCTCCCCACTTCACCCGACGTCTTCCGGTTTCTCCGGGTTTCGTATCGGGATGATCCGGGGAGAATCGCCAGAGTAAACGCAAATTCTAGGGGTAGGAGCTTTCGAGGAATACAACCTGTCGTTGTTCCCCTCTTCAACGAAAATTGTTGAAAGAAGCCGTTCTTTTCCGCTTGACACACGGGAGAAAGGGCGTAGACTTCGGTTCCAAGGTGGTAAATAGTGGTATACAGTGGACCACTGGGGACCGTTGTGGGGGCTTCTAGAGCGAGTTGGTTACGTTGACCAAATCCGCCCAGAGCGTAGGTAAGTGCTTCCCCTTGGGGTTGTTTTTCAGAGTTTCCTCCCTCTCCGGTGATGTAAGGGGCCAAGAGTCGAGGCCCAGTTTCTATGTTTCGTGGTTCGCACTTAACCCGGCTCGACGACAAAGGGCGTTTAAAAATGCCTGCGGAATACAAGCGTCTGGCCGACGAAAAGTACGGCAGCAAATTCTACATCACCAGTTGGGATGGCAAGAGTGCCTTTGTATATCCCATCCAGGAGTGGGAGACCATCGAGCGCAAGCTTGTCGGGCTGCCGATGTTCAATGCTTCGAAGCAGAAGTTGTTAAAGCTGACCAGCTATTACGGGCAGGAAGTGGAATTCGACAACCAAGGGCGTCTGCTGCTGCCGGCGGTGTTACGCGAATCCGCCGACCTCAAGGGCGAGGTTTCGGTGGCCGGGCGCTTAACCTTCCTCGAAGTGCAAAATGCCGCGGCGCTTCGCGAAGAAGTGCAGCAGCCGCTTACCGATGAGGATGCGAAAACCCTGGACGGTCTGGGTATTTAGTGAGGCAGAACGATCCATTCAACGTCTCGGTAAGGGAGTGAATGGACAACCGAGATTCAACGACGGACAACGCCCCCTGCGGCGGACATGGCGAAGCCAGAACGAGGCAGTTTGGCCATGTTTCGGTTCTTTTAAATCAAGCGATCGGATTGCTGGCCGTACGACGCGGCGGGACCATTATCGATTCGACCATCGGCTTAGCCGGGCACGCGTGGGAAATCGCAAAACGCCTCGGCGCAGTGGGTCGTTTGATTGGCTTCGATAAGGATCCGGCGGCGCTGGAACGGGCCCGCGCACGGTTAGCAAGCCCTCCCTCAGACCTGGCTGCCGATTGGCCGCAGATCGAGTTGGTGCACGCGAGCTTCGCCGATGTGGCGCAGCATGTGGCGCCCGGCAGCGCCGACGGGCTGCTCGCCGATCTCGGCGTCAGCTCCCTGCAGTTGGAGGACGCCACGCGCGGATTCAGTTTTCAGGCGGAAGGACCCTTAGATATGCGTATGAATACGCTGTCGGGGTTGACCGCCGAACAAGTGGTAAACCGCTTCGACGAGCGCGAGCTTGCCGACGCGATTTACGAATTCGGTGAGGAAAGGAGGTCGCGGAGAATCGCCAGAGCCATTGTTCGGGCGCGGCCGATTCGGACCACCGCACAACTAGCGGAAGTCCCGGCCAATGAACCAAGCCGAAAGGCGTATTCATCCGGCGACCAGGACCTTTCAGGCTCTCCGAATTCTGGTGAACCGTGAACTCGACGACCTGCGCGCGCTGCTGAGCAAAGACGCTGCGCCACACGTGTTGAGGAAGGGCGGCAGGCTAGTGGTGATTTCGTTCCACTCGCTGGAAGATCGCATCTCGAAAGATGCGTTTCGCGAGGGAGCACACGAGGGACTGTATCGCTTGTTGACGAAGAAGCCGGTGACAGCCGATGAGGAAGAGATCGATCGCAATCCGCGAGCGCGCAGCGCGAAGTTACGTGCGGCCGAGCGGATTTGAATTTTGCAGAGAGTAATGGGTTGATAGCTTTCGAAACTTTTCAACATTTTCCTCAGGACGATTCACAGCGAATGCGGAAAAGGTTGTGGGAAACGTGAATAAGTAAGCGGTTCTGGGATCGGGTCTGGGATTCGACGGGTAGCTTCGGACGCAATATAGAAAGGTCGTCCGACAGGGGGAGTGCGATGGCTGCTGGAGTTCTTTATCCCACAGTGCAGGATGCGGGCAACTGGGGCGAGCCCGTGTCGGAAACCCGTGGCATGTTCATGGGTACGCCTGAAATCTACTTTGCCAAGCGTATCGACAATTCGCGTGTAGTGCGCCTGGTCGATCCCCAACGACGCCGCGAGATGCTGACCTTTGGCGTCACCCTGACCATCTTCTTTCTGTTGGTGATGGTGTACCTGCTGCAGCATCTCAGCGCGATTGAATACGGCTACCGCATCGAGCAGGCAAAGGCCGAGCACAATGCCGTCGTGGAGAGCAACCGCGAGTTGAAACTCGAAGAGTCATCACTGACCGATCTCGAGCGCATCGAAGTTGAAGCGCGCCAATTAGGCATGGTTCCACCCTCGGCCGGACAGATCTACGCCATTGAGAGCGGCAACGGCGACAGCGCCGTTCCGGTGATGGCGAAAGCCAACCCCAGCGCAATCACGGTGATTTCGTATCAGCAGTAGGCGGCTGGAATGAGTTCTGAGGGTGGTTTCCCGAGCGCGGTTTGCCAATGTCGGACCGCTTTCTGCACATAAATATCACAGGGCGTGGGATATACCACAGAGTCGGACAAACTTTCTAACCACGGAGGCACAGAGGACACGGAGAGTAAACGACATTAAGACCCAGAAAGCTCCGTGCTTTCCGTGCCTCCGTGGTGAATTCGGCTTTGTCCAACGGCTAAGGTCGGCATAGAAGCAAATGCGGGCGAGCGCCACTACGAAGACCCCGGTCAAGAGACTTTACACTCTCGCGGCTGTGCTGTTTTTGTGGGTGGGTGCTGTTCTCGGGCGCCTGGTCTACCTGCAGATCATCAAGTACGATTTCTTTCTCAACCTGGCTTCGCGCCAGCACGGACGCACCATCGACGTCGACCCGCGTCGCGGCACGATTTACGACCGCAACGGCGCCGAACTGGCTATGTCAATCGACGTCGACTCGGTCTTTGCCGTACCCAGTGAAATTCCCGACCAGGAAACCACGGCGCAGATTCTCGCGAACGTCCTGAATATCGAGGCACAGGAGCTTCTGGCGCGCCTGCGCTCGCAGAAGAACTTCGCCTGGGTTAAGCGCAAAGTGGATGGCGACGTCAGCGATCGCGTCCGCGAACTGAACCTGCGCGGCATTTATTTCCGCAAGGAACCGAAGCGCTTCTATCCTAAGCGCGAACTGGCGGCGCAGGTCATTGGTTATGTCGGCACCGATGACGAAGGCCTGGGCGGGATCGAGCTGGCATATGACGACGACCTGCGGGGCATCCCGGGACGCGAGATGATCTTCGTTGACGCTCGCCGCAAGTGGTACGGTCGCGTGGAGCGCCAGCCCGATCCTGGCCAGAACCTGGTTCTCACCCTCGATGGCACAATCCAGTACATCGCTGAAAAAGAGCTCGATCAGGCGATGGCGGACACCAAGGCGGTTGCGGGCACGGTGATCGTACAGAATCCACGCACCGGCGAAATTCTGGCCCTGGCTAACCGTCCCACGTTCAACCCCAACGTATTCAACGCCGTACCCAAAGAGGCGCTGAAAAACCGCGCGGTCAGCGACGTCTATGAGCCCGGCTCGGTGTTTAAAACGGTCACGTACTCCGCAGCTATCGAACGGGGCGTAGTCAAGCCCACTGACATGGTCGATTGCCAAGGTGGCGCTATTACTGTGTTTGGCATGACCATCCACGATGCTCACAAGATGGGGGTAATGAGTGTCGCCGAGGCGTACGCCCACTCCAGCGACGTGGCCGCGGTCAAGACGGGCATGAAACTCGGTGATGTTCGCTTCGACGAGTACGTCCGCGCCTACGGCTTCGGTGCCCAGACCGGTATTGAACTGCCGGGCGAGAGCCGGGGTTTGAAGAAGCCCGTCAACCGCTGGTCCAAGGTCTCGATTGCCGCGATGTCGATGGGGCAGGAGATCGGCGTCACGGCCGTACAAGCGGTTTCCATGGTATCCACCATTGCCAATGACGGCCTCTACACGCCCCCGCGCATTGTTGCCGGGGAACTGCCTCCCAACGCCGGGCCAAAGCCGGTCGTTTTTCATCCCGCGGAGCAGCATCGTGTGATATCTACGATGACCGCCGCGCAAATGAAGAAGATGATGGAGAGCGTCGTGCTCGACGGCACGGCCCGACGCGCCATTCTGGACGGCTACACAGTCGCCGGCAAGACGGGCACGGCGCAAAAGGTCGATCCCGCGACGGGAGCGTATTCAAAAACGAAATATGTGGCCTCGTTTGTTGGTTTTGCGCCCGTCAACAATCCTGCGATTACGATCGCCGTGATTCTCGACTCGGCCCAAGGCTTGCACCAGGGCGGGCAAGTCTCCGCCCCAGTCTTCAGGCGTATCGCGCAGCAGGTGCTGGAGTACATGCACGTGCCGCACGACATCGAGCCTGCTAACCAGGTTGAGCGGCTCACGCTGATGGCATCTAACAAGAACGATGACGCTGCCAACGAAGACAACAACCACATCGGCTCGCCTCTGATCACAGACGCCGACGAGGCGGCGACCCAAGCGGCAGCGAAAGCGAATCCGCAGCCAGCTATCGCACCGCATGCGGCGGAGGCGCCAGGCGGAGCCAAGGTGATGGATGCGTCAATTCCCTCAGCGCCGCAACCGGAAACGCCATCGCCTGACGCCACTGCCGCGCTCCCAGCGTCGGACCCAACAGCCTCTCAGCCGGCGCCTGCCAACGGGACCGTCGTCCTCAACGTCGACAGCGGTATCGTGGTGCCTTCATTCGCGGGCAAGTCATTGCGCGCAGCGGTCGAAGTCGCGCAGCAGAACGGCTTCGAACTCAACATTCTGGGCAGTGGAGTCGCCCGCCAGCAGTCACCTCCGGCGGGCAGCCATTTGCTTACCGGACAAAAAGTTACCGTACGTTTCAGCCACTAGTTTCGATTGCAGTGCCGATTTGGAACGCAAGGTTTCACCTTTCGATCGCGCCGCTTCGGCTCGCTAGTGCGCGACTATAATGCCGGTAGAATGAACTTCCTAGAGTTGCTGGATGGTGCGGAATACCTCGACGAGCGCGGCAATCCGCCGATCAACGGGCTAGATTACAACAGCCGCCGCGTGAAGCCGGGATGGTGCTTCGTCGCCATGCGCGGTGAGCACACTGACGGAAATCTTTACATCGATCAGGCAATCGTGAACGGCGCAGTCGCCATCGTCACCGACTCGGCTGCGCCGCGCGACGGTGTCGCCTGGGCCGTCGTTGCTCACGGGCGACGCGCACTGGCCCGGCTTAGCGCAAACTTCTATCGGCATCCTGCAGAGAGGCTGATGATCACAGGCATCACCGGCACGAACGGCAAGACCACGACCTCATTCCTTCTCAGCCGCATGCTGCGTGCAGCCGGCCGCAAAATCGCTATGGTAGGTACGGTCGAATACAGAATTGGAAACCAGACCTATCCAGCACCGCGCACCACACCCGAATCGCTTGAGCTAAACCAGCTCCTTTCCAATGCCCTTCACGCCGGCTGCACTGAAGCTGTCATGGAGGTTTCCTCGCACGCGCTTGAGCAGCAGCGGACCTACGGAATTCCATTTGAGGTCGCACTCTTCACCAACCTCACGCGCGATCACCTCGACTATCACCGCACCATGGAAAACTACTTCCAGTCGAAGTTGATTCTCTTCCGCGGACTGGGAGTGGAGCCGCCTCGCTTTGTGGTTATCAACATCGAAGACGAATACGGCAGTCGCCTGCTCGAGCTGTCGAAGCGTCACCACGAAGTCATCACTTACGGCGTCGAGCATGGGGATTTTCACACCAAGAACCTGAAAATCAGCAATAGGGGTGTCGAGTTCAAACTCGTCTGCCCGCTCGGCGAGATTCCTATCTCGAGCCCCATGCTAGGTCGCGTCAATGTTTATAACCTCGTGGCCGCGGCCGCAGCCGCCTATGCCCGTGATGTCGAGCCCAACGCCATCTCCGAGGCTGCCGATCAGATTACACACGTCCCCGGACGCTTTCAGCGTCTAGACCTCGGCCAGCCATTCACCGTGATTGTTGACTACGCCCACACCGACGACGCGATTCGGAACCTCACCGCTGTGGCGCACGATTTCCTCGACCAACGCGGCGGTCCCGGACAAATTATCACTGTCTTCGGATGCGGCGGCGACCGCGATCGTGCCAAGCGTCCTCTCATGGGAGAAGCGGCCGGCAATGGCAGCGACTTCGTCATCCTCACCAGCGATAATCCTCGCCGCGAAGATCCGGTCGCCATCATGAACGACGCCTTGCCGGGGCTTCAGCGCACTGGCGTTCGCTACGCTCTGGAGCCCGATCGCCGCAAGGCGATCGAGTTAGCTGTTCACGAAGCCGAGGCCGGTGACATCGTCTTGATCGCCGGCAAGGGCCACGAGAAATACCAGGAGACGAGCCAGGGTATCGTCCCCTTCGACGATCTGGAGGTTGCCCGCAACGCCCTGGTGCAAGCCGGATACGCACTTGCGCACCCGGTCCAATCATGAAGCTGCCTCTGGCGCGCGCCGCCGAACTCATGCAGGCGAGCGGTACCTGCAACCCGGAAGGCGTCGCTATCGGCTATTCCATCGACTCGCGAACCGTCCAGCCGGGCGAGCTTTTCTTTGCCGTCCTTGGCGAACGGCTCGACGGACACGACTTCGTCGACCATGCATTTGCTAAGGGCGCTATCGCCGCGGTCGTGCGCCGCGACCGAATCGCGCAGTACCCGGCAAACTCAACCCTGGTGGCCGTCGACGACCCGCTCCTCGCGTTGCAACAGCTTTCCGAGGCCGTCCGGCTGATCTGGGGCAAGCCGCTGATCGGCGTGACCGGCTCGGCGGGGAAGACCACCACTAAAGAAATCATCGCCCACGCCCTCGCGACCCGGCACAACGTCCTTAAGTCGCACGGCAACCTGAACAATCAGTTTGGATTGCCCCTGCAGTTGCTCAAGCTCGAAGCCGAGCACGACATTGCGGTAATCGAGATGGGAATGTCGCATGCTGGCGAGATCACCGCGCTCGCCAAGCTGGCGCAGCCCAACTGCGGCGTAGTCACCCTGGTCGCGCCGGTGCACTTGGAATTCTTCGGCTCCATTGCCGACATCGCGCGCGCCAAGTACGAGCTGATCCAATCTCTGCCTCGGGGAGGCATCGCCGTACTGAATGCCGACGATCCCTACGTCTCTCAGTTCGGGCGCGACTTCCACGGCAAAGTTGTGATGTTTGGACTGCATAAACCCGCAGATGTCTCCGCTCGCGCCGTCCAGCCGCTCGAACCAATCGGCTCCACATTCGACATCGTCTCCAATAGCGAAATCGCCCGCGTCACTCTGCCACTGGTCGGCGAGCACAACATCTACAACGCGCTTGCTGCGGTCGCGGTGGGCCTCGAGTACGGCGTTCCGCTCGATCAGGCCACGGCCTCGCTGGCATCGCTCTCGGCTGGTGACAAACGCGGCCAGGTTCTCGAATACGCTGGAGCGACGATCATCAACGATTGCTACAATTCCAACCCGAAGGCCCTCGACAGCATGGTGCAATCACTGGCGGCCTTGCCCGCCCAGCGCCGTATTGTAGTCGCCGGGGAGATGCTCGAGCTCGGGCCGACCGGTGAGGATTTACATCGCGACAGCGGCCGTCACATGGCCAATCACGGAATTGACTTCGTCCTAGGGGTGCGCGGCCTTGCCCGCTTCCTTGTGGAAGGCGCGGCCGGTGCCAACGTCGCCGCCGAGTTTGTCGCCACTCCCGAGGAAGCCGGGGAATGGCTTAAACGCAGTGTGAAAACGGGAGATCTGGTTCTTTTGAAGGCCTCGCGCGGGGTGCGCCTTGAGCGCGCACTCGATTCTTGGATGGGCAAGACCGGCGCTGAATCCCACTGAATATTCCCGGTTTTCGCGCCGCACGATACTCTAACGACGGGGAGTAATTTGCTCTACTGGCTGCTCTATCAAAAGGGCTTCATCGTATTTCATATCGGTCCGTTCCGAATCTTCCGCTATTTGACCTTTCGCACGGTCTTCGCCAGTCTCACCGCGCTCTTCATCGGTCTTATTATCGGGCCTGCCGTCGTGCGCCGTCTGAGGGATTTCCAGATCGGCCAATACATACGCGAAGACGGCCCCCAAGCCCATCAGCGCAAGGCGGGTACTCCCACCATGGGCGGAGTGCTCATTGTCGTCGCTACCGTGGTTCCGACCCTGCTCTGGGCTGATCTCAGCAACCGTTTCGTCTGGATCGCTGTCGTCGCGACGCTGGCCTACGGCGCCATAGGTTTCGCCGACGACTACCTGAAGGTCATTCACCGCCGCAATCTCGGTCTCACCGGACGCGCCAAGCTCTTCTACCAGTTCCTGACCGCTTTTGTCATCGGGCTGACGCTAATCGCGTTACAGCACTACGGTCTCTACTCGACGCGCCTGATCGTGCCATTTCTTAAACATTTCCGCCCCGACCTCGTCATCGGGCGTCTCCTGCACACCGACCTGTGGCCGCTGGCCTTTCTTCCGTTCCTCATCTTCGTGATGATCGTCATCGTCGGCTCCAGCAACGCCGTGAACCTCACCGACGGCCTCGACGGGCTTGCGATCGGCTGCACGGTGATCGCCGCCGGAGCCTTGACGATGCTGACCTATGTCAGCGGACACGCCGTGTTCGCCGACTACCTGGGGATCTCCAAAATCCCGCAAGTTTCGGAACTGACGATTTTCTGCGGCTCCATGGTCGGCTCGGCCATCGGATTCCTGTGGTACAACGCTCACCCCGCCGAAGTCTTTATGGGAGACGTAGGCTCCCTCGCTCTCGGCGGAGCCATCGGAACGGTCGCGGTCCTCATCAAGCAGGAGCTCCTGCTCCCGTTTATCGGCGGCGTTTTCGTCATCGAGGCACTCTCGGTGATCCTTCAGGTCGGATCGTATAAGCTCCGCAAAAAGCGCATCTTCAAGATGGCCCCCATCCACCATCATTTCGAGTTGCTGGGCTGGAGCGAGTCCAAAGTCATCGTCCGCTTCTGGATTGCCTCGCTCGTGTTTGCACTCTTTGCTCTCACCACCCTGAAACTGCGCTAACAACGCAGCAAACGTGGCACAATGACCATTCGGACCGAACCTCCCATGGACGTCAAAGGCAAGCGCGTGCTCGTAGTGGGCCTGGGCAAATCCGGCATCGCGAGCGCTCTGTTTCTCGCCGCTCATGGCGCGCGTGTCGCCGTCTCCGATACCAAGTCGGAAGAGGAACTCCACCACGAAATCCCACAATTGCTTGACCGGGGCATCGTGGTTGAAGCCGGCTACCACAACGAGCGCACCTTCAAGGAACAGGAACTTATCGTCATCAGCCCGGGTGTTCCTTCCGATGTCCCTCAGCTCGAGCAGGCGCGTCAGGCCGGCATTCCGGTCATCGGCGAAGTCGAGCTCGCCGCGCGCTACCTGAAGGGCCAGATCGTCGCCATCACCGGTTCCAACGGCAAGACGACCACCACGACCCTCACCGGCGAAATCATCGCGGCAGGAGGCAAGAAGACCCTGGTCGGTGGCAACATCGGCACGCCCGCGATCAGCTTCGTTGAGACTGCGACTGACGACACCTGGATCGTCCTGGAAGTCAGTAGCTTCCAGTTGGAGACGATCGAGACTTTCCACCCCAAGATTGCCGTCGTGCTCAACCTGACGCCCGACCATCTCGATCGTCATCACACCTTCGAGAACTACGCTGCGGCCAAAGCGCGCATCTTCGAGAACCAAACCGCTGCCGACTTTGCCGTGCTGAACGCCGATGACGCGACCTGTGTTGCCATGGCCGCTAGAACCAAGGCCGCCTTGTACTGGTTCAGCCGTCAACACCTCGTCCAACACGGAGCTTTCGTTCACCGCGGGGACATTATCTGGCGCGATCGTGACCGCGAGCAGACCATCATGCCGGTCGTCGAGATCGGTCTCAAGGGCGCGCACAATGTCGAGAACGTTCTCGCCGGCGTCTGCGGGGCAATGCTCGCCGGAGTCGACCCCGCCGACACTCGCCGCGCGGTTGCGGCCTTCAAGGCAGTCGAGCATCGACTGGAATTCGTTGCCGCCATTCGCGGCGTCGATTATTACAACGACTCGAAAGCGACGAATGTCGACGCCACCATCAAGGCCCTCGAATCGTTCCCCGGCGGTATCCACCTCATCCTCGGTGGCAAGGACAAAGGCAGCGACTACAGCATCCTGAACCCGTTGCTCGAGGAACGCGTAAAGCGTGTGTATACCATCGGAGCCGCGGCTCCCAAGATCGAGTCGCAGATCAAAGGCGTGCCTGTTGTCAGCGCCGCAACGATCGACACCGCTGTGCGCCTCGCCAGTGAATCGGCCGCAGCAGGCGACATCGTGCTGCTCGCACCTGCCTGCGCCAGCTTCGATCAGTTCGTCAGCTACGAGCATCGCGGACGGGTCTTTAAAGACCTCGTCCGGCAAATGGAATCGCGCCAATTGCAGCACGCCGGAGGCAAAGCCTGATGGCCAAGCGCGTCAGTGTCGACAAATGGCTCTTCACTGTCGTCCTGCTCCTCGTCTTCATCGGACTGGTGATGGTCTTCAGCTCTTCCGCGGTTATGGCTAAAGAGCGCTTCGGATCGTCTTACAGCTTCCTTCTGCGCCAGCTTGGCTGGGCGGCCGCCGGCATCGCGGCCATGGTGCTGGTGATGAACATCGATTACAAGCACTACCAGCGCTCGACCATTGTCTTCACGTTTCTGGGACTCACTACGTTGCTGCTGGTGGCGGTGTTCGCATTTCACGACTCCCACAGCACGCACCGCTGGATCAAGGCCGGCCCGCTCTCCTTCCAGCCCTCGGAGTTGGCCAAGCCCGCCATCATCCTTTACCTCGCATTCTTCCTGGCGACACGCTGGCAGCAAATCTCCGACTGGAAGCATGTCCTGCTTCCGGCCGCAGCTCCCAGCATTCTTCTGGCGCTCCTCATCGTGAAAGAGCCCGACCTCGGTACTGCCGTGGCGTGCCTGACCATCACCGCGTCGGTGCTCTACAGCGCGGGAATGAAGATGCGCTATCTCACCGACAGTTTGATAGCGTCTCTGCTGCCGCTCTACCTGCTCATCGTTCGCGTTCCCTGGCGCTGGCACCGCATCATGGCCTTCCTCGATCCGTGGAAAGACCCGCAAGGCCACGGCTTCCACATCATCCAGTCGATGATCGCGGTCAGCACTGGCGGCCTGATGGGAGCGGGGCTCATGGAAGGCAAGCAGAAACTCTTTTATTTGCCCGAGCCGCACACCGATTTTATCTACGCCAACATCGCTGAGGAGCTCGGCATCTGGGGCGCGGCAATCGTCGTTATCCTCTTCGCCATCTTTTTATGGCGTGGCATCCGCGTCGCCATGCGCACGCAGGATCCCTTTGCCCGCTTTCTCGCGACCGGCATCACCGCCATGGTTGTGGTGCAGGCGCTCATCAACATCAGCGTCGTGCTGGGCATGATGCCGACCAAGGGAATCCCGCTGCCCTTCATCTCCTATGGCGGCTCTTCGCTCTTCATCACCCTCGCCAGCGTGGGAGTCCTGCTCAACATCACGCAGCAGACTGACTAGCATGCGCGTGATCGTCGCAGGCGGAGGCACCGGCGGACATGTCATCCCCGCGCTCGCCATCGCGCAGGAACTCAAGGCGCGCTACCAAGCAGAAGTGCTTTTCATCGGTAGCCCGCGCGGCATCGAGACCCGCCTTGTTCCCGCTGCCGGATTTCACCTCGACTGCATCGAGGTCGGAGCTCTCAATCGTGTCGACCTCACTACACGTATCAGAACGCTCCTCGATCTGCCGCGTGCTGTCGTCGAATCCGCGCGCATGATCTCCGACTTCCGTCCTGATGTGATGATCGGGGTTGGTGGCTACGCTTCCGGTCCCGCCATGCTCGCCGGAGGCTTGATGAATATCCCCATGCTCGCCTTCGAGCCGAACGTGGTCCCCGGCATCACCAATCGCCTCGTGGCGCCCATGGTTCGCGCCGCCGCGGTGCACTTTGCCGCAACACAGCGCTACTTTCCGAACGCGGTGGTCACCGGGGTCCCCGTACGGCGTGAGTTCTTCGACATTCCTCCGCGTCCGGCCGACGCTCCGCCCACGTTGCTGGTCTTCGGCGGCAGCCAGGGCGCACACGCCATCAGTGTCGCCATCGCGGAAGCGCTACCTTTCTTGACCGAAAAACTGCCCGGCATTCAGGTTATTCTCCAGACGGGTGAAAAAGACTTCGAAGATGTCGAAGCCGCTGCGGCTAGCATCGGAATCTCAGCCGAAGTCTCGCCTTTCATCAACGACATGCCCGGAGCCTTCGCCCGCGCCGATCTTCTGCTCTGCCGCTCCGGCGCAAGCACCGTCGCCGAAATCGCCGCAGCGGGGAAGCCAGCCATTTTGGTGCCCTTACCGACAGCAGCCGACGACCACCAGTACCAGAACGCTAAAGCGCTCGCCGACGCTGGAGCCGCTCGTCTGCTGCCGCAGAGCGAACTCACCGCCGACCGCCTGACAGAGGAGATCGTATCTTCGCTCGCCAACCGTGCGGTTCTTACCCAGATGGGAGCAGCTGCCCGCCGCTTCGCACATCCCAACTCCGCTTCGAAAATCGCCGCCATGGTCGCACGCCTCGCTGGCATAGTGCCGCAAGACTGAGGATCCAAAGCACAGTAAACCACTTTCATTTTCACGGTGAGGGTCAAGGGCTGCTCGACAGCTGTCGAAAGCTTGTTTCTGAAAATAGCCTGAACACGATAGAGCCGAACGTCCCGTTGAGATTGTTGTCAGGACCCGCTGTGAAGAACAACTCGTATGTGGGTCCATTGTTTGTGTTCGGTCCTCCATCGCCAAAATCGATAGCACACAGTTGATCGATCGTGATGACCCAGCCGATTGTGTCTTCCTGAGCCCACAAACGCGCCTGTGATGGCATTGAATGCGTTGATCGTACCGCTGGTATTGTTCGAAACCAGCAGGGTATTGTGCTCAACAGCCCGAATCCGCTGGGTGCGGCGGCGAATCCCCAGGGCTGATTCAGCGGCGAGTGGTGCGCCAGGGTTCTAACCTAAGAGCCTGTAACAAAACCCCCTAGTAGAGCGGTAGCCGCTCGGGCATTCCATTGCTGTTGGGGGGGACCTTCACATGGCGGGCGCGCTGGTTCCTGATGCGTTGTGGAATTTGATCGAACGTCTTCTGCCAATTCCGTCGCCCCAGCCGGAAGGTGGGCGACCGCGCCTGACAGACCGGGCTTGCCTCGCGAGTATCATTTTCGTGCTCCGCAGTGGCATTCCCTGGCGGATGCCGCCGAAAGCACTAGGTTGCGGCTCTGGCATGACCTGCTGGCGACGGTTGCGAGACTGGCAGCAGGACGGAATTTGGGATTTGATCCATTTCGCATTGCCGGACCGGCTTTCCCGTGATGGCCAGATCGACTGGTCGCGTGCTGGGTGGTGCAACTCTCGCGGGCCAGTTTATAGAAAGGCTCGCGACTGAGCGCCCCGATCTCTCCGCTCACCGGCGACTCGGCATGACCGGTACGTTCGTCTGATGGGAGCCGAGTGAGGTGAGAATCTCTACGCTCGGTTCTGCGAGAGGTTGTGTCAAGAAGACGAGAAATCGTCATGCTGTACGAAAGATGGAGGTAGGCCCTCCGGAGCCGTCTTGTAGGAGGAGG
>Ga0306920_100007152_pt1 | contig 14661 bp, 11 predicted proteins | sample flu12Cox44000170_FD_204666 | JGI IMG/M metagenome (GOLD analysis project Ga0306920, IMG submission 204666) | Lab enrichment of tropical soil microbial communities from Luquillo Experimental Forest, Puerto Rico - flux4day.12C.oxic.44.000.170 (v2)... | ecosystem: Environmental > Terrestrial >... | reverse complement strand
GATGTTCGGCGAGGTGCTGACGGCCCACCCGTCGTTGAAGTGGTAGCTCGCGAAGGGATTGAGCAACAAACTGTTGGTCCGATCGCTACTGCCAGGCTGGCCGCCAAAGGTCCAGATATTGTTGACGACCGCGCCAAACACGAAGGGGCTTTCGTTCTTTTTGACAAAGGCGACCGATGGGCCGGAGCCCCATCTCTGGACTCCAACCTCGGCGCTCGTTGCGGGGTAGTAGAGAAGCGGACCCGCGCCCCAAAAGATTCCTGAACCATATTCCGGCGATAGAAAGAACGTCGTGTATCCGTTGCTGAGACCTGTGGACCAGTGCTCGCCGCGTTTCTTCGGCGGTTGCACCACGAGCGGCAGCTTGGTGCGCGTGATCAGCGCCCAATCCTGATTGAGACGGAACGGAGCCACCGCTTGATCGATTTGAAAGGTGTCTTTCGTTGCTCTCTCGGCGCCATTTTGAAATTCCGCTTCATAACGCAGTGGCAGCGTGATACGCCGTGTCACCGGGTTTTCCGTCTCCTTCGACACCTCGGTGTCGTCGGTCGACGTCTCCTGCTGAGCGGCGACGCGGTTGAGCGAGAGAGCCGTGGCGGCGAGAACCGCCGCAGCCCATGTCATGATCCGCTGTTGGTCCGGTTTCAGCCACGCCATTGCTGCACGCCAACCCTTCGCCGACCAGTGTTCGCTGCGGCGACGCGTTTCATCGTGACGAGGGCGGGAAAGCTCGCCATCGGGCAAAACCCTAGTGAGCCATCTCACGATGCGGGCGGTGTGCAGGCGCCTCGCAAGAAATCTACACCTACCGTTATTGCCCCTACAGCGGTCTCCTACAGCCTTTTGCCGAGAAAACTTCGGGGAAGCTTCCGATTGTTCACGTGCCTGTCGCCAATACCGTCAATGCTGGGTGCGAAGAGAATCTGAGGCGGCTCTATGCGCGGGAAGCAATCGAGCAGGCGCGACGAGAAGCGGTCGATGGTCGAACCGGCGACGGTGAGTCCTTCGCCGCGACGCGCGCATCTCGGGTTTGCGGCGGCGCTGGTTGTTAGTGCCGGTCTCCTCGTGGTGGTGACGGTTGCGGCATATCTGTGGTTCCAGGTTTTCGGCACTGGTGCGGCGCGCCAAGATTCGGACGTCGCGGCGCGATTGGTCGGCGGCGCGATTTGCGCCAAGTGTCACGCGGCCGAGGCGTCCGCCTGGCGGGGCTCACACCACGCTCTTGCGATGCAAAAGGCAGAAGACGGCACGGTACTTGGCGATTTCGGTGACGTAAAATTCACGCATTTCGGTGTGACATCGCGTTTCTTCAATCGCGATGGGCGTTTTTTCGTCAATACGGATGGGCGCGACGGCGAGATGGCGGATTTCGAGATCGCCTACACCTTCGGCGTGTTCCCGCTCCAGCAGTATTTGATCGGATTTCCCGACGGGCGGCTTCAGGCGCTGTCGATCGCTTGGGACGCAAGGTCAAAGGACGCGGGCGGTCAGCGCTGGTTCCATCTTTATCCCGATCAGCCGATCCGCCACGGCGATGTCCTGCATTGGACCGGCCTCAACCAGAATTGGAATTTCATGTGCGCCGAGTGCCACGCCACCGGTCTGCGCAAGAACTATGACGCTGCGGGCGATCGCTTCCATACCACCTGGTCCGAGCTCGGGGTTGCGTGCGAGGGATGCCATGGGCCGGGGTCGCGGCACGTCGCCTGGGCGGAGCACAAAGACGACCGGTCAGGGATCGCGAAAACGACTGAGCCAGGCAAAGGCCTGGTGGCAACCTTCAACGAACGCGCCGGTGTCACCTGGGCCGTCGACCAGCAGAGCGGCGAGGTGCGGCGCACTGCCCGCCAAACCTTGCGTCCCGAGCTCGAAACCTGCGGCCGCTGCCATGCCCGCCGCGCCGAGCTCGCCGAAGATTGGCTGCCCGGCCGCTCGTTATCGAGCACGCATCTCGTCTCGCTGCTGGAGCGCGGTCTCTACCATGACGACGGACAGATCGAGGACGAGGTTTACGAATATGGTTCGTTCCGCCAAAGCAAGATGTTCGCGAACGGTGTGACCTGCAGCGACTGTCACGATCCGCACAGTCTCGAGCGCCGCGCTTCGGATGACGGCCTATGTCTGCAATGTCATTCGGCCGACCGCTACGCCGCGGCGAAGCATCATTTCCACGCGGCAGCCTCGCCACAGCTCGGGTGCAGCGCCTGCCATATGCCGTCACGAACCTACATGGGCGTCCATGTACGGCACGATCACAGCTTCCGCGTGCCGCGTCCCGATCTTTCTGCCACACTTGGAACGCCGAATGCCTGCAATGACTGCCACACGGAAAAACCTGCCACGTGGGCGGCGCAGGCAATTGAGCGCTGGTATGGAACGGAGCGCAAGGGGTTCCAGAATTTTGCCGCGGCCCTCCATGACGCGCATCAGGAATCGCCCGATGCCGGCAAACTACTCGATCTCGTCGTGAAGAATCCGCAGGCCACCGCGATTGGACGTGCGACGGCGCTGGCGGAGATGGCACCTTATCTCACTCCCGCGCTCAGTATTGAGCTACGGCATGGCCTAGCGGACGCCGATCCGCTGGTGCGATTGGGTGCGCTGCGCGGACTCGAAGGGATAAGCGCAAATCGGCGATGGATGCTCGCGAACCAGCTCCTGGACGACCCCGCGCGCGCGGTCCGTGTCGAGGCCACGTCGTTTCTGGCGGAGACCACGCTCGATTCCTTGTCGCTGACGGAACGCCAACGCTTCGAGCGCGCCGCGCAGGAGTATGTCGAGGTGCAGCGCTTCAACGCGGATCGGCCCGAGGCCCGTGTCACGCTCGGTGCCTTTTTCGCGCGACGCGGACAAACCGCCGAGGCTGAAGCCGAGTATCGCGCGGCGATTCGGCTCGCGCCGAATTTCGTTCAAGCCTACGTCAACCTGGCCGATCTCTACCGCGGCCTCGGGCGCGACAGCGACAGCGAGGCGACGCTGCGCCAGGCGCTGTCAAACGCCCCGGATGATGCTGCCATTTCGCATGCGCTGGGCCTTGCGCTGGTTCGCGAGCGACGCGTGCCCGAGGCACTGCCGCTTCTCGCTAAAGCTGCCGCACTCGACCCTCGCCAGTCGCGATACGCCTATGTGTACGCCGTCGCCCTCAACTCGAGCGGCCAACATGAGGAAGCGTTGCGCGTGCTCGAGGTGAACCATTTGCGTCACAAGGCTGATCGCGAAACGATTGCGGCGTTGATCAGTTTTGAGCGCGACGCGGGTGACCGAGTGGCGGCACTGAAATATGCTGAAGCGTTGGGGGAACTCGCGCCTGGCGATCCCGCGGTCACCCAACTCATCGATGAGCTGCGTCAGAACGCGGGTCGCTTACCGGATGAGCAAATTTCTGACCCACGGTCAACCAGAGCTTCGCCCAGCACAAAAGACTAGAGCGACGGACCCGAGCGTGCACCGAAGACGACGCCCGCCCTCTACCAAATCCGTAAGAGTCATCATCGCGAAAATCTACCTCGGTCATGCTCCGGAAGTGCGCAGGCGACCCGATGGGTTCGGTCGTCATCACGATACCCCCTTTCAACCTGGACACCGATCGTTGTGCGACGTGCAGGGGCGCGCGAAACGGAACCGGAAACGGCGCAGCACCCTGGAACGCGGCCCAGTTGATGCCGTGCGCCAGACTGCGGCGCGCCGGAGAATATCATGAAGCCTGGCTTGTCCCGCCGACCGATAGCCCTTCCGTTTCTCATCGCTGAGTTAACGTGGTTCTCGTGGGAGACAATCGCCTATCGTTCCTGGCTCATCGCGCAGGGGACGTGCTCCGCTGCCGAGTACCAGCGCATGGCGCTCGAGAAGCTCACTGCCGCTTATCTCTCGAGCGCAGCGATAGCGCTCCGTCCGAAGCGTGGCCTGAACGCGGCGCTGGCGCCCTGGCATCGGCGCGCACGCGCCAACGCGCGCCGGCTGCGCAACCGAGTCCGCTAATTCCGCGACCTTCGGTTCTCCTCGGCAGTAATCTTTTTGAGTTCATGGGAACAGTATCCGCGCGGGGTCGGGAATGGACCCCATTCGTCAACGGCGCGGGCTGCCTATCCTGATCGAACGCTCGATGCTATTTGGGCAGCGCTCCGTCCTTGGATCGACCGGCGCCGAGCTGCCGGTGTGCACCATAGGAGCTCGAGAATGGCTCAAGATCTCGTCACTCAAATCGTACAAGGACTAGGTTCCGCGACAACGGATCACCTATCGTCTGTGGTCGGCACCGACCGCGCGACGATGCAGAGAGCGGTCGGCGGCGCGGTGCCGGCGATTATGGCCGGCCTCCTCAGTGTAGTGTCTCGACCCGGCGGTGGCGATCGGCTGTCCTCGCTTATCGGGCAGCTCGGCAATCTCGGCGCGACAGAAGCCGCGGTTCGGCCGATCGGCCAGGACAACCGCCAGGCGCTGATGGAGCAGGGCTCGACGCTCCTGTCGTCGCTGTTCGGTGGCCAGGGCGTGGACGCGCTTGTGAGCGGGATCGCGCACTATGCCGGACTCGACCAAGGCATGGCGGGAAAACTCCTCGGTTTCGTCACGCCACTCATCCTTGGCCTCCTCGGACGGCAAGCCCAGGCCAGTGGCGGCGGGACGAGCGGTCTTGCAAGCATGCTGCTCAATCAGAAAGACGCCATCGCCAGCGCCTTGCCGTCCGAACTGGCAAATCGGCTCCAAGGGGCCGGCCTTCTCTCCGGCGTGACCGATCGTTTGGGGGAGGGGATTGCAGCTGCCGCCGCAGCGGCAAAATCTTCGGCGGCATCCATCAGCCAAGGCGTCGAGGCAACCACGTCGGCGGTTTCGGGGCTCGGCGCCAAGGTTGCCCAATCCGCGGCGACGCCGTCGCGAGGGATGCCGCGATGGCTTTATGGCGTGGTCGCAGTGGCGGTTCTCGCGGTTCTGGCCTATTGGCTCTTAGGTAGAAGCGGCGAGGAGCAGGCCAGTCGTCTTCCGGCCAGCACGTCAGCGCAAACCGAAGGTTCCGGCACGAGCACGGCCGTCGGCCAGATCGATCTCGGACCCCAACTCACCAATGCCTTCGACAAGACCCGCAGCGTGCTCCAGCAAGTGAACGATCCGGAATCGGCGAGGAAAGCATTACCGCAGCTCGACGATATGGTGGCACAACTCGACAAACTGGCAAACGCGGCGGCTCTCGCTCCTGATCAACAAAAGAAGATGGTGATCGACATCGTCACCAAGGCGCAACCGAGCATCAAAGACTTAATGGACAAAGCACTGGCGAAACCGGGCGTGGCCGATGTGCTTAAGCCGACGCTCGATGCTTTCAAGTCGAAGCTCGCCGCATTGGCTTCCACATAGTCCATGGGCTAGTGGAAACGCTGCCCTACAAGCTCCCGACGAAGCGAGCGCCTCGACGCTCAGATTGAGCCGGCGCGCTCGTTCCGGGGGTCGGCCGCGAGCTAACGAGTAGGATTTCGCTTTGCAGAGACGCTGGAACTTTCCCTTGCTTCTCGTCCTCTGCAGATGCGCCTCCTTGGGTAGCACGACCAACGGCGCGGACGAGGCTTTCTCTGGCAGCTCAACACCGCCCACCGCACGCGAATCTGGGCCGATCGTCGGCGGGGTCTTCATCGGAGTAGGGGGCGGCGGTGAAACCGAGGCGGAGGATTTGGCTCGCCGTAATTGCGAGCGCTATCATATGAGGGCCGAGATCGGTCACGTCGTCAGCGCAGACGGCTCGGTCCGCCTCAGGTACACCTGTCAATGAGCCCAAGACTCCAGGCGGCGCTCACATCATGTTCTTTGCGGGGACGAGTTGGCGACAACGCCTGTTCGTTCGCAGTTGGTCTGTCGCGCCACAGCGGATACTCCAGAACCGAGTGAGCGCGATCCGTCCACCTCAGGTTGGTCGCTTTGCCCACGCCCTCGTTTGAAGAGGAGCGTGCACTCAGCAGATGGTGTGTCCGCTCGGACAATCCGTGTGCGGTTGGCCAAGGCCAGTCTGGACGTCGGCGAGCGGGGCCGGTGGCGGATTGCTGTAGAGCGGTGGCCCTTCCTGCACGTCGCAAGCGGCGAGGGCAGCGCCAAGAAGGAAGAAGGTCAGACCTTGCATGGCGCGGGCTCGCTCGGTGAGGTGTTGCTTGCCGTTCCGCGTAACGCTCGCTCGCGGTGCCCGGCGATAGCCGGTCCCGAATGCGAATCCCGCTAGCCCCAGCGTTCCGGGGATGAATGTCTTCATGACAGTCCCTTTCGAGGGTCGCCGATGTTGGTGCGGCACTTCACGACGAGTGGACTACCATGCGCCGCCCATCGAAAGCTGCACCCACATCGCCACCCTGGCGCGATCCGTCGCTCAGTCTCCAGCACAATAAATGCGGCTCGTACGCGCGGCTATCCGGGTAGACCCCTACAATTCGAGCCGGTGGCGCACCGTCCCGAACTTGCGGGTTCCAACTGCGGAAATCCGATTTCCAGTGTCTTGTTTGACAGCTCGTCTCATAAGAGAACACTCAGAGTAGTCGCGCCTTCGACCTTATACGCAATGCCGGTCAGTGGCTCGCTGCGCCATTCCGACGCGTTTCCGTTTCTCGATAGCCTACCCAAGATAGGCGGGTCGCATGAGCAAACTCCTCTCTCACCCGTTAGGTGTTTTCGTCGTCGCGGTCGTCGTGCAGTGGCTTAGAGCATTCATTGGTGACCTATTGGGCCGGAAGGTGCGGACCGTCGAGACTGCGGAGCGAGGAGACTTCTCGACGGTCATAGCCGCCACGCTGACGCTCCTAGCCCTGATCGTCGGGTTCACTTTTTCTATGGCGATCAGTCGCTATGATCAACGCAAGAATTACGAGGAGAGCGAGGCGAACGCGATCGGCACCGAATATGTACGCGCCGATCTATTGCCCGCTGCAAACGCAGCCAAGGTGCGCGAGCTGCTAGAGAAGTATCTCAAACAGCGGGTGCTGTTCTATCAGGGCCGAGACGAAAGTCAGCTCAGCCAGGTCAACGTGGAAATGACGAAGCTTCAAACCGAGCTTTGGTCCGCTGTCGTTCAGCCGGCGCAGGCGCAGCCCACACCCACGATGGCCCTCGTCGTTTCCGGAATGAACGATGTGCTGAACTCACAGGGATACACCCAGGCGGCGTGGTGGAACCGCATCCCTCATGAAGCATGGGAGTTAATGGGATTGATCGCGTTCTTCGCCAACCTGCTGCTTGGCTATGGCGAGCGGCGAACCAACACGTCCATACTTTTCGTGTTGCCAGTGATGGTGTCGTTTTCATTCGCGCTGATCGCCGACATTGACAGTCCGCGGGGCGGCATCGTCCGCGTGATGCCGCAAAACCTGATCGCGCTGTCCCAATCGATTAGAGGACCTTAGTCGAGTTCACAGCTCGCGGTGCCGACAGCAGACATCAACGAGCCGCGCAACCGTCGGATCGTGAGTACGGAATCGGGACCCGGTTCGACAGCAGCACGACGCGCCGCTTCGCGCGCCCTTTGCCGGAGCGGCGGCGGTCAACCCAATGCGCGTCGCGCCAAGCCCGCTCTTAGCGCTGGCCATGCCAATGATTCTCGAACCCCTTTGATGTGGCCGGCGGCCACAAGCTGCCGCAGCAAGTGGCTCTGGCGGCAACGTCACAGTGCAGGGACGCGCGACCCTTTGTTTACCGACCGAACACGTCAAAGCGGCACCTTCGCTTACTGGAATACGATTACCTTCGATTGCGTCACCTCGTGCTGAGGCGAAACAACGTCCGGAGCCATCATGTTTCGGTCAACTGCCGTCAACCCGTCGCGGCTGAATGTGAAAACGCCACTCGCCGGTGCTGTCTGGGTCGAGAAAACGCCCTGTCCCGTGCTGACCAAGACTTTCGTATGCGCGACCGGTTGCGTCTGAATGAGCGGCGGCACGAGCGGCGACCTAAAGGAGGGGATGAGAGGCGATGTAAAGGTCGGGACGAGGCTCTCACCCGCCGGTGCGCCGTTCGGGGAGGTATCGTTGGTAACCGGAGCAAAAGCACCGAACTGATCCGACGCGGTGTTTGCGCGGCCAATGCGAGAAAAATGCGTTGTGGGATGCGGCATGATGACTGCTGCCGTACCACCGCCACCACCACCACGCGCATGTGCGGGAATGATGTTGTACGGCAGCAGGAGGAGCAGGCAGATCAGCGTAGTGAGCCTCATCGCACACCTCCCCGATCGGTGAGAGTGGAGTCCTTTGTTAACGCTGGTTTCCGCCGATCGGCGCAATCGCTGATCGATTATGAGGCGGAAGAGTACGGGGCGACAGGTGTCTAACACGAGGCCTTCTCGACCGGTTTGATGCTGCTGACGGATGAGATGGCCCAGGACGCCGCGCCGGGACGGTGGGGAGCTGTTTCGCTAAGTCTTTGGGCCGATTGGCGTTTCCCCCGGTTCGGACATGCGAGAGTTCGCTCGACAGCGGCTGACAATGCCTGGAGGCGTCGCACCGCGAAACGACACCGGGCCCAGTCGGTCGAGCGTTAGCGACCGTGGGCGGCAATGCGGCGGCAATGGTCGAGTGCCGCGCCGATAAGATTGTCGCTCGCTTCCGGGGTGCGGAACGCGGAATGGGCGGAGAGAGTGACATTCCCCAGCGTCGTCAAGACGTGCTTTGCCGGTAGCGGTTCGATGGCGAAGACGTCGAGGCCGGCATGGCGGATATGGCCCGAGCGCAGCGCCTCGACCATGGCGTCCTCATCGACGAGCGCGCCGCGGGCGGTATTGACGAAAATGACGCCTGGCTTCATCGCGGCGATGCGTTCGCGCGACACGAAGCCTTTTGTCTCGTCCGTCAACAGCAGATGCAGCGAGATGACGTCGCTTCCGGCGAGCACTTTTTCGAGCGATACAAATTCGACCCCCCGATGGCTCCGCGAGCTGCGATTCCAGGCGATCACCTTCATGCCGGAACCGAGCGCAATGCGCGCGACCTCGGCGGCGATGCCGCCGAAACCGACGAGTCCCAGCGTTTTGCCCGTGAGCTGCACTCCATCGACGCCCAACCATCGGCCGGCACGTATCGCGCGGTCCATTTGCGCGGAACCTCTGGCCGCCGTCCACATCAACGCAATGGCGCATTCGGCTACGGCGGTATCGCCATAGCCCTTGATGAGGTGAACGGTAATACCGAACTCGGCGAGCTCGTCCGGATTCATATAGCTCCGCGCCCCAGTGCCGAGGAAAACGACGTGTTTGAGACGACGGCACTTGCCCGCGAGCTGCGTCGGCAATTGGGTGTGGTCGACGATCGCGATCTCGGCGTCGCCAAGGACACGCGGTAGCTCCTCTGGCGTGATATCGGGATCGCGATTGATGGCGACGGGTGGATCATCCTTGCGGCGCAGCTTCTCAGCGATCTCCGCAAGGGTGTCGTCGGCATCGAGGAAAACGGCCCGCACTGCTCTCTCTCCCCTTTTCGCTCGATCGGTCCGGCGCGTTGGCCGAAAGACGGTGGCGCCGACCTAATATTTAACCGGCGTCGCGTGCCATCCTTCGGCTCGCTTCGCCCAGTATGCCTCGCGTAACCGCGAGGAGATCGGCCCCGGCCGGTCATTGCCGAGGATCCGCCCGTCGATGCGAGACGCCGGCATAATGCCACCGGCCGTGGTCGCGAGGAATATCTCGTCCGCTTCACGCAGCTCTGCGACCGGTACCGGGCGAATCGCAAAATCTAATCCGAATTCGTCACAGAGCTCCTGAACGGACAGCCGCGTGATGCCTTCAAGTGAGCCACGATCGGGCGTTGCGACGGCGCCATTGGTCACCGTGAAGACGTTGTACCCCGGACCCTCCGTGACAAAGCCGTCGCGGTCGAGCAGAACGCAATTGTCGGCACCGTGATCGTACGCCTCGAACAGGCCCCGGGTCAGGTCTCCCCAGTGGAAATTCTTGACCTTGGGATCGACGGATTCATCGGCGATGCGCGGCGTCTTCGCGACGATGAGATGGGCGCCGCGCTCCTGCACCTCCGGCGCGATGACCCAAACCCAGGGGATCGCGAAAGCGGCGAGGTAGTTTCGGCAATTGACGGGATGCCGAGGAAGTTCCGGCTTCGGGGTGCCGCGCAGGCAATCCATGGCGACATAGGCTTCGCGCAGGCCCGATCGGCGAACGCATTCGGTGAGGACCTGGCGGATGTCGTCATCCGATTCCGGCGGCTCCAGTCGCAGCGCCCGCATCGAATTGCGGAAGCGGCGCAGATGATCGTCGAGATGGAAGAACGCCCCGCGCCAGACGCTGACAACGTCATAGGTCACATCCGACCGGCGATAGCCCCAGTCGGTGATCGGAATTGACGCCTCACCGACCGGCATATAGTTGCCGTCGAGATAAGCGGCGCCACTAGCCCAAACGGACGCTGTCATCGCGCTCTGTTCCCGGCCCATCCAACGGGTTAGCATCCGACATCGTGTCGCAGAACATCAAGCGCCTTGTGTCGCAAGCCGGTATGGTCCGGACGAGGCGATCTCCCATCGCCGCGGGTTCAAGGCCGCCTGCTATTTCTTCTTCGCCTTCTTGTTGGTGAAGCGCGCGTTGCCGAGCCCGGTGCCGATGGTGATGACGCCCCAATGCGTCACCTCTTGCATGAAGGGGAGTTCGCTCAAGCCCTGCATGACCGCGTCATTGTGCATGAGCACGGTCGTTTCGTGATCGCCGATGCGCGGGATTCCCTCCCTGATTTGCCGGGCGATCGAGAAGCGCTTGCTCTCCCAATTGCCCGGCAGATTCTGGCCGCCGCGCTCGATCGCGCCATCCTCGCGCAGGAGCCCGGGACAGCCGACGCCGATGAACGGTGCGAGCGTGAGCTTCTCCTTGCCGGCGCGCTTGGCAAGACCACGCAGCAACTCGATGAGCCGCTCGACCGCCTCGTCGCGCGTAGGCTTGTCGTCGGCATGGCGCCAATGCTCGGCATGCGCCACGGACGCCTTCGAGAGATCCGGATGCTTCTTGAGTTCGGTCGCGACGATGCCGGCGCGGATGTTGGTGCCGCCGATGTCGACGGCGAGAATGGCGTCGTGGCCCGACATGATCCAGGACGGCACGAGATGGACGGCGCCGATCAGTCCGGCTTCATCGGGGTGATGGCGGATCGGCGTGAGATCGATGTCGGTACCCTCGCTCTTGAGCAGCACCGCCGCGCGGCCGATGGCGAGCTCGCCGACGCGGCTATTACGCAAGCCACCGCCTACCAGCACCCGCTCGGTCTCGCGCCAGTTCCTGAGCTTCAGGAAGCGGCGCAGCACCGTCGCCAGTTGCGTCGCGAATTCCTCGATCGCGCCTTGAATGAGGCCGGCGGTTTCCGGATCGCCTTCGGCGAGTATCTTGTCGAGCTTCTTCTTGCTGATCTCCTCAGTCGGCGTGTTGCCGAAAGGGTCATCGTCGAGGCGCCGCAGCCGCTCGCGACAATTGTCGAGAATCTCGGCAAAGGCGCCTTTATTGGCGCGATCGCCCAAGAAGCCTCCATCGTCACGCAGCTCCTCGTTATAGGTATCGACGATGACGCTGGGCAAGTCGCTCGCACCATGGACCAGTGAAATGGGCCTCGCCTCGGCTCTCTCGGACATGCTTTCGCTCCCGACTCATACCTGAAGCGAACGCCGGGAACGGCCCGCGGTCCCAATTGGCCCGGTTCGGACGGTTATTTGTGGCGATTGAGCCGGCGCTCGAGGCGGCGCGCCTGCAGCGACATGGCGAAACAGGCGATGAAGAAGACCACCATGGCGAAGACGTAGCCTTCCTTGTAGTAGCCGAGCCAGGCGGTGTCTTTGGAGGCGGCGATCACCGCGCTCAGGAGATCGAACAGGCCGATGAACGACACCAGCGTCGTATCTTTGAAGAGATCCATCGAGGTGTTGATGATCGAGGGGAAGGCGAAGCGGAGCGCCTGCGGCAGCTCGACGAAGGCGCGCACTTGCCACCAGCGCAGCCCAATCGACTGTGCTGCCTCGATTTGGCCGGTGGGCACGCCCTGGAGGCCGCCGCGGATCGCCTCGGCCATGTAAGCGGCCTCGAACAAGCTGAAGGCGACGATAAAGCGGACGAGCCGGTCGACGCTGGCGCCTTCCGGTAGGAAGAGCGGCACCAGCGTCGCCGAGGTGATGACGATGATGAGCAGCGGCATGCCGCGCCAAAGCTCGATATAGCCGATCGAGAAGGTTCGCACCGCCGGCAGGACCGAGCGCCGCCCCAGCGCCAGCAGTATGCCCAGGAGGAGGGACGCTTCGATGGCGAGGAAGGAGATCACCACGTTGAGCATGAGCCCGCCCCAGAGCGTCGTGTCGACCTCACGTAAGCCGGCCACGCCGCCCACCAGCAGGATGCCGGCCAGGAGCGGAAACAACGTCAGCAGCAGCACGGTGAACAGGCCGCGGCGCTGCATTCCCTCGCGCATCACGGGAAGGCCGAAAAGTACCAGCAAGATCAAGGCGAGATGGACGCGCCAGCGCTCCGCATCGGGATAATGGCCATAGAAGAAGGTCGGCAGCCGCACCTTGATGAAGGTCCAGCAGGCGCCGTCGCCGATGCAGGCGGCACGATTGTTGCCGGAGATCGTCGCGTCGCCGATGGCCCAGTGATAAAGCGGCGGCAGTGCCAGAGCGAGCACCGCGAGCACCGCCAGCGTCAGTGCCGTATTGCCGATCGAGCTGAAGAGATTGCGCCGAAGCCAATCGATGGCGCGCGCCGCCGGTCCGTTCGCTGCGCGCGCCGTCTCGCCGCCACCGCGCGGCCGCGCGCCGGGTCGCAGCCTGGTTTCGCTGCTCACATCCATGGCGGCGCGCCTCAGCGCTCCACCAGCGCGGCGCGCCGGTTGTACCAATTCATGAAGGCGGAGGTGACGAGATTGATGGCAAGAAAAACCATGCCGACGATGAACAGCGTCTCGACGTAGCGATCGGAATGCTGCATCACCGTGCCGAGAACCATCTGGAACAGCTCCGGGAACGCGATCAATGCGCCAAGCGAACTGGTCTTGATGATGTTGAGATATTGGCTCGTGAGCGGCGGCACCATGATGCGGAGCGCTTGCGGCAAGGTGACAAGAAAGAGACGTGGCGCATAGGAAAGCCCGAGACTCTGCGCCGCCTCGTTTTGTCCCTTGGGCACCGCTTCGATCGAGCCGCGCACGATCTCGCCGATGAAGGCCGCGGCATAGAGCGAAAGCCCGATCCAGAGCGCGACTAGTTCGGGCGGCACAACCACGCCACCGGTGATGTTGAAGCCCTTGAGCTCGGGAAACGTCATGCGCTCGACCGCGCTGGCGACAAGACCCATCGCCGCCGGCACCAGCAGCAGCGAGTAGGCGCCGATAGGACGCCCGCCCCGGCGCCGGCGCCAGAGGAAGGGAATAGCTGCGAGCAAGGCGACGGCAAGCCAGGGCAACCACCACATCCCGTCGCCGATGACGAACGCCGGCAGATAGAGCCCACGATTGTTGAGCAGCGCGCCGCCCGCGAAGGCTATGCTTTGGCGTAATGGCGGGAGCTGGACCGTCGCCGCATAGACGAAGACGATCTGCACCAACTGCGGCGTGTTGCGGACCACCTCGATATAGGCCAAGGCCAAATTGCGCACGAGCCAGTTGCGCGATAGCCGCATCATGCCGATCAGCAATCCCCAGACGCTTCCAGTGACGATCGCGAGCGCCGAAACGAGCAGTGTGTTGAGCAACGCCACGATAATTACGCGGCCGTAACTGTCGGATTCGCTCCAGGAAATGAGATGGAAGGGAATGTCGAAATTGGCGGGCCAGGCGAGAAAGCTGAAATTGAAAGAGACATGGCGCCGCGCGAAATTCTCGTGCGCCATCAGGAAGAGAAGCACGGCGGCCGCCGCCAAGAGCGCCAAGATAACCCACTGGGTGATCACGGCACCGCGCGACGGCCGCCTTACCATGTGATGTCGATCCCGTCCGCCCCCTCACCATCCCTCTCCCTGAGGGGAGAGGGACATTGACGCTGCCGCACCGTCCCTCTCCCCGACAGGGAGAGGGACGGGATGAGGGGGAAACGCGTCACAGAAGGGCGGGCGGTACTAGTACCACGACGGCGGAATCATCAGGCCGCCGTTGAGCCAGAGATTGTTGAGGCCGCGCGGCAGGCCCAAGCCCTTCGAGCCGAAATATTGGTCGTAGACCTCGCCGTAATTGCCTTCCGCCTTGACGATGCGATAGGCCCAGTCGTTGTCGAGGCCGAGGCCTTTGCCGAGGTCGCCCTCGAGACCCAGGAACTTCCTCACCTGCGGGTCGGTGCTGGTTTTTTTGATCTCGTCGACGTTGGCCTTGGTGATGCCGAGCACTTCGGCTTCGAGCATCGCCTCATGCGTCCATTTGACGATGCTGGTCCAGAGATCATCGCCATAGCGGGTGAAGGAGCCGAGCGGCTGGCGTGAAATGACTTCCGGCAGGAAGATCCAATCATCGGGCTTCTTCATCGTCGAGCGCGCCGCGGCGACGCTGCCGCCGTCATCGGTGTAGCCGTCGCAGCGTCCCGCCTCGGCGGCGGCGAAGGCCTCCTCCGGCTTGTCGAACAGCAGCGTGTTGATCTTGATGTTGTTGGCGCGGTTGAAGTCGGCGATGTTGGTCTCGAGCGTGGTGCCGGTGAGCAGGCAGATGGTGGCGCCGTTCAGATCCTTGGCGTGGCCGA
>Ga0306920_100007148_pt1 | contig 14665 bp, 12 predicted proteins | sample flu12Cox44000170_FD_204666 | JGI IMG/M metagenome (GOLD analysis project Ga0306920, IMG submission 204666) | Lab enrichment of tropical soil microbial communities from Luquillo Experimental Forest, Puerto Rico - flux4day.12C.oxic.44.000.170 (v2)... | ecosystem: Environmental > Terrestrial >... | reverse complement strand
ACAGGCGCCGGGTGCGCGATAAATTCTGCTTCAGTTCAGGCGCATAGGCCGAATCGACGCACACTACAATTCGCGTGACTCCAGCCTTTTTGAGCCCGAGGATGGCGCGCAGTATGACGGGCACAGCGCCGACCTCGGTGAGCGATGCTTCAATACCATCTTCCGCTGGCAAGCTGTTGGCAAGAACCAAGCCTACGGGGGACTGACCTGCAGTATGGCGAAGAGGTTCTGCCTCCGGCGGAGCGGCAGGAGTTCTTGCAAGCTCATCAAGGCTTTCGGTTTCACGTTCAAAATTGCGGCTCTTCGGTCCCCGGGACAACATCATCAGGCACACGCTACCAACCGCGCCCCAAAAGACCGCTCGTAAACGCCTCGCAAGTCCGAGTGCCAAACCGGTGTCGCCGCCGAGCTTAAGCATCCTGGCGATTACGACGTTTCCGCCCTCATAGGTTCCGATGTTGCCGGGGCTCAAAAGGCCGATGATATTGACCAGTTTCGTTAGAGCTTCAAAAACCAATGCTCCCAAGAAGCCAACCTTAGCGCCCAGAAGCCACAACGTGAGATACACCTCCATCACAGCCATGCCATGCCAGACCAGATTGAGGAAGACACTTGCCCAGAATGCTCGTGGCGTATCGTGATGAAACTCGAAGAGCCTGGTTTCCGCCGATTTAATTACGGATTCTCTACGTTCCAGCCAGGCGCTGAAGTGACGCAACTTTCCTGCGGCTCGCGCGGGACTCGACAAGATCGGCCAGCGTTTTTGCACAGCTACCGCCATCAGAAGGAGCAAACAAATCAGGGCGAGAGCGAAAATTACCAAGTAACGCCGCAAGCCGTGGCCCAGGGCCAGGGCGAACGGAGCTGTCACGACCCCGGCCAACATCACCAATGCCCCGGTGGCGATGAAGAGTCCGCGATCGAGGGTCACCGAGGAGATCCTCCAGGCAGCAGGTATTTCGGCGCTCAGAGCCGATGCCCGGATACCTTCCCCAAATGCCTGGCCAAAAACTCCAAGTTGTCCTACCGCTTCTGAGACCAATCGAAGTTGGAGCAAGCGTGGAAACGAGACCTTATGCTCTTCACCAGAGAGCGTGAACCTCCAGGCCCAGGCTTTCACAACATGGGCAAGGCCACCCAAGGCAATAATCAGAGCAAGTCCCCACCCTACGCGCGACACGTCCTGCAGCAGCTTCGAGGGGCCAATCCGCCAAACCAGGTATGCCAGCAGCCCAGTGCCGAATGCCGCGGCCAGTGAACGGAGCACTATTTGTCGTATTGCGCTGCGTTTAGACATGGGCGAAGCCTTCCGTCAATGCGGGCAAGCAGAAGTACTCATCAAAAATCGTTTCCGTATGGGCTAAGGCCCCGGGAGTATCGACATCCTGCCATGCAGCATCTCCAATATCGAAGGCGCGAAACGTGCCAGCTTGCCCAAGTTTCCGCATGCCGTCGGACAGCGAGCAGTTCCCATTCTTTTTGGCCGATTCCAGAACGTCGAACAACTGCGGGCTACACAAGAACATGCCTGTGTCGAATGCATCATAGCGGATGATTTGTTTCCCGATTTCGACGATATGATCGCCCTCGCGCCTGACCTTGGTAGCATCGTCCAAGTCGAATACTCTATCAAGGTTTGAGTCAACGGCGAGAATGACCTCGCCCTCCTCGAGTGGCTGCTGCAGGAGAGCTTTGGCCGTCCTGGACTCAAACATATGGTCCGACATCAGCAGTAAGAATGGATCGCGGATTTCATGCCGGGCTTTCAGGACGGAGATGCCATTGTCCTTGTGATATTCAGTGTTTTCTACCAGGGTCACTTCGGCGCCTCCAAGTGACCGCTCCGCAAACCACCGGCGGATGACTTCACCACGATAGCCGACAACGATCACGAACTTCGCGATTCCTGCTTCTTGTGCGGCGAAGATGATATGTTCCAACAACGGCTTTCCGTGCACTTCAACCAGCGGCTTGGGAACTGCGCCTGACCGTGGAACAAGCCGGCTGCCGTTGCCAGCCGCGAGAATAAGGCATTGGTCTACTTTGGGCATCTGGAGCTCCCTTTCATTGGTGTAAGGCGGGTTGCGACTGCACACTCGCTCTCTCCGACGCTTGCTGGGGTTTGGGCGTGTAGTCGAAGTAGTTGATGGTTACCTTCGTCGTTCCAAAGAGCCGGACATCGGAGACGCTCTCCGTGGCAACGGGGAACCACAAGTAGCCGGCCTTCTGGTAGGTATGGACAAAGTGCACGCTGTGGATCCAGAAGGATGGATTCCTGGCAGGCTTCCCCTCTGCCCGCACCAATGCGTAGTCTTCGGCATCAATCCAGATACAGCCCTGAAACAGGCGCTCCTCGTGCCGCTTGGGGTTGATATCAACGACGTAAGCCAAGCGACCGTCAATGAACTCGGTCTTCGCCATGCGGAATTCATAATTGTCGGGGCTCAGGCGGCTCCTTGGGCTGATCTCCGGCTGTGATGCCTCGGCTTCAGATTCGAGCATCTTGCGAAAGACGTGCTTATGCGCCGCCTTCCAGCCTTCTTCGTTGACAACTTCAAAGTGTTTGGTTCCGTCGCCGTCGGACTCGACCCGGGCCACCATCTCGGCATGCTTTTGCATGCGATTGTTCTCGAGAACATACCGGCGCATTCCCCGGTATCCATGAACCAGGCTGCGCCGTTGCACGTCATGCTTCAGCATCATGGCAACTACTGCGTCGGCGCTGGGAAGAGCATCGCCATCAACCGCGTTAAGCACACCCGGGGTGAAGGCGAGAAATAAAGCTGCATAGATGAATTGAGTTTTCATAGTCAGAATTGAAAGACAAGCTTTCCGCGGAAGTCCCGCCATGCATCGTTGAAGAAGCCGCGGTATTGAGCACTGGCTATGTCGTTCTGCACGTCCCGCGGATTGAAATGGTTGAACAAGTTGAAGACGCCAAAACCGGCACGCGCTTTGAGGCGCCTCTCGCCGAGCGGAATTGAGATCGGACGTAAGACCTGCAAGTCGAACGACGAGAATCGCGGAAAATGTTCCGTGTTGCGTGGGCCGATATATTCGCGATATTCGTTTTCGACCGACCACGGGAAGCCGGTGTGAATGTCGTAGGTGGGAAGAAAGTTGAGTTTCCACGGCCCGGCAATGTCGGCCCAGAACAAGACGCGGTTGGGGGCATCAAAGGGCAATCGCCCGCGAGCGTCCGGCTGAATCACTGCCTGCGGATAGTTTCCGAAGAAGAGGAAGGGGTCGTTCAAGTTTCCGTAGGCCCGCGAGTGAGTATAGGAGCCGTTCAGCGTAAAGCGTGGAAGCTGGTACCGGCCGGCAACTTGAAACTCCTTATACGAGTCGCCTCCGCTGTTGGAGAGGGCAATAATTCCCGTGCCCAACCCAGGCGTTGGCGAAACCACAAAATCCCTGGTGGTGTTCCGCTGTTCGTAGGCGACACGCACGTTGAAGTGCGACGTGAGTTGCCTCTCGAGAGCCAGGTTCCAGGAAACGCTGCGCGGATTTTGCAGGCCACCAACGATCCGATTTAGATAAGTTGTCGAGCTTAACGCCCGACCGTCCGCACCGAGCAACGAGACCGTACGATCGGGCAGATTGTCGAAGATCGGGAACATCAGAGGAACCTTGTCGTAGAAGATTCCGATCCCTCCTTTAAGCAGGGTCTTGCCGTCATTGGTCAGCGCCAGCAGAAAACCTGCACGGGGAGCGGCATGTGTGGAACTTGTCACCGAATCGTTGTCGAAGCGCAGACCTGCGGTGACCGTCAAGCGCTGAAACGGCGACCATTCATCACCTACCCACCATGCGAACTCGTTCTGATTAGTACCGAAGGAAGTCGGCTTGGTGAACGTAATTTGCTCGATGGGTGCGCCAGAGGCGCCGATGAGCTCCACCGGCAGGAAAGTTTCGCGGCCATTGAAGGAGGAGTGAGCATAGTCTATGCCAACCTTGAATTGATGGGAGCCCAGAAACTGCTTGGGAGCAAACTGGTACGTCTCCTGCCAGTCAACGCGATACGACCGGCGGGCCTGCCGATTGAAGAAGCCTCCCTCCGTTGTGTCCACAAGGAGCTGGTAGGGCTCATTATTTTGCGCCGTAGTATCCACGTCGTAGCGTTTGTAGCTGAAGGTAGAGATCAGGGCGCTGTTGACTCCGACCATGTAGCGATCCTGTGCATAAAGCTGATACCCGCGCTGGTGGAAGTCCGTGGTGGATGGTTGGGGTGTGAAGGTATTCAGGCCCAGGTAATCCAGCTTCTGCGGATAGATTGCGAGCGAGAAGGTCGCAGTCTGCTTTGGACTGATGGTCATATCGACCTGGGTATAGGAATTGAAACTCTCCAGCTTCGTGTCCCTTTCCAAGGGAGGGAGGCTGTTAACCGGCGTGCGCACGAATCGGTATTCGAACGATTGCGTGATTGCGATACGGTCCTTAATGAGCGGACCGGTGAAGGTCATTCGGGGAGTAGCGGATCCGATGCCAACGAAGCTGCCACCGCGTTCTCGCGGGCGGGGCAGGATGTTCTGAATCGAGAAATGGTAGCCTTCGAAGTTGCTGGTCTTGGTATCGATCGTCGAAACAGCCCCCGTGAGCTTTCCATATTGGGGGTCATAAGGATTTGAGATGACCTGGACCGAGGAAACTACGTCGATGGGCAGGCTGATGGCGGGAGCGCCGGTCGCCGGATCGGTCACATTGGCGCTGTTCACCAAGGCGCCGCTCTGAGTATTGCGTGCGCCCTTCAGGTTGATGTGTCCGTCGGGACCTCGAACAACTCCCGGAATGAGGGGAAGCACGCCTTCAAACTGCTCGTTAAGATTGGGAGCGTCTCGTACGGTTTTTTCGGTGATGGTTTCAGTTGGAGCAGGAGACTTTATATCGTCGCTCCTCGCCGTCACCGTTACGGAGGTTACCTCCACGCCCTTCAGCTGAAGCTGAGCCTCGACCACCTGGTCGGGCCCGACCAAGGCAGTCTGCGCCGCCTTCAGTTCGGAGAAGCTGGCTTCCAGGGTGTAGTTTCCGGGAGGGAGCTTGTCGAGAACGTACTTGCCCTTGAGGTCTGTGTGCGTTTCGGCCACGACGGGGCCCGTTGCCAACACCTTCGCCCCGGCTACATAAGACCGATCACTGGGATCCCCGACAAATACCGATCCTTCCACTTTGCCAGCCGGTACATGAGGTTCTCCAGCGAGCGCGCATGGAATTAACGAAGCGGCCACAACCAGGAGGAAGATGATTTTTCCGGCGGTTTCCAGAGCTAGGATCAGACCAAGACCGGGTTTTCCGCCTGGTATCCCGGTTAGCTCACGCCGCTTTGACATTTTGGTCACGTCAGTTTGCCCCCGCTAACTGCAAAAGCATGACTGCTGCCAAATTCACGCGCGCCTTGTCATATGTAAGCTATTGACACTTCGACGGTTAGGCCATGGGACGAAGTGCCTCGCGGGCAACTGACCATGTAAGGGATTGGCAACTGTCGCGGGTATTGGCAGACAAGCAGGCCGAACTTCGCGGTGCTCAGTGAAGAAGTCGTCCCGAGACAGTCAGTCGAAATCTCATTATTAGTAATGGATCGACGTGCGAGTCACGAATAGACTCAAACGTGGTAGAGAGAGATAAGCCGACCAGCACAAAATCTCATTCGTATCTTGGTTATTGCCTTTCGATGTGAAGCCGTGCCGCGCTCTGAGGATGGTGAAAACTCTTGTCTGCAAGTCGCGACCAGATGCTCTAATGCCGTGGCCGGCGACAATGTCTCGCTTCGAGCATCTCAGCAAACGCGAGCATTGACAGTCTGAGAGGCCTTCAAGAACGGACATAATAAATACGAACCTGTCGAAAGTTAGAAAGGCGACAATGCGGTCCGCCGTCGCGTCTACCTATAATTCCACTCCACCAGGCCAGGGTCCACTTCAGTTGCAGAGCCGAACCCGGCCAACTCGCAGGTTCGGACGGCACGCTGCAACAGGCTGGTAAAACACTGTTGAAAAATCTCAGACCCTCCAGCGGCTGTGCTAGTTGGTGCGCATTGCGTTCACCGTTGGGCATAGCGGCAAATCGGTGAGGCCGGTATGCCGCCCCGAAACCCTTGAGGCCGTCTCTCCATGCCGACCAGGGGAAGTGCTTGGCTGATGTAATAGTTGTCCTCAAAAAGCCGCCAATCGCTGCCGGTTACGGGCCTTGCAGAAGCTTCGGGGCTTACACTGCCTCGGCGTCCGGTAGGACAGGCGTAGGCCGGGAGTTGGCCGCTTAGGGCTCGGTGACGATCTTCACTCTCTTCATCGTGTTCCAGTCGTAGGGAAATTCGCGGCCGCAATCCAAGCAGACAACATAAGTTCCCGTAACCGATGCCGCAGCCGAACGTTGCAGCTTGGCTCCCATCGTGATAGGAAAGCTGTAACGCCTATGCCAGCATCCGAAAAGTATGTTGAACACGCTCACGAGCTTTGTCCTCGCTCCGGCGGCGCAGTTGGTCAGCCGCTCGCTCTTGTCCTTCCTCTTTCAAGCATTCGAGGTTCCAACCGACGTGTTGACTTGATTTCGATCGCAAGCTGCCTCGCAACAGGAAGTTAGGCAATTTCGATGTATTAAGCGGAAGTAACGTGGAGTTCATGTTCAGCCGCGAGTGCCGACAATTTGGCATATGATGGCATGGCGACGCACCGTCTTCCTCGCCGTCGCCGGTAATTGCCAGTGACTGTCGCCTCCGCCGTAAGTGCACGGGCCTTCGAGCTAGTGATAACTGATGGGTACCTCGACCCTTTGATTGCCAGACGGTGCAGGCCGCACGGATTCCGCCGTCACAACGCGTTTGCCATAGGGCCCCCAACCCCCGTAGAGATAGCGCCTGCCGTTCTCGATCCTGAACACGAGTTTGGCGTCTGCTTCTTTGACAGGTGTCTCGTCGAGAGGCAGAGTGTAGGCGTCCTTAACAACCTTGCCGTCGGTGCTTTGGAACAACAGATATGCAGTTGACTCTACATGTTCGATACGGTAATCACCTGAGGGGAGGGGGCTGCCTTCGATCCAGAACTCAAATGGAATCGTCGCTAGGGCGAACTTCGGCTGCTGTGCCATTCCTTCGCCTGCCAAAATCAAAAGAGCCAGCAAACTGAAGAAGATAGTGATCGATGTTTTGTTTTTGGTCATAATTCCTCCTTCAATCATGTGAGCATTTCAGTCTCCATAGTTGTCTTGGCGCTGAAGCAGCCATGGCAATCTGACGTTACAGGGTTTAATCCTGAGACTTGATGGCGTCGCAAAAGGTATGCCGAATAATGACCCAGCTGGGCAGGCCATCGAGAAAACGCTCGATTTCGAAGACCAGATCTTGGCAGAAGGAAGGGACCGGATTCGTGGCTTAGGTGTCGGTACCATGGCATTCGGCGAGTTGCCGAGGGCATTTCAGCGAGTCGTCGACGAAGCTGCGCCAAACCGCACGTCGGGCTTCAAGACAATTGTTGAAAGTAGCATGTTGGAGCTGCATCCGATTATCCAGGAGTCGTATGCGATCGGCGTGGGGCCGTCATCAATGCTCTTACGCGCTCTGAAGGCCTTAACGTCGAAGTGGAAATCACGGATGCTCCTCGACAGGCTCGGCTGCGGATTCGGGATGATGGGAAGGCATCGATCCTGTTCTCGAAAAGAGAGGCCGCTAGGACCACTGGGGGGTTCGAAGGAAGGCGCGAACGCACCAGGATCGGCGGGCAACTGGAAGTGTGGAGTCGTCGGGCCGATGGGGCCGAGGTTGCATTGACGATTCCCGGAGCCGCAGCCTATCGAGGCCCTCGTGCCAGGTCCGAGAGCTCCTGGTTTCGCCGGTTTCCAGGAGTCGCCTTGTGAGTAAGATGTCTGGCGACAATCCCATTCGGCACTTTCCCCGATTTTCTCCTTGGTTGCCCTGGGGGTTTTGGGCCTAGGCAGAGTGGGACGCCATTCGGTAACGTATCTGGCATGCTCAATACTACCGGACCCTTCAGCCGAGGCCTCGTCCACGAGCCCGTTGCCGCGCCATCGGCTATTGCCCAACAGCGCCCGCGATTCGGTCCAGCCACTACGGATGCGCGTTCGATTCGGCGTGCGAACGAACTTGCCCAAGTGCGAGACCAGATCGATTTGGGCCAACATGGCATGGTCATATCCCAGCCAAGGATCGTTCAATACTGCGCAGCGTCTGCAACTTGGTGCTATGCCAGGAAGAAGCCCGGGATGAAGATGTAAACTAGGGTCGCCTCATTTAACATTCTTATCACCGTCGAGTAGCATGGGAACACTGTGCGATGATTTCGCTCGCCTTCGTCGTTCGGCAGGCGTTGAGGGAGCCTGCATGATGTCCAGGTCGGTTTTCACCATGGCCGTGCAACGGGCACTAGTGCTGGTTTTCTGTATGGTGCTGAACGGGTGCCAATCGCATAAGGCCCGCACGAGTCCATCGATCGAGTTCACCAAGATTCCGCCTGCGGCGCAGGGTGGAAGAGAGAGAATCGATACGATCGCGGGGCGCGTCAGAAACGCTCGCGCAGGACAGCAAATCGTTATCTATGCGCACAGCGGGCCGTGGTGGGTGCAACCTTGGCCTGATCGTCCGTTTATTTCCATCAAAGCAGACTCTACCTGGAGCACCGAAACTCATTTGGGATTCGAATACGCCGCGCTGTTGGTAGATTCGGATTATCATCCCCTGCCAACCATGGATTTAACGCCTACTCCGGGTGGTCCCGTAGCTCTCGTAGCCATTACAAAAGGCACTGGGACGCCACAATTCGCCCCAACAGGATCACTCAACTTCAGCGGGTATGATTGGGGTGTTCGCACAATCGCAAGTGATAAGGGGGGGACGAACAATCTGTATGACCCGGACAATGCGTGGACCGACGCCAGCGGAGCGCTCCATCTGCAAATAAAAAGGAAGTCGGGCAGGTGGTCGTGTGCGGAAATATTCCTGAATCGCAGTCTCGGGTACGGCAATTACGTAGTGACGGTGCGCGACACGTCGCACTTGGAACCGGCCGCGATCTTCAGCATGTTCACATTCCAGGAATGGGGGGGTGAACAGCACTATCGCGAGATGGACATCGAGGTCGGCCGCTGGGGCGACGCGACGAGCAAGAACAACGCACAATATGTAATTCAACCCTTCTACATTCCTGGAAACGTATTCGCATTTGCTGCGCCCTCGGGCACCCTCACGTATTTGATGCGCTGGGAATCGGGTCGTGCGAGCTTCAAGACCCTCCGAGGAAGATCCATCGGCTCTGGAGCGCGAGTGGTTTCTGAACATGAGTTCACCTCGGGAATCCCTTCAGCGGGTCAGGCGAAACCGCGTTTGATATTTTACGTGGTTGCGAGCGACAAAAATCCCCTGCAGAAGCCCAGCGAGGTTGTGGTTGAGAAGTTTCAATACCTTCCGTGAAGCCGCTTTGGGAACGCGTCGGCCGATCAGATGGGCCGTTGCCGGATTAGCGCTGGTGTGCTTCGCAGTCTCAGCGCAAGCGATCGATCCCAGTCGAATGGTTTCGCAATACTTGCGCGATTCCTGGGGAACTGAGAAAGGATTCCCTGGAGGCTCGGTATCGTCTATCGCGCAGACCGCAGATGGATACCTCTGGATTGGCACGGATAAGGGCCTGCTTCGTTTCGACGGGTTGAACTTTCGTCAATTCGAACAAGCTTCCGGTTCATTTGCGATTGGTCCGGTGCGAACACTCCTTGCGGACTCGCAGGCAAACCTGTGGATCCTGCTGCAAGATACCAAACTCTTTCGTTACCACGACGGAAAGTTCGAACTCGTCCGGGGCGAGGCTGAGAACGGCGTGACCGCAATGGCTTTGGATACGACAGGTAAAGCGGTGGTCTCATCCGTAGCCATGGGCGTTCTTATCTACGATGGCAAACAATTTCTAGCCACGTCCAGAATTTCGCCGTGTGCGACGGTGGCGGAGTCAGGCCTGGCGGTCCCGCCGTGTGACGAACGATCGGCCCGCCTTAGTTGGTCCTACGGCAATATGCCTGACCGCCTGGCGACAGCAACCTCGGCTGTTACCTCAATAGCGCAAACCACCGACGGTAAGATCTGGTTGGGTACCCGAGATTGGGGACTTTTTGCTTTGCACGGAGGGCGGGTTTCTCTGGCGTCGAATGAATTAGGCGATGCGAAAATCAACTGCCTGTTGCCCCTCCAGAACTCCGAAATGTGGATGGGAACCAGCCAAGGCCTGCTGCGCTGGACGGGAACTGAAGTCACAGGCAAAGACGTGCCGTCGTCTCTGCAGCACGTTGAGGTGCTGTCGATGCTTCGCGATCGGGACGCGAACACTTGGGTAGGTACGACTCGCGGGCTCTTGCGGTTGAACAGCAATGGCGTTTCCTCACTCGTCAGCGCTGCTGCCGCCGACGCGGCTGTGACCGCGCTGTTCGAAGATCGGGAAGGAAACATCTGGATCGGTGGTGCAGGCGGCCTGGAACGTCTTCGTGACAGTGCATTTGCCACCTACACGGTTCCCAATTTGAAATCGCAGAGTATGGGGCCCATATACGCTGCTCCTGACGGGGATATTTGGTTTGCGCCCATCGAGGGTGGCCTGCACAGACTCCACAACGGGAACCGTCAAAGTGTCGAAACTACCGCTCTGAGCGAGGATGTTGTCTATTCAATTGCCGGCAGCAGTCGCGACTTGTGGCTCGGACGACAGCGAGGCGGGCTGACTCATCTGCGCTACGTCGGTGGCGCCTTCATTGCAAAGACCTACACACAGGCGGATGGTCTCGCTCAAGACAGCGTTTCTGCAGTGTACGAAAGTTCCGACGGAAGAGTCTGGTCGGGGACGCTGAGTGGTGGCGTAAGCGAACTGTGGAACGGCCATTTCACGAACTACACGACAGCGGACGGATTAGTGTCGAACAATGTGTCGTCTATTGCCGAAGGGGTTGACGGAACGATGTGGTTCGGAACGTCCAATGGCGTGAGTGCGCTGTCGAAAAGCACTTGGCGCAGCTACGGCGTTCGCAACGGATTAGCCTCTCCGGACGTAAACTGCTTGTTGCTGGATTCGATTGGTGTGCTATGGATCGGAACTGCTGAAGGCCTCGCGTTTTCTAGTGCGGGACAGGTACATGTACCGCGAAACGCGCCAGACTCGCTGCACGAGCAGATCTACGGAATGGCAGAAGGCGGGAACGGGTGGCTTTGGATTGCTAGTGCAAGTCATGTGCTGCAGGTGAAACGCAGCAGCCTGCTAAACGATCAGTTCACCGACGTGGACGTGCGCGAGTATGGAGTGGCCGACGGGCTGGGAGGAACGGAGGGGGTAAAGCGTTATAAATCTGTTGTCACAGATTCACGCGGTCACGTTTGGTTCTCCACCAATCGTGGTCTGTCTATGGTTGATACCGCGCGAGCAACCGTCAATTCCGCTCCAGCACTCGTCCACATTGAGGCAGTGTTGGCCGATGGCACCCCGCTCGATCTTCAAGCGCCCATTCAGGTTCCGTCAGGAAAGCAGAGAACTACCTTTCGCTATGTGGGCTTGAGTCTCGGCAATTCTGAGCGCGTCCGGTATCGTTACCGGTTGGATGGCTTTGATCACGGCTGGGGTGAACCGGTGAGGCAACAGGAGGCCACGTATGTGAACCTCGGCGCGGGTACCTATCGATTCCGCGTCATGGCCAGTAACAGCGACGGGCTCTGGAATGGCTCGGAGGCTGCGGTGGGGTTCAAGGTCGAGCCAACCCTGTGGCAAACGTGGTGGTTTCGATTGGCCTGCGTGGTTGGCTTAGGGTTGATGACGTTGCTTGTGTACCGCGTGCGCATGTACCAGTTGACCCGGCTGCTCAACGTTCGCTTTGAGGAAAGGCTTGCCGAACGAACCCGCATTGCGCAGGAACTGCATGACACTTTACTGCAAGGCGTACTTGGTGTGTCCATGCAGCTGCATGTCGCCGTGGAAAAATTGCCGGACGATTCACCTGTTCGCCAGAGTCTGAATCGGACTTTGCAGTTGGCGGCGCAAGTCGTCGACGAAGGCCGTAACATGCTTCAAGGACTGCGATCTTCGATAGAGAGCGGAGATGATCTAACGAATTCTCTCTCGCGGATTCCGCAGGAACTGGGCTATAAGGGAGCTGATTTCCGCGTCGTTGTGGAAGGTGCATCGTCGCCCTTGCGGCCCGAGATCCGTGACGACGTTTACAGCATAGGACGAGAAGCATTAGTGAATGCTTTCCGTCATTCCGGGGCCAACAATATCGATGTGCACCTTGAGTATGCGGCGAACCAGTTGCGGGTTCTTGTTCAGGACGATGGTGGTGGAATCGATCCTCAGCTCTTGCGTTTCGGTCGCGACGGACACTGGGGGCTTCCAGGCATGCAGGAGCGAGCTGAGAGGATCGGAGGCAAACTCAGGGTACTGAGTCGGACTGGAGGTGGAACAGAAGTCGAGCTTCGCGTCCCCAGTAGCCTTGCTTTTGAATACAGCCCTTCGAGTCCGCCATTCACGTGGTTCGGAATCTTGCGCCGGCGACAAGGGAAGTCGCACCGCTCGGACAACTAGCGGGGTGATAAGTCGCACTGACAGATTCGAATAGCAGGGCCTATTGCTCCTGAATTTCAGACTTCACTTGGCGCGAGTGTGCTCGGCTGTCGAAGATTGGGCGAGAAAACAGCTTGTGGCAGAATCACAAAGTGGAAAGTACGTGTAGATGGCTGAGGCTACCAAGATTCGAGTTTCTTAGCGTTGATCACCGTCCTCTGTTGCATGAAGGTCTTCCACCGTCGTTAGAACCCAGTCCGGCATGGTGCTAGTGACCGAGACAGCCAATGGCCGGGATGCGATTCACTGCTTTCGGAAACACGCGCCCGATGTGACCCCATGGACCTGCGGATTCCTGATATGAGCGGTATTGATGCGATGATTGCTATCCGCTCGGAGTTTCCCGAGGTCCGCATCATCATTTTCATTATTTTGACGACTCTTGCAGGCGACGTGGAGATTCAACGAGCCCTCGATGCCGAAGCTCGCGTCTACATCCTGAAGCGTGTGTCCCCAAGGGAACTCGTGAAAGTTATTCGTCAGGTGCACGCGGACAAGAAGCGAATTCCAGCAGAAATCGCGACCCATCTGGCTGAATGGGAACTCCAGCGTTGTGTGGATCAGCCCGGAGCTGTTTCTGCTCGATCAATTTCAAACGCGACGGTTTGTTGCCGGCGTGCCTCCCGATTCGTTCAGCCAGAGGGGCAGTTTGTGGGAAAACCCTGTTTACAACTGGGACGATCTTCGCTCCACGGGCTATCCGTGGTGCGCATAACCTGTATGCGGGCCTTGTTGGCCCACGTGGATGTGATTCGGCTGGACCATTTTCGCGGTTTTCAGCAGCCTGGCATATACCCGCCGAGGCGCCGACGGCACAGTCTGGTCCATGGATAGCAGGCCCTTGGCGCCGACTTTCTTAAGGCCGTGCACAGAGAACTGACCTCCTCACCATTCATCGCCGAAGACTTGGGAATCATTACGCCCGATGTCTCTGACCTTCGAAACACATTCCAAGTACCTGGAACCACGGTTCTTCAGTATGCTTTCGACGGGTATGCAGGCAACCCATTTCTGCCGGAGAACTAGGTTCCCAATGCAGTGGTTTATAGCGGCACTCATTACAATGCTACGACTCGTGAATAGTTTGAAGAATTGCCGCCCCACCAACAGCAGAACTTGAGGAATTACCTGAAAGCCAAACTGGGCACCTGCGGGGAAGCTCCGGCTGCGCTGATGCGGCTGGCGTGGATTCTGTGGCGGCGCTGGCGATTGCGCCGTTTCAGGATCTTCTCTGTCTAGGCGCAGAGGCACGAATGACCTTGCCGGTCGCGCAGAAGATAACTGGCGCTGGCGCTTCACCGAGGAGATGATGTCCCTGCCGGCTTTTCAGTGGTTGCGCGAGCTGCCGGAAAACTCAAGGAGATTGGCCTGGAGGGAAGCAGCGTTGGCAAGCAGATGAAGAACGGGACCGAATAACGGCACCGCTAAAGCGTTCTTGGCTTTAGTATGATGTTCGCCACGTTACATTGTTTGCGCCGCTGAGATCGCGAGCTCAGCGGCCGACGCGGAATTCTTGGTTGCTGTTCGAGGCGGGCCTATAGGCTCGCTCTACCCGAGATTTGACTGCTCGAATATTCCTAAGCAGGTCTACGCCATCGCGATACGAAGCGATCTATTAGGGTTTCACTTTTGCAGGCTCGTGATGCGCTCTGCCAGTCCGATGGTCTTCAACACCCCGGGCGTTGCTTCTTCAATCGCAAGCGGCTCGTGACAGGTGTTGCAGTCTTGTGTGATCGTGATTTTCTTATCGGATGTCGAGTGCGATCCGTCATGGCAGCGGAAGCATCCTGGGAAGTCGGTATGTCCAAGATTGTTGGGGTAGGTTCCCCAGGTGACCTTGAGATCGGGAAATACATTCCGGTTGTAGATGTCAGCGATCTCACGGCCGGCGTTGGCGATGTCCACGGAGCGCCGCGATGACATAGCCGGATCGCTTTGCTGATAAAAACCAGCTAAAGTTGCCGGGATAACCCGCGCGGCCTCGTCGTTGCTCGAATACTTCGCCGTGAGCAGTTCGACCGCTTTCTTTTTGATGAAGGGCAGCGTCGGAGAAATGCGTCCCCCATGGCTCT
>Ga0306920_100007147_pt1 | contig 14666 bp, 10 predicted proteins | sample flu12Cox44000170_FD_204666 | JGI IMG/M metagenome (GOLD analysis project Ga0306920, IMG submission 204666) | Lab enrichment of tropical soil microbial communities from Luquillo Experimental Forest, Puerto Rico - flux4day.12C.oxic.44.000.170 (v2)... | ecosystem: Environmental > Terrestrial >... | reverse complement strand
ATTGATCCCGGTCGTGACACCGGTAGCGATCATGGCGCTCGTGGCAGGGGCGGACGCAGACCTAGATGTGCTCATCGGTGCGCTGACGCTCGGGACGGGCGCGGAGACCGTGCTCGTGCTCATTCTCATGGGCCGCGAGCGGCTGCGATTTGTGGCCGGCCAGCCAGCGCAAGCCTTGGGCAGCCTGCGCGATTTTGCCTGGGGAACGCTGACGCTGGTGCCCGGCACGCTGGTCTCCGCCCTGGCCCCGGTCATCGAGCAAACCATCGCCTCAGGCCTCGGACGCGGGGCGATCTCGGCGCTCGGTTACGCGGCGAAACTCCCGGCGACGCTGAACAGCCTGCTCACGACGGCCATCGGCGTCACCATCCTGCCGTACTTCGCGGAGCGTTTATCGCGGGGCGACGACCACGGCTGTCGACTTTTCTTCATGCGTTACGTGGCCATCCTCACGCTGGCGGGCGCGGCTATCTCCGCGGTGGCCGTTCTTGGCTCCGAGCCCTTCGTGCGCTTCGCTTTCCAGCGCGGTCAGTTCTCAGCGCAGAACACGCAGCTGGTGACGACGTTGCAGCAAGGTTATCTCTGGCAGCTGCCGGGTGCCATGGTCGGGATGGTCGCAACGCGGTACGTGGCGGCGCAGGGGCGCTATCGGGCACTGACGATCGGCACGATGGTGATGGTGCCGATCACCGGCTTGTTGCAATGGTCGCTGTCGGTGGTCTGGGGAGCTGCGGGCCTGGCGTTTGGCACATCGGCCGGAGCTGCTCTGACGGCGATCGCGTTCTTCCAGCTGGCGCTGCGCCGACCGCGGAAACCGGTTCGATCCTGGGAGACAGCGTGAAGCGCGTCTGCTACTTCCACAATCCGGCCGTGGCTGGTCCCTTCCGTGGCTACGAGCTGAGCACGCTCGATCCAACTCCGTATTTCCTCGAGAGCGCCTCGCGCTGGCGCCGGCGGCGTGCACAGACTCGGCTTGCGGCTTTGCTGAAGGCCGAAGGCGTGGATGAGCTCTATCGCGAGCGTGATCAGGACTACATGCGTTTCGTGGGTGACTTCGTGGACAGTTACCGCAACGCCCAGCTGGTGATCATGGCGACCTACAACCCGGTTCATCCGGAGATCCTGCACACAGGGCTGCCGCAGCCGACCAAGATACTCGGCTTCGTGGACGATCCGTATTCGACCTACGTCCGGGGCATCCCTTACCTTTGGGCCTTTGATGGGGCGTTCCATGTTTCACCCGGATACAACTCCAATCGCCGCTTTCCCGAGGCGCTCAGACAGTGGGGCTGCAAGGCCTCGCGCTGGTTCCCACTGGTGACCAGCCGCTATCCGCAGTTCGAGGCAACCGAGGGTTTCTTCCGCGAGCGCGATATCGATGTCGTCTACGTTGGCGCCAGCTACGGCAACAAGATCACACGCCTCGCGCGACTGAAGAAGCACTTCGGCGAGCGCTTGCGCGTTCACGGACGCTGGAGCTTCGGCGGTCACGTTGGGTGGCTGCGCGGCCTGGCGGGTAAGCCGGTCTACCCCCACTGGGTGTCAGCGCTGACCGACGCCGAGCGGCGTGCGCTGTACCTGCGGGCCAAGATCGGCATCAACATGCATCTGTCGAACGAGCCGAGCGAAACCGGAAATGTCAGGATGTACGAAGTGCCCGCCCATGGAGCGATGCTGCTCTCCGACAAGGGGGCACTCGATTCCCACGAGACGATATTCACTCCGGGCATCGAAGCGGTGTTCTACGACGGCATCGCGGACGCGATTGAGAAGATCGAGTACTTCGCAACACATCCCGCTGAGCGTATCGCCATAGCGCGTGCCGGATTCGAGCGTACGCGACGTGACTATGACTTTGAAGCTGTCCTACAGGGCTTGCTAGACTGGGCAAGCGCTCTCCGGCGGCAGGATGCGATGCATGAATAGAGGCCCGAACACACCAACAGCGGCGGTGGCAAGCACTGACGCCTCCGCTGCTGAGCGCGTCATTTGTGTCGTCGCCCGGGATGTCCTGTCTCTCGATCGTCACGAGGATGACTCCGGCGCCTTCACGGCGCTCGTCTGGAAGGGTCGCTGGCTGATGCTGGCGTTCGTGCTCGGCTTCGCGCTCCTGGCCGTGGCATATGGGTTTCTTGCGACCGAGTGGTATACGGCCGAGGTCGTGCTGACGCCTGCCGGCGCCAAGAGCACGCAGCAGGGGTTGGGCTCTCAGCTCGAGAGCCTTGGCCTGCTCACCGGGCTGGCCGCGGGCCTTGGAGTTGGGGGCACACGTACCGCAGAGCCGATCGGCGTGCTCAAGTCGCGGGATTTTGCGAGGCAATTTATCGATGAGCACGGGCTGCTGCACGTGCTGCTGGCAGACAAGTGGGATGCCGGCAAGGGTCGCTGGAAGGAGTCCGATCCGCGACGTCAGCCGGATATCCGTGACGCCATCGAATACTTCGATAAAGACGTTATGCAGGTGGAGGAGGACAAGAAGTCCGGACTCATCACCGTCAGTATCCGCTGGAAGGATCCCAAGGTGGCGGCATCGTGGGCCAGCATGGTGGTCGATCGCCTGAACGACCAGATGCGAGCGCGGGCGTTGGCCGAGAGTGAAGCCAACGTGTCGTATCTGCAGAAAGTATTGGCCGACACGGACGTCGTCGAAGTCAAGTTCGCCATCTCCAGGCTCCTCGAAACGGAGCTGCAGAAAACGATGGTAGCGCGCGGCGACAAGCAATTTGCCTTTCGCATCGTCGACCACGCGGATGTGCCGAAGCGGCGCTCCTGGCCAAAGCGACGCGTGATCCTCGCTGTCGGCATCCTGGCCGGTGGTGTGGCGGGACTAGCGGCGGTACTGGTCCGCGAGCGTTTCGCCCGCAGGTCCCACAACGACACCTGAGCGGACCTTTGTGCCCAATTCATGCGGCGCTCGCGGCGGGTGCTGACCCGGTACGCAAGGGGAACGATCGCCGATGACCGGGTATTACTTTCTCGTGTCCCTCGGATACGTATTGCTGACCGCCGCGGTCGGCGCGTACGAGGCGCGGCGCATCCGCGCGACCGGTCCCGACACCATCAGCGTGTTCATAGTGTTGTTCGTGGTGCAATGTTGCCTGCCCGGAATCGTCATCTATGCGTGCCTGCCGCTGATAGACGGTCCTGCGCCGACTGATGTCGATGCGTTCGACCGTATTTTCGCGGCGGCGGACCTGCCCGCCGCTCTCCTGGTCCTCGGGCTGACGGCCTGGTTCGTATCTTGCTTTTACCTCTTCGCAGCGCTCGGCGGACGCCTGGTGAGGACGCTACTCGGTCCCTCTCCGAGTGGCCTGCGTCTGGCGCCGACCGGCTCAGCGCCGCGTCTGCTGATCGTGCTCACCCTCGGGCTCACTCTCAGTGTTGCGTCCTTCTACGTCCTCGGAAGCTCCATGATCGAGCGTTTCACGAAACTCATCCTCTTTCGGGCCGGGGAAAAGGAGGTCCAGGGCAGTCTGTTGAACGCGTACGGCTTTGCGCTCACCCAGACCTGGGCATGGTTGTCCGTGCCAGCGCTGTTCGTGATCTACGAGCGCCACGGACGCCGGCTGTGGTGGTTCCTGTGTCTCTTCTTCCTGGTCGTCTTCGCAGTGCTGGGGGTGTCGCGCCGCGCGTTGTTTATCCCCCTGCTTCTGACGTACCTGACGCTGGTCCTGTTCGACCACCGCTGGCGCCCGCGATGGCTGCTGGCGGCGGCGATCCCGATGCTCCTTTGGATCGCGTTCGGCAAGGAGCTCATCGGGACCATCGCCTTCGAGGGGACCCTGGGCGAGGTAGTCGAGCGTTACGGGTCGTTTTCGGCGTCCTTCCTGCGGGCCGCTTCGGAGATCGGTATCACGATCGTGGAATCGCTGGGCTCGATAAACCTGCTGGATCTCCCGACGCGATTCGGCGTCGATCACCTGTTGTCGCCACTGCGTCAGATCCCCACCAGTCACTACTGGTTAGGGATCCTTCCGGACCGGATCGTGCGCCTCAGCACCGCCGCATTTTCGACTCCAGATGCGCAAGACATCCCGCCGGGGCTCTTCGGCCAGATGTGGATGGATTTTCGGGTCTTCGGTCCGGTCGTGTGGGGGCTGATCATGGCTGCGCAGATGAGCGTCGTTCAGTATGCATTCGCCCGAACCATTCGGACCCGACAAGCTGCGGCACTGTTTACGCTCAGTACCTTCGTGGTCGCGCTCCCTCTGAACACCGGCACCTACGACTTCACCTTCAGCATCGACATCTACGTCCTGGTGCTTTGTATCTTCCTGACGTTCCGATGGGTGCGTGTGCGGCTTCCCACCGCGGGGCTGGCCAGCGGTGCGGCGCGCGCGTGACCTGCCGCAGGCGCTAAGCGGGTCGCAATCATGCGGATTGTGCTGGCGATCTCGAGCCTCGGGGCAGGAGGAGCGGAGCGCGTCCTGGCGCTGCTTGCCGGGGCACTCGCCGCGCGTGACCATGAGGTGTGGCTCGTGACGCTGACGGACACCGGGCAGGATTTCTTCCCGCTCGATCCGCGCGTGCGGCGCGTTGGACTTGGTCTAACGGGCGATTCACCCACCCTGCTGCGGGGGCTGTCGGCCAATGCACGGCGTCTACGTGCCTTGCGGCGCGTTGTGGCGGCCGTTGCGCCGCACGCGGTCGTTTCGTTCATGACGAGCATGAACGTGTTGGCGATCCTGGCTTGCGCCCGCCTGCCGGTGCGCGTCATCGTCTCCGAACGCGTGGACCCGGCTGCCCATCGGGAAGCGCGCATCTGGGTCGCATTGCGCTCCACTTTGTACCAGCGTGCCGCTGCCGTCGTGGTCCAAACGGAGAGCATCGCCGAGTGGTTCCGTAAGCGCCTGCGGAAGAGGGCACGCCTGGTCGTCATCCCCAACCCGGTGGCTCCTGCACCTGACGTCGAACCCTCAGTGCGCGAGTCGGAACCGTTCATACTCGCCGCCGGGCGGCTGGCATATCAGAAAGGTTTCGACCTGCTGATTCGGGCATTCGCCGCAGTGCCAGCACAAACCCGGCAGCTGCGACTAGTGATCGTTGGTGACGGTCCAGAAGGTAAGCAATTGCGTCACCTTGCGGTGGAACTCGGTCTCGCGGAGCGGGTGTCGTTCCCGGGGCGGGTGCGCGAATTGTCGCCGCTGATGAAGGCCGCCATGGCATTCATCCTGCCCTCGCGCTACGAGGGATTTCCAAACGTGCTGCTCGAGGCTCTGGCAGCCGGGGTGCCATGTGTGGCGGCGGATGGCCCGGGAGCTGCGCGCGAGATTCTCGCCGATGGAGCATACGGTCTGCTGGTGCCGCCGCAGGACACCGGGGCGCTGGCGCAGGCCATCGAGCGGATCACCACGGACAGCGAGCTGCGCCGGCGATATGCACAAGCCGGAGCGGCGGCGATCGAGCGTTACCGGCTTGATCGGGTGGTGGCGGAGTGGGAGCGGCTGCTGGCGGGACCCTGAAGCGCTGCCGGGGAGCCTGGCAGTAAGCGTTTGCGCCGTCCCTAGGTATCATGGATGCGGGTCAAACACAGATCGCGTGAGGCTATGAGTGATGCGGTGAGCCTGCTGAACCGGGGGTCGCATTTCGACTTTGGCCGGAACTGGGCAAGCTACCTGCGGCTGGTTACCGAGGCGCACGTGCAGGAAGGGGTTCGCTCGCTGCAGCGGCTCGCTGGCGGCGATCTTCGCGGTAAGCGCGTTCTGGACATCGGTTGTGGCTCGGGGCTGCACGCTCTCGCCGCACTGCGGCTCGGCGCGCGCGAGGTCGTGGCCGTCGATATCGACGCGGAGTGCGTTGCGACCACCCGGCAACTGTTGCAGGCTCACGCTGCCGGACAGCCCTGGTCCACGCGCGAGACCAGCGTATTTGACCTGGGCACCGATTCGCGGGCTTCTTTCGATGTGGTTTACTCCTGGGGAGTCCTGCACCACACCGGCGATATGTACCGCGCGCTGCGTACCGCCGCCACCCTGGTGGCGCCCCAGGGGCAGTTCATATTTGCGCTATACCGGCGCACCTGGCTATGTTGGCTCTGGAAGATCGAGAAGAAGTGGTACGCAGCCGCAGGTCCCGCCGCCCAGACGCGCGCGCGGTCGGCGTATGTGGGGCTCCTGCGAATCGCGCTTTCCATGGCAAGGGGACGCAGCGGCTTCACGAATTACGTCTCGGCGTATGGGCAGCGACGGGGGATGGACTTTTATCATGACGTTCACGACTGGCTCGGCGGCTGGCCGTATGAGTCCATCTCACCTGCGCAAACGGAGCGATTCATGAGCCAGCTCGGCTTGTGTCGCGTGCGCGCCTTCACACGGCGCGGCATTCAGCTCGGACTCTTCGGCTCCGGGTGCGACGAGTACGTCTACACCAGGAGGCAGCACGCAACGTGTGCGGAATCGCCGGATTCATAGACCGAACCTCGCTCGACATGGAGGGCGTCTGCGCCGCCATGACCAGCGCGCTGGCTCACCGCGGGCCGGATGATTTCGGTTATTGGTTTGAGCGTGACGTCGGCCTCGCGATGGGGCATCGGCGGCTCTCGATCGTCGACCTGTCGCCGGCAGGCCATCAACCAATGGCTTCGGCGAGCGGGCGCTACCAGCTCACTCTCAACGGCGAGATCTACAATCATGTGGCCTTGCGCGCCGAGCTGGAGAGGAGTGGTGCGGCTTCCGCCTGGCGCGGACACTCTGATACCGAGACACTGCTCGCCGCTATCGAGGCGTGGGGACTGCGTCGGGCACTGGAACGCTCGGTGGGCATGTTCGCCCTCGCGCTGTGGGACCGCAAGCAGCGCCGGCTGAGTCTGGCGCGGGACCGCGCCGGCGAGAAACCGCTGTACTACGGCAAGGCTAGTCGCGCATTCCTGTACGGCTCGGAGCTCAAAGCGCTGCAGGCACATCCCGAGTTCGCACCCGAGATTGACCGCGGTTGTCTCGCGCTCTTTCTGCGCCACAACTATGTGCCCGAACCACAGTCGATTTACCGCGGCATTCAACGGGTGCCGGCGGGTACGATCCTCGAGGTCGACGAATTCGGTCGCCACGGCGAAGCGGATGCGTACTGGAGTCTCGCCTCGTTAGTGGAGATGCCGCCGCACGGCCCATTCGCCGGCAGCGACGACGAAGCCATCGAGACGCTCGAGCGCGTGTTGGGAGAGGCAGTCGGACTGCAGATGGTCGCGGATGTCCCCCTGGGGGCCTTCTTGTCCGGGGGCATCGACTCGTCGCTGATAGTGGCACTCATGCAGCAGCGCTCCACTCGTCGCGTGCGCACCTTCACGATCGGTTTCAGTGAGCCCGACTACGACGAGTCCTCACACGCACGCGCCGTCGCGCAGCATCTGGGTACCGACCACACTGAGCTGATCGTTACGCCAGCGGAGGCCAGGGCCGTCATCCCGCGATTGGCAACGATCTACGATGAACCATTCGCCGACTCGTCGCAGATCCCGACGCACCTGGTGGCGCAGCTCGCGCGGCAGCATGTGACCGTCTCGCTGTCGGGTGACGCGGGAGATGAACTGTTCGGCGGCTACAACCGCTACACCTGGGCGAAACGCATTTCGGCCACGACGGGTGTGCTCGGCCCGCTGCGCGGTATAGCGGCACGCGCCATTCGCAGTCTCTCACCCGATACGTGGAGTCGGTTGTTGGCCAGCGGCTGGCCGTTCGTGCCGCAGCGTTGGCGCGCGACCCGCGCGGGCGACAAGCTTCACAGGATCGCGGACCTGCTGGAGTGGTCGCCCGCGGAGACGTACCGAGCACTGATCTCGCACTGGTCAGCGCCCGCCGACGTGGTAATCGGTGGTTGGGAGCCCGAGTCGCGGTTGACCGAAATCATGGCCCGCAGCAGCAAGCGGTGCTTCGAGGAAGACATGATGTATTGGGATTTCATGACCTACCTGCCCGGCGACATCCTCGTCAAGGTGGATCGTGCCGCCATGGCGGTATCTCTCGAGACGCGCGTGCCGATGCTGGATCACCGCGTGATCGAATTCGCGTGGTCGCTGCCGCTCGGATTGCGTGTACGGAACGGGACGGGCAAATGGCTGCTGAAGGAGCTGCTTGGCCGCCACGTTCCGCGGAGCCTGACGGATCGCCCGAAGACCGGTTTCGGCATTCCCATCGACAGCTGGCTGCGTGGCCCCCTGCGAGACTGGGCCGAGTCGTTGCTGGATGAAGCGCGGCTGCGGGACGAGGGCTATCTGAACCCCGCTCCAATCCGTCAGAAGTGGCTGGAACATGTGGGCGGTCGCCGCAACTGGGCCTACTGGTTGTGGGACGTGATCGTGTTCCAGGCGTGGCGCGAACAGCTCAGGCGACGGCCGGCTGACAGTGGCGACCCCCGCAAGTCCGCTGAGCGATCTACAGTCGCCTCGGCCATACCATCGCGACGCTACGGGAACGTGTGATGTCCCGCGCCAGCGACCCGTGAACACGGCTCGGCCGGCCAAACCCGTCCTGCAGGGACCCGCCGCGCCGTGCCGCATCGTCATCGTTGTCGGCTCATTTGCTGCCGGAGGCGCCGAGCGCGTCGCCGCCACGATGGCAAACGCATGGCTCGAGCGGGGTCACGAAGTGTGGCTGGTATCGACCTATCTGGGGGGCGCCGGCGCGGCCGCTTATCCACTCGATCCGAAGGTCTCGGTCGTGCTGCTTTCCGAAGGCATTTCCGACCGCGGAACCTCCCTTTGGCCGGCCACCCTGAGAAAGATTCGCACCCTGCGCCGCCTCCTGTTGAGCATCGCGCCCGACGTCATAATCTCCTTTCTCACCAACGTCAATGTCCTCACGATCCTCGCGCACGCAAACTCCGGCATCCCACTGATCATTTCGGAGCGCACTGACCCTCTGCACGACAGCGAGCTTCCGCGCGCACTGCGCGTGGCGCGCATTCTCTGCTATCGATTCGCCGACGCACTGGTGGTTCAGAGCAGTGCGGCTGCCGAGCGTTACGGCGCACGGCTGCGGCGCGTGTCACGTATGACGGTGATCCACAATCCGCTGCCAGCGGAGCTGGCGGCTTCGCCGCGGCGCGCGCGCCAGGAGGGAGAAGGCGGCTGCGTGGTCGCCATGGGGAGGCTCACGTCCGAGAAGGGCTACCCGAGGCTCATAGAGGCGTTCGCCGATGCTCTGGGAGATGAGAGCGCCTGGCAGCTCCGGATCTGGGGTGAGGGTCCGCTACGTGACGAATTGCAGAGCCGCGTGGAGCGCTTGCGGCTCACGGACCGGGTACAGCTGTGCGGTCTGACGGACCAACCCTGGGCTGCGCTCGCAGCGGGTCAGATCTTCGCACTGTCATCGGAGTACGAGGGCTTTCCGAACGCTATGCTCGAGGCGATGGCGCTTGGCTTGCCCTGCATTGCGTTCGACTGCCCCTCGGGGCCGCGTGAACTGGCCGACGGCGGGCGCGCCGCGATGCTGGTTCCCTGCGGTGACGTCCCAGCCCTCGCGGCCGGGCTGCGCGAGTTGGCCCGCGACCGCGAGCTGCGGAGCACGCTCGGAGCGCGCGCGGCGACGTTCGTCCGGAGCCAGTTTGCGCAATCGTCCGTCATGGCGCAGTGGGATGCTCTGATAGAGGAAGTGGTGGGGCAGCGCTTGCGGGGCGCGCAGCGTCCGCGCTCATCGGCCCCAAGCGCCGTGAGGCGCAGATGACCGGCGAAACGCCGGCGGCGCGTTCATGAAGATTGTACACGTCATCACCGGCCTCAATCAGGGCGGTGCTGAAGCGATGCTCGAGAAGCTGGTGCTAGCGGGCAAACGCATCAATCCTGAGATCGAGCAAATGGTGATTAATCTCGGCAAGCCAGGCGTAGTCGCAAGTCGCCTCGCCCGTGCGGGCATCGCGGTTGAGTCCCTGGAATTGGGGCTTTCGCTGCAGTCGATCGGCCGGCTGATCACATTAACGTGCCGGCTACGGTCAAACGCGGTGATGCCGGTGATCCAGACCTGGCTCTGGCACGCCGATCTCATTGGCGGGCTGTGTGCGCACGCCGCAGGCAATCGCAGAGTGGTGTGGAATCTCCGCAACTCGATGCCGAGTCATGCCGCGACCAAGCGTGCCTCACGCGCGGTTGCGCGGCTGTGCGCCTGGGTATCGCGGCGCGTGCCGGCGGCCATCATCTGCAATTCCACGGCCGCGCTGCGGGCTCACGTTGCCCTGGGCTATTGCGCCGAGAAGTGCTCAATCATTCCGAACGGATTCGATCTGCGCGCATTCGTCAACTCTCCCGGCCTGCGCAGCGAAATGCGGGCGCGCTGGGGCGTTGTACCGGGTGAGGCGCTCGTGGGAATGGTAGCGCGCGTCGATCCCCTCAAAGACCACGCCACGTTCATTCGCGCCGCTGCAGGGGTAGCAACGCGTCTGCCGCGCGTGCGTTTCGTCCTGGTCGGTGAAGGGGTCACCCAGGATGCAACCATCCGAGCGTTGCTTACGGAAACGAAGCTTGCGGGACGGTTCATCCTCGAGGAGCGCAGCGAGGACGTGCCGAAGATCATGAGCGCCCTGGATGTGTTTTGTCTCGCTTCACGCAGCGAGGGCTTTCCGAACGTGGTAGGCGAGGCCATGGCCTGCGCCACGCCCGCGGTTGCAAGCGACGTGGGAGATGTGCGGAGCCTCCTGGGAGATGATCGCCTGGTTGCGCCCGCCGAGGACCCCGCCGGCCTCGCCAACTGCATCGGGTACGTGCTCGGATTGACCGAGGAGCAGCGGCGCGCGCTCGGTCTGCAGCAGCGTCTGCGGGTCGAGACCGACTTTGACATCGAACGCGTGTGGATGAAATACCGGGATTTGTACGGCTCCATCGAATGAACTATTCAATCCGCAAGGGCGCAATTGTCCATTCCGATGGGATAGATGCCGGTTCATACCGGCCGGCAAAGGTGCTGATGACTCGCAATCTCTCTGGCGCCTTGCTGCTCTGCCTGCTTTCGCTACTCGGCTTCGCCGGCTGCAGCAGCGACTCGCCCGCGACGATTACAGCGCAGTACGTGTACGGACCGGTTCCGGAATGGGCGCGCACGGGCAATTTCAGTTTTGCCCGCTGGGATGGCGGTCCCATCGAGGTGTCCAAGGGTGCTCTGTCCGGCTGGCCGGGCTTTGTGGTTCCCGACCCGCAGGTGATTTACGCCACCACGCATCTCTATGACCCGCCGACAGTCGAGCTGCTCGAACGTGCCCATGTGAACTGGATCTGGGTTACCTGGAGCGTCGGGTTCTCCAATCAGACCGAGGCAGCCCAACAGGTTCTGCTGCGAAAATACATCGAGGATTGTCACCGGCATGGCATTCACGTTACCGCTTACATGTCGATTGGAAATATTTTTTGGGAGGACATGTTCGCGTACGTACCGGAATCGAGAGACTGGCTGCTCAGGATCAACGGTCAGCCGGTCCCGTACGGTACCGCGGATTATGCTGCTGTCGGGCGGGTGACGCGCTACCTGGCCGATCTCTCACTGGAGGCGTGGCAGCAATATACGCTCGGGCGAGTGATCGCCGCTGTCGATGCTGGCGCCGACGCCATAATGTTCGACAACAACTCCTCGCTCTACAGCCGGCAACTGTTGGAGCAGTTCACCGCCCGCGCGCTAGCCGAAGCGCGCAAGAAGAATCCACAGGTTGTGATGAGCTCCAACTATCCGCGCGAGATGGTCATTGCCGCGCGCGTAGAGAACGCGATCACCAGCGAACAAGGGTGGGAACCCGGAATCTTCGGTTCCGCGGGCCCTCCGCCGGACCGATGGAATGCTGCGCCCGAGGTCGTGGCGGTGTCCGATGGTCTGCTCGTGTTGAATGCCGGGCTGCTGCGCGTGCTGTGGGCGGTTTCGCAGGGCGTGCGACCGGTGACCATCGAGTATGGCAATCGCCATGCGGGTGATCGTTTTCTCAACACTCTCCCCCCGTCCCACCAGAAGCTGGCGCTGGCCGAGTGCGCTGCGTTCCACGCCGCCAACGAGCAATATCACGAATCCACGACCCTGCGCGAGCTGTTCCTTGGCCAGCCAGATGCGCTCGAGAACTGGGATGCGGTGGCGGAATACAACGCGTTTCTGCAGAAGTATGCGGAATTTTACCGGGAGCCCGTGTCGCTGGCACGCGTCGCGGTGATCGTCGACCCGAAGGCCACTGACCTCGCCTTCCTCGATACTCTTGCCGCGCGCAACCTCATGTACGACGTGGTGTTCGAGCAGGACGCAACCGCGCAAAATCTCGATCGCTATCGCCTCGTAATTGCGACGCCCTCAGTCGCACAACGCCCGGGCTGGAAGCGATATGCGGAGCTTAGCCCAGCGGAGTTGGCGGCTGCCTCTCCGGCCAGCGTGACTGCCCCGGATTCGGTGGTCGTGAATGCGCACGGACAGTCGGGGTCCAGTCGCATTCTGGTTCACTTACTGAACTATGCCGATACGCCTGTTTTCGACATCGACCTCAAAGTGTCCGGGCAGTTCGCGAGCGCGCGCCTGCTCTCTCCGGACATCGAGCCGCGTTCAATTCCTTTGTCCAGCGAAGGATCGCTCACGCAGGCTCGAATACCCGAGCTACGGATATATGACCTGCTGATACTAGAGCCATAGAATGGCTGTGCGAGGCATCAAAGGCGGGTGAGATTGGGCACATGCGGCGGCGTGAACTGCTGAAACTCTGTGGACTTGCCGTGCCAGCGCTCGCTGTCGAGCCGCCGCTGGCGCTTGCAGACGACGCCTCTCAGCCCACGGTCGCGGAGCGGGCCGTCGGCGTGGTTCCGAAAAATTACAGCTACCCGCCGCTCAACGTTCTGCGTTATGGAGCCGTGGGGGACGGCGTCACCGATGACGGCGCTGCGATCCGGACCGCCTGGATGGTGGCGACGCAGCAGGGCGATGGGACCATCGTATTCCCGAATGCCGCGACGTACCTGATCAGCGGCCTCGATCCGGCATCGCCCGTCAAGATCCCGCAGCAGCAGGCGGATGGCTCGATTCTCTACAAGCCCTATCAGACGCAACTTTATTTTCAGAACGCATCGAACGTAGTGCTCGATTTCCAGGGCTCAACGCTCAGGACCACCCTGACGGGCGGCGGCGCCTTCATCATGCTCGATGGCTGCAGCAACATCCGCATGCTGGGACCGAAGATCACCGGCACACAGCTGATGTCATCCGGGGTCGCCTCGCTCGGAACCATCACCGGTGGCTCCGGCTACACTAATGGCGCCTACAACAATGTGCGCCTCACAGGTGGCTCGGGGGGAGGCGCGGTAGCGCAGATCGTGGTGAGTGGCGGCGCGGTCACCGCCGTCGCGGTGGTCTATCCCGGAGGCTCCTACGCGGTGGGCAACACCTTGAGCGCCCGGAGCGTCAGCATCGGGGGGACGGGCAGCGGATTCAGCGTCCCGGTGACCAGTGTCTCAGGGGCCGGTCCCAAGATAGCGGTGGCGGCGCCGAACGCCATCCTCTGCACGGCGCTGTCGCGGCCGTCGGCGAACATCACGATCACCGATCTCGAAGTGACGGCGATGTACACCGCAGTCTACGTGGTCGGCGATCCGGGCTCCGCCAACGCCATCACCCGCGTGAATCTTCTCGGCCACACCCGTGCACTCGATAGTGAATACGGGGTCGCGCTCCACGATGGCGGCGATGACAGCTTGATCGAGAACCTCTACACCTACCGAGTCAGCCGACCGTTCTTCTTCTACGGGGTGCAGAACGTCAGGATCACCTGTATCGGAGACCAGACCAATTTCGGATTCGCGCCGGTCGTCAAGGCCTACAGCCGAAGCACTCGCAACATCGTCATCCGGTATTCAGCCATCAACCAGCCGGGTCAGTCGGAGTCGGTGGCGAAGATCAATTTCCAGGTCCAGCACGATCCGGCGGTCATCAATCCGCCACCAACCGTACAACAGGTGGAGCTCGACTATGACGAGTCGAATCTCACTTCCGGTGGCTACGGTGTCCAGTTTGACTATTACGGCGGACCTGGTGGAGTCACGCAGCAGTCGGCATCCGCCAACCAGCTGTTCAACGATTTCGTCATCCGGGGATCGAGCCGCAATGCACTGCGAACGACGGTGGCTCTGAACGGCGTCGCGGCGCAATGTCAGATCAACGTCGACCGATTCCAGTTCAGCCGGCCACCGGTCGCTAACGACCTCGGCAACAACGGGTTTCTGAACAGGAGATGAGTGGCTCTAGCGTTGCGCGACCACCGCGACGTAGGGGGAAGTCCAGTGGTTGGGCAGCTCGGGTAGGCCGGCACGCTCGAGACTCCAGACCAATTTGCTGGTCCAGGACGCCAGGCGCAGTCCGAGGCCTGGCGGGACACGGCTGCCGGCCCCACTGAAATTCACGACGCTGAAATTGGCCGTCATGACGTGTCCGGCACTGGTCACCGCAAGGGCGCACGATCGATGCGCGTCGGCCAGCTCCGCCGGCGATAAGGGGACGTGTACGCGGTAGACGGCCGGGTCGATCAGCTTCTGCAGCCCCCCGACAATTCCGTGCATGTTGGGTACAACCGTAATCAGATAGCCGCCCGGTTGCAGGAATGCGGCCAGCGCGCTGACGATCGAGGTGGTCGGCCTGAAATGCTCCGCGAGCCCGAAACTGAACACCGCCCGGTACCGCGCGAGCAGCGCTGAGGGTGGATGCAACACGTCGCCGGAGTGAATCGGGGTGCGA